>Ga0315280_10005424_pt1 | contig 18195 bp, 18 predicted proteins | sample YL17G06_40_MG_FD_203697 | JGI IMG/M metagenome (GOLD analysis project Ga0315280, IMG submission 203697) | Sediment microbial communities from Yellowstone Lake, YNP, Wyoming, USA - YL17G06_40 | ecosystem: Environmental > Aquatic > Freshwater > Lake > Sediment | place: USA: Wyoming | collected... | reverse complement strand
TGCCGTAGCATCATTCGCTCGGCAACTCATCAAAGATCTCTACAAGCAAGGCGTGTCAAGCATCATTATCGGTGAACTCACAGGCATCAGAAACGGCAACGCGCATCGTAGGCAAGGGAACACGATGATCCACAACTACTGGAGCCACAAACATGTTGCGGATAGGCTCCGATGGACAGCCGAAGAGTACGGCATAAAAGTGCGCACGGTCTCCGAGGCTTACACGAGCCAGACTTGTCCACAGTGTCGGTCAAGGCATTCAGAGCGTGTTCTGCGCGGGTTCCGCTGTCTGGATTGTGGTTTGGAGGGACATAGGGACGCTGTCGGCGTCTTGAATATGGCTGCTCGCTGCGGCGAGTATGCTGTCAGGCCAATGGCTTGGCCTATGCTTCTACGATGGGATGGATGCGGGTGGAACCGCAACAACGGAATGCCCACCCAACGGAGGATCGTGGTGGAAGCATGAATCTCCCGACTTCAGTCGCGGAGAGAAGTCAAGTAGGGTTATACGGGACAACCCAGTTCGCAACAGAAATTCTCAGATCTGAGGTTCCAGTCCCATCGATAGGTGCTCGGGAAGGATCCGGTTTTGATCAGTGTTGAAACTGACTTCGAAACAGGCCGAGAGGCAACATCCAGAGGAGACGCAATAATAATCGTCGATGTCCTCCGATTCAGCTCGTCAGTCGTTGTGGGCCTCGCTCGCGGAGCCAAGGCGTTTATTCCAGTGAAGACGTTGGCCGAAGCTAGAAGTCTATACAAGAAGAATCGAAGGCTGATTCTGGCTGGGGAAAGGGGAGGAGTGAAGCCGAAGGGATTCCACCTCGGAAACTCCCCACGCGAGTTTGAAAGGGCCGATCTTGACGGGAAATACGTGGTCATAACGACGACCAACGGAACAATGGCCCTGGAAAACTCAAAAGGCGCGAAATGGTTACTCGTGGGCTCATTCATCAATGCCAGGGCAGTCTCAAATGTGGCCTCAAGACTCACAAGAGAAGGAGGAAATGTCACAATAGTCTTGGCCAGCAGAAAAGGAAGGATCTTTCTTGAAGATTTCCTATGCGCCGGGCTCTTGGCATCAAACATCACAGATGAACGGCGCCAGATGAGTGATGAAGCGATAGCGGCGAGACTTGCTTGGATGGGTGCTGAACGCGACTTGAAAGTCATGGAGAAAGGCTCTCACGCAACATATCTTGAAGGAATAGGATACGGGCAAGACGTAGCGTTCTGTCTGCAGAGAGATGTCTATGATCTCGTACCCTGTGTTAAGGGTAGTAAGATAGTCAGGTTATGAATGAGCAGTAGGCTCCTAAATCCTTCTGCGGGATTCGGTATTCTGGTAGAGAATAGGACCTTTGGCAACTCAGCCTAATGCCTTCAAATCATTCTTTGTTCTTGCTTAACTCTGAATCGTCATCGTTGCCTTCTTATTCTCCCGTCCCTTTGGAGATAAATGTTGCTGAGCGCCTCTTGCTTCTCTGATCGAGAGCAGTCTTTCAGCTATTACTCCCAGCGACACCTTCTGTTGATCTATCGATATCGTCATCCTGGGTGACAGGTAGGTATTCTTGATCGAGCCGAAGCAACCAGGATACTTCATACTGTAGGAGGATTCCCACCTGAGATAATCCTCCAAACTGAGGTGGGCTTCAAAGAGAAGCAGGTTGTATCTGCCTTCACTGATTCTAAATGTCAAGCTGACGTGTGGATCTGAACGGATGTCCCGCATGAAATATTCGGATGGTCTACGTAGCTCTATTAGCGAGAAGACCAGTAGGAAGTTGGGCGGCACAAAGAATGAGGGGAACCTACAGACAGGTCCAAGTACTACTTTGGCGTCGATGAGCTTTCTGATCCTGTCGCTTACGGTTCTCCTGTGAACCCCCAACTCCTTTGCGAGGAGGTTTTCATTGACTGATATCCCCTCACCGTTCGTGAGGTGGGTGAGAACGCTCAGTGATAGGTCATCCATGGCGCAGCCGTTTATCTCTGTAACCCTTCTCTCTGAGAAATCTTGCCTGATGAGCTGCACCGGCGCGTTGGGTTCATACTTCTCTATCAGCTCGTTAGAAAGATATATTGCGGTTGAGGGGATTCTTTCGCTTCTACCAGGTATCTTGCCTTCCTTGACGATCGCTTCCCTCCAAGTGTGGTAGCTCCACAGGCTCCTGTGAAGCTCAAAGAGCATCATGTTATACTCTCCTTCACGTACACGAAATGCCGCAAAGATGTTGGCGTCGTCCCTGAGCCACCTCTGGACTTTTTCATCGTCTGGTAGATCTGCGTAGACGGCTACGAGTAGCGGGCGTTCCTTGAATAGAGCAAGGAATGGAAAGACTGGTCTGTCAATAACTCTGTGCTCGATGAGTTCCCTCACCCTTCCTCGAACAGTATTTCGATGTTTCCTTAGGTGCTTGGCGAGGTAGCTTAGGTTTATGCTGAGCCCCTGTCCGGCGCATAGCTTACTTAACAACTGTAGGTTTAGTACGTCTCTTAGCATATTTTCCGTGCTTAAGGGTTCAGCTTTACTTAACATGGTCATCCTTTACGTAAAGAATTATCATTTCTGTCATAATAATGTTCTCCTGAGGATAATCATGATATATTCTGCAACTCTCCAGGGGTGTCCAGTAGAGGCAACAAGCTCCACAAACACGTATTCAGGAAGGTATGTCTGTGAAGAGCATCTATGCAACAGAAGGCTACTGCATCGGTTGCTGGATACGCCCTATCATCTGTTCACTCGGAGCAGTACTCCCTGATGTTAACACACGTGAGGTTGTCACCAAATACGCCGTATGTGATTGCGGCAATGATCTTGGTAGGCTACACCCACTCACAACGGACTACAGTAAGCACTTCGGTTACGACCCAAAGCAGATTCTCAACCTGGAGTTCTTCAAGGTATCTCCAAGCTCAGAGAGACCTTGTGGAAAACTCTACGCCTACTGGGGAAAGACCATGAGTCTTAACGCAGCTGCTCTCCCAAGACCGCCTGATGCTCCAGCGACCGCAAGTCTGAGATTCCGAATCTCCAAGAGCTTCAACATCATCCCTGCGGCGACCGTGGACGCTCTGAAAGGGTATCCTGATAGGACTGAACGAGCTTCCCGCCGCATTAAACAGTAGGGAAGCCTATTCAAAAGGTCGTCTACAGTCTCTTCGGACTTCGCCTCCAAGCAAGGTCCGTAGCGGCTGTCTCTGAGCCAGGCAAGCAATTGCACAATATCCCTGAAGCCCAAAGCTCCCTCAATGACACCATCTAGAGTGCCTCTTTGGCTGAAGAGCCAACTGCGGACTGTCTGCGGCTCTATCCCACACTGTATGCTTGTAAGTACAATCTCTAGATTTGCCGCATCTATCATTGAGTTGATGGGTCTAAGAGTCGAGGTAAGATCCTCGGACGATACTTCAGAAATCCTGTCCAAGGACCTCTCGCCGCAGTAGATGAGTATTCTAAGTAGCGGTGCAACGCACCCACATCTTCTAGCAGTCTCAAGAGATTCTCGAATGACTCGGGCCAGTCCAGAATCCTGAATGGTCTCGATATGTCCCCTGCCTTGGGACTCTGAAGGTAGCTCGTAGTATTTGGAAGGTATCGCTCCCAAAGGTATCGCTCCCAAAGGTATCGCTCCTGAGCTGGTGACCAAGTCATTCTGATTGAACCTTAACTTCAATGAGTTGACTATGCTTCTTGACTCCAAGAGAAGTCTGAAATCTTCAAGGACGATCCGTGCGGAGTCTGGGCTTGATGCGATGAAGCTTTCCGCGCTTTTGGACGCTGCCGACGTTACTGCCTCTCTCAAGTCCGCAAAGCTCTCAGGCGTGGTTCTCGCGACCATTTGGCCGTAGGTTGTCCTACTGAGGACATGGGCTATGTCGCTTGGTCGCGTGCAACCTAGAATCGCTTCATAGTCGTAGAGCTTGAGTAAGTTTCCTATTTGACCTCTGACTAGGGCATTGACGTATCCGTAGCTGCCTGTACCTCTCATTACAGCTCAGCTATCCAATTCTCTTTTTTCTACCTAGGAGCCCCCCCAGTTTCAACATGTCCATCCATACGAGAAAAGTCCCCAGGAGGGTGCCGACGAGTGCGCCGAGGATTTCTTGGCCATAATGTCTGCCAACGATGTAGCCGGCGAAAGCCATTATTGGTATGGTGATCGTTATCCCGAGGTACCAAAAAGCCCTACCCATTTCCGGTTGTCGCCGCAACTCCCAGCATCCACCAGACTATCTGTCCAAGAAGCTCTGGGTGCACCTGACTATTTGCTTTTCGCCACCTACCCTATGATCTGATACTGAGAAGATTTAAGAAAAGGTCAATCATCATTAATGCATCCCGTCTTTCAGAGGTTGACGACGGGTCTTCTCGAAGGAGATTGGATAAATGTCCAGAGCTGACAATTACGCCTACGCAATAGCCTACGTCAGAGCATTACGGTCTCGACTACTCAGTGAGGAACAGTACGAGGCATTGCTGAAGGCAAAAGACGAACAAGATGTCCTCCGATACTTGGCGGACACGGCGTATTCAAGTCGTCTCGCAGGGCAGTCAGGTAAGTCGCTTAACCTCAGTGATATCGACTCGGCCATCTTTGAGGATTACTACCGCATACTTGGAGAATTGGTGAGTGTCCACACAACCGAGAAGGCAAGACTGATTCTCGAGACCAACCATATGAGGCATGAATTCTCATGTCTGAAGTTCATTATGCGTCTAGTGAGGGCGGGAGCGCCTCCGGAGGAATCGGCTCAACTGGTAACTCCAGTGGGGAGATACACCCCAGAATACGTCTCCAGACTATTGAAGACTCGGAACCTTCGTCAACTGTTCTCGGAGGTCAACGACCCCAAGATAAAAGAGATAGCTCTCAGTAGGGTCGGGCAGTGCGAGGAACTGAACTCCACCCTACCGGTAGAGATGGCTTTAGACAAGTTCTATTTGAATTCCCTATGGGCCACCGTCAGTAAACTGGACAACTGGGACAGAGATCCTGTCAGGGACATCATCGGAACCGAGATTGACACGGCAAACATGAGCTTGATACTACGGGGCAAACACTTGGGAATGACCTTCTCAGCCCTGCAAGACCTAGCCATTCCTATACGGTACAAGCTGGGTGAGGAGACTGAGACGGCCATGGAAGCTATGTCCGCTATCGATGCAATGCAGGCTCTGACCTCTGGTTACTATGGAAACATCGTGTCTCGTGTCAAGGCTGAATGTGAACGAAAAAGGACCCTGCTCCCCCTTGAACTTGAACTGAAGAGATTCTTTGCCCAAAGATGTTCTCGAACATTCGTAGGCTATCCATTCGGTATTGGGCCCATTCTGGCTTTTCTGAACCTCAAGTACTTTGAGGCTCTGGATATTCGCACCATACTCCTTGGAAAGAGAGACAGGATGCCGGTTGAGGCTCTGCGGCGCCTAGTGTTGTCACCCTCAACAAAGGTTCATGATCAAACCTGAGAACTCAACTGGTGCTACCCCCACTGCAGCGCATCGATAAGGTTTCGCCTGAGCCAATTCCGGCTTGCAGAGTGTGGACAATACTTTTTTAAAGAGGTGCTGGAGAATCTACAGGCTACGATTTGAGGGTTAGCTCTTGAAAATACATAAGGTCGTCACATTCCTCTTCGTTGCGATTGGAATAGCTCTCTCAGCAACTGGCCTAGTCTATGCCCAAGCTGGTGCAGAGGCTGACGTGGCCGCATCAGGTTTCAAGATGATCGGCGCGGGTGTAGCCATCGGTCTTGCAGGCTTGGGGGCTGGAGTGGGTATGGGTACTGCCAGCGCAGCGGCCATTGGAGCCATGGCGGAGAAGCCTGAGACCTTCAGCAAGTCGCTGATCTACATAGTGTTCATAGAAGCCATAGCAATATACGGTCTAGTCGTGGCGTTCATGATAATGATGGCTTAGGCTGAAGGCAGAGCACCTATTGGACAGTAGTATCTAGACACTTCTCTCTGTATAGATATGCGCGAGACCACGACTGTGGCTTAATCTAATCTCAGAGGCTTATACCCGTAGCCGTCGCCGGAATAGAACTTCAGGAACCACTCAACCCAGTGAAGCCTGAGCGTCTGGATGAAGGATAGAAGTCCTTCGAAGCAGAGTATCAGTAGGAAAGTGAGAAGCGCCCACATGACCCCGCCGACTATGGCCAATAATTCCCCTTGGAGTCCGAGGAACATTAGAAGGATCTTGCTGAAGGCTCCGTGTGTTAACGCCAACGCAAGTATTCGGCCGTATGAGATTGAATTCGAGAGCGACGATATGAGAGATTCGAGAGAATGTCCGAATCCATCCATCCCGTGCAGGCCAGTTCTTGCCAGTAGCATAACCACGGCTGGAAGGGCTATGTAGAGTCCGAGAATATCACCGCGCTGAAAGACGACCGAGAGGATTCCCGACTTATATCTGAGGAACAGGTAGGCACAACTCGAGTAGAACCAAAGCCATAGGCCTGGGCCAACAATCGCTTCCAAGTAGTTCCTTCTTCTCAACTGATTTATCAATCCCAGGACCAAACCCAAGGTTATCTGGATTATCGCGACGTACAGGGACACCAGGAGAAGCAACATTGGCTTCTCAAAAGGCGCGAACGGAAATGGAACCGGTATAGGGAAGCCTGCGACCGTTGAGAGTACTCCCTCAATAACATGTGAAGTCGATCTTACTGCCTCGAGGATGCTGACGCCGAGGGCATGGCGCAGGAAGCCGTCTACGATGTGGTAGTATTCTTCCGAGCCGAAGAGTTCTCCATACAGGAATCCAAAGAATATTGCAGATATGGAGCACATTATGAGGAGAGGAGATCCCTTTATCATATACTCGAAGAGTTCAGGTGCCTTGACTCCTCTCCTATTAACTACGAACAGTAGAAGACTGCATAGGAGCAGGAGCAGGCCGTGACCGACGTCCCCAAACATCAAGCCAAAGATGACGGGGAACGAGATTATCATGAATATTGTTGGATCGATCTCAAAGTAGTTTGGTAGTCCAAATCCCGTTACAACCTTCTCATAGACGTACGCTATTCTTGGGTTCCTTATCTGAGTAGGTGGGGCCTCAATCTCATGCGACTGTGCCTCTGTTTTTGCGGGCGGCTGCAGATAAGACGTCGCATAGTAGCCTCTTGATCCCTTATTTACAGCCTCCTCGAATTCACCTGTCTTTTTCTGGGGGATCCAGCCTTCAATGACAAACGTCTTGCTGGTTCGAGCGCTCTTAGATTTTGCGTCTTCCATCAATCTGGTGACTTCAAGTTGTCGATTCCAGAGGAGAAGCCTCTCTCCATAGTCGCTTGTGAGTTCTGATAGTCGCTGGTTTGTCTCGGTCTTTGTGTCCGGCTCAGTAGCCGTCTTTCCCTCTGCGGCACGTGTTGCCAGCTCTGAGGCGATGCCGGCATACCGCCCCTCAATATCCATGAGTACGCGATCAATCTCTTCAATCTCCTTCTCTGAGAGCACCTTGAAGATGGCTGTTCGAGCCTGTTTAGGGTCAATATTCAAACCCGCAAGTATTGTCTGAACTCGCGAGATTACCGACGTGACCCTGAAGAGTTTCTCGGATGGCTCAACAGGTTTAACTTGAGCCTCGAAAGCCCTCAGGCTCTTAAGTACATCTGTCTGATGCAGCATCCCAGCTTCAACTATGTTTAAAATTACCTCGTCAACATATTCCTCGTGAAAGTAGGCTCTTGCCTTCACCATCGGTTGGGTCTTCAGCAAAGTCCTGACGCCCATTGCAGAGTTGCCTTAGTTTGGAATATCCACTTGATATAAAGGTGATGTTAGACATCCGAAGTAACCTGACAGAATACTTCGAAAAGCTATTATGCACGTTACATGAGGGCATTCCTAGATGGCTATGGACAACGAGGTCATCAAAGCGATCCTGAAGGCAGAAGAACAAGCTAACCGGGAAATATCAGAAGCTCACAGTCAAGCTGAGAAGACTAAGAAAAGTTCGGAAACGGTGGACGATGAAACCTACAGAAAAATCGTAGAATCCTGCAGGGCGAAGGCCGAAGAATCGCGGAAAATGGCAAAGCAGAAGGCAGAGGAAAGATACAAGAAGATAATGGACGATTGCGAAAGCAACGTTGCCAAGTTGAAAACCTCAGCTGACAAGAACCTCATGAAAACTGTGAAGCTGGTTCTTCGAGAAATCACTTCAGGTGGAAACAAGCCTTGACCGAAGTGACTCTGAATCTAGTCTCAAAGATACTTGAGGATGCAAGAAAGCAGGCAAAGACAGTAATTGACGAGGCTAAGCAGTCATCGGAGAAGGCGCTGGAGGAGAAGCGGAGGGAGACTCAGGAGAAAGCCCAGAAGGCCTGCAAAGAGATAATTCGCTCGGCTGATGCCGACGTGGAGAACATTGTTCATCGCAGATCTGTAGAGGCCACTATCAAAGCACGTTGGATACTCTTGTCAGAGAAACGGAAGATACTGGATAGAGTCTTCCAGAAAGTCGAGGACGAACTCCAGTCATTCACCAAGGGAGACGTATACATGCATACATTGGAAAGGCTGATTGAGGAGGCAGCGATGGCCACGGGAGGCGGGAAACTTGCGGTTCTCCTAAACAGAGCCGACTCAAGACGGAAGCTACCACTAAGGGAAATATCGAGGCGGGTAAGCTCAAGACTGGGCGTCGAGACAACCCTAAACACTTCGGAAAGAAAGATCTCCACCATAGGCGGAGCCGTCGTTCAGTCGACGGACGAAAGGACACGAGTCGACAACACGTTGGGTTCCATTCTTGAGCGGGAAAGAAAGAATCTGGAGCCAAAAATAAGCACCATACTCTTCTCACAGTAAAAGGAGTAAGACATCTCGAGGCTGTCACACACCTTCACAAGCGGCAATCAACCACAACCCACTTTCCGGCTCCCGTACTAGTGCAAGTTATTCTAGGATGATGTCTGTTTGCTAGCCGATATCCTAGTCAAAGGCATAGTTCAGGGAGTGGGTTTCAGGCCCTTCGTCTACAGACTCGCAATCGAGAACGGGCTACTTGGGTTTGTGCAGAATAGGGGGGACGCAGGCGTCAGAATCACGGTTGAGGGTCAGAGGTCTGACATAGAGAGGTTCATAACTCAGCTTAAGACCAGAAAGCCACCGCTCTGCGAGATTCATGGGCTCACAGTGACTTACAGAGATGGGGCAGAAGGTTTTTCGACCTTCGAGATAAAGGAGAGCTCCAGAGGAGGCAGTGAGAAGGGGTCAACCATCCCCCCAGACATCTCCATATGTAGCCAGTGCCTCGGCGAGATGCTTGACCCAAAGAACGTGAGGTACAGATACTTCTTCATAACCTGCACAGACTGCGGACCGAGGTACACGATAATTCGGAGACTACCATATGATAGGGCCAACACCTCTATGCTTCCATTCAAGATGTGCAGTAACTGTGAGAGAGAATACTATTCCCCAGATGATCGCAGATTCCACGCTCAGACCAACGCCTGTCCAGGATGTGGCCCAAGACTCTTCCTCACAGACAATGTAGGAAAGCCTGTGGACTGCGAAGACCCGACGGTCAAAGCCGGTCAACTTCTAGATGAGGGATGCGTACTCGCAGTCAAGGGGAATGGCGGATTCCACCTGGTCTGCTCAACAACAAACCCTGAGCCACTATCGAGACTTCGAAGAGTAAAGACGAGAAAGACGAAACCATTTGCCATTATGGCCCGGAACCTGCAGACGGTGAGGTCTTTTGCTGAGGTCAATGTTCTCGAGGCTGAGCTTCTTGAATCCTATTCAAAGCCCATAGTCCTCTTGAAAAAGAGCAAACGATACTTCTTATCTGAACTGGTCTCACCAAGCCTGCATACTGTTGGTGTGATGCTGCCGTATTCTGGCCTCCACCTCCTCCTCTTCGACTCGACGAGGGAACCGGCCCTGGTTATGACCAGTGCAAACCAGCCAAACGAACCCATAATAATCGAAGACGATGTTGCAAGGAAGATGCTGGGAGGAATCGTCGACTACTTCCTGCTCCACAACAGGGTTATTGAACAGCGGTGTGACGACACTGTCCTGAGAGTTGTGGGGGGAAAGAGGACTTTCATCAGGAGATCAAGAGGGTTTGCTCCCGCCCCCATACATCTCAAGGTCCAGTCTACCAAGGATGCGCTGGCGCTGGGCGCTGAACTGAATGCGACGTGCTGCATCCTCACAAGTGGTCGAGCATACATTTCACAACATATTGGGGATGTTGAGACTCCTGAGACGTTACAGTTCCTAGGGCAGGCCGCGCAGCATCTGCTCGGTTTAACAAAGGCCCAACCGGGATGCGTCGCTTGCGACCTTCACCCGAGATTCAGTACAACCTTCTTGGCCAAGCAGTTGGGTGACCGGTGGGGTATCCCCACCGTCAGAGTTCAGCACCACCACGCGCACCTCTCCAAACTCATGGCTGAGCATGGCGTGGGCGAGGCTGTGGGAATAGTCTGCGATGGATACGGCTACGGTTCTGATGGAGGAGCGTGGGGAGGAGAGGTGCTTTACTCGGACATGGAGAGCTTCAAGAGACTGGGTCACCTGCAGGAGCAACCGATGGCTGGCGGAGACCTCGCGACGAGATATCCTCTGAGGATGGTTGCGGGAATCCTTCACGGCCGCGTCGACACAGCCAGTCTCCTCTTGAAGAGGTCCCAGCATCTTCCTCACGGTACAGCGGAAGTGGAGGTGATGATGAAGCAACTTAAGTCGGGCAGGGTACCTGTGACCAGTAGCTGCGGAAGGATCCTGGATGCGGTCTCTGCTCTATTAGGTATATGTTACGAGAGGACCTATGAGGGTGAGCCGGCTATGAAGCTGGAGGCCTTGGCCGCAAGGGGGAGGGACATCCTGCGGTTAGATGTAAAGGTAAGTAGGGGCGTTGTAGACACCAGCAACCTACTTGAGGAGCTTTATGAGAACCTCGGTAGAGTCAGCATGCAGGACCTTGCGTTCTCAGCCCAATCTTACTTGGCTAGGTCACTTGGAGAGCTGGCTGTAGAGGCAGCACAGAGTGAAGATGTCTCGGTGATCGGATTCACAGGCGGAGTTGCATGTAACGAGCATATATCAAACACGATCAGGTCGGTCGTCGAAGAGCGTGGCTTCGCCTTCTTGGCCCATGACAAGGTACCGCCAGGCGATGGAGGAATCTCCCTGGGCCAAGCTGTGGTCGCGGCCCAGAAGACTAGTTGACCTGCTACGGAGCAGGTGATGACAAGAACAGTTTATATCTACGCTGGCCTCAATTCAAAGACGCCACGGGTCTATGCAGAGACCCGGTGAGCAACTACACAAACCTCTGGCCTACAGGTTCTAAACAACAGTTCCTATTCGAGTGCATCTTTGGAAATGTGTCTGGCAATACCCGGTAAGATCACAAGAATCGCAGGCGACTTAGCCGAGGTTGACTTTGGCGATGGCACAAGAAGGCAGGTCAATATCTCCCTTGTCGACGCAAAGGTTGGACAGTACGTCATAGTCCATGCCGGATTCGCCATAGAGATCCTCGACGAGGAAGTGGCCAGGGAGACTTTGAAACTATGGGACGAAATACTTAGTCTTGGATAGACGCGTAATCATCATGAATGATCAAATCTCTTTTAACACGAGGAATGGGGGGTAACAGAGTGCGTCACAAGGAGAAGGTTGTGAAGCATGACGAGGGTAAGGTCTTCGATATAGAGCTTGAGGAGAGTATCCTCAAAGCCAACGAGGACCTAGCAGCCGAGAACCAGCAACTTCTTCGAAGGCACGGTGTAAAGGCCATAGATATCATGGGCTCCATCGGTTCAGGAAAGACTTCTCTAATCGAGAACATTGTTCAGAGACTGAAAGAACGGTACAGAATAGCTGTCTTCAACGGTGACCTAACGACTACCATTGACGCCGACAGGGTTGCGAAGCACGGCGTCGAAGTTGTTCAGATAAACACTGGGAAGGAGTGCCACTTGGATGCGAATCTGGTCGCCAAGGCTCTCAAGAACGTGAATCTCCGTCAACTGGACTTGATCCTGATAGAGAACGTTGGAAATCTGATCTGTCCAGGAGAGTTCAAGCTTGGAGCTGACAGGAGGCTTGTCGTGGTGAGTGTGACTGAAGGTCCCTACATGGTTTTGAAACACCCCTTCATCTTCATGGAGGCTGACGTAGTCGTAATAAACAAACTCGACCTCGCCGAGGCCATGGGCGTGGAGTTCGAGAAGCTCCAGAGAGACACTGAGAAGATCAACCCAAGGGCAAAGGTTGTGGGCGCAAGCTGCAGGAACAACATTGGTACTGACAGAGTGATCGAAGCTCTCCAGATCGATAGTCAATAGGGCCGCTCAAGATGTTGGCTGGTCTAAATGCATGAGCTCTCAATGGCAAATAGTATAGTAGAGACTGTGCTTAGTGAGGCAAGGAAAAGGAATGCTCGTTCAGTCCTTGAAGTTCAGCTTGTCGTTGGCAGACTTACGATGCTTGGGCTTGAGCAGCTTCGCTACTGCTACAGACTCCTAACCAAAGACACACCGCTTGAACATTCTAAGCTTCGAATCGAACAGGAGGAAAGCAGGGTCCACTGTGAGAACTGCATGTTCGAGGGCCCTATCCAGTTCAAGCAAGAACCACAGTACCACCTCATCTTCCCTACCCTAGAGTGTCCAAGATGTGGAGGGGGAGTTGAGATAGTGGCCGGAAGAGGCTGCTTCATCAAGTCAGTGAAGTTGAGGACCTGACGTAGATGCTTCAGTTCAGAGACAGGTCGACTGCAATCAAGATACTTGAACGGTTAGCATCGATGGGGCTAGACCTGACGCTGATGCATGTCTGCGGCACCCATCAGGACACGATCGTCCGGTACGGTCTTGACACGCTACTTGAGAAGTGTGGAGTAGATATCAGGCAGGGTCCAGGCTGTCCAGTCTGCGTAACCACGACAAGAGAGATTGAAGAGGCGATGACTCTGGCAAGAAATGGCAAGATCATAGCTACGTTCGGGGACATGTTAAGGGTTCCGGGAGCCTCAGGCTCTCTTGCAGACGCAAGGTCTGAAGGGGCGAGGGTGAGGGTTGTATACAGCATCACAGACGCGGTTAAGATCGCTCAAGGAACAGATGAGGAAGTGGTATTTGTCGCGATAGGGTTCGAAACCACTGCACCAAGCACCGCAGTCACAATACTCAAACGTCCTCCTGAAAACTTCTCTGTGATCAGTTGCCACCGATATCTGCCGCCTGCTCTTGACGCTCTCCTGGCTATGGGGGAACTCAACATACACGGGATTATAGAGCCAGGTCACGTCAGCACCATAATAGGAACTAGACCTTACCAGGCGATCTACAAGAAGTATAAGCTGCCACAGGTCATCGCCGGTTTTGAGCCCCTCGATGTCTTGATGGCTGTCTACATGATAACCAGACAAATTCAGGCTTCCGAACCGACTGTTCAGAACGAATATCGAAGGACCGTGAGAGAAGGGGGTAATGAGAGAGCCCTCAAAGTATTGTCGGAGGTCTTCGAGCCCAGAGGTGCAAGATGGAGAGGATTTCCTACAATACCAGACTCCAAAATGAAGCTCAAAGAGGAATTTGGATCTTTTGACGCTGAGAAAAAATATGATGATGACCTTGAAGAAGTTTTGAGAACGGAGTTTCCGGAACCGGAGGGATGCGGCTGCGACCGGGTACTCAGGGGATTGATGGAACCGCAAGAATGTATACTCTTCGGCAAGGCCTGCACTCCGCAGCATCCGGTAGGTCCGTGCATGGTCTCAACGGAGGGCTCGTGCAGCATCGAATATAAGTATCGAAGGTTCTGCGCGACCTAGCTCAAAGTCATCACCTCCTCGCGGCTAGCGTGGAGACCAAGACCTTTTACAGGCAGATAGCGAAGTGACTTCGGGAGACTCCGAATCCACATCTGAAGTCTAATAAGGCCAGACCAATCTTGATATTTCAAGGCGTGCGTTAAGATAGTCCTGTCTATGGTGACAGGCCCTCGGGGGGCTTCTGCCCAGGCGGTCCAAATACTCCTATGTGCTCTGTTTTCACCAAGAACATGACTTGGATCCGCCGCAGAACAAGCCCTAGCATGACTGTACTGGTCATGCTTGCCCTTAGCCTATTTCACTTTCTAGCCACTAACTCACAGTTTCTTCTCTTGAAGGATATCGCCGCTTCTCTTCTGATAGTGATCCTCCTCATTGCCCAGAGCATTCTCCTCAAGTTCTTCCTGAGCATATCCAACAGCAAGGTCGCCAAGACCTCATCACGAGTGGGGTTGTGGAGTAGAATCGAAGTACTTCAACCTCTGGCGTTCTTTGTTATCTTCATGTCTGTCCAAATCCTAACGATTAGGCTCAGAGGTTTTGATGCTTTAGTCAGTCTCGTTAGAGATCCTCAAAGCTTCGCCTATTATTCCCTGGCACTCAGAGCCTCGGATCCCGTGACTTACGTTCGCGAGTGGCTGGCTGCGATGCAGGTGCCTCTACTTTACTGGGGTGGCCACCTAGCGACCCACTTCCCAGGTTATGCGCTCCTGATCTATTCTGGCTTCCATCTCTTTGGTAGAGACCCTCAGTCTGTTGTTTGGCTTTCAATCCTGCTTGCGGGTTCAGCAATACTACCACTCTTCTATCTGGCCAGGTTGCTATATGGCAGCAGAGCCGCGACACTTGCATGCGTGTTATATTCTTGGACGCCGTCGACCAGCCTCAATCTCCCCTACATGGACTTGGCAGTAGGCGTCTTCGTCTTAACAGCTCTTCTTCTATTCTTCAAATCGCTGAGGACTAGTGGAGGTGCCTCATACAGTCTGCTTGGGGGTTTGATTCTAGCTTGCGCAATGTTTCTCACGTTCGTCTCAGCATCTATCTTGGTTCTAGCAGCCGTGCTCACGATTACGGCCAAATCTTGGTGGGAAGCTTCATTGAAGTTCTTCTCCTTCCTGTCGAGCGCGTTTCTTCCATATCTTATTCTGGAACTGACTTTGGGATTCCCCTTCTTTGAAGCAGCATTATGGGCTCTCAGAACAAACCAGTGGTTCTACCAACATCTTCATTCCATGATGCCATCAGTTTGGAGTATTGAATTTTCGACATTGTTCTTCTTCCTCTTGCTTGGCCTTCCGGTATGCATGGTATTCTTCTTGACTGTTTTCAGATCGTTCAACTCTTCATTTAGCCAAGTCGAAGGCCGCACATTTGTTCTAGGTCTCTCTGCGACGCTCTTATTGGCAGTAGTCTTCGCAAAGCTTGAACTTGCGAGAGTGGCGGCGTTCTTGACGCCCATGCTTGCAGCATGTGTTGCAGCAGAGGTGTCCAAGTGGAGACCAACAGAATTCTTGGATGCAAATGGTCTACTACTATCCTATGCTCAGTGCTTGGAAACCTACGCATACGTGTCGCAAACGGTTTTTCTCTCGACGGTGCTTGGCTATCCAGTTGTCTAGCAGGAGTCCTTGTCGGATTCTCTCCAGTGGCTTAGATTGGGGCATCCAGTTTTCACGGCCTGCTTGTGCCTGCCTGAGAATGCTGTAGAACTCCGCTAAAGAGGGTTTAGATATCGGCTCATCTTGTGATAGGCCCAAGATGCTGTATAGCTCACTTCATGCGCCAGACTAGCTCTTTCGGATTCTAACATATTCTTGGTATGGGGTCTCCTATTGGTGGAAGGAGTATCCTTCGACCTCCAACAGACGTTTGAAGGATAACTTGACTGAAATCGTTGGAGGCTTCGCCGATGATCTCGGCGTTCTTGCCAAGTCTTGATTCTCGAAGCACCTCCAAAACCTCATGTGTTTTTTCTGGAATTGCTGCTATAACCAGTTTTCCCTCATTTCCAACTTCTAGGGGGTCTATTCCCAACATTTCGCAGGCCGCTCTGACACCCGTCTTGATCGGAATAGCCTCTTCATTGACAGCTATTCCAACGTGCGACTTTTCGCTCCACTCATTTAGCGCGTTGGCCAGACCGCCTCTCGTTGGGTCTTTCATCTTCAAAACTCCGCCAATTCTGAGGATCTCTCTTACAAGTTTATTTAGCGGGGCCACATCCGAGATCACTTCTGTTCCGAAACCGTAGCCCTCTCGAGATGAGAGTACTGCTATTCCGTGGTCGCCAATCGTTCCTGAAATGATTATCTTATCTCCTGGGGAGAGGTTTGAGTCAAGAAGCCATCGAGCACTGAAGCTCCGATATTTCTTCACCTGTTCGATGTTCTTATCCAGTTCGAGGCTACGTTTTCCAATGCCAGACGTGTTTATCACGAGCTTGTCCAAGGCGCCCTTCTCCATGACTTTCGTGTCACCAGTCAAGATGTAGACATCTGCTTCTTGGCATGCCTCGCGCATACTCTTGAGGATGCGCTCAAAATCATCAATTGGGAAGCCCTCTTCGATTATGAAGCCTGACGAGAGCGCTACTGGTTCAGCACCCATGACCGCTATGTCATTTACTGTCCCTGTGATAGCTAATCGACCGATGTCGCCTCCGGGGAAGAAGAGAGGTTTGACTGTGTGAGAGTCAGACTTCAGGACGATATCGTTTATGACAGCCGAGTCGTCTAAGGCCTCTAACGGAACCTCCGCGTCGCTACCTCCTAAGTACTTGACAACATAGTCTTTGACAAGCCCCTGCATCACGGCGCCTCCTCCGCCGTGCGCCATAGTGATCCTAGTCATGGTAAAGCCCTCTGTATTTGGAAGGTGTCGCATCCTACTCGTAAATGTTGTTGGCGATGAAGAAGTATTGGTATCTAGAGTTTATGGTGGGGTCGGCGGGACTTTCATGACGTGGTCAATTTGAACCCGCGACCGCCAGCGTTCCGGGTTGTCCTCCCCAGGTTCACCGCGCCCTTGTGCTCTGGTATCCTCTTGGCGGACTTACCTAGACCAAGCTAGACGACGACCCCACATTCCAGCCTTATTTCATTCAGATTCACGCTAATAAGATCATTTCTCACTAGCGTCGCAACATAGGCAGTGTTCTGTAGGCCATTAACTCGACTCACGTTGGCTCGACCTCCTCTATTGAGCTATACTTTCCTTAATAGCTCAGAGCGTTCAAAAGGTGGGCTACACACTATTTCAAATGAAGATGTCCGAAGATTTCCTCGAATTCTCGGGTTAAGTATTCTTCGGTCCTTAGACATCTTCTCTTAGCCAGTGTCCTGATGGCTTTGTCGACGCCTGTGGAGTATTGTATCGCCCTCTTGGGCGCATTAGCGAGTTGTTCGGGTAATCCAAGGTCTATACAGGCCTTTCTGAGGATACGCTTTCTCAAGGTGTCGTCTGGTCCTTGAATCTTCAAAGTAGGAGGGATCGAGAGACCGAACACGGTGAGTTTCCAGTCTGTGAACGGATGTAGCATCCTCACCCTCTCCGGCGCGGTGGCTTGCTCAGCCACATGATAACTGGCCTCGTGAGCACCACGTACACTCCTAAAGATTGAGTTTCCAAGGGATCGTTCTCCCCCCTCCTTCATTATACGCAGGAATCTATGGTATCCTGCAAAAAGTTCGTCAGCACCTTGACCTGTAAAGACCGTATTGAAGCCGCAGTTCTTTGCTAGGTTTGCGCACCAACAGAGCGGTATTGCTACCCCCAATTTGACCATGCTGGCCTCCTCTATTCTCCAGACACATTTCCCTAGCGCATCCTCCACATCCTCCAACCCGTATTCACGCACCCTGGCATCGATACCTACAAGTTCAGCAGCCTTGAGCGCCCACTCAACCGCGGGGTGCCCCCTCAACCCAACTATAAAGGCAATCACCTCAGACTCCATTCTCGATAAGAGGTAAGCTATGAGGGCGCTGTCCACTCCACCTGAGAAGCTTACACCAAGTTTTCCGAGGCCTGACGCTCTCTCCCAGACAGCTTCGCTCAACAGCCTCCTCAGTCTCTCAGAAATCTCCGTCGGGCTTCCCTCGACAGCCTTCTGTCGTGTCAACTGTCTAACAGGCCAGGGGCTTCGTCTCTCTTCCAATTTCCACAGATGTCCAGGCGGAAAGGTCGAGACCCTCCTAAGTCCGAGGTTCCAAAGCCCCTTCTTCTCCGTAGATAGCGCGGCGAAATCACTGTTTGAGCCATAGTAGAGTGGCTTCAGGCCAACGGGATCTCTCACCGCGAAGATTTCTCTCTCTGCAAGGATCACTATTGTGTACTGGCCATCACACTCCGAAACGAATCT
>Ga0315280_10005423_pt1 | contig 18197 bp, 17 predicted proteins | sample YL17G06_40_MG_FD_203697 | JGI IMG/M metagenome (GOLD analysis project Ga0315280, IMG submission 203697) | Sediment microbial communities from Yellowstone Lake, YNP, Wyoming, USA - YL17G06_40 | ecosystem: Environmental > Aquatic > Freshwater > Lake > Sediment | place: USA: Wyoming | collected... | reverse complement strand
CAAGCAAGCTTATGTCTGAAATGTAAGACAAGTCAGGCAAAGGATGCAAAAGGGACAAGATAATGGGCCTCCAAGTAAATTGGTGCCCAGCAAAATAACGGATTTCGTGGGTGAAGATAAATCAAAGGTTTCTTCAGGCAAGTATAGAGGCAGATTAAGGTTATTTTTGATTGTCGCTGCCTTGGTGGTTATTCTTGACCAACTGAGCAAGCTATGGATCTACGCCAATCGACCCCAACTAGAGTTGTTGCCAGGATTTCTTAAATTAGTTTACTTTGAAAATACTGGTGCCATTTTTGGTTTGTTTCACAACCACACCGAGCTTTTCATCGCTCTCGGCATAGCTGGTTCGGTCATTATCTTGGTGTTTCTCTATTATTTTCCCCCAGCTACCACCGTGGGTACGCTGTCCTTCTCTTTGATTCTGAGCGGGGCTGTGGGCAATCTCATAGATCGCATCCGTCTTGGCTACGTAATTGATTTTATCCTTATTCACGTGCAAGAACTCTTCCGCTGGCCTGCCTTCAACATCGCTGACACAGCTTTAACAGTGGGCATCTTTGTTCTCATTTATTACTTTTATAAGTCGGGGGTATTTAGAAAAGCATATGAACGCAACCGCAAGCCCCAAAATTAAGACGTTGCAATTCAACTCACCTGTTTCCAATATCCGCCTTGATAAGTATTTAACCCAGGTTCTTCCACAATTCTCTCGCGCTTATTTACAGAAATTAATTGGGCAAGGTTATGTTTTAGTCAACGGACAAATGACAAAAGCGAGTCAGAGGTTAAATAAAGCCGATAGGATAACAATCGAGCTGCCTCCTTTACCAGGCCGTCCTTTAGCTGAACCAATCCCTCTAGCTATAATTTATGAAGATGAGGACATCTTGGTCATAGACAAACCTACTGGATTGACAGTTCACCCTGCCCCGGGACATCCCAGCCATACTTTAGTCAATGCCGTTTTAGCCCACTGCCCCGGCCTGACCATGAACAACGAGCTGATGCGCCCAGGCATAGTTCACAGACTAGATAAAGATACCTCGGGCCTCATAGTCATTGCCAAAAACGACTTTGCCCGGGAATATTTAGCTGCACAGTTCAAAAGCCGCACTGTAACCAAAGGATATCTTGTCCTTGTTAAAGGAAGGTTATCCCCGGAACGGGGGATAATCGAAGCACCTATCGGGCGAGACCCTCATAGTAGACGGAGAATGGCAATAGTAGAAGCAGGAAAAGAGGCTAGCACCCAATATCAAGTCCGGAAATACCTGGATAACTACACTCTGGTCGAAGTCGCTCCCCTAACAGGACGCACACATCAAATCAGAATACACCTGTCAGCTATCGGCTGTCCGGTCGTCGGTGACCCTATTTATGGAATAAAATCGGCTCATCTTAACAGGCAATTTATTCATGCCTACCGCCTTGGCTTTCGTCTACCATCCACGAAGCAATACCAGGAATTTACCTCGCCCTTACCTATGGACTTGGAGCAAGTTTTGGAGCACTTAGCCCGAAACGCCTAAAAGGCTTGCAGAAACATGATAGGAAATCCTGTCATTGCCAGAGCTTCTTTATGCCGCTTCCCCCGACTTGTCGGGGTACAGGTCATAATTGCCCTCTTGAAGCACAGGTTTGAATCACTGATCATATGAACGAGTACAGAGGCTTGATTTTTAGTTTATCTCACAGCATACTGATGTGGACTGGAGTGAGGTAAGCAAGAAAAGGAGATCTGGAATTCAGTTTGGAGGGGAGAGCACTATGAACAGACCCTTTGATCGAAGCCAAATATTTAGCCCAGTTCACTATCAGATAACTGTTACGGCAGAAGAGGCGAGGCTGGGAACTAAAAAGGTATTATCGAGGAAGGATACAAGGCTAGAGGTGAGCATTCCAGCAGGGGCGAAGACAGGCAGTACGATAAAGCTAGCCAATGTCCTCCAGGTAACCGACGGCCGTCCTGGAGATATCTTAATTGAAATTAAAGTCAAAGAAGAAGTGGCGGCGGGGATTATTGAAATTAACGATGGAAGCTTTGAAGATGAGGTTTTGAAATGCAGCTCACCTGTTATGGTGGATTTTTGGGGATTCGGATGCGCCCCATGCGACATTATTGCCCGCATCACAGAGAAATTGGCCCGAGAGTATGCAGGTCGGCTCAAATTCTGCAAACTAAACGTAGATCTGAACCCCCAGACGGCTTCAAAGTACCAAATCATGAGCATCCCACAGATATTGTACTTCAACGGTGGCAAAGTAATTGAACAAAGCGTTGGTGCCGTTCCTGAGTCTGTGCTCCGTTCAAAATCGGAGTCAGTGTTAGGCCAGCAATAAGCTCACAAATTAAGAAGCCTTTCCATAGAAAAACGCTGGGATTAAAGGGATGATACGAGGGCATTTGTGCTGGTGCTTGGTGACTGCTGCGTGCTTTGTCGCTTCATTCATCACCGTCGCGTTAATCCTGTTCTGTCAAGGGAGCGGAAATTCAAACTCTCAATGACGAGGGGGAAAACGGTACATCACTACTGGTGTGAACAGGCATAGTTTCTTGCGGGAGCGAGTCTTATTTGCTATGATTGCGGCAGGGCGGGGCAGCTTAAGTGCTTGGTTCTGGCTGAGACGGAGGTCCCCAGAAGGATCTCAAGAATGTGGTGTTTCTGTCCCCTTAAGAATTTGCCAAACGGAGGAAGGCTAGATTAGAAGCTGGTGCCTTCTGATATTATAGATATCTCAACTTTGAAGGAGAGATAAAATGGACAAAATAGAGTTAAAAGTCACTAATCGAGAGATTCTCGGTAAGAAAGTCAAGCATTTGCGCCGCCAGGGCATTACTCCGGTGCATCTTTTTGGACACGGTATCGAGTCTCTAGCACTACAGTGCGACACTGGTGAACTTGAGCGAGTGTTAGGTCAAGCTGGGCAGACAAGGCTTATTAGCCTCAAGCTCGCTAAAGAGAAGAAGCCAAGGACCGCTGTGGTTCGCGAATTTGATAGAGATTGGCGGAAGGGACAATTGCTCCATGTAGACTTTTATCAGGTCAAAATGGAGGAAAAGATAAAGTTAGAGATTCCCGTTGTCTTGGTCGGAGAAGCGCCAGCCTTGAAGTCTAAAACCACTATGCTGGAGCATGCGCTGGGGACTTTGACTATAGAGTGTTTGCCGGCAAAAATCCCCACTAGCCTGGAAGTGGACATCAGTTCCCTCACCGAGCTAGATCAAGCAATACGCGTCAAAGATGTCACGCTGGACAAAGACATTACCGTTTTTAACAACCCAGATTTGGTTGTGGTGAAAATTAGTTCGCGACCTGTGGAAAAGGTAGAGGAGAAGGTAGTAGAGGAGGTAGTAGAGGCGGAGGCGGAGGTGGCGGAGGCAGCGGAGGAAGCAGTTGAAGCTCCCAAAGAGGCTACGCGAGACGAAAAGAAATCAAAAGAAACATAATCGTCTGACTTACTTGGCAATTGCTTCTGTATCTATAACGGATACACTGATTTGCGTCGTTAGCAAATCCCTGATATAACACCCAAAATTAAATCAACCCCAAAAGGCTTGCAACTTTTTGGGGACCCCGATAAAATTAATCTTACATTTACCGGGGCCCCACGAAAATCGCAAGATTCTCGTGGGTGGAATTAAATGTTAGCTCTCTCCGAGCTGTCTTGCCTAAAGAGAATCCAGGGCAAGCAGGCGGTAGGCTGAAAAGCCTCGAGGGCACAGATAGAAATGTCTGTGCCTCCCGTGCTTGGAAAGGAGGGAATATGAAGCTTGGTTTTTGGACAGCACCGTTTTTGTGACGGTGCTTTTTTATTCCCGGTTGTTGCTTCCTTATTACCCGCCGGGCGTTTGCTGAACTTAAATTGAGAAATGGGGGGAAGTAGGATTACATTTAAGGCTTCGGCAATTTATGTCTTATAAAAGGGTTTCTAAAGATAACAAGAGATTTTTAATGAAAGGGATTTTGCCTAAGATAGCTTCAATTGTTTTGGTTTTGACATTGCTCGTAACGGTTCTTGGCTGTGGCACGCAACAACCAGCACCAGAAGTACTAAGGGTAGCAACCACTACTAGCCTTTACGACACCGGTTTGTGGGATGCTCTGGAGCCCATATTTGAGCAAAGATATGACGTCGACTTGCAGATAACAGCTCAAGGCACTGGTATGGCTTTGCAATTAGGTAAAAGTGGTGATGTGGATGTGGTTGCCGTCCATGACCCTGCTCAAGAGGCAGCATTTATAGCTGGGAACTACTCTCTTGAAGCAGAAGTAGATGGCAATCTTACGGCGCGGGTCCCCTGGGCTTATAACTATTTCATCATCGTAGGCCCTGAGGCTGACCCCGCAGGCATTAGTGGAGGGAACTTGACTTCAGAAGAAGCCTTCCAAAAAATCCAGCAGGGGGGGGCGGCTAACTCGACGCTGGTTGAATTCGTCGGTCGAGGGGATAACTCGGGAACTCACGGCAAAGAAAAAGCCCTCTGGAAAGCAGCCGGCTATAATTATACAACGGATATTGAAGGGACTGGAGCGGACGAAGGCTGGTATTTCGAAACTGGGAAAGGTATGGGGGATACACTGGTTGTGGCTAACGAGAAAATGGCTTACACCCTGACAGATAAGGGAACCTTCCTTGCCTACCAAGGCGACTTGGATTTGGTAACCCTGTTAGACACAGGGGGTAGTCTGCTCAATGTCTACTCGGTGATCATCTGCAAGAACGGTGTCAATCCTGAGATGGCTCAAAATCTGGTGACTTTCCTCAGAGCACCTGAAATCCAGGCTTTAATCGCCGGATTTGGTGTGCCAAAATATGGAGAACCACTATTCTACCCCTGGGATCCAGAGATTTGCCAGTAATAATCTTAAAGATAGGAGGTGCGACATGCCAGTCATAGCAGCGATAGTGAAGTGCAAAAAGTGCGGTGCTGAGGTCAGGTCAGACTGGAAGTACTGCCCTAACTGCGCTGACAAGATTACCTGCACAGGCAAGTACGAAGCCTGTGCCAAGAAATAGCGTATTAAAGCAGGTAGGAGCAATTGACGGAAATATGGCACGCCTTTACTAAGTCTATAGAACTCCTAATCTCCCTCGACCCGGAGGTAATGGAGATAGCTGGGAGGTCCTTGAGGATTTCGGGGACAGCTTGCCTTCTGGCTTCTCTGATCTGCCTACCACTGGGGAGCTTAATACACTCCCATCACTTTCGTGGAAAAAGGGCCTTAATAAATATCATCCAGACGCTGTTCAGCGTGCCTACAGTTCTTGTTGGCTTGCTTGTTTTTGTGCTCTTTTCCCGGGCTGGGCCACTGGGTGTCTTCGGCATAATACTCACTCCCACTGCCATGGTGATTGGCCAGATGATATTAATCACTCCCCTACTGCTTGGTTTGACCATTTCCGCGTTGAGTGGCGTGAGTAAGGAGATTGTGGATACCGCTACCTCGCTTGGTGCCAGCGGCTTTCAGACCGTCTGGCTTGTGCTGAGAGAGGCAAGGTATGCTGTGCTGGCTGCTGTGATAATGGGTTTTGGCAGAGCCATCTCGGAAGTCGGATGTGCCATGATGGTCGGTGGAAATATCAAAGGAGTCACCAGGATCCTTACCACAGCAATATCATTAGATACATCCAAGGGCGAGTTAGAGTTGGCAATAGCGCTAGGCATAATTCTTTTATTCCTGGCACTTATCATTAACATCGTCCTAAATAGGCTACAGCAGAGGTAATAATGTCCTTGATAGAAGTAGTTGATTTACGCCACAGCTATGGTGAGCGGGAGGTATTGAAAGGCTTAAACTTGGGTATTGGCAAGGGTGAAGTTTTCGCCCTGATTGGTCCGACTGGAGCGGGCAAAACAACGCTTTTACGTATTATAGACCTGCTGGAAGTCCCTGGCGCGGGGGAAATCTATTTTGACGGCAAATGCATCCCCCGGTCGGGGAAACAAAGATTGGAGATACGCCGTCGGATGTCATTTATACACCAGAAACCTCAGGTATTTAATTTGAGTGTCTATGACAATGTTGCCTGTGGCTTAAGATGGAGGGGAGAAAAAAAGAATAGGATTGCTGAGAAAGTTGACCATATTCTGGAAATGGTTGGGTTAGAAGGCTATAAGAATAGAAACGCCCGGACGCTTTCCGGAGGGGAGGCGCAGAGAGTAGCCTTAGCCAGGTCCCTGGTGCTCGAACCTGAGGTATTGTTATTGGACGAGCCGACAGCTAACCTTGACCCTATTTCCACAGCAAAGATTGAGCAGTTAATTTCATATGTTGCCAGGCAACATAACACTACTATGATAATGGCAACGCATGATATGTCTCAAGGGCAGCAACTCGCTGGCAGGATAGGGGTGCTTCTTGATGGCAGACTTGCCCAAACAGGCAATGTCACCGACATATTCCGTTCACCCCAAAACGAAGAGGTAGCTCATTTTGTCGGTATGGAGAACATCATGGAAGGCGTAATAATTGCCAACAACGAAGGTATAGCCATGGTAAACATAGGTGACGATGCCATACAGGCGGTTTCCAGCTATCCGGTCGGAAAGGAAATATATGCTTGCATCAGGCCTGAAGATATCACTTTAGCTTTATCCAGCACCCAAAGTTCGGCGAGGAATTCTTTTCAGGCCAAGGTTACCCGAGTAACTACTCTGGGACCGCTTAGCCGGGTGGAAATAAATTGTGGCTTCCGTCTCGTAGCTTTAGTCACTAAAATATCAGCAGAAGAATTGAATTTACAAGCAGGTGGGGAAGTCTATGCTACTTTCAAAGCTACCGGGGTGCATATTATGGAAAGGAAAGCTAGCCAATGACTGGAATTCTTGATTCTTTCGGACGGAGCATAAATTACCTCAGGATTTCAGTTACCGACCGTTGTAACCTGCGCTGTATCTATTGCATGCCACCCGAAGGTGTCCCACAAATGTCCCATAACGAGATCCTCTCCTACGAGGAGATTCGGACTGTTGTCCAAGCGGCAGCAGAGCTGGGCATCAACAAGATAAGGCTTACTGGTGGCGAGCCCCTGGTTAGGGCTGACTTACCCAAGCTCATTCGCATGCTATCTCAAATTGAAGGAATCGAAGAGCTATCGTTGACGACAAATGGGATGGTTCTCAAGAAATATGCTCTGGAACTTAAGCAGGCTGGCTTGTCCAGAGTTAATGTGAGCTTGGACACGTTTAAAGCCGATAAATTTCGATACATAACCCGTCTTGGAAAATTGAAAGATGTTCTTGAGGGTATTGAGGCAGCCAAGGAGGCTGGCTTCCAGCCGGTTAAGATAAACACGGTAGTCATGCGGGGCATAAACGATGATGAGATACTGGATTTCGCCAGGATGACCTACAAAGACGGATGGCATGTCCGATTCATCGAGCTTATGCCCTTCAGGGGTGTAGCAGAGTTTGTCCCTTCCGTCGAATTGCGACAACATATTAGTTTGCTTGGCAAGCTCGAGTCCTGTGCGTCCATAACTGGCAACGGACCTGCTATGTACTACCGCTTATCGGGAGCCAAGGGCACTATAGGCTTTATCAGCCCCCTCACCGAGCTTTCTTTTTGCTCCCGGTGTAACCGCATGCGACTTACTCCAGATGGCAAGCTACGCCCTTGCCTTCTGGAAGAAGATGAGATTGACTTAAGGATGCCGCTACGCAATAATGCTTCGATGGAGGAGCTAAAACGTCTGATTCTGAAGGCAGTTGCTTTTAAGCCGGAGCATCATCATTTAGAGGGAGGCAATGTCAGGCTGGTGAAGCGAAAAATGTCGCAGATTGGAGGTTGAGAATGGAGTCAGGTCAAATTCACATGATAGACGTTACCCAGAAAAAAGAAACACAACGCCTGGCAGTAGCCAAAGGCAAGATACAGATGAAGCCCGCAACCTTAGAACTTATCCGTAAAGGGGAATTAGAAAAAGGAGATGTCTTAGCCGTGGCAAAAACAGCTGGAATCATGGCCGCAAAAGAAACTCACCGTCTTATACCTCTGTGTCACCCTCTCCAGCTCACCCACATTGCAGTTGAATTTCATCTCCCCGAAAATGGCAATTCTGTTGAGATTACTGCCAGCGCTAAGGGGATAGGGAAAACAGGATTTGAAATGGAAGCGCTAGTAGCGGTATCTGTAAGCGCTCTGACTATTTATGACATGTGCAAGGCAGTGGACAGAAGTATGACCATTGGAGAGATTCGCTTGATAAGGAAGAGTGGAGGCAAAAGCGGGCTTTATCTAGCCGACTAAATCCTCCAGCACCATCTTAACCACTTCGGGAATTGCCTGCTCCACTTTGGGCGTGCATTTCTCACTGAAGTTAGTAATGTCTTTTGCCTCCACAGCGAATATAGTGATTTCTTGGGGCATGGCTAAGTTGAGCATCTTCCCTAATTCCAGAGCAGTGGCCAGGTTTATTTGATGAGGTGAGGAAAGGTGTTTGGTGAGAGAGAAATCTTCAGTCCCCATACGATATATCTGGCCGGTATTCCCTTCCTTGGTTTGGATGGCATCAATGATAATAACTTTATCATAGCCTACAATAGAATCTAAAAGGCTAAGGCCAGCTCCACTTGTTTCAGCTACAGTTACTTGTGGGCTGTTGAGTTGGTTCGCCACCTCGTGCGCTACCTTAATCCCCACTCCATCATCAGATAAAATAGGATTCCCTAACCCTAAAACCAGGGTTTTCATTCCAATTTGAGAGAACTTGTTATGAGATGCCCTGGCTCAGTTTCTTAACCTCGTTGCCCTGGGCATCATAAATGGTCACTTCCAAAGGTAGCTGCCCGGGCAAAGCGTGTGTAGCACAAGACATACATGGGTCATAGGGGCGCCATGCCATCTCAATACGGTTAAGTAATCCCTCAGTTATCTTTACTCCGGGCTTTATGAGGTCTTCGGCTGCTTTCTTAATTGACATAAATAAAGCGGCATAGTTATTGGTAGTGCCCACAATCAGGTTACACTTCTTTATCACCCCTTTTTCATCAGTTATGTAATGATGGGTGAGAGTGCCCCTCGGTGCCTCCACGATGCCCACTCCTTCATCGGGCTTCGCCGTCGGTATGTTGCGAATATTCGGGCTGGTTATTTCCGGGTCTCGACTAAGTTCGAGTAACCTTTCAGCAGCATAAAGAAGTTCGACAAGGCGTGCCCAGTGGGTTGCCAGAGTATAGTTAGCTGGCTTGCCCCCCAGAGTGGAGTACATTTTTTCATATTCTGCCTGGGCCAGGGGGGTAGCCATACCATCGGCAGCATTCAGCCGGGACAGAGGTGTGGCCCGATAAACTCCACTGTCTTTGCCGTCAACAAAACCTTTCCAGCCAACTTTCTTGAGATAAGGAAACTTGAGATATGTCCAGGGCTCGACTCGTTCAGCTATATGTTCCAGATATTCCCGGGGAGCATACTTGCATAACTCTTTGCCATCAGGGCCAACTACACGAACTTTACCATCATAAAAGTTGACCTTATTGTTTTTATCGACCAAGCCCATATTATAGGACTTCTGGGTAAAGGTATCGCTCAGGACCATGTCCAGATACCCTTTGTTCTTGAGAACCACGTCATCGAAGACTTTGAGCGATAACTTGGCGAACTCTACCGATCCTTTGGCTATCTCCTCTATCTTTGCTCTTTCCTCTTCATTTATGGCTCTGCTCACACCGCCAGGCAGTCCAAAACAAGGGTGTATGGGACGGCCACCAACCGTTTGAATAATCCAGTGATTCTGTTTACGGGTGTTGATTACAGCACCACCTAGCTCCAATCCTACCTTGCCGATTACTCCCAGGATATTGCGTTCCGCAGGTGAAGCGTCTGGCCCCATAATAAAATCAGGGGCAGCAAGGATGTAAAAGTGGGTGGTATGGTCAGTTACAAAGAAAGCGCTATAAAGGAGCTCACGAAGCTTTTTAGCAGTGCTGGGTGGTTCGACATGAAACAGGTCATCTAAGGCTTTGGTTGCTGCCATGTGGTGGGCTTCAGGGCAAACGCCGCAAATACGCTGAGTTATCTGGGGCATATCCTCGGCCGGGCGGCCCTCGGAAAATTTCTCAAATCCCCTGAGTTCGGGAATCTGAAGATAGGTATTGGCTACACTGCCATCCTCTTTGAGAAAGATGGTAATCTTGCCATGTCCTTCAAGGCGGGTAATGGGGTCAATCGTTATCTTCTTCATTTTATCCTTGCCCTCCTAAGTAGTGAATCTGGCAAACTGTAACGGTAGAAAGTGCCTGCCGGGTCAGGAATATCATCAATTATCTTTTGAATCTCCTCAGGGTCGTTGGAGTCAATGATAGACGAGAGAGCACTCAAAAAATGAGCCCCCTGGTCAATTACTCCTTCCACTGGTCCATAACAGCCAGTGCAAGGCATATTGGCCTGAGGGCAAAGAGCACCACAGCCCCCCCGAGTAGCTATGCCGTAGCACAATAACCCCTGTTCCAGCAGACATTTTTCCGGTTCAGGGATCATTTCGTAAGATCGATAGAATTTTTTGATTTTCTTTTCCTCTTTTTTACGGGGACACTCATCGCAAACAGCCTTTACCGCGTGACTTATGACAGTCCCTTTCGGTGGTAACTTTCCTGTAATCAAAGCTTCAAGGGCAAGCCAGGTAGTCTTTTCCTCCGGGGGACAACCGGGAACGAAATAATCGACATCCACGGTTTGGGCTAAGGTTTTAACCGTATCATAGAACTCAGGAAGCTCAAGCTCGCCTTCGGGCACCTTGACCTTTGTCTGAGGGAAAATTTTCTTAGGATTCTCAGTTGAGGGCGTTTCAATATAGACACGGTCGAACGTCAGCTGCCGGTTGTAAAAATTGGATAGACCGGGGATACAGCCTTCATAAGCACAGGAGCCATAGGCTATCATTATCTTGGATTTGGCTCGCAGGAGATGGGCCATGTGCTCGTTCTCTTCATTCCGAATAGCTCCGTTGAAAAGGCAGACATCTACACTCTTATCTGCCATCTTCTCTACGTCAGCATACTTGAAATCCATGCCTACCGGCCAGAACACGATGTCCGCAACCTCAGCCAGCTTCAGTATCTTTTCGTGTATAGCCAGAGTCGCAATCTCACATCCACCACAACTAGCCGCCCAATAAAGAGCTATCTTAAGTTTAGCCATGCTTTGCCTCCTTAGAACTCTGCTTTAAATGGCCCAATGAACTTGGCCCAAGGTTTTTTACGGCTTGAGTAAAACTATTAGTTACCTCAGCAAATTTTGCTCCTTCAGACGCAGAAACCCACTCCAGCCGAACTCTTTCTTCCTCTATCCCAAGCTGCTTCAACATCTTCTTCAGCAGCGGGATGCGGCGCATTGTCTTGTAATTTCCTTCAATGTAGTGGCAGTCGCCGGGATGGCAACCAAGGACTAACACGCCATCAGCACCAATGCTGAGTGCCTTAAGCACAAAGAGGGGATTTACCCTGCCGCTACACATCACCCTGATTACCCTTATATTGGGAGAGTACTGTATTCTGGAAGTACCAGCTAGGTCAGCACCAGCATAAGAGCACCAGTTACAGCAAAAAGCTACTATTTTTGGTTCAAAATTGTCCATCTACCCCCCTAATTAAACAAAAAGGGTAGCCTTGATCCACCCTTACTTGCCAGCCTGCTAACACAAGCCCGTAATGATAACATCTCTGTCCAAAAAAAACAACCCTCTAAACATCGACATCAGCTAGAATTTCTCAAACACTTATCAATATCCGTAGCTGCCCGACGCCCTGCTCCCATGGCACTAATAACTGTGGCTGCCCCGGTAGCCATATCTCCTCCGCACCAAACTCTGTCCTTGCTTGTCCTCTCGGTGGCCCCATCGGTCAATACAGTGCCCCACTTAGTGAGCTCCAGCCCTTTGGTTGTTGAGGGAATAATCGGGTTAGGTCTAGTGCCCAGAGCAGGGATGGCAGTATCTATCTCCATTATGAACTCAGAGCCTGGCTTTCGAATGGGTCGTGGCCGGCCACTTGCATCAGGCTCACCCAGTGCCATTTCATGTAACTCCACCGCTCTGACTCTACCTCGCTCATCACCAAGGAACCTGCTGGGATTGGTCAAAAGCTTGAAAATCACTCCCTCTTCTTCGGCATTCTCTCTTTCCTCAAGTCTGGCCGGCATTTCTGCTTTGGAGCGCCGATAGATAATATAGACTTCCTCTGCTCCCAGTCTCAAAGCACATCTAGAGGCATCCATAGCTACATTTCCAGCGCCGAATACTGCCACCCTTCTCCCTACTTGTATAGGAGTATCATACTCGGGGAAGCGATATGCTTTCATCAGGTTCGTCCGAGTAAGAAATTCATTAGCAGAATAAATGTCACTCAGATTCTCCCCGGGTATATCCAGAAACATTGGCGCCCCTGCCCCGGGAGCCAAAAAGACGGCATCAAAGCCATTTTCCAGAAGCTCATCTATAGTAGCTATTTTGCCGATAACATGATTGAGCTTGATTTCCACCCCCAGTGACTTCACATAACCGACCTCACCCTGAACGATTATCTTGGGCAATCTAAACTCAGGAATGCCGTACATCAGTACCCCACCGGCCACGTGCAGTGCCTCAAAAATGGTGACTCTGTATCCAAGCTTTGCCAGATCAGCGGCACAGGTTAGACCTGCTGGTCCGGAGCCAATTACAGCCACTTTCTTGCCATTGAAGCTTATTTGCCCCTTTTGTTGCTCTCTGATTTCTGGGTGAGCTCTTTCCCAGTCAGCCACGTAACGCTCCAAGCGTCCGATGGCGATAGGCGCTCCTTTCTTAGCTAAGGTGCATGCCTGTTCACATTGTGTCTCTTGCGGGCAGACTCGCCCGCAGATGCCGGGCAGGCTATTCTTATCCTTGAGTATCCTTACCGCTTCAGGCATATTACCATCAAGGACAGCCTTGACAAAACCAGGGATATTTATCTCCACTGGGCAGCCCTCAGTACAGGGATGTTTGGGATCTTGGATACAACGGCTTGCCTCGGCTTTAGCTTGCTCGGCGCTGTAACCCAAGGCAACTTCGTTAAAGTTCTTACCCCGCGTCTTGGGGTCTTGCTTTGGCATTGGCTCTCTGTTGAGATTTACCTTAGCCATGTATGTTGCTCAGGCCTCCATTCAAGAACACTTGCCCATTTGAGCCTGCCACTGCTCAAAAGAGCGTCTTTCCTCATTAAGATAAGTACGTTGCCGGGCAAAGAGCAAGTCCCAATCTACCTGATGCCCGTCAAAATCAGGCCCGTCCACACAGGCAAACTTGGTTACGCCACCAACGGATACCCGGCAGCAGCCACACATACCCGTGCCATCAACCATTATTGGATTCAGACTGACAATAGTCTTCACCCCGAAAGGTTGGGTAGTCTGGACACAGAACTTCATCATGATGCTCGGGCCAATGGCAATGACTCGGTCAACCTTTTCCCCACTCTCAAGCAATTCCTTCAGCGGCTCAGTTACCACACCTTTGCGACCGTACGTGCCATCATCAGTAGTAACTATTAGCTGGTGGCTGACACTGCGTAGCTTATCTTCCCAGAAAAGTAGGCCCTTGCTCCGTGCTCCCAAAATGGAGATAATCTTGTTTCCTTTCTCCTTCAGTGCCCTGGCAATTGGTGTTATTGGAGCAGCACCAACCCCTCCTGCAACACAGACTACAGTACCAAACTTGTCAATATGCGACGGTACACCAAGGGGACCAACAAAGTCAGCAATGAAGTCACCAGCTTTCAGCAACGCCAGCCTAAAGGTTGTCGCTCCCACTTCCATAAACACCACGGTAACACTGCCTTCCTTCCCATCCCAGTCAGCAAGCGTCAGAGGAATACGCTCGCCCCTTTCATCAATCCTGATGACAACAAACTGCCCCGCCAGCGCTTTTCTAGCAATTGCCGGTGCTTCGATTTCAAACAGATGAATTTTCGTCGCTAAAGTCTTTCTATAAATAATCCGAAACATTTGGTGAACTCCACCCCAATTCACTTAGCTAAATAAAGCTTCTACCTGAGCTAGAATTTGCTCATCAGTGAAGTGGTGCATAGAAATAGCTCCTGAGGGGCAGGCAGCGCCACAGGTGCCACAACCCTTGCATACTGCTTCATTAATATGGGACACCCTCTTCCCATCTCTAGGCTGAAGTTCAATAGCCTGAAAGGGGCACAAGACTTCGCAAACCCCACAGCCTGAGCATTCATCCTCATTGACAAAGGCATTTATCGCCTCAGCCTTGACAAAGCCCATTCTCAGGGGGCCAGCTGCTTTTGCAGCAGCAGCATAGGCTTGAGAAACTCCTTCAGTTACATCTGTAGGCCAGCGTGCTGAGCCACAGACATAAATTCCGTCCATGGCAAACTCTACAGGGCGGAGCTTTAAGTGTGCTTCCAGGAGGAAACCAAACTCATCTAAGGAGACTTTAAGCATTTTGGAGATATTTTGGTTATCCTCGGCAGGGATAAGAGGAGTAGTTAAAACAAGCATATCACAGGGAAGTTCTATTTCCCTTCTCCATAGTTCATGGTACACCTTTATTCTTTCAACCTTCCCATCTCCCATAACTTCGGGAGGCCTCTCTAAGCTATATCTAATGAATCTGACCCCCAGCTCCATGGCTCTTCGATAATAGTTCTCGAAGTCTACGCCATAAGTCATGAGGTCTCGGTGCAATATCCAGACCTTTGCCTTTGGATTTGATTCTTTAATAAGGAAGGCGTTTTTAATTGCTTCCATGCAGCAGATTCTGCTGCAATAAGTTCTCTCAGGAACCCGGGCTCCCACACAATTGATCATCACAACATTCTGACCCAAGGATTCCCCTTTCTTCATTCGCTCTTCTAGCTCCAGTTGAGTGAGTACATTGGTCATCTTCCCATAGCCATATTGACCCGTCGGTTTTAACGACTCAGCCCCGATGGCTACTACAATGGTACCCACATTGAATTGGTCCTCCTTGCCCTTCCCATCCAGATTGACATTAAAGTTACCTATAAATCCAGTTACTTGTTTCACTTTGGATGAGAGATAAGTCTTGATCTTGGGATGGCTTTTAACCTGTTCAACAAGTGGTTTGATTAACTTCATCGCTTCTTGATTTGTGGGAAAAAGTTTATTAATACTGCGAAGAGTCCCCCCAAGTTCTGGCTCCTTCTCCACTAAATGAACATCAAAACCTTGATTGGCCAAGTTTAAGGCTGCCTCCATTCCAACGACTCCTCCACCAATTACCAATGCCGAAGGAGCCACCTTCATTTCAATTTCCTCCAATGGCTCCAGCAACCTGGCTTTGGCCACCCCCATCCTTATCAGGTCTTTAGCCTTTTCCGTAGCTTTCTGAGGCTCACGCATATGCACCCAGGAGCATTGGTCTCTTATGTTAACAAACTCGAAAAGATATTTGTTCAAGCCCGCTTCTTCACAAGCAGCTCGGAAGAGTGTCTCATGGGTTCTAGGGGTACAGGAAGCTACTATAACCCGATTTAAATTGTATTCCTTTATTCCTTTCTTAATTGCTGAAATCCCTTCCTCGGAGCAGGTAAATAAATTGCGCTCAGCATGAACTACGCTTGGTAGCTGTTTGACATATTCCACAACGTCCGGGACGTCGACATATGCCCCGATATTTATGCCGCAATGACAAACAAAAACTCCGATACGAGGATGAGAAAGATCTTTTTCTTCCATGGCCCTTACTTGCCTCCTTGCGAGCGGAGCGAAGCAATCTCTTCAGCAGCTCTGCCTGCTGCCCCCGAGGCCTGGGTTACTGAATCTGGAATATCCCGAGGACTATGGACATAACCACAGGCAAAAATACCCGGCTTTGTAGTATCCAGCGGTTGCACCAATTTATCTGCAACCTTGACAAAGCCATCTTCGTCCAATTCTATACCTAGTGTCTTGGCCAATTCCCTGGTGATTTGAGGAACCATGGCTTGGGCAAGAACCACCAGTTCCGCCTCAAAGCACTTCACTTGTCCGCTGACGGTTTCCTCATACCAGATAACAGGGTTATCATTCTCAGGGTTAACTTCAATCCTGCCGGGACGCCCTCTGACATAAGTCGCATTGTAGTCTTTCTTAGCCCTGGCAATGTATTCCTGGAACCTTTTACCTACAGCTCTCATATCCATATAGAAAATGGTGGATTTTGTCCCTGGATGATGCTCGAAAGCCAGCATTGCCTCCTTGGTGGCGTGCATGCAGCAGACACTGGAGCAATAAGCTTTATTCCTGAAATCGCGAGAGCCGACACATTGGATAAAAGCTATATTCTCAGGTAACCTGCCATCCGAAGGACGCTTAAGTGCTCCCATAGTGGGTCCCGAGGCAGAAGTCAACCTCTCAAATTCCATGGCAGTAATCACGTTCTTTATTTTCTTATAGCCGTATTCTGTTAGCGATGAAATATCGTATAAGCCGAGCCCTGAAGCGAGGATTATCGCGCCTACCTTCAGTTCAATGTTTTCATCCTGCATCGTATAGACTATCGCTTTGGGCTCACATCGCCGTTCACATTCATGGCATTCTATGCACCCTTCGATTTGCCCGGCAAGACAGCGCGAAGCTTCCTCTATGGCTTCCTCTGGAGAATATCCCAAAGCCACTTCACGGAAGTCCTGCACCCTTTCCTTAACAGGTTCTTCCTTCATCTCCACCTTATTTCTGGAAGGAAAGCGTCTTTTTCGGTCCTCTATCTCTTCCTGGGACAATTTCTCTGGTTCCTTCCCTGGTTCTTCACCCACAAGAGGTTGCCCATTCAAGTATTGGTGGATAGAGCGAGCTGCTTTTTTCCCTGCTGCAATAGCGTCAATCACGAAAGCAGGTCCGGTCACCACATCCCCCCCAGCAAATACTCCTTCAATATTGGTCGCCCCGGTCCTGGCATCGATTTCTATCGTACCTCTCTTGGAAAGTGAAACTCCCAACTCCTTAATAAAATCTGTTTCTGGAGCCTGTCCCAATGCCGCAATCACTGTATCCACGGGAATAGTAAATTCAGAACCCTTGATGGGGACGGGGCGAGGACGACCACTGGCGTCTGGTTCCCCAAGCTTCATCCGCATACACTCCATTTTGGCAAGTTTTTTATTCTCGGCAGAGAAGCGGCTGGGAGTGGTCAGGAACTCAATCTTTATTCCTTCTTTTTCTGCTGCTGTTACTTCTTCCTCGGAAGCTGGCATCTCAGCGCGCGAACGACGATAAACAATGGTTACCTCTTTTGCTCCTAGTCGCTTTGCTGTGCGGGCACAATCGATAGCTGTATTACCTCCACCAATCACCGCTACATTCTTTCCAACATTTACCTTTTTCCCGAGACTTATAGCACGGAGAAATCCTATTCCTTCCATTACTCCGGGAATATCTTCACCCTCCACTCCAAGCTTCACACCACCGTGTGCTCCCACAGCAACGAAAATAGCATCATAGTTTCTTTTCAACTGTTCGAGGGCAATATCTTTACCAACCTGAACGCCCGTTTTTATCTCCACGCCAAGCTTCTGGATGTAGCCTATCTCCTGGCGTAAAATTTCCTTGGGAAGGCGATATTCGGGTATGCCAACACGAAGCATGCCTCCGGGTTCAGGAAGAGCTTCAAAGATAGTTACATTGTGACCCTTTAGAGCAAGGTCATTAGCAGCGGCAAGACCTGCAGGACCTGCGCCTACAATCGCTACCTTTTTATCTGTTTTGGCCACTACCGGCACTTCAAGTTCTTCGATACTCCATTGGTCCTCGGGCACTCTCTTAAGGTCGCGGATACACAGTGACTCATCTATTTGCCCGCGATTACAGACTTCCTGGCAAGGGGCATAGCATACCCGCCCAACACTTGCAGGCAGGGGATTTGTCTCTCTTATAAGCTTATAAGCCGCTTTGAACTGTCCTTCGGCAATGAGCTTGATGTACCCGGGCACATTAGTATGGACGGGGCAAGCATCCATACAGGCTGTTTTACAGGGGCGCTCTTCTCTTTTGTCTATAACACATTTCTTAGGAACAGCCTGGGGAAAGAATAGGTATATGGCCTTTCTTTTTCCAATCCCCTGATCAAATTCGTTTGGTATAATGACGGGGCATCCTTCCACACAGAGGCCACATCCTGTACATTTGTTCCAATCAACAAAAGACGCCTTTTTCTTTACCTTGACCTTGAACTTCCCTATTCCTCCCGAGACTTTTTCCACTTCAGAATAAGTT
>Ga0315280_10005422_pt1 | contig 18199 bp, 19 predicted proteins | sample YL17G06_40_MG_FD_203697 | JGI IMG/M metagenome (GOLD analysis project Ga0315280, IMG submission 203697) | Sediment microbial communities from Yellowstone Lake, YNP, Wyoming, USA - YL17G06_40 | ecosystem: Environmental > Aquatic > Freshwater > Lake > Sediment | place: USA: Wyoming | collected... | reverse complement strand
TCTACGATGCCTACGCCTTCTCCCCATTTACGAGTGTCCTTGACACAGCTTGCGACAACTTCATCTACGTTAACAGCTTCTCCAAGAAGTATGGGATGACCGGATGGAGGGTTGGATACGCCATATCCAGCCCTCAGACAATTCTGAGGATGCAGAAGATTATGCAGATCTCTGCCACCTGTGTACCAGAATTTGTGCAGATGGCAGCCATCAAGGCCTTGACAATAGATGAGAAGACGGTGGCAACATTCTCAGAAACGATGAGGAGGAGAGTCGGTATCGCTTGCGATGCGCTGCGCGGTTTGCCTCTCGCTTTCAAGAAGCCCGACGGTGGGATGTACGTTTTCCCGGAAGCCAATTACGAAGATTTCAACTCAAATGACTTTGCACTGAAACTTTTGTCCACACAGAAGGTTGCGGTAGCTCCGGGAGAAGCGTTTGGAGACTATCCGAGATGTTTCAGGATATCGCTCGGAACGAGCGAAGAGAACATTAAGATAGGCATTGAAAGAATCGGGAAGATGTTGGAAAAATGGAAAGGGTAGCTGTCGTCGGCGGAACAGGAAAGATGGGCAGGTGGTTTGCCAAGTTCTTTCGCGACAAAGGTTTTCAAGTCGTTATATCCGGTCGTTTTCCAGAAAAGACGGCGAAAGTTGCGGAAGACATTGGAGTAGGGTATGCCAACTCCAATAGCGGAGCGGTACAGAACGCCGATATCGTGGTAGTAGCCACCCCCATCGAGGTTACTGCAGAGATGATCCTTGAAGTTGCTAACTACATGAAGAAGGGCAGCATCCTATTTGACATAGCCTCGGTCAAGAAGGGAATCGTCGAAGCTTTAAGCAAGGCGCAACAACGCGGCATACGGACGATTAGCGTGCATCCTCTCTTCGGTCCAGGCGCCAGAGGAGTCTACGGCAAAGGTGTTGCCATCATTCCTGTTGGTAACGATCCCGAGCTTACGCGATTGATCTCAAAGCTGTTTGAGGAGTATGGAGCGGTCGTCAGCGTCATCGATGATGCTGAGGCCCATGATAGAATAATTGCCTCGACACTGGCATTGCCTCACTTTCTGAACATACTTTTTGGCAAGGTTCTATCTACGACGAACCTTGAGGAACTAAGGAAGTTCGGAGGAACAACCTTCAGCTTACAGCTTCTGATCTCGGAAAGCGTGTTCAGCGAGGATCCAGGTCTCTATTCCTCGATCCAAATCAAGAATGATCATTTTCGTGGTCTACTGAAGGCGTTTATTGATTCTGCTGAAGAGTTATCAAGAATAATCCGAGACGGGGACGCGGAAAGGTTCACGGAGGTCTTTGGAGAGGTAAGGAGTTTTCTCTCAAAAGACCCAGCCTTTAAAGATTCGTATAGTCTTTTCTACAAGGCTCTCGAAGCAATCAGTGTAGAATTGAAAAGATGAGAACTTGCAAGCCACCACGGCTTGCAATCGTTTCAGTGGCCTCGCATAAGTGCGCGATGATCACATACTCAACACATAGTTAAGGGCTGAATACAGGTCGGTGACCTCGTAGTCAGGGGTCATCACAGCGTCTGTGGGCAACTCTTCCCTCTTTCTATTCACCCATACGGTTCTTATCCCAACGGCCTTGGCAGGGAAGATGTCTGTGAGGATGGTGTCTCCGACGCTCAGGGCCTCCTCGGCGCTGGATCCGATGGCCTTAAGAGCTTCTCTGTAATAGGTAGGCTTATGCTTGTAACGTCCTAGGACCTCCTCGCCGAGGACGAGGGTGAAGTAGTCTCTACCCCCTACCTTCCTTAATCCCTCAGCCTTCACTTGGGAGTCTCTTCCTGATGAGAGGTATAGCTCGTAGCCCGCATCGGTTAAGCGATCTAGGAAGGGAATGGCGTCTGGGAAGAGTTTTGAAATCTCGAGAACCGCCTTAGAGGCTTCTTCGAACCGTGCATTCAATAAATCTAGTTTCTCCGTGTCATAGGGTTCACCGAGATGTTGGAGGAGGAGCCTCCAATGGAAATCCACATCGTCGTGCCTATCCGGGTATCGCTTGTGGACGATATTCCTGTGAATGTCGAATAGATACATTTGATAGAGCTCTCTTCCTCCCAACCCGAATAACCCTTCGAGTTTAGAGGCAAAGACGGCCTCTGTGTCATGGAGAGTTCCGTCAAAATCTATGAGTATCTTCCTAATCATCCCGACGATCACAGGGCAGTCGATTTAATGCAGAGAATCGGTAGAGTTTGCTTATAAAGGCACTTAAATTGAAAAGAGGACACCTTAGAAGAGCTTGAACTCCTCAACAGGCGGGATATCTGCTTTGATTACGTCTCCAGTAGCGCCGTCTAAGATTACTCGATAGTTGTTGCCTTTGTACGTGTAGGTGATGAGCCAGATTGGCGCGTGCAGATAGACGACATTGCCAACAGATACATCGGTTTTGATCTCGATTATTCTGTCCACATCTTGCTTCGTTAGAAATTCATGCTGAAGTTCAATCTGTTGTTTGGCCATGTCCACGGCTTCGCTGCCGTCGATCTCACTGTTCAGGACCTTCGCTCCTTGCTGGATCTTCGTTATGTTGAAAGGGATCTTGCCTTCCAAGGGCACCTTGTATTCGCTCGTCGGGAACTCGGACGCCTCTCTGCCTAGAACCAGCCAATCGTATCTTTTGGATATGTCTCCTTCCTTGACAATCCCTGGCCCGATTCTCTCGAACAGCCCTTTGTAATGGCTCTTGGCCTCTACAGGTACGATCCAGAAGGGCAGATAGGTCAGGCTTAGTTCGCTTACCTTTGAGGCCTTCTCCAAGTCCTTGGGTTTCAGGAAGCCTGACCGCATCCATTCCCGGACTAGGCCTTCAACGCCTTGGGCATCGAACCTATTAACGATCATGGAGTGCTCAAGTGTGAACGCCCGTCCCGTTTCGATGACGTTTGTGAAGCCGCAGTATTTGCATGTGACAATTATCTCGCCAGGCTCATATTCCAAAGGTGCATCACAGTTCGAACAAGAGAGCCTTTCCACGACTTCCGCCATCCGAAACACCTATAAGACGATGAGGTTCGCAGACTTATTAAACCAACGTCAAGGGAGGGTCTAGAATTGGCAAGTTTGGCCCAGTTGAAAGGCACGATGGTTCTGACCATACTCATTGCCGTTGCCTTCTTTTCAGCGTTCCTCGCGATCCTAATGGCGTTGCTTCAAATACAACCCCTATTCGCTATCTTCGGAGCGCTGATCTTCATATTCTTCCAGTATCTGATAGGGCCGTCGCTGGTAGCGATTTCCACGAAGCTGAGGTATTTGCGTCCGGGGGAGAGCCCCTGGCTTGAATCCGTTGTAAGAGACACCGCTAGCAGAAGTGGGGTGCCGATACCGAAACTGGCGATCGTCCCCGACACGACGCCAAACGCCTTCACCTTTGGACACACAGCCGGCGACGCTACGTTGGCGGTTCATCAAGGATTACTCGAAAGATTGAATCAGGACGAAGTCAAGGGTGTGATTGGCCACGAAATAGGCCATATTAGACATAATGACTTTATCGTGATGACAATGCTTTCAGCTCTACCACTCGTAGCGTATCTCATTGCCAGGGGACTCTTCTGGAGCACCGAAGTGGAGATGAGAACAAGCAGGAAAAGGGAGGAAGGTGGTGCAGCTCTACTAGCGGCTGCAGTCATTTCATACGTGACTTACATTGTTTCTCTAGTCATAGTATTAAGGCTAAGTAGGTTGCGAGAGCATTTCGCCGACGCATTCTCAGCTTACATAACTGGATCACCCCGCAGTTTGGAGAGTGGTCTGACAAAGATCGCCTATGGACTTTCGCTGAAGCCCGAAGAGCCGAACGGCGCAAGAATGTTCTACATATCGGATCCTGCCCAATCTGCAAGTGAAGTCAGGTCAATACTGGACAGGAAGGATCAGTACGACTTGGATAGAGACGGAGTCTTAGACGAGAGGGAGCTCGAACTCGCCATGGAACAAGAGGCCAAGTCCACTTGGCAAAGCCTCAATGAGACCTTTATGACGCATCCCCCCACGTTTAAGAGAATTCTTCTGCTGCGAGAGATAGACGAAGAGATGAGAAGAGGCACATATACTTTCAAAGACGCCTATCGGTACGTCTGAATCTCTGTATACCTTTTCCTTGAGCCTTTGAAAACGGGTGTCGTCTCAAGGAGAGATCTAGTCAACAGAACCATAAAATTAATAGAGTGCACAGAAGATAAGAGTCTGCAGAAAACCAAAAGAAGACAGCCACAGATGTATTCTTGGAGGATTGTGAGATGTCTAGGCGACCCATAGGAACAATTTCGATAGGAGCCGTCATCACGATTTTCGGAATTTCCTACGCCCTGTACCTAGCTCGAATCATAAGTGATCTGGAGATAATTCCTGTAATACTCACTCTTAGCGGGTTGTGGCTGTTGATTCTAGCAATCTTGAGAGTCTTTAGTCCAGAAAAATATGAACTTGGCCCGTTCAGCACAGCTTGGTGGGGCAGCATCATTTTCTTCGGCGGCGTACTCTGGTTTTTGAGCGCACGTGAATTCTTCACGGCACCCACGGTCTGGGCGGTTTTCGCGGTAGCCTTCGGATTATTTGTAGTCGTAGCGGGTATCCGTGAATGGATGACTAAATCAAAGAAGACCTAGACGAAGATAACCCGTACTCGCCACACGTTCTAACGATAAGGCCACAAGATACCGAAAACAGGTAATCTGCTTGGCTTTGAGAATTTCAAGTTGGATTCTGTATCTCGTCGCGTTGGTGCTTGGTGGCCTAGGAGTGCTCTATCTGATGGCCGCTTATTACGAACCTATACGACTTATGGTAGGAAGCGTCTTCATGATAGTCGCATTGTTAATCGTCTTCTTCGCTAGGGAGAGAAAGCCACCAAGAATTACCCAGGAGGTACAGGTTCTCGGCTCGCTGCAGGTAAAAGAGGTGAAATGCCCAAACTGCGGCGCCATCTTAGACGCAAACAGGATGCAGATTCGCGACGGTGTACCGATGATAACTTGCCAATACTGCGGAAAAACCTTTGGGGTTACGGAGAAGCCGACCTCGTGAAGAAAAAGGCTGATCGCTGAAGTCTTCATTATACTCTTGTTGGTTTAGGTGTTCACTTTTTTCAGAATAGATCTCAAATAAAGGCCGAAGACATTCTGTACCGCGTTAATAGAGAGTTGGCAAAAGTCTGGATAAACAAGAGGGGCTGTTCAATAGGCCTCTTCCTCTACAACATTACCATAGTTCGCTGTTAGGGAGATTTCGCGCGCAGAAGTTTCTATCTAAGACAATTCAACTTTTCCTTTCTATTTTTCAGAGTGGTTTACAAACTAAGTTTACCTCTTTCGACTAATGAATCAAAAAACTCTTTAGCCTCACTTCGCATAGCTAACGTGCGAATAAATGATCAGGCGCGATACAAGTATGGTTAGTGTCCCTCTGAAGATCTTTATCTATCTTGCATCGGCGATCTTAATCTTCCTAGGTGTCATCTTTGTCATTTCTACGAATCTTGGAATCAGCTACTTCTTTGAAGGGCTTGTCTTTTTGGTCGTCGCAGGTTTGTTACTCGTTCTCATGCGCGAGAAGAAACCTCTAGAGATCAAGCAGACCGTAGTTGTGACGGGGCCGGTAAAGGTGAAGGAGGTTCGCTGCCCCAACTGCAGCGCCATTGTCGACCCGACTAAACCCGAGATCATCGCTGGAAAGCCCTACGTTACCTGTAGCTATTGTGGGAACAAGTTTGAGTTGACAGAGGAGCCAACATGGTAAATCGAAGCCGACACGTAGGACCTACTCTAATCCTGCTCATCTTATGCCTTACGCTCTTCTCAATACCTCTTCCTTCAGCCACCGCTCAGGTCACATACACCGTGAACCAGGAATGGGCCAGGGTCTGGATCAACAAGGATGGGTCCATAGACCTCCAATACAATATCACAATGACCTATCTTTCAGGCAGTTTTCAAGGCATCGTAACGGTGGGAATGCCCATGGGTGGCTTCAGCATCCAGTACGCTCGAGACCATTCAGGCAACAGTCTTAGGTGTGAGGACGTGTCCTCGGGAAGTGATTATGCAGTCGATGTGTACCTCAAGGAACCAATCCTAAATCATCCTAACACTTTTCTCGTCTACGTCGTAGTTCCTGGAATGGTCTACAAAGACAATACGAATCCCGGAAACGTGGGCATGCTTTTCTATCCCTCCACCTTCTCCGATGCCAGCGGTTCCATAGGGAATGTCCGTGTTGCCATAGTCCTTCCTCAAGGTGTCTCTAGTCAGGAGGTAATGTACTCAGCAGGTGTGCCTTTCGACAATGTTTTCATGGATGGGAACAATCTTGTTGTTTACTGGGAGCGAAGCAGTTGGCCCCCAAGCCAAGAGCTCAGGGTAGGTGTCTCCTTTCCAGAGAAATATGTAGCTTTGGGCCCAGGTGTATGGTTCTATATTGCTATTGGCGCAGCCATTATAGGTGTCTTGGCGTTCATTGTGGTTATCTTCGTGAGGCGTAGAAAAGCGGAATATGAGAAGCCGCGAATAGCTGTCGAAGCCCTCGGTGCTAGACGCGATCTGACAGCAGTTGAGGCTGCGGTTATCTTGGACCAAAAGCCCGTTCGGGTCCTCACCATGATCCTTTTTGGTCTTCTCCTCAAGAAGATAGTTAGTGTCACGGCCACGGATCCTCTCATTAAGCTCCAGAAGCTGGGGAGGCCTGCAGGTGAGCCTTCTCCCCCGTCGCGATACTATGAGTTAGACTATCTGAAAGCCATAGAACCCGATGAAAGTCTTGACGAAATGATGCTGGCACAAACATATTTGGGGCTTAGAGATACTGTCGACCGGAAGCTCCGCGGCTACTCCCGAGAGGACAGTGTAAACTACTATAAGTCAATAGTCGACAAAGCTTGGACGCAGGTTACGCAAGCGGGAACACCTGAGCTGAAGGGGGACGCCGTTGACCAGAATATCGAGTGGCTCTTGGCCGATGAAAAGTTCGACGAACGCTTCAAGAGCACGTTTCCACCAGGGATGATCATCCTTCCCAGGCCGGGATGGTGGTGGTACTGGGGCGGCCCATATCTTCCTCCCCGACAAGCGGGCGTTCCTCCGGCAATTCCAACTGAATCAAAGCCTATACCGGGACAAGACTTTGCAAATGACGTCGTACGGGGCTTGGAGAGAACAACGAACAGCATGGTGAAGAACGTGCAGGACTTTACCAATCGCCTAATCCCAGCGCAGGTGGTCTCGGAGAGGGAACGATCCGTGAGGGGCGAATCCGGTTGTGTATGCGCCTGTGCCCATTGTGCCTGTGCGTGCGCCTGCGTAGGTTGTGCATGTGCCTGCGCTGGAGGAGGTGCACGATAGATTGGGAATATTTAGAAGGCAAAGCCCACCGCCTCGAGAAGCCCTACATCACATGAGAGTTAAAGATGGTAAGTACAAGGGTCTCCGCCTACATCTGCGGTTCGAAGAGGATGGGAGTGGTGTCCTCGCCATCAACGCGTCACGAGTCCTCTTCCTCAACCGAACAGCAGCGGAGTACGTCCACTCCTTCATAAAAGGGGAGTCGGAAGAAGAGGCGGTTAGAAAGATTAGGCGACGCTATAGGGTTGATTCTGAGACGGCGCAGAAGGATTACCGAGACGTCCTTTTCGTAGTAAACACATTTGCCAAGACGCCCGATGTCTGCCCCGTCTCCTACCTCGGCGTTGAGAAGCTTGAGCCATTTCAGAAGGAGCTAAGTGCACCGTACCGAATGGACTTAGCCATAACCTATCGATGCAACGACAAGTGTCTGCACTGCTACGCCGGAGGCCCAAGGGAAACAAAAGAGCTCACAACCCAAGAATGGTTCACTGTGTTGGACAAACTATTCGAGATAGGCATTCCCCACGTAGTCTTCACCGGCGGCGAACCCACTCTCAGAGACGATCTCCCTAGACTCATCGCACACACCCAAGAGACTGGACTGGTCAGCGGCCTCGTAACAAACGGACGGAGGCTGATGGATGAAAACTACTTCACGTCCATCATAGACGCTGGCCTAGACCACGTCCAGATAACCGTCGAATCCCGCGAGCCCAAGGTCCACGACAAAATTACTGGCATCGAAGGAAGTTGGACTGAGACGGTCCAAGGTCTGAAGAACGCCATAGCGTCACCTATCTACACGATCAGCAACACAACCCTCAACCAGTACAATGTTAAGGACATTCTCAAGACCATAGATTTTCTCCACGGTCTTGGTCTCAAACAGTTTGCCTGCAACAGCCTCATATACTCAGGAAAGGCCCCTGAGGTGGCGAAGGAGTTCGCTTTAGACGAGGCTTCTCTTGAACCGATCCTAACTCGGATTCGAGACCACGCACGCGAACTTGGGATGGAGTTCATCTGGTACACGCCAACGGAATACTGTACGCTTAATCCTCTACAACTTGAACTGGGGATAAAGAGCTGCAGTGCCTGCCGCATAAGTATGTGCATCGAACCAGACGGCACTGTAATTCCCTGCCAAAGCTACTTCACGCCCCTTGGAAACATCTTGAAGGACGACTGGAAGAAGATTTGGCGCAACCCTCTTTGCCTAAAACTCAGAGCGCGAAAATACGTTCAGGAGAAATGCTTCGACTGCCCAACTCTGAACGTATGCGGAGGAGGCTGCCCGCTGAAAACTGGACAAGAACCTTACGTCTGCGGCGATCTCTCCCCGTAACCTTCATCTACAACGTGTTTCGCGCGCGCTAAGACCTTCATCTATACCTGTTCAGTAGTAGTTGAGCGTATTCAAGACTGATGTCCTGCTAAATGCCAGCATCGGTTTTGAATACGACGCGATTGGGCATGAAAAACAAAGACCCCATTTATACTATTTTTTGCCTTGTACTTTTCAAGGAGTGATTGAGCCATTCAAAAACAGCGTTGCACAGAAGTGCCTGTTACGCACATAGAAGAAAGCAAAGTGCCGGATAACTTACCATTAAAAGTCAGTTGCATAGGCGTTTTCTGTAATTCGTTCACCATCGATCGACCACCTAAGAGTTCTGGCAAAAAGAAAACCTGAATCTAGGTCTTAAAACACAGTCTAGATTGGTAGAGTCTGTTCGCAAGTATTTGACCTACGGAAAGATGAAGATCGATCTGTTGAGTGCTCACGATGCCTGTTCTATAATATTTTTTCTAGGCTTTCAAAATTGAATTTCGTATTAGCACAACCATTCTTGGTGAGGGGTACTCTTTGACCCGGCACACCAACGTTTTCTAGATGGTCACTTCCCATTTTGAGTTCAGGGCAACATGCAACCCCTACGACCCCTTCGTATCGACTATTCTTCAATATTCTGGAAATGCAAGAACCTCCGGCGATAACATAAACATCGTATCCCATTTTCTTTGCAAGGGCTGTTGCTCGATTGATTAGACAGTCAGAAGAACAGTGATTACAATAGTAGGAGGGGGTCTCCGGATCATAAGACGCTTTACATCTACTGTCCATGTATTTTCTTGAACAATGGGGTAGAAAAAGAACTCTTCTGGCGGCGCCTAGAAACCGTTTTTCTTCAAGAATATTTCTGATGTTTACGTCTACTAGATCCTCAACGATTGCAATGGAATTAGAAAGATCTAGGCCAGTTAGCTCAGATATCTTGAACTTTTCAACTAGGTATTGTGCTATCTCCCCAATTCTCTTATGTATGTTTCTTTTGCTGGAAATTCTGGCGACCTCTTTGAAAAACGACCGCGATATTCTCGACAGGTCGAAGTTGAAGTCGTACGGCATAATTCAAAATCTAACAACTGAAGATTAAAGATTTTCCAATGGGCGTGTTTCCCATCGATTTCATTTATCAAGTTTTCATAAATGTAAGTGAATGCCTTCTGCGTAAACGCAAAATTACGCTTTCTAAGCTTTTATATACTGTACTGTAGAGATATCTCCCGCAAATCTCCACTTCCCCTTTTTCTTTTTATGTCATTGGACTTTGACTAAATTGTCTTGAGAAATATTTGTCTCAGGACTACTGGATCTCAATGGTTTATCCATGGCTTGCTGATCGAGAATATAGAGCAGAAATTAGAAAAAGAGAGGGAGTTATTGTATTCTTCTGCCGCACTTGGGACAGAAGACTGTGCCGGTCGGTATCGGTGTTCCACAGGTTGGACAGAACCCGGTTGGCGGTGCAGCGGGTGCAGGCTGAGGCGCATACGCTGGTGCTGGAGGCGGCTTTGGTTTTCTGGTCACCATTACCACAACTCCAACTATGGCAACTGCTACAACGGCTATTAGAGCGTAGAACAGCAGAGGATCCATACCGAACAGCAGGGACTTGACTAGGAACGAAGACGTAGCAGTTGTGTACTCGAAGCCCGCGTTATCCCTAGCCAAAATCTTGAACTGTATGGTGGTTCCCTCGGCCTGCTTGGGAATAGTGGCAGAGTAGACTCCGGTGCCCGTCATAGGAATGCTGATCCAACTGGCGCCACTATTGATCGAATACATCAAGATAGCGTCCTTGACGCCTGAAGTGGCGTCGGCAACGGTAGCAGTTACGGTAATAGCATCGTTAGGGCCGGGCTGAGTGGGATCATAATTGACGTTACTGACGGTTGGAGTGTCACCATCAAACTTCAAAGCCAGCCAGCTGGTGACAGTCCCCTCGCTTGCGTCTGCAGGATAAGTCAGGTCAGTGCTTCCGCTACGTAAGCGTACAAGAATGCCTATGGTGTCGTTTTTTGAGATGGTCAGGTCGCTCATATCGCCTGCAAGCCCTTCCACGCCAACGTATGGGATCTTATACTCGGCTTCCCACCTGGTCGCATGGTATGCGATGGCTGCTTCGAAATTTATTTCTGAAGGGCTTGAAGATAAGTAAAATGTTCCAAGATGGCAGTACCCATCTCTTAACGTGCCGTCTCCAAGGATCACCTTGTCATCTTCTTGCCCCTCAGTTAAGACACCGTCTCCTGAGCCTCCGCCATTTGTTCCAGTTGCACCTTCATCGAAAAAGATGGAGATCCGATCTGTGGTTGCCATGGTGCTGTCTTGCACGCGGACACTTATGTAGAAGTAGTTTTGGCCATGCATGAAATATACATCGAATATGCCACCATCGCCGACGCCTGTGTATAATTTAGCGTCACTCCACTCGACTGTGCCAATAGTGCCGTCCAAAACAGGAGTGGAAGTAGAGTACTTTGAATATATTGTTCCCGAATATGCGCCATGAATATGAGGCAGAACCATTGATGATTGCAACACTAAGCTTAGAAAAACAGCCGTCACCAGAAAGACAGCATAAACCTTAGGCGTTTTCATTTTTTACTCCAATCATAGGAATGGTCGATGAAGTATTAAAAGCTAGAGGGCAACGGGGGTACCTAAGTTCCAACTGAACAAATTTGGATACTCTCGGCATCCAGTATGAAATAAACACATAGTTGCATAGCAGGAACTCGCATAAGTGTGACGACATCAAAGTCGCTGCCAATGTCGAGGGAGCATGCAGCTTCACAGAGTCAGGATTCGAATACGTGACGGAGATGGAGGGCTTCAAACTCTTTAGAAAAAGAAAATAAAGCGCAGCACGATTACCATTTGTAGGCCCTACGTCCATTACCAGGGCCCGTCGTCTAGCACGGACGACACCATCAGTGGAGACATCACCCGCAAGACTCCACCTCCCCTATTTTTTATCGGTTCACACGATGTGGCTAGCAAGGTTTGTGATTTGCGACCTATTTCTGCCGTCTTTTCTCAGTCAGCTTTCGTTTTTTTCCTAGTCCACTAAGCTTTTTCATCCATGGACTTCTCATATATAGAGCCCCAACGCCTGGCTCGACAATCGCTTCTATGCCAACAGTCCCACGCTTGCTTTTCTTCGGTGACTTTCTACGAGGCATTGCCATTCCATCTATTGTGATCACACGCGTAAGGGTTGGTATTATAAGCTTTTATATACTTGCCAAGCTTAAAAGCTACTTAAATCAAACCGTTTGTGGAGATTAAATTATGTCTAAGGAGTATGAAGCCGCTTACCTATATCTCGCAGAGATCGTCGGCACATTTCTGCTGGTCTTCATCGGCTGCTCGGTGGAGGCCTCGGCGGTTCTAACCTCTGGCACCACCTTAACGCTTCCATGGAGGCTTTTGGGGTGGGGCATCGCCTACCTCATCGCCATATACGTTTCCGGCGGCATCTCCGGCGCCCACCTAAATTGGGCGGTAACACTTTATCTCTGGCTGTCCAGAAAATTCCCCGGAAGACACGTTCCAGGATACATCGTCTCACAGTTGATAGGAGCCTTCCTCGCCACCGCGCTCATCTACACGGCTAACTATGGGCTCTTCATGGCTACCGACCCGGCGCACACAGCTACCACTGCGTACATATTCTTTGGCAAAGTGTATGCTGGCCTCCAATTCCCATACGCCTTCCTCATAGAGGCAATAAGCGCGTTTCTGCTGGTCTTCGTATGGCAGATGGTGGCCGACGAGAGGAACCCCTTCAGCATCGGGAAGTTTAACCCGTTCATCGTCTTCCTATACGTGGTTGGAATAGGCCTCTGCTTCTACCCGCTCACAATGGTCATAATGAACCCTGCCAGAGACTTCGGCCCCAGGCTCTTCGCATACCTCATCGGATACGGAACCCTAGCCTTTCCGGGAACAGCGGGCTTCGAGTTATATAACTACGTTCTAGCACCTATCGTGGGTGGCCTTCTCGGCGGTTTCTTCTACGACCTCGCCTTCAAACCCTTCTGGCACAGGGAATGAAGGACATAAAACCCCTTTTTTTGCTTGATCTCAGCGAGCGGAAAGACAATCCTATTCATCAATTGGTCAAATGAACACCAGATTGAAGAGACATAGATGTAGGCATCATACCAACTAAGAACTCGCATCCTAAGCCCAGAGATGCTCTCAAGAACATTATGTAATGCGTCTTCACTTGCCTAGAAACGCGTCAAGACCTTTTCCGTTCCCGAAGCATATTCACCAACCAATCCAGCATCCCCGACTCCTCTACTTCAAAATTCTGCACCTCGGGCAGATACGCCTTCAACTTCTCCGCAAGAACCCTCCTCAAGACCGGATCGTTCCGGTTATAAACATCCGGGATGCCCAAGACAACAACCTTATCCGCCGCCTCAGGCCTCTTCTCGACAACATGCTCCTTATGCTCCTCCTCCATCACAAAAATCTTATTCGCCCAATCAATCAACTCCCTCGAAACCCTACTCCGAGCCGTCCAACGCGTCCCCGCCGACCTCACCTCCAAACCCCCCACACCCCTGAACATGTCCTCGGCCGTCCGACTCCTACTCACGTTACCCGAACAGACAAATAGAACCCTCAAAACCACATCCCCGGAAGAATCGATAAAGCAATAGAAAACCCTCACCTATTTAAATCCTCAAACCCACTTCAACAGGCGATCTATGACGCAACCCACCCCCACCACACAAAAATCTTTCAAACACAAACAGGAAAAAATAAGTACTAACCCCCCACCTAATACCACATGATTCCCATGAAAAGAGCCCGACTAATCACACTCCTAATCCTACTCACCACCATGATCACGCCCGCAATCCTCCAACCCGCCAAAGCCACCGCATGGTCCACCTCCATGCACCTCGCCCTAACCGACCTCGACCGCCATCTAGACTACACCGTAAGCCTAACCTACCCCTCAACCCTACACACCGAAGAGGAGGAAACCCTCGTCCTACAAGTCCATGTGGACGACGTCTCACCATTAGCCTTTGGCCTAACCTCCCTACAAGCCATCGTCTCCGTCAAACTCCCCAACGGATACGAACTCACTAAGGAAGCCACGGCACCCCAAGACTACTACGGGAAAGATGAAAACTGGATCGAAACCCTCACCTTCTACTTCTCAGACCAACAGGCTGAACTCAACCCAGGATCCACGGTAACCGCACAAATCACTGTCCTCATACGAGACGCAATGAAGTACCGAACCGGCACAGGCAGCATAGCCTACTCAACCCCCACATGGCGAAACTTCGGAGGCCCAACCGCAAACCTATATAGCCCCATCCCCGCCACCTTGCTCGTAACCAACCCAAGCATAGCCATCACTACAGGCAAAGACGCCGTCTATGAAGGAGACCCTTTCCGATTCTCTGCGGTTGTAAAAAACGTGGGTGAAAGAACCGCCAAAGACATCTACGTAACCCTGAAACTGCCACCGAGCCTAACAGCGGAAGAACCACTCACAAAGGTCTTGGGAGAACTAAACGTCAACGAGTCAAAAACAATCATCTGGAATATAAAGACGTCGGCCTCCGGAAACTACGAGATCGAAGTTGACCTCTCTTCATCAACCGCAAAAAGCGCCGTGGACCGCTTCAACGTCGAAATAAAACCGGGAATCCTTCAACCATACCTGCCCTTCCTCGTATTCGGCATCCTCGCAGCCATCGTCATAATCGTGCCGATCATAATCCTAGAGGGCGGCAGACCCAAGTACAAGTAGGCTCAAAAAAGCGCCCAAGTTTTTTGCCAGCTAACGCGGAAAAGGAGATCCCCTAGCTTCATTAAAGACTTCTCTCTTACGACGGAACAATCTCTTAACGATAAGAAACACCAAGCCAGATGCGGAAACACCGGTTATCAGCCAAAACGCCAACTCCTGCCAGAACCTCTCTTCCGAAGCCCAAGGCGACTGAAGAACAAGTTCCTCATCGTCAAAGATGTATATCTGATTGGCCACAATCCGCTCCTTCATAATCCGCGCATCGCCGGCCCAATCACTCTCAGTCACGTTCATCATCAGAGCCGTGAACTTGCTGTAGATAGCAGCGGATCTGATTCCTCTAAAAGCGTCTGACCGTGACCACCCCCAAGTCATGTCGAATGGAAGCCAACCCCAAGGTGGAATGAAAATCATGGCCCAAGCGTGAAAGCCAATGAGCCTCAAACGAGTTACTAAATGACCGCCCCAGTACGTCTCATTCTCCGGAAGCTCAGGGTTTTGTAGGAATCCCATCTGTAGGAAGGCTGGAATCCCTAGAATTCTGCATAACGTGATCAGCAGATTGGATTGGTCGTCGCAGTCCCCCTTCCTGAGGCTGTAAGTTTCGTTTGGATATAACGGGGTCTCGAACGAGGCGTACTCAGTATTTTCCCCTATCCAGTCGGCCAAGCCCCTCACAATCCTCAAGACGTTTACAGTAAAGTTTTCAGAACTCCAAATCCGATAGGACAGATTCCGTAAGGCCTCGTCGAACAGCCATGTACCCTGAGGTCTACAATATTCCTCCTTTAGCGTGCTTGGAATGTCGTCGAGGGTTCCAGAGACGTTAAAACCGATCACTGGAGCTTTACGCTCCCTTTCGATGATGCGCAGGTTTATGGCCATAGTCAAACTTCCATTAGGAGGAATCATAGGCGTATCCAGAACTATGACCTGGTTACCTTCGAGATCGTAAGTTCTATTGTAAGGCCAGTTGCAACTCATCAAGTACACGGATTGCCAACTATTATTCACGAAAATGCTGTAGGTTCGTTCATATTCACTAGGAGCCCAAGAACTATTGCCCCTGTTGGTGAAAACCATTTTGGACACATAGGAAAAGCAGTTTTCCGTCGATGCCTTGACCCAAAAGTGCTGATGAACTGTTGTTAGACTGAGATTGGATGTAAGAAGGACTGTGATCAATATTAAAGCTTCACGTTTGACGCTAACCATGTCAGCCACATCGTTTACGCCGCTTGATCGAGGTCATTCTTATCGGCGTCAAAATCTGCCATGTGCCAAAAGCTGGACGAAAATGAATTGGATAAAAAAAAGCTTGAGCGAAAACTAAGAAGCTATCTGGACAAAGCGTATGCGATGGCGTTGAAGACCGTTAGAAAAGCTACTGTGAAGATTATCAGCCAATAAATGTTCTGCATGAAGCTGGGCAAGAGAAACACGTAAATCAATAGGGCGAACTCGAAGGCCGCTGGATTTCTGTAGCTGAATATTGCGGGAAAGCTAGAACCTAAGTTGAAAGCGAACACTATGGTCACGATTGACCACACAATGAGACCCCATTTTATCCATTCAAATGACGGGTATGTTACATCCAACTCCAATATCCATATTCCGAAGGCGAAGCCCAAGCACGATAATCCGTAGATCACTCCCGCCCCCCTCTTGACCTCCATCTTCTCGAATAGAATCGAGTAGAATGTTTGCGGAATGAAAGAGAGAGCCATCATAACGTAAGCCCATTCGGCGAAAGCTACCATTCAACAGACCTCTTTTTTATCTCTTACATAGTAGTACTTAAAATTTGTTGGAGTGAGTGAGCGGGCTCTTTTAGTCATTTTTCTTGTGGGTAAGAGCCTGGCATGATGGTAATAGAGAAAGCTTTAGAGGAATATGAATCTGTCGGTCGTTGGTTGTTGGATCTTTCTTTCGAGCGGAGTGATACCGAGAGTACGCGGTCCTCCTTTCTCTGGGTTTTGAAGAAGTTTTGTGATTTTGTCGGCAAGTCTCCTGTTGAGATGATTTCCGAATGTAAAGGGTCTGAAGGACGCGAGGCAGGAGTACGCCAACAGGATCAAGGAATTTGTGATGAGAGGTGAGAAGGCCAGGGGTACGAGCTCCATGTATTCGGCTGCCATGAAGAGCTTCTTCAAGCACAGCGGTGTTGAGGTTCCTGTTGGCAGGGTTAAGAATTGGGTTACCTATGAGGACCGCGCAATAACGCAACAGGAGCTTAGAAAGCGTGCGCGATTCCTCGATTTGAGTTTTTTGCACTATTCTCCTGGTAATGCATGAGAACGAATGAAAGTGGTTAAATATCCAGAAAAATCACTTTTGTAGGTAGAATGACGATGTCATCCCAAGTCGTAGCTTATGTGCTGCTCGTGACTGAAGTAGGAAAAGAATACGAAATCATCCAAGAACTGAAAAAAATCAAGGGCGTCACCGAAGCCAAGGCAGTTTACGGAGAGTTTGACATCATAACTAGAATCGAAGGCATGGATCTAAAATCCTTGGACGAGTCTGTTACCAAGCTGCGTAGAATCTCCAGCGTGATAAGAACTGTAACCCTAATCTCGTCATAGCCTACCCGTTTCCAGCGTAATGAAGCATTACCGTTCACGAACAATTGCGCCTTTTCAGATCAATCGGAATGCCAATATTCCGATGACTGCTCCGAAGGATGTTGAAAGGAGATTTACCGTATTGTTGTCTATCCACTTATGACCCTTGAGATAAATAGCGTGTTTTTTACAATGAGTATTTTTTTCAGTGATTTTTCCGCAAACTGAACACTTGTATAAGGCTTGGACCGTGGCGCCGAGCAGGCTATCAAAGGTGCTGCCAAGAAAACCTGAGAGCACTGAAATTATGAGGATTGCTGTGATATTCCACTTTTGAGCTCCAATTGTCCAAGCTATTAATCCGATGAAGCCAGCGCTCAAGACCGTAGTAATTTCGCCTAGCAGAGAGACACCGCCTGATGTCCCCGTGGGAACCTCCCTTCTAAGGTCAGTTATCAACCGTGGTTGTTGAATGGATAATAATCCGATCTCCGTTCCTAGCGTATCGGCCATGGATGTACTTACAGCCCCTAGAAAACCTGCGAATAAGACTTCAAGTGCGATGTAACTCTCGGCTACAGAGAGCAACGCTGCTACTGCGCCGTTGGCCAGCACATTCTGCCATGCCCTCGCCCCGCCTTTTTCCTCGGCTACACCCATCTTCCTTTTCACTTTATACTTGTACTTTGTAAACATGCCAGCAGCTACATGAAATGTCAAGACGACTATAAACCATCTCCACCCGCCGAATATGAAGACAGCCCACCCTACGATCAGTCCTGCTAAAAACCCTGTTAGATCTACGACCCTTAGTTTAAGGGAAATTATGCCAAGGACGAGGACGGACACCAAGCCAGATATAGTCTCAATCATGTTTATGGTCATTGGTCTCTATCATCTGGACTGACTGTTTTCATTACGTAGTAATGGTTCTCTAGACATCATTATTTAAGGCGTCTGCTACTGCACCCAGAACGGTGAGAAGTAGGATTATTAATGACTCGCCAAAGAGCCCCATGAACAATTGAAATTGATACGAATTTCACTCATGATTTGGAGTGGTTGAGCTTAAAGACTGACTGTTCTTATCTATTTCTTAGACTTGCTGAGAGATCTAACCAACTCGTC
>Ga0315280_10005420_pt1 | contig 18203 bp, 19 predicted proteins | sample YL17G06_40_MG_FD_203697 | JGI IMG/M metagenome (GOLD analysis project Ga0315280, IMG submission 203697) | Sediment microbial communities from Yellowstone Lake, YNP, Wyoming, USA - YL17G06_40 | ecosystem: Environmental > Aquatic > Freshwater > Lake > Sediment | place: USA: Wyoming | collected... | reverse complement strand
ACGCAGGGTTCCAGTGGCGACCGTACATCCTACGCCGATGGTACGACACACGAATGGGATTAGCGGTCGCCAAATCCGAACTCGGCTTACTCGAGGAATGGGTAAAGTTCTGGATGGGTAGAAGCGGAGACATCGAAGCCGAATACAGACTACACAAGAAACTCTCTGACAGCCAACTAGAACAGATGAGAACCGCATACCAAAGAGCATCAGAAACAATGCTACAAACCATTGATCTGCACCGAGACAACACAGAAACTATGCGAAGAGAAATCAGAGCAGTCGCACTAAGATCGATTGGATTCACAGACGATGACATAAGACAGGTCGACCTAGGAAAGCTAACTACACCGGAATTTCAGGAATTAGTGAGGACGAAACTCGAAGTCCCCCGTGAGACCGATACGAAAGTGTTTATGATCGTCACATCAGAAGAGAAAGAGGACTATGTCAACCCCACGAAACGATGGACAGTAAAGGAATGGTTACCGAACGGGAAGGCGCTTATCGAGCCGCCAGCATCAAATCCGAAGCCTTCGGTAACACAGACAACTCAGCCGGGGTTAGCTGGTCAGGCTGACTCTCAACAGCGATCCGGACTGGATCGCTCTTTGAGAGCCTCTCTTTAGCCCACTGTTTGAGTCGATGTCATACATTTGCTTCGGATAATCCTCTTCCTTAGTCATGCCTACGCTTCCTCTTGCAAGAGTCAGGAGCTTATCGCCTATGCAGGTGCCCAGTGTCGGTATCCTTATTTGGATAACATTCAGGGCGAAAGTTGGCCTGCTCTTGACCAATGTTGTAGGTAACCCTGGGTCTTCCAACAGGATGTCGGCTTTGATCGGAAGCGATTTCCTTTCTGTCAACTCCAATGCGCTCTTGATATCTACATAGTAAGTGACAAGGGGAAGCTTTGGGTTTGGTGCTATGGGCGTGTAACTTCTGAAGCGGAGAGTCGGCAATGTCTTCTGAATCTGACCGACGATTCCCGAAATCTCTTGTTCAGTAATTGATGGTGCAGCTTTGATGTCAATATCGGTGCTACCTCGCTGTTTGTCCACTGGTAGATACAGCTGCGCAGCAGCCCCACCCTTTAGGATCAACCTATCGTCTACGTTTTGCAACTGAGCTGAAATCTCAATGTCCCATAGAAACATCTCCACTGCACGCGGGTTCGGAAAGTTATGCTCTTTCGATTTTTCTAGAATCCATTCTCTTGTAAAGATTCGACCGTCGTGAATCAGGCTCATTGCACTGCCTCGTTCCTGACGTGTGATAGAAAACTCGCGACGTGCGCCGCGGGATAAGCCGACATCTTGACGACTTTGCCAGTTCGGATCTTGAGAGCATTGAAAACGACGAGAATCTCCGATGCGATGCCTCGCCTAGAAGCGAACCTTGTCAACTTAGTCAAACTGATCGTTTCGTTCTTCAAGACATTCGCGAAAATCCTTCCAACTTCCTCTTCAGGAAATGGAATCCGTCGGCGCGTGGACTCGAAGTACGAGTCCACTAGAGCCCGCTCGATTAGTGCTCTTCCGTCCACGTTGCCTTCTAGTTCGGTGAACTCTCTGATAATAAATAGATCAGCTTCAGGAAAATTGGCTAGAGCCAGCTCGGCGTCTCGTAAGTTTGGATTTAGCAACGCTCTCAGGCCTTCTTGCCTTAGGGATTCCGTTGCAGCTTCACCCGAACCTTTGACTACGTAAATCAGATGAAGGAGTCGCTTGGCGACATAGTGATGAAACTTTGCTAGCGCACTTGGTCCAGTCACCATGAACTCGATGCCCTTGGCTTTCAAAATTCTTGTCGCATCTGCTAGTTTGCCAGGGATTAACTCTACGACCACACTATCCGATACTTTGACACCTTCGGTCAGAGTACGGTTAATGTGAGGAGAAATCGGAGGAAATGCGTACAATCCTCTTCCAAATCTAATCAAAATTAGTTTTTTGCAGAGAGAGTAGAGAAGATGATGTATGCTGCCCCTGGAATAACCACCCTTGACTCTGGAACGCTTTTTCAGCACACGGTATGCGTCCGCGGTGCGGAATGCCCTATTCCCGAATTTTCTCCTCAACAGAGCTGTAGATTTCTCTTCCCACATCATGCTCTATAGTCAGTACTTTCAAAAATAAAGATGTTTGCTTTTGCTGACTACTCAGCAATATCAAATATCGGCAAACTTGCAATTGCTGACTGCGATTCAATAAGCTTCGCTAAGGGGGATCATCACCGCAGGAAAGCCTCATAGATTCCCACGGTGTCATAAAATACCTAAGCAAGACTATTGCGGCCGTTAAGAGCGGTCTGAACCGGACAATCTCTAAGTAAGGAGCAGGCTGCAGCGATACGCCTGCAGTATTCACCTAGCCTCCCCGCGTTTACATGCGCTGCGGAGGCAACTTGCTTCAATTCGTTCCGCGTTCTATCCTCACATGAAACCCCAGCTGAATTCGCTGACGCGACCGTTCAGAAAATGGACACGGAGTACAAACAACAGTTGCCCAAGCACGAGAAATGCCTTAGGTCATTTGTAGAGCGAGTCGAGGAATTTTCGATACTCGAAGTTAGTGTTGCAATAAGAAGGCAGGAACTAACTCCTGAGAACGGTTTCTTGCAAGCGCTTCTAAGGTTTCAGGATCGCAAATTCAAATCTGTTATCTTATTCATAGATGAGGCTGACCTCCTCAGCGCAGAAATACTACAGCTATGCTCAGGAACGTCATTGAGGAGATCAGAACCCGATACTCCTAGCCTGTGGCTGTTTTCCTCGCGGGTAAGGAAGATGCAATAAACAGCTGAGCCGGTAATTGCTGCCTTTCACTTTTGGTGAAAAGATGGGCGGCCGTCCATTCATTCCTCACCGAAAGCAGAATGGAAACTTTCCACACATTTGAGCGGCAACTGGAACTATTTCTTAACCAGCTGGAGAAACTCGAGGCATCGTATGCATTGACAGGTTTATCTGGTGCCTGGCTTGTTGCCCCTTATGTGCGTCCAGTTTCAGTCGATGTCTACATCGCGGATAGAACTGAGACTGGCAAGATCTTGAGAACTCTCGAGCTGCGCCCAGTCGAGAAGGGCGGCGACGTGCGGCTAGTCCTACCATATGATAAGGGGGTTTTCTACGGTGCGCGTAGCATCGACGGCATTAGGGTTGTTTCGAACACGCAATTGTATGTTGACCTTGTCAACTATCCCGCGCGCGGAGAAGAAGCTTCAACCCAGATACTTCGTTTGATTGAAGAAGAGTGGAGCAAGGTTTTGACTGCGTGATCGAGTTTGTATGATTCTGAGAAGACCGAAGTTTCTATCCGCCGTAGAACGCTTCCGATCGAGTGGAATGGCGTCAGCGCCGCTTCTGCTTGCCATGCTGCGTCTGCGTTGCCCATTCCAGAAGGTCGTGCAGTTCGTTCTCCACGTTGAACCGGTATGCCTGTGCGTTTCCAATCCTCCTGGCCTTTCGCACGTATCCAATTTTTATTAGGTGCTGGAGTGAATTCTTGACGGTCTTGTAGTCAAGGTTGGTCGCTTCGGAAAGCATGGAAACGGTTTGCTCCATGTTGCCTACTATCCGTGCCTCGTCGAGCACGCGTGCGGTCGGACTTCTGAATATGCTGGAGAATGGACCGTTAAAGGAGTCTAGTTTCATGCGTCCCATTACAGCATTCCCCTGTTCTCGTATAACGGATAACGGTGGGCGGTGGCTAATAAGCTCTTGCTTTTATTTCCGACAAGATTGGAAACAAATCCGAGGTCAGGTCCTTGCCCTTTAAAGAGGGAACCATCGCTCACGTCAAGGGCTTTATAATGAACAAACTGTTCGAAAAAGGCTGTTTTGGAAGAGGGTGTTCGCATGGGAAACATATGACAGTGAGGAACCTTCGAGGCGGGTACGACCCAAAGTATCATGACCTGTTCGAACAGGCTGTCGAGGAGCTCAAGGCTGAGGGTCTAGTAACGACCTTTCCCGCTAGAACAGGTCGAGGTAGCGATCCGCACATTGTAGCGGTTTTTGACAGGCTTTTGGAGGTTCGTGGTCTCATGAACGCATATCGGAAGAGTGTGGGCCTGCGACCTTTGAGAAGGGACTTGAAGGAGTTTACCTGAATAATTCACACGGAACCCAAACGATAATCTAGAACCGTCGTTTCAGCGATTGTTTGTTCGCATATGTGCGAACAGATATCCGAGAATCAGAACGTTAGCTAGCCGGTTGTGTGGGCGATACGATTTGGACGGGGCAAATCAACCAGCCGAAATCGCGAGAAATCTCAGAACTGCTAACTCCTACGTCGTTTTCTTGACTTTTGAGAAGGAATATCGCTCTTTCATGGCCCGTTACGCATTATCTGTGTCCCCTAGCGCCAACGAATAACAGATTTTCGAGGCATCTTTCACGTTATTCGTGTACCTAAGCAGACACAAATAATTTCCACACATCGGAAAATAGCGGCAAAATGAGCCGCTTTGCCAGTTATCTGTGTATCAATACGACCACAAATACCGACACCGAATCAAAATTCGATCCGATGAGCGGTCCGGCTACACGCTAAAGGATAAGAATTCGCAGTTCAACTACGAAGTCCTTCAGTGACGCGCACGGGAGCGTTAGCCCGTCCTTGGACGGAGGCGCTTGGTAGGCTGTAGACGCTGAAGCAACACCTGATATCTCTGTCTCGATTCCGAACAGTTTCCGTGCAGAAAACCGGACAACTCACATGGCCACTTTCGCGGGTGCTTTAAAGCTCCCAGTACACCCATTGCAACTTGGCAGCAGGCTTCTCAAGCCAATGTAAGTCCAAGACAGTGCAGCGCCGTTTAGGTGGGCCTGAACAGGCGATTTTTCCGCCTAGCTGTCTTTCTGTAACATACCTGTTTTCCAAAGGAGTCGGTTTTCCAAGGACCTCGCCGAAATACGATATTCGCAAGCCACGGAAAGCCTGCATGCGACTAGGAAACCTCACCAACTCATCCCACTTCCTTGGCGATGTGCGAAGTTCCAAAGAGGGTGCCCGAGAGAAGTGACGCCGTAACCTACCCCTGTTCCCATTTTCTGAGGAGCGCCTTAAGCCGACTTCTTTGCCTCGGGTCTAGTTGTCGTGTCTTAACGTGGCATACGGTGACCTTCCGCTGCCTCTCCTCCGGATCGTAGCCCGCATAATGCTGGACTCGGGGGTATGGTCCATAGCGCTGACCGCGCACAAATCTCGGAACCACGAAGAGACTTCCGGCTCGACCACACACCGGACAGTGTTCTATGCGCAAATGCCCCCAGTGCTCCTGCTGTGGGGTTGATATCGCCTTGCCATTCGTCTTGCGTCATCGCACACTGTGATGGTTTCTTTTAGGTCTGCTTTATTTGGTAGCATAGTCCCTTTCTGGTTCGCTGTTCAGATCCTCTTTCACCTTCACCTGGGCGATCCTAGCCCTTTCATCATCAGCCATTCCGAAGGTCCGTACGCGTGTTCCTGTTTGGCTTGGTGCTCTTTCTCGTAGGGCGGGAGGGGACTATGCGATGGAACGTTTGCCTTTTCGGAGTCGAGTTGGGGAGGAAGGAGCGTATTGCGATGTGAATTGCTAATGAGGAAGCTGTTGAAAGAAAAACAGTTCAAAGGCGCGTTACCAAGGTTTACCATTTTGGCCTTTTTCTCGGTCGCGAAGAGGACCGCGGAACGTCGAGCTTAACCCGGTTTACCATCGAAGACCGCCCATTCTGAGCCGTTTTTCGTGAGACACCAATTGATTGAGCCAATGGCAAAATGGCAGAATGGCAGGCATGGCAGGCATGTTCCCCTATAGCATAACGGGTGGTAAAATGGCACTGACGACAATGGTGAATGGCAATGGCAGGATGGTCATCCCGAAGGAGATCCGAGAAGCGATGGATATCCGTCCTGGCACGTTTGTACTCGTCGAGAAGGAGAGCGAGGCTACCCTCAGGCTCACCATCGTGAGGACACCGAATACTCTGGCTGCTCCTCGTGAGGCCACCACGGAGAAGTCTGAGTCTGGGATTCCTTCTGAGCGGGAACAACTCAGGAAGTTCCTCGAAGCATGAGAGGAATAGGTGACAGAGACGGGGTGATAGTATTCCTTGGACCAAACTCATCGTCGGAGATGCGAAAGAGAAGCTGAAAGAGATCGAGGATGAATCCGTTAACCTCGTGGTAACAAGTCCGCCGTACTGGAATTTGCGTGACTATGGAACTGAAGGACAGCTTGGGCTCGAACCTACGTACGAAGACTACGTGCAGCACATTGTCGAAGTATGTCGAGAACTGTGGCGTGTGTTGACAAAAGATGGGAGTTTCTATCTTAATCTCGGCGATACGTATGCGGGCAACAAGCTCGGCAAGACCGACAAGAAAGTTGCTGAGTATGTGAAGGATAGTCAGAAGAATCTCGTCAAGACACGCCCTGCAAATATTTCTGCAAAGTGTTTGATAGGCATACCGTGGAGAGTTGCGCTTGCACTCATCGATGACGGGTGGATTTTACGCAATGATGTCATCTGGCACAAACCGAACTGCATGCCGTCGAGCGTGAAAGACCGGCTCACGAACACGTACGAACACATCTTTCATTTTGTGAAGTCGAGAAAATACTATTACAACTTGGACGCGATCCGTCAGCCGCACAAATCCAAGTACGCTCCATTCAACATCAGAGTGCGCGACGCACAGAAAGGGCGATTGTCGGAAAAGTGGGGCACGAAGTATTCTGCAAGCGAATCAGAGATCACAGCATACAACGAGAAACTGTACACGTACATCAGGGAAATCTGCGAACTCGCGAAACAGTACAGAAGCACGGCTACCAAGGAAAATCGAATCACGACACGAACAAGAACTATGACGAGGTGCTCAAGACTGCGCATGCGTATAGAATTGCTGCAGATGAAGTCGTTAAGAAATACGAGCTTTCCGGCGAAATCGAAAAGGCACAGCGAGATTATGTGCAAAATCATCTCGGTCATCCCTTGGGTAGAAATCCCGGAGATACTGTCACGACAAAATATCCTCCACACGAACCACGTCATTTTCAATTGTTAGCCATGGATATCGGACATGGTGGCCACACGGGAAAAACGGTGAGCCACGACCATCCGCTGGGAAAAAATCCTGGCGACTTCTGGGAGATCACGACAAAGCCCCATCCGTTCGCGCATTTCGCAGTGTATCCTGAAGAACTCTGTGTACGGCCGATCGTGGCAAGCTGTCCCGAGCAAATCTGCGTCACGTGCAAAATACCGCGCATGCCGATACTTCAGTCATTAATCACTACATCATCAGGACAGCCTCCGCCTGGAACAAGTTCAGCGGGAAAGAAGTTTGATCTCGTCACTCAGGCGGGGAGGAGTGCAGGACGACGACGATTCCCTGTCAGGTTTGAGGTCGCTCGCACCATAGTTGGGTATACTGACTGCGGGTGCAATGCTGGCTTTCGACCTGGTACTGTCCTCGACCCATTCATGGGAAGTGGAACCACGGGAGTCGTCGCGAAGAAGCTTCGAAGGAATTTTATTGGGATTGACATCAAGGAGGAGTACGTGGAGATCGCACGGAACAGGATTAGCCATGTCTCCATATAGCACGAGGTGGGAAAATGGGATGGATTGTGAAATTGGATGAGAAGGGAAGGATCGTGATTCCGAGACTTGAGAGATAAGCTTGGACTCAAAGAAGGTGACATTCTAACACTGGACGTTCAGGACAATATTGTCACATTGTCACAGGTACAAACGGGGAGATTAGTACAAGTAAACGAAGCAGAACGTGAGCTCAAGCACTTTCTGTCTGAATCTTAGGATTATTCTCAAAATTCGGAGCACCTTTTCAAGAATAAATCCTTGAACTGCAACTAATTAAAGTGTGACAGAGGGAGACGACGATTTGCCAAAAGAAGACGAGAACAAGCTCGATTCGATAGACAGGACCCTTCGTGAGATTCTGAAGTGGACACGGTTTGCAAACATTTCGAAGATGAAAGAGACTCTTGAAACGGAGCTTGCCACGGATGAGAAGAAGATTGCTTTTGAGAATAGCGACGGCGTGAACGGATTGAAGGAACTAGCAGCGGTATCAGGCGCGCCACAGGACACGATTTACAGCTGGTGGCAGAAATGGTTCCGCCTAGGGTTGGTTATCGAAAGCGAGGAACGAAAAGGAAGAATGATGAAAATAGTCTCGTTAGATGATGTCGGAATCAAAATCCCAAAGAAGGCCAAAGCGAGCCCCAGTGCAAATGCCATTCTAACACAACAGGTCGAACCCGAGCCGACACCTACGGAGACTCAGCCCACATCTACGGAGACTACGAGTACATGACCGAAAAAACTGAAGAGAAGCTGTATTCTGGAGATGATTATCGTAAGGTAATGCAGGCGGTTAGAGATTTCATTTTTGAAAAACATCGTTTCCCTCAGGTGAATGACATAATCGAAATCACTGGTATCCAGAGAGATCCGTGCAATGAAATTATTGACAACTTGGTGGGCCAGAAGCAACTCTACATCGCCTTTGAAGGTGTAGGGCTCCCAAAAATTGTACTTTTGTACGATATGATGCAAGGCGTGTTGATGACTCAGAAGAAGCCCGATTGGCTGGGAACCTACGGTTTCACTGAGAAGACAGCTATCTCGGAACAAATCGAGCAGCTTCAGAAAGACGCTATCAGGTACGAACAGTTTGAACGCCTACTCTATGCCGCGGACATTCCTCTGGAGGAAGCGATAGCTTATGCACTCGATTGGCTAGGCTTTCAGAACGTTGTTCACCACAAAGACGATCCGAACAACCCAGACGTGACGTTTGAGTACAATGGTGTGAAAGCGCTACTTGAAGCCGAGGGAACCACGAAAGCTGGTCCCAAAGACAAAATAAGTCAGCTAAATGGGTGGCTTCAAAAAGAACTCAGCCAAGGTGTTGAAGCTTCAAAACTCTGTGGCTTCTTTGCGGTGAATCATTTTCGAGATGTCGAGCCATCCAAGAGAGGAGACCCTCTAACTCCGCACGCGAAAGAATTCTTGCGGTATTATACGATGTTAAGTTTCTTCACAACTGCATTTCTCTTCGACTCAGTGAAGCAAGTTGCAGCTAGCAAGCTATCAAAAGAAGACACCCGAAAAAGAGTCTGGGAAGGTGAGAAGATACAATGAAAGGAAAGAAGAAAACAAGTTCAAACAACAACGACCCACAGTTGAGCGAGATTTCAGTGAAACTGGACACGCTGATTCGATTGTCATCGCTTGGGCTAGTCAAAGACATGAAAACTCAAAAGGAGCAGATTGCTTCGCTTTCTGATGCGGGCTTTAAGCCCAAAGAGATAGCAGCCGTACTGAGAACCAGCCAAAACACAGTGAATGTGACGCTAAATACCATTAGGAAAGAGAGAGCGGCGGTGGAAGCTGAAGGAGAGACGGAGGAAACACCCAAAACGGTTCCCGTAGAGGCACCGCCGCCTGAAAACAAACCCGAGGTGAAAGAGAATGCCCAAGAAAGCTAAGACTGAGACCGAACCCGAAGCTCAAAACGTGGAATCTCTGCAACCTCTGCTGGAAGCAATGATTACGCTCCTAGGAAGACTTGTCTATCCACCAGAGAAGATTATGGAAATCGTGACGTTCAAGAAACGCAACCCTGGGCAGTATATTGCAATCTACAACTTTTGCTATGGAGAACACACTGGCAGCGAGATTGCGAAGGCTTTCAACCAAGATCAGGGTGGTCTTTCTCGTATACTCTTTGATTGGAAAGATTTGGGAATAGTTTACGAAATCACCAAGAAGGGGGGAAGGTTCTACAAGAAGTTGTACAAACTCGACATGCCAAGAGAGACTGAAGAAACAGAGCAAGAGGAAAAGGTTGCGCCGCCGAAACCCGTTGTTGCAACAAATGCTCGGCCACCCGAGCCAGGCAAACCCGACGAGAGTACGACTCAACCACCATCAAATTGAGGTCGTTCTGATTGAAGCAGGAAGGTGTGATTCATGATAAACAAACGGATTATGCAGTTGATACGGGACAAGACGAAAGTAAGCTTACAGCGTATTTACCAAATGATTGAGGACAAGAAGCAACAGTATTCTTACGCCATATCAAAAGAGACCGCTGCTTACCTCGTGGCGGCTGAGAACGATATCGACATTTCAAAGTATCTGAAAGACGACGAATTGGCCAAGGTCAGAGAACTCAAGGCAGTGATTGTCCCTACGGTCAAATTAAGACCTACCGCAAAAGACACGAGTTCAAAACAAATCATCATTGAAATCGATAAGGGCGTCAAGATCGTTGACCCTTTGCTTCCAAAGAAGTTCATTGATGATGCAACCAAAATGGCGGGCGTATACCCTGTTGTTTACATCTTTGAGAATTCCGTTCGTAACCTTATCTCCAATGTGATGAGCTCCAAACACGGGGAAAAATGGTGGGACACAAACGTGGGAGCCAAAATCAAAGAAAAGGTGAAAGGCAGAATTGGTAATGAGGACAAGAATCCTTGGCATGGACGGCGCGGTGCGCATCCGATCTTCTATACTGACATAGATGAACTCAAGTCAATTATCACAGCTAACTGGTCAGATTTCGAAGACATATTCCCTAATCTTCAATGGGTCACTGGCAAGATAGATGAAATCGAGATGTCTAGAAATATTATCGCTCATAACAATCCCTTAGAGGACAGAGATATACTACGGCTGAAGTTGAATCTGGAAGATTGGCTCAAACAGATTGCAAGTTGGACTGAGCAAACCAATACCTGAATTCTTTTCATTTGTCAACAGCAATAGAACATTATGGAACCTCGCACCAAGATCAAAGTAGAATGCCCGTTCTGCCACGAGAATACCATCAGTATTATTCATTTTCCTAGAGTGTGAGCCTGAAGCGCAGCAGGACTGCCTCTCTTCCTGGATCACAGGGATTTCATGTTAATCGAGATGTTGTACATTGTTCAGATGGATGCCCCAAGTGCGGCAAAACTCAGGAAGAAGTTGAGAAGAAATTCAAGGTCGATGGAATAATCTAGTCCTCTGTACCTCGGAAAACAAGTTACGTGTCTCGTCTGCTTGCTCTTGAAGGACCAGCTAGCTGTAACATAGCATGAAGTTTCCCTTTGTTCTTCAGCTCTCCATTGTGGGCTCTTATCCTTTCCAGAGCAATAGATGCTGGTTCATCGTTTGGATTTTGAGAGACTAATTGCCCTCGAAATGCCCGAGTGAGGACAGAGCGTTCGAGTAATGTTGCCTCTCTTATCCCTTCCTGGACTGCTACTTCAACGGCACCGGCACTCGTAAACATGTCTTGAATCTTCTTGACAACTTGTTCTTGCTCACTTATGGGAGCTAATGGGACAGAGAGATTCTCAATATCAGTCTGTGATATCTTCGGCATTGATCCTGCAGTTCCTCCAGCCCGGTCACGAAAGTAATCTCGTGCCGAAGCGCTGTCCAAGAACGAGGCTAGGAACTTAGGTAGGATTATCTGTTCATCTGCTCTAACTCTAATCATTAGGTCTGGAAAGCTGAACAAATCACCTGGCCCTTCATAAATGGCAGCCATCCCGACGTATTCACTCGTATTCGAGCGCGCGACCAGGATATCGTGAGGCTTCACCCACAGATCCTTGACATCCTCTTTCTCAAGAGCACACAACTTGATATTCGATGGTCCGAAATCCTTGAAGGTAACGGCACTGAGTCTTAGCACTGGAATCCCGTGTGGTGATTCCGAAGGTAAAGCTGACTTTCCATTTCTTAGCTGTTCCCTCAGCAACTGACGCAATCTAACCCAGACCCAACCTTGGGGTAGATGTGCCAAATCGTCAGAGTGATGTGGGCGGATTTCTTCATATTTGAGCTTCTTGGAAGCCTTTCCCTTGCTTCGAGCCTCTTCCTCCCATCTCTGGCTTCGCTCTTCATTCATTCTTTCGATGAGTTTCTTCGTAGATTCGTTGTTCGACTCGTGTTCTGTGAGCTCCCCATGAAACGCTTTCGCGAGAACAGATTGACGGAATCGCTTAATTATCCCAGGGAGTTTTTGAAGTCGGTTTCTTGCTATTCTATTGAGCGCAATCATTTTTGTGACATGTGCAACGATTCGTCGCTGTTCGCTTAGGGGAGCCACTGGAATTGGAGCAGAGAGTAAAGTGCCCCTCTCAACTGTCGCTTGATTTACCCACTGCTTACAGCGTGTCTCGAAGTATCGTTGTCGCCAAAGAGTAGCCAACCAAAACCAGAGCCACTCAGGTGGTGGACCATCCGTAGGGACTCTCAGCCTCGTAAGATGATTGCTGAACGCATAGGGACCGTCGGCACGATCGAATAGTGTCGTCTTTCCAACGAGTTTCATGCTGTTGGTATGACAAAAGAGGATATCACCAGGCTTCAAAATATGTGCTGGTCTCGCCAAATCCTTAGGTACTGTGGTGACCGATGAAAGATCGAGTGTGCAAGCCTCACTTATGTTGTTCATTCTAAGATGTTTGATGCCGCCTTGTACGTTCTTTTTACCCGAGGCGAAACCAGATTGTGCGCCTAGTACTACGTCTTGAACGGTGGCCCAAGTCCATCCATCGGGGAGCACGTATGGTTCGTCGGTCATATGTTGTTCACGTTTCTGTGTTCGTCAAAACGAGGGCAATCTCGTTAAGTGCGTCGAGCGCGGTCTGAACTTCGGTCACAGCCTCACCAATCAGTTCTTCCGGTTCAGGTAGTCGTTCCTCGTGATTAGTTGATTCGTCTTTCAGCCAGGATATGTCTAAATTGCCATCACGTTTTGCAATTTCTTCACGGGTATATCTCCTGAAACGTTCAGTCTCTTTTCGCGGATTGCCATGGTAGCAGGATTCGAAATCCCTGAAGTACTCCGAAGTTAGTGGATGACGAATAGCGACTTTCTCGACGTTTGTTCGATTATCGTAAATCCACACTTCTTTAGTTGGCTCGCCTTTAGTGAAGAAGATGATATTCGCTTTTACCCCAGTCGAATAAGGAGTGAAAGTTCCAATCGGCAAGCGCAATATCGTATGAAGATTGCAATCTTCCATCAGCACCTTTCGAACCTCCTTTCCCGCAGTTTCGTCAAACAGCACATTGTCAGGAACAACCATCGCAGCCCTTCCTCCGGGCTTCAGAATGCCGATCACGTGCTGAACGAAATTCAGCTGCTTATTTGCCGTCTTGACTGTGAAGTCTTCACGAACTGGAGCTTGACCCGCCCCTTTCGTTCCAAACGGTGGATTGGTCATTACAACGTTGTAACGCTTAGAAGTGTGCGGGCCTTCAGCCAAGGCATCTCCAAAGTAAATGTCTGCTTCGATTTCATGTAGATACAAATTCATGAGCGCTAAGCGTTTTGTATCGATAACAATTTCACAACCCGAGAATGTTTTCGTTTTAAGTCTGTCCCGTTCTTCTCGTGTTAGTTGCGCTCCTTCCTTTGTCTGTTTCACTATCCACTCATAAGCACCGATGAGAAAACCCGCCGTGCCGATCGCAGGATCGTGAATCGTGAAATCAGGCCTTTCTCTCATGTCGGGTCTTATACATCTCACAACACATCGTATCGCTTCGCGTGGAGTGAAGTATTGACCTGCTCCTTTCTCCTCTTCTGCGTATTTCTGGAGCAGTCCTTCGTAAGCTTCGGCCTTGATGTCGACGTCTATTGTGCTCCACTGCGTTTCGTCAATGAGAGTGATGAGCTTCTTCAGATTCACAGGTTCTCTGAATTTTGAAAGCGAACCAGCAAAGATGTCGCCCAACATTCCTTTCTGTTTCGAAAGTGTTCGCAAAATCTCAATATAGGTATCAAGAAGTTCTGTGCCCGACTTAACCTTCAGGTCGTTCCACGTGCAACCTTTTGGAAGCTTGACTCCTTTCTCTTGCGCAATTTTGAGGAACAACAAGTATGTCAGTTGTTCAATGTAGTCTCCGTATCCGATTCCGTCATGACGCAGCGTGTTGCAGAAGCCCCAAAGCTTTCCAACGACTTCGCTCATGCTGTCACCATCGCAACGTTGATTGTCTCAAGCAACGGAGCAAGCTTCCCTTCGAATACCAGATTTGCCTTTTCCCATCCGCCATGCCGAGAAAATGGAATGTATTTGAAGTCTGGCTGGTCAATGACAAGATTTCTCACGAGATGGTCCCGGATATATTGAAGCCACTGCTCTTGTTCAGGGCTGAACTTCCTTCCCTCCTTCACCCTTGCTATCGCGCGATCGACCCTCTCGCCTGCGGAAAGTAGGGGATCGCCCTTCGCCGCATGCCGTATGATAGAAATGATGTCGGCTAATTCGCTGTGGTATGCTCGCCTCAGATTCTCTTCAGTGAATCGCTCCGGTCTGGAACCAAACTTCTTTCTCAGCTCAGTGAGTTCTTTGGTGTGGAAATGAGATGGCTTGTTCAGGAGTATACCTAGCGCTTCGATGTGATCGGGATTATCCCTGACGAATCGCTCGAAGGCAATCAAGTAATCCTGTGGCTTGAGTTCTTTTCCGTCGATGGTTCTGAAGATATATTCTGACACGACCTTGTCTTCTGCTTCGTAGCCAACGACGAAAGTCTTCGGTGCCCTCGGATACTCTTCCATAAGGTCCTGAAATCCCTGACTTCTTAGAATCTTCATAGAGCCTGCCCAGTCCCTGGTTAGTTTTGTTGGAAGTGACTGAGCGAACGCCCCTATGTCTCCTTCAGGTATTAATTGCATGAAGAGCTCACGTCCCTCAGCCGAGATGTTTTTCTCCATTCTCCTGAGCCTCTTGACTAGAGCTCCGATGTTGTATGCCCTGTCTTCGTTATTGTAAATTGCATCAACGATTTGTTTGACGGTTCTGGTGGGCTTGACTGGCGGCTCTGCAGTGAAGTCTGTTGTCTTTTTGAAGTAGTCGAGCAGCGAACCGTTGAAGCAATCGAAAACAGTGAAATGAGTCTTGTTTATTTCATCACATTTTCGTGTTCCTCGACCAAGCATCTGTGCAAAAAGAATTCTCGATTTTACGGCGCGCAAGAAAACAAGATTTTCAATCTTCGGAACGTCTACCCCCGTTGTCAGCATGTCAACCGTCACTGTTATGGCGGGAAGAGGTCTGTTTCTGAACTCTCTGATTCTTTGAAGGGGTCGATCGACAGTAGGACTCCCTGTAATCTTCTGTACGAATGCATCGCCCCTCTCGAACTCATCTCTAAGCATATCAACAAGCTGATCTGCATGCGAGATGTGTGGCATGTCGTTGATTGCGAATATTAGCGTTTTCGGAAAGTGACCGAACTCCTTCTCCTGTGCAAATGCGTATTTTGCAAACTCTTTGATGATTTTCTTGTTTCGGTCGGGAGCTGTGGCCTTCCGCTCCAGATCCGTAGTATCGTATTCTCGCTCATCTTCCAAAACATCAAATGACTGTTTTCCTGTCTCTGTGTCGACAATCCCAACCTCTTCGCCCTCTTTCAGAAACAGTCCCTTAAGCGTAATATCCGACTGCACCGCCACTGCGTCATAATCAACGAGATAGCCTTCTCTTACTGCGCGCTCGTAATCGTAGCGGTAGACGATATCCTTGAAGTATGAAGTTGTGTGAGCGGCTGGAGTTGCGGTCAAACCGATTTTTATGGCGTCGAAGTGATCCAGCACCTGACGCCATTTGCCCTCTTCGGTGGATGTGTAGCCACGATGACACTCGTCCGCAATCACCACATCAAAGGCGTTTATTGGAATGTCAATCTTCTCTGCATCTTCCTCCACTTCTGATTCTCCCGGTATCTCCGAAAACATTCCTTCCCTGCCGAATAGATTGATTCGCATTCTTTGTATGGTGCATACGTAGACGAATGTATGCTGTGGCTGAGGATTTGTTAGATATTCCGTCGGCAGCACATTCGGATCGAACTTGAACTCTTCCGGCATGTCTTCACGTCGGAAGCGTTGGCTGTAAACTTCGTATATTCTATCAAATTTCAAACCTGGCTCTGGCTCAAAACTAGAGAACGCCCCCACTGCTTGAGCTGCAAGGGCACGACGGTCAACCAGGAACAATATCCTTCGAGCTGTTCCTGACTTCAACAATCTGTAGATGAGCGAAATTGAAACAAACGTCTTTCCTGTTCCCGTTGCCATTGCCAAGAGCATGCGACGTTTACCATGCCGCAGCGCCTTCTCAGTTGCTTCGATCGACTCTCTCTGGTATGGTCTTAGGAACGAGTTGTCGTTAGGAACGTTTGCGAGCCACTCCAGAGCCTTCGCCCAGTCTGTCGACAAGAATTCTCTCAACGCCGATGGCGTGTGGAATTTTGCAATCTGTCTTGAACGACTCGCAGGATCCCTTAGGTCTTGGAACCAGAAGACTTCGCCGTTCGTGGAATACCCAAAAGGAAGATGAAATTCGCCGAAAGTGAACCTACCGTCTCTAAACCCTTTTGAATATCTCAAAGCTTGTGAGAGAACATTCTGCGGACCGATAGTAACCTTCTTGGCTTCTACGGCAGCAATCGCTTCGCCGTTGTGAAAAAGAACATAGTCTGCCGGACCTTCAGCAGTCTCGTACTCTCTTACTGCCTCATTGTCGTACTTCGCTCCCTTAGCAAAGTCAACAATTCGCAGCCATCCTGCCTCACGCAGCGCCTTGTCTACACGTTCCCTACGAGTAGTCCATTCATCTTCTTTTTTCTGCGGCATTCTCGCACCATCGAATCCAAAGTTATCGCAAGCGGTTTCTCATGACGCTCTCCAGTAATTCTACTTAATAATTTGTAGCAGGACAATAAATTGATTGTAACTATGTTCCACACCTGGTCACGTTCTATTTTGTTTGTGCCGCAACATCTCCCCAAATCTGGTTCTTCACGTTGGAGCAATCTAGCCACAACTCCTCCGCATACGCCAGTGCTGACCTTGCCTCGTGCTCGGTGAAGAGGGCGGTCACCCCCAGCCTTTCATCACCATAGAACGACTTCTCCCGCCACAGCCCTAACGTGCGGTTTCTATGAACGATCTGCGCGACCTTCTGTGCCGTGAAGTCGAATCTCTTCAGTGCCTCATGCACTTTGTAAATTTCGTTGCTGATATCATGGTCCTGTGGGTACTCTCGTTCAATGAAGCGAAACATCGTTTTCAGAAAGAGCTCAAAGGCTTCCTGCGATCGTCGCACACACAGATCATACTCAAACTTCTTGGCATGGTCCCTTGCTTCGTTGAGAATTGAATCGGCTTTGCTGTAGAACTTGTCGACCTCCCAATACTGCTCTTGCGTCAACACAGGTTTAGTCGCCTACTTGTGCCGCTGCAGATATTCCTCAATGGCTTTCTCCACTTCCTCGCTCACTTTCCGCGACGAGCCGTACTTCTGCGTCACGTAGATCACGAGATTCTTCCACAGCTGCTCCTCGATCAATACCGTCGTCTTGTGCTTCGCCATCGTAACCATCTAACCGTAGAACCGTAAACCTTTTAGCCTTTTGCCTTATAACCATCTAACCGTGTGACCGTACATGCTGGAAGATTTCCTTCAAGCCCTTCTAAGCCCGTCTACGCCATTCGTGATCTTCCTAGGTGTCTTCTCTTTCATATGCAGCCCTCGGCAGGAGCAGTATGCTGCAATTCGAGAAAGGGGCGAGGCTGGTCCTAGTGTTTGCATTGGCCTACTTCGCGTCAAGCATCGTGAATTGGACACAGGTAATCACGGGCACGGCTGCAGCGCTAACGCTAGGACTCGCAGCTTTCGTCGTCTATCTAGGCTTCAGCGAGGCAAACCAAGGCAAGAAGCAAGGCAAGTCATCGAGGACACCGATCAAAATACCGCAGAATTCCGAGACGCCGCATTAGGTAGGTACGCCTACGCCATGGGATAGCAGTTTGTCTTAACGAACGAAAAGAAAATCAGTCAGCATCGCATTCTCTTCGATTTGTGATAGGTTTGGAACCCAAAATCAGAGGGTTTTCAAATCACACTCGGTCTGGGTCCCGGCGTGCCCGCGGACTCTCGTCTACCGTAATCGAAATATCCGACAAGAGCCAACTACCTGCTATTGATGGTTCATGGGTGGCGAGGGAAAAATGGTACAGCCACTCAGTGAAGGTGGCGGGCCCGCCGGGAATTGAACCCGGGACCCTTACCCAAGAACTTGGCGTTGCCTTGTTCTTTCCGGGTGGCTTCCCAGGGATTCGAATTCCCAGAGGTAAAAGCATCATCGACGCACGGCGGCG
>Ga0315280_10005418_pt1 | contig 18211 bp, 18 predicted proteins | sample YL17G06_40_MG_FD_203697 | JGI IMG/M metagenome (GOLD analysis project Ga0315280, IMG submission 203697) | Sediment microbial communities from Yellowstone Lake, YNP, Wyoming, USA - YL17G06_40 | ecosystem: Environmental > Aquatic > Freshwater > Lake > Sediment | place: USA: Wyoming | collected... | reverse complement strand
CTATTAGCGCATTTTGAATTAAATTTCGATAAAGAATAATCAAAACTACAATTAATTTTTCATTAGACCCTACAAAAAAGCAGGGTGCAGGAACTTAAATGGGTTGATATCTTATAAACTCCGGTAGGAGAAGCGGAGATATCCTTCTCCTGGAAAGTTGTATTTTTGATCGACCTGCCCACATAAAATATTTCTCCTGGCCGCATTACCTAGGTCCAAAGAGGTTAACAATGATCGACTCAGATATCTATCAGCGCTGGCCCAAGCTCACGCCCGCTCTTCCCGATCCTGCCGCGCCCTTCTATCCTGAAGAGGAGTGCGATTGGGAAGCCCTGTGGTCCAAGCCTGTGGTGGATGAGACGGCCTGGGTCTGCCCTGGCGCCGTCGTGCTGGGCCGCGTACGGCTGAAGGCCAAAAGCTCCGTCTGGTACGGCTGCGTGCTGCGCGGAGATGATGCCTTCATCGAGGTGGGCGAGGAGAGCAATGTGCAGGATGGCTCTATCCTGCATATCGAACCGGATCAGCCCTGCATCTTGGGAGACAGGGTAACCCTGGGGCACAGAGTGACGGTGCACGCATCCCTGGTAGAAGATGGGGCCATGATCGGCATCGGAGCCACGGTGCTGAGCCGCTGTGTGATCGGCCATAAGGCTTTGGTGGCCGCTGGAGCACTGGTTCTGGAGGGGACCCATGTTCCGCCTGGAACCCTCTGGGCCGGCGTCCCTGCCAGGCAGATCCGAGAGCTTTCGCCGGAGCAAAAAGAGCGGATGGCCAAAACCTATGGGCACTATGTCAACCTAGCGGCACTATATCTGAAACGCTTTGGGCGAGGGCACATCGAAGCAATATCAAGGCCATTGAAAGCTGATGCTCTGCCCGCCCCAGGGCCGGGCTGACAATTGCCTCTCGATTTATCTAACTGCTATGAACCGGTCCACCATCTCCTTCGCCACCTCATCCGGATACTGCACTGGCGGATGCTTCATGGTGTAGGCCGAGATGGCCAGGAGAGGCCCCGCGACCTTTCTGTCCATGGCCAGCTTGCAGACCCTGATGGCATCGATGGAGCATCCTCCGCTATTGGGTGAGTCCTCGACGGAGAGGCGCAGCTCCAGATTTATAGGCACATCACCGAAGATCCTGCCCTCCATCCTGAGGAAGCAGACTTTGTTGTCCTTCTGCCATGGCACGTAGTCCGAGGGGCCGATGTGAATGTCGTCTTCGGCTAAAGGCACATCCAGGATGGACTGCACGGCCTCGGTCTTGGATATCTTCTTGGATTTGAGCCTCTCGCGATTGAGCATGTTCAGAAAGTCCGTATTTCCGCCGATGTTGAGCTGGTAGGTCCTGTCCATGACGCAGGCTCTGTCCTTGAAGAGCTGGGTGAGAGCCCTGTGCACTATGGTAGCGCCGATCTGGGATTTTATGTCGTCTCCCACCATGGGAATCCCTTTCTCCTGAAACTTTTGCGACCACTCAGGATTGGATGCGATAAAGACCGGCATGCAGTTGACGAAACCCACGCCCGCATCAAGAGCCGATTGAGCATAAAAGCACGTAGCCTGCTCTGAGCCGACAGGCATGTAATTCACCAGAACATCGGCGCCGGAATCCTGCAGCTCTCGCCTGACATGGCACGGCTCGACATCGGCCACCACGAACCTCTTGTCCTCAGGATAGTTCGCCATATGGGGTGCAACGCCGTCCAGAACCGGCCCCATCTTAACCTCGACTCCTTTGAGGGGAACATCAGGATAGAATACTTTTGTGCAGTTGGGCATGGCAAAGATGGCCTGGCTGATGTCTCTGCCCACCTTTCGCGCATCTATATCGAAGGCAGCCACGATGTCGATATCGCCAGCTCTATAACCGCCGATCTCATAATGCATCAGTCCGATGCAATCCTTTTCATCAACGTGTTTATAGTATTCGATTCCCTGAATCAGAGAGCTTGCGCAGTTTCCCAAGCCTGCGACTGCCAACCTTATCTTTTTCAAACTCTTTTCCCCTCCTGGGTCGAGTGAAGCTAGTAGACCTGAGTTCGGAGTCGGAAATTCGTATAACTGCAGGACGTATATAACATTATAGGCCTAACGGATGGGACGAAGATGCGCCGTCAATCTTCGGCGATCGGCTGCAGCATGGAGCGCAGCATCTCCCAAAGCTGCTCTTCCAGCCTTGCCCTGCCCGCTTTGCTATCTTCGTACTCTATTCTATGGGTCCTGGGAATGTCCGTCAGGTATTTTGATCCCTGTGGCTGGACCAGGATGGTCTCCTTACCCAGGGTGTGAGCGATGCCCAGGCCGTACATGACTCCGGCATCGGCACCGGTGAGGTCTGCGATGATTATTGCCGCCCGGTTGAGGGATAACCACATATCGCGGACGGCGGATTTCCCGTTCCTGATGTCTTCGGCCTCATTTGCTGCTAGCCCGTGGGCTTCCGTCGCCTTGAGAATGGCTTCGCAGCTCTTTTTGAGTGCTTCATCCTGAGGCAAGAGCAGGAAAATAGATCCGGCATCTACCGCAAGCGGTGCCTGCCCGAATATGGGCCTGGTGCGCACAAGACTGAGCAGTCCCACAAACCTCTCGAACTCTTGATCGATGTGCTCGGATGCGACTTTTTCCAGACCGGAGTGCCGCTGCAGAGGGCTCTGTTCCAGCAGGCTTGCCGGGAACTGAATGATGTAGGGATCCTCGAGGCCGAACTCCCACTGCGCGCTGTTGGCAGCCTGCTGGGGGGTCAGGGTGACATTGGGGTTATAAAAATAGCTGGCGAACCTGTTCTCCGAACGGATTTGGGCCAGGATGGAGAGCTTCTCTTTGTCCAGGATGACCACCATGCTGCCCGGCAGCTGGCTCCTGGCGATCCCCTTCTGGAGGTGGCGGTCCTCGGCAATGGCGTCGACCACGGCCATGAACTCTTCGATAAGCCCGTTCACCTTGGCCTGAAGCTCCGGCGGCATATTGCCGCTCCTTGTCCTGGTCATGTCGTAAAGCATAATGTGACATCCTGATCTTCGAAGTAGAATACATTGCATTCTGCCGGATATATGAAGCCTGCTGGAGATTCTTGGCCTTGAGCAATTCCATCATCGCCATGCGAATATGCCTGAATCAGGGAGGAGCTTTTGGCTCAACAGATGGAAAACCTACCGATCCAACAGTAAAAGGATGCCGGGGGCGGGATTCGAGCCCGCGACTTCAAGATGCCTCAGGAGCGGCGCATTTTTCGCTTTTACCCTATGAGTCTTGCGCCCTAACCAGCTAGGCCACCCCGGCATGGCATAGACCCTCAGGTGAATTGTTAAATAAGGTTTGTGCTTCTCCCGATGGAGGGAAACAGGCTTCTTAGAGGAACCCCTAAAATTCCCTGGACCATCATGCCCTCAGACATCTTTGGCACGGTAAGCGAAACGCTATCAGGAAAGAGGATAGTAGTAGGAGTAACAGGCAGCATCGCCGCAGTCCGGGTCGTGGACCTGGTTCGCGACCTGATCCGCCGCAAAGCTGAAGTGCACTGCGTCATGAGCCCAGCGGCACGGCAGATCCTGCATCCTTATGCTCTGGAGTACGCCAGCACAAATCCCGTGATCACGGAGATAACGGGAAGGGTGGAACACGTGGAGTTCTGCGGCGTCGGCGGGAAGGCGGATCTGCTGCTGGTCGTACCGGCAACAGCTAACACCGTTGGCAAGATGGCATGCGGGATTGATGACACACCCGTGACGACGTTCGCCACTACGGCGTTAGGCAGCCGCAAGCCGGTCATGGTCGCTCCCGCCATGCATGAGGCCATGTACTGCCATCCTGCGGTCATCAAGAATCTGGAGACTCTAAGAGCTATGGGCGTTGTGGTAATCGATCCCAGGATCGAGGAGGGCAAGGCCAAGATCGCGGATTCTGCCCGGGTGGTGCTGGAGGCGGAGAGGCTGCTGGGACCAGGAGACCTGCGAGGCAAGAAGATCCTCATCACCAGCGGCTCCAACGCAGAGGCAGTCGATCCCATCCGCATCCTGACTAACCGCTCCTCCGGCAAAACGGGCGTCGCGCTGGCGCTGGAGGCACATAGACGCGGGGCGGAGGTGACACTCGTGCACCGCTTTCCCCAGGAGATCCCTGTGCGCCAGATCTTTGCCGAGAGCGCCCAAGAGATGCTGGACGTCGTTCTGGCTGAGCTGGAAAGAGGTTGCGATGCCTTGATCAGCGCCGCGGCCGTGGCCGACTACACCCTGGACGCGAGCGAAGTGAAGATCAAGTCAGGCCAGGATCTGATCCTGAGGCTCAAGCCCACCAGGAAGATCATCCAGGCTGTGCGAGCTGCCTTTCCAGACCTCAAGATCGTGGCCTTCAAGGCCGAGACCAACGTCACCGAGGAGGAGCTGCGGGCCAGGGCTATGGAGGTCATGCAGGCTTCAGGGCTGGACCTGGTGGTGGCCAACGACGTGGGCCGGGGAGGGATGGGCACGGAAGAGAACAGAGTGTTGATAATCGATAGAGAGGGCCGCTCAAAGGAGGTCAAAGGAAAGAAAGATCTGATTGCACAAAGGATTATCGATGCCCTGCGGGTGGTTATGAGTCGATGAAGGTCTGGGTTCCCTCGCACATCACGGGCTTCTTCGCTGCCAAGCGCCACCAAGACCCCCTGAAGTCGGGCTCGATCGGCTGCGGCCTGGCCCTGGCACTGGGAGCGACGACTGCGGTTGAAGATTCAGACGAGACGGAGATCTTCCTCAACGGCGAGCTTTCCGAGGCTCCCGTCAGCAGGTACGTGGTGGATGCCCTGGCCAGATCGCCTGTGTGCGTGAAGACGCACCTGGATATGCCCTTCGGCTCGGGCTTTGGCGCCAGCGGCGCAGGAGCCCTGGGCTGTGCCTACGCCCTCAATGCTCACTTTGAGCTGGGCCTCTTCGCAAACCAGGCTGCCTCTGTGGCCCACGTGGCCGAGGTCGCCAACAGGACCGGCCTGGGGGATGTGATCGCTCAGAATGCAGGCGGCCTGGTGGTGCGCCTGGAGCCCGGAGCGCCGGGCTTGGGCTGCATCGATCGGATACCCGTCCAGCCTCTCGATGTCAACTATGTGGTCAGAGGTCCCATCTCCACCAGAGAAGTGCTCTCCGACCAGAGTGTGATGAAGGATATCAACAGAGCAGGCGAGGCTGCCTTGAAAGATCTCTTGAAGAGGCCGACCCTGCAGGATTTCATGCGGCTCTCTCAGCGCTTCACCGTGCAGTCAGGCCTGGCCAGCGACTGGGTCCTGGACGCCATCGAGGCTGTGGAGGCTGCAGGCGGAATGGCAAGCATGATCATGCTGGGGGACGCGGTCTTCTCCTTGGGCGGGGCAGGAGCCCTGAAGGAGTTCGGAGAGGTGGGCACGACCAACATCTCCCAGAGAGGTGCCAACCTTGACTGACATTCCCAAATCCCATCCCCGATATGCTTCTCTTGTGGCACGCGAGCGAGTGGCCGAAGGTGTGAAGAGAGGCCTTACCAGCAGCCAGGGGCTGATTGCCCAGGGCCGCGGAGAATGCTTCGATTATCTTTTGGGGGAGAAGACCACGGCTTCGGCTGCAAAGGCGACGATCGCAGCCGCCGCACTGCTGCTCCTGGCAAAGCAGCCGGCGCTCAGCGTCAACGGCAATGTGGCCGTCCTGGTGCCGGAGGAGATGGCCCTGCTGGCGCAGGCGCTGGATGCGCCCCTGGAGGTCAACCTCTTCCACCGCACGGAGGAGAGGGTGAAGAAGATCGCCGATCTGCTGCGCGAGAGAGGCGCAAAGCGCGTCCTGGGAGAGAATCCCGACGCGACGGTTCCAGGGCTAGACCACGCCCGGGCCAAAGCCACCAGGGGCGGGATCTATGATGCGGATGTGGTTCTCATTCCCCTGGAGGACGGAGACCGCTGTGAGGCCCTGGCAGCGATGGGAAAGGCGGTGATAGCCATCGATCTCAATCCCCTCTCCAGAACGGCCCGCAAGGCCACGATCAGCATCGTGGACAACATCCTGAGGGCGGTGCCCAACCTGACCGCCCAGATGCAACAGCTTTCTTCTGCGCCGCGCGCTGATCTGGAAAAGATCGTGCAGGCATACGATAACCAAAGAGTGCTGCACCAGGCCGTGCAGGAGATTCAAGACCATCTAGCCAGGGCCGCCTTCTGTACGCTCTGATCCGGGTCCTCTGCCAGGCGCTTCAAGGTTTCCGCAGGCGTCTTCGGGTTCTGGGCCACTGCCTCCCTCACCTTCCAGGACCAGTGTCGTGAGAGCTCGTCCAGGACTTTTCCATCCAGGTTTGGATTCCGGGCTACCTCCTCTCGGACCTCCCAGCTCTTGTCCGAGGCCAGAGCGGCCAGCGCTGCCGCAGGCGTCCTGGGATTTAAAGCAACCGTGACCCGCACATCCATGATCCGGTCTGCGGACAAGTAGATGAGCAGATCCTCGGGCGTGGCGGGATTGAGGGCGATGTTGTTGCGGACCAGCCAGCTCACGTCCTTGACCATCTTGTCCATCAGATGCGCAGTCATGAGCGGATTGGAAGCGGCTTTGGCCCGCACGTGCTCGTCGAAGTCGCGGGCGAGATAGGCCAGCGTTGACTGGGCAATGTTCGGATTCCTGGCCACGCCCTCCTTAACCAGATAGCGGTTCTTGGCAAGAGTGGAATCGTAGTCCACCATCTCGTCGCTCGCGAGAGCCTCCAGGATATTGGCAGGCGTTTGGCTGTTCAAGGCCACGGCCGCCCGGACGTAGCCAGAGCTGTCCTCTGCCAGCCGCGCCAGCGCCTGCTGCGAGACCCTGGCATTGCCTGCCACTGCCTCCCTCACCCACTGCACCTCATCCTTGGCCAGGACGCCCAGGATCTCCTCCGGAGTGCACGGATTCCAGGCCACCTTGCGGCGCACGTGCCAGTCCCAGGAACGGGAAAGCTCGGCCAGCTCATCCTTCTCGTCTTTGCATCTTCCCTGCTCAGCATCTTTCTCCATGCAGGACTCCTCCCGACCCCAATGCACCCGGCATAAGCTCAAGACCTAAATTAAATTCGGTAGCATGTGAAGCCATAAACCTCGTCCAGCAGCCTGTCCAGCCTCCTCTCATCGTGCCGCTCCAGTTTCCGCTCTATCACCGGCAGGCCAACGGTCGGAGCGATCTGCTTCAGAAGAGCTGCGTCTCCGCCCAAAACCACAAACCGGACCACAGATCCGTATTTTCCTTTCAAATCCGACAGCTTCTCCAGGACGGCCTCGACATGGTTCTTGATGTCCTCCTCGCGCAGCCTCTCGAACCTCTTCTGGCTCCAGCCTCCCTTGGAGTGCTTCTCCTTCACCTGGCTTTCCACAAAATCCCGCACCTCAAAGCCCTTCTGGCCATAGGCCACTCCCAGGAAGGTGTCTCCTGCGTGGGCGGAGACGACAAGAACGGGAGTCTCCATCATCTCCCGCAGAGCATCGAGCGAGAAGATGCTGCCTTCCAAATAGGAGGTCTCCCGGACGGGAAAGGGAGGAGCGAGGAGCAGTGTGAAGAGCTGGGGATATCTCAAAACAATCCATCCCCGCTCGGATCTGATGGAAAGGAGCGCGCTCTTCGCATCAGGAGGAAGGGCCGCTTCATCAGGCGCGCCGTCGGGAAGAAAGAAGGTCAGAAGGTCATCCTCGGGAGAGCGGCAGGATTCGAGCCTCTTCATAAGCCGTTCCATCTCTCGCGGGCTCATTCTTGTGCCCATGGGCTTCTTCTCTTCTCGCCCCGCCAGGTCGGGAAGAGATGCCGGCGAAGTCGCGGCCGCTCTTTGCTCCGCCGCCTTGAGGGCCAAATTGGCCTCCTGGTTGGCGCTGGCAAGCTTGCGAATCTTATCCTCTCGCTTCTCCAGAGTGCGCAGAAGTTCTTCTTTTTCGCTCACCAGCTCCGCCACACCTGACTCCAGCTCCTGGATGCGGTCTTCCAGCTTCTTTTTGCCGAAGAGGTCCACCAAACGCCTGCCTCCTTATATTTATCAGAAATATTTATATTATATAACGGGACAACGATCAAATTGCGGCGCACAAAGATCAAAGATCAATAACGGACTCGCTGGGACTCGAACCCAGGTCAGCGGGTTTCTCCGAAAAGTCTCCGAAGCCCGCTAGGATATCCTCTACCCTACGAGCCCATCAGAGGACCAACATAGCTCCCAGGCTATTAACTTTTCCGCAGACGGCATCGTGAGGATGTTCCGGTTTTGGAAAAGCAGATGGCAAGTTAATGATTAACTCATCAGAAGAATGATATGATAAAAGTCACATATGTAGATGGGATGAGGTGATCATGGGAGATGAATCCTTCTCATAAAGCCTGCCCTTTCGTGTCCAGAGTGTGCCTTGCAGAGGGCTGCCTGGCCTGGAAAGAGGATAACTGCAGACTGATTCCGCGCGCTGCAGAGCCCACAAGTCCCTTTGAGACGAAGCTTCGGAGTTTGGCACCGCTCATGTACAGATCTCTACTGGATCTGGCGAGGATCATGGAGGAGACTTCCAGAGATTGCGGAAAATGCGGACCGGAGCTGTGGAACTATGCCCAGGAGGTGAGAGCCAGCCTCCTGGACGAGCTGATTGCAGCCGAGCTGGCGGAGGCTGGCATAAAGGCGAACCAAGAGGGGGGATAGACAGGAGTGGCCAAAACCGGCTTTCTCGTCAACTGTCCAAGATGCGGCTACTTAGCACAGGCATGGACTGACGATGGAGTTGTGGCAAAAGTGCGCTGCATGATGTGCGGCTATGAGGGAACGCTGCCTCATCCCGACCTGAAAGATGGAGCCTGGCGAGTGGGTTAGCGCAGATGAGAACCAGTCGGGCCCTTCTGCTACGCCTCCGCCACGATCCCCAGTTCGAGTTCGACAGAGCCAGCGTAGAGTATATTGACCGAGGCGCTCCAGGCGACAGGTCCACCGTCCAGGGAGATTGCATCCTCAGCCTGGTGCAGAGCGGGATGGAGATAGAATCGGAGAAGAAGACGAAGTTCATACCCTTTCACCGCATCCGCCGCATTTCCTACGATGGAAAGAACTTGTGGGAGAAGCGGTAGCTCCAGAGGCGCAAAGATTGTAAAATGTCCAGAGAAATTTCATTTACCCGTTGGCCCTGCGTACTTTTCTCTCATGGCGGTTCAGGTATTCCTCTATGGCTTCGCATATCACGTCCGTCTTCTGGCAGTAAAGGACGCCCCTGCTCTTGGCAACATACTCTACCAGTCTATCATTCAGCTCGGCACTGAGCTCTACCTCGATCTTAGGCATATCTTTCCCAAAAGAGCGCTTGTAGTATTAATAGGTGATTTTTCCCCTGGAAGCCGGCAAAAAGTCCAAAATCTGAAAGCCAAGGCTCCTGCGGAACGCTAGTGGATGTTGAACAACCACCGGGCCGGACTCCTTTGAATCTATCAACGATCCATCAGTTCATTGGCTTCAACAACGCAGGTAATGCTACCAATGCGTATAATATTGCACCGATAAGCCCTACTTCAATAGCATAGACCCCTATATTGAACGGGTCCCACATATTTTCTTCTGCAGATGTCATCCTATTGCCTCTTGATCTAAAATTGTTTTAGCCACTGAAGGCCAGCTATGATAGAATAAGAGCCAAAAGTATTAAACATTTTTCAAGCCCCTTAGCTGGGATTTCTGATCCGACAAATGGCGATAAAAGAGACTTCCGCAAATGGGTAGGTGCGCCAACTTCCTTATCCTCTGGATCTTTTTGAGCAGCTCGGCGCTCTTTCGGATCGGTCGGCGAGGCTTTGGTCTCAAGTGCCCGCAGATCTTCATCCCCATCCGGCAGGCTCTCATGGCAGCACCGTCTTCTCCCGGAAGGCTCCCTTGACCAGATCCTCCCGGAAGAACTGGCCAGCGCTGCCCGTGGTGGCGTAGCTGTAAACTGCTGCAGCATAGATGCCGCCCAGTGCGGAGCTGACCAGCCCCAGGCCCAGCAAAACCAGCACGAAGATTATGACCACGGCTGCGGCCAGGAACAGCGATCCCGAGGAGGAGGCCGCCATGAACCCAGCCGCCCCCAGAAGAAAGACCGCCACGAAGATGAGCCCGAAGATCAGGCCTATGCTGAAGTTGCCCACGATCTGCTCACCCCAGGTCTTCTTGAGCAGCTCGGTGCTTCTGCGGATGGCGTCGACGGGGCTTATCTCTTCCGTCACCAGAATGGGCACGGCCAGGAAGGTGGCCAGGTTCCAGGCCAGGCCGAAGAGGGACGCAGCCAGCCTCCCCAGGCTGCCGCGCTCCGACAGCCAGCGCAGGACGAGCCCCACCGTGGCGGAGATGGCTGCGTAGCCCAGGATCGCCTTCAAGTGGCTATTGGCGATGCTAAAGCCATCCTTTACCGTGGGATCGCCTCCTTTGATTCTGATGAGAGCTGCACCCACCAGGGCCGAGTTGAAGTAGATGATCACGAAGTACTGGACCAGGTAGAAGAGGAAGAGGACCAGGTAGAATACCAGGCTCGAACTCGTGGCCAGGGAATTGGTGACGATCAGCGGAAAGGCAAAGGTTGCGGTTACTATCAGGACGGCCAGGGCGGAGATAAGGGGAAAGATCATCAGCTCCTTGTCGGCCTTCAAGACTGCGGCGCTGGCCAAGACCAGCTCCCAGCTCCGGGAGATGCGCTCGAACATGAAGTTGATTTTGAAAGGGTTTGCTATTTATAGATTTGCGGGAGGAGCGATTTTAGTGACAGGACTCATCCAGGGATGCGCTGCGACCGGCAAATCCAGCGGCGTGATATCGCTTTTTGGGTCTAGGGATTAGATTTTTATCCCTTGGGGCGATCTGGAATGCAGAGGATCGGTATGAACAATCCTCGTCTATATTTCACAGGTCTGCTGGTCGTTATGACGGCTGCCCAGGAGAACAGCAGCGCCCTAATGAATAATACCGCTCAAAATGGTTCGGACTTGAATAATGAGAGCATAAATCTTTGGTCGTGAATTATTAATAGGCTTGAGTTTTGTGATATGGAAAAGTCAAGAGTTCTATTATGGCATTGAAAGGAGGCCAAATCTCGGAGCAGTTACTGTTATCGCTCCTACAGGTACTGTTACCCTTTCCCGCATCATTCTTGAAGTAATATAAGGTCCTTCCATCGGCATCTGTCAGATATGGGCCTAGCGTAGTGTTATTGGCGATCAGTATGTTGCCTTGCGGCCTGGCGACGGACCATAGCCCTCCCTCAGCGCCATCGCCTGCAGTCTCGTAGGGCTTCGTATCTTCTATCAGGCGGTACAAAGGCATGCCTTTGTATGTGGTCTGTTTCATGCCATCTCCTCTAGTGATGGCGCCGAAGTCAGATGAGCTGAGGTTGGAGGGAGCTACAACCTTTGCTACGTAAAACGGAGGCCAGTTGCCTGGACAACTGCCGACGCAATTGCTCTTACCCAGAGTATCATTGGCGGAAATATAGAGGGCGTAGCCATTTTCATCGGTCAGATAATGGCCTACTAATCCTTTGGGAGCAATATTTACATTATATTGAGTTTCTGACTGGCAATTCACGGCAATGATCATTCCCAGAAGGATAAGAGTAATTATCAAGCCTTTAGTTTTGAGTTGCGTATGCATACACTCACTTCCAAAATTTGCGTTAAGATAATTACATACTTATTCCTCTATAAATTTTTCCCTTAAAAATCAGCGAGTATTCCCGGAGCAGAGGCTTATTACTATCATCGCTAAAGTGCCGAGCCGCCCGAGGAGCTTTTGGGCGATAGATTTATATTGATTGAGGGCTCATATCGGCAAAAGACGAAAAGGATCTCGTCAGGAGGAGAAAATGGGCCTGAAATATTTTCATTGATAATTGCCCCAATTCCGGTTGTTGATTCTTTGTGGTGTCCTGGACGAGCAGGCTCAGCTAGGAAGAGATGCTTCTCCTGAACCTGTGTCTGGTGCATTTTCGAAGAATCCTGAGAATGATGCTGGAACCTCAATCCAGCAATCGATAAACTGTCATCAGGGCGCTGGATTTTGCCTTAGCTGCTCCAACTAAAAAGGAGGTGGATAGCGTGCGGCTTTTGATAGTATCGAATCGCTTACCTATTACGGTGTCGGAAGAGAGTGAGCTTAAGTTTAAAGAAAGCGTAGGAGGGCTTGTATCGGGTTTGAAAGCCTATTTGGATTTCAAAAGCTCCCCATCACACAATCCTATAAACGATCATACCTGGATAGGATGGCCTGGGATCACCATCAAAGAGCACATGAAAAAGACCGTGAAAGCAAAAATATATTCCGATTTCCACGGGCTTCCCGTCTTTCTTTCGGAAAGCGCCATGGAAAAGTTTTATCTCGGCTTTTGCAATCGAACCGTTTGGCCACTTTTCCATTATTTCACATCCAATGTTTCTTACGATATCGATAATTGGAGCTATTATAAAAAAGTGAATGAGACTTTTTGCGACGCCATCGTGCAAATCCTCAGGCCGGATGACATCGTATGGGTACACGACTATCATCTGATGCTGCTTCCCAGGCTCATAAGAGAGAAAGTTCCGGGGGTACCAATTGGCTTCTTCCTGCACATCCCCTTCCCCACTTTCGAGGTGTTCCGGCTGCTTCCCAGCAAGTGGAGGATAGATCTGCTAGAAGGCCTTCTGGGAGCCGATCTGATCGGCTTTCATTCCCACGATTACACCCAGTACTTTCTCAGGTGTGTGCTCCGCCTCCTGGGTTATGAGCATAATATGGGGCAGATTCAGCTAGACGATCATCTGGTAAGGGCCGACACCTTTCCCATGGGCATTGACGTTCAAAAATTTTACGACTCAGTCGTCAGTCCCGATGTTCAAAGGGAAAAAACGGAATTGGGAAATGTATTTACAGACTGCAAAGTCATTCTTTCCCTGGACAGACTGGATTACACCAAAGGCATCGTCAACCGGCTTCAGGGATATGAGCTGTTCCTGGAGAGGAATTCGGAATGGCACGAAAAAGTTGTGATGGTATTGATAGTAGTTCCGTCCAGGATCAGAGTAGAGCACTATCAGCAGATGAAAAGGCAAATTGATGAGGTGGTAGGCCGCATAAACGGCAAGTTTGGCAGCATTAGCTGGACCCCCATTTTATATCATTATAAGTTTTTGCCTTTCAATAAATTGATCGCCTTATATAATTCAAGTGACGTGGCCTTAGTTACGCCCATAAGAGACGGCATGAACCTCATCGCCAAGGAATATCTGGCCACCAAGACGGAAGGAGGAGGCGTTCTGATACTCAGCGAGATGGCAGGAGCCTCCAAGGAGCTCAGGGAGGCCATCATCATCAACCCCAACGACCTGGATGAGATCGCTACGGCCTTAAAAGACGCTCTGGAGATGCCAGAAGAGGAGCAAAGAAGACGCAACCGGATCATGCAATCTCGACTGAAACGCCATGATGTCGCTCGTTGGGCAGATAGCTTTGTCCAGGCGTTGCTGGCTATCAAAGATGAAGAAAGGATTTTGGACTACAAACTGCTTGGTCCCTCCGCCAAGGCGCGGCTCACAGAAGATTTCCGCAGGGCAAAACGGCGACTTCTACTTCTGGATTATGACGGAACTCTGGTTCAGTTCGCCGGATATCCGCAGCTGGCAAGGCCCAAGGAGGAGACCCGAAATATCCTCAGGCAAATAGCAGAGAATCCCAAAAATGAGGTCGTCCTGATCAGCGGCCGCGACAAGATGACGCTTCAGAGCTGGTTTGGGTCGCTCAATATCAGCCTCGTGGCGGAGCACGGCGCATGGATCAGAAAAAGAGACGAAGACTGGAGGATGCTAAAATCCCTTACCAATGACTGGAAGCCCAAAATTCTTCCAATTCTTGAGATGTATTCAGACAGGCTTCCGGGCTCTTTCGTGGAAGATAAGGAGTTCTCCCTGGCCTGGCACTACCGGATGGCAGAACACGAGATGGCATCCATTGTTGCAAAAGAGCTCATGGATGATCTGGTGAACTTCACGGCCAATATAGCGGTTCAGGTGCTCCAGGGAAACAAGGTAATTGAAGTCAGAAATCCCGGCATGAGCAAAGGTGATGCTGGATCTTACTGGATCTCTGAAAACCGGTTCGATTTTATCCTGGCTATAGGTGATGATTGGACCGATGAAGATTTGTTTAAGATACTTCCAGAGGCAGCCTACTCTATCAAAGTCGGAACGACTCAATCTCAGGCTAAGTTCAATCTTCCCGAGCCCCAGGATGTGATAAGGCTGCTGCAAGAGCTTGGAACATGATGGCATTCTAGCATCGTTTAAGGTCACTATCTGGATTGCAATTCTGGATTGCCGTATTCGAATAGCAATGGTTGGCATAGCAATAGTTTGCATAGCAATGGCGTCAAAAGTAAAGTCAGGAACAAAAAAATGGATTTGAGAGGTGGTTGAAGGTCTTCAAGTTTAAAACTCATTTCAGATCACGTCCTAATGCAATTGGGAATTTTAATGGCATTGTGATCATGAAAAGAGTTGAAAAGGACGAGGCAATCCCTGATATGCCTCGTGATCAGGAAATTATTTCTAACATGATCGCGACCATTCATTCCCAGCCTCATGGCATACTGAGGATCGTTCAGCAGCTTTTTAAGATAATTTGCGGCCTCATCCAGGGAGTGGGTGAGAATGCCGGAATGCTCGTGGGTTATCTGCAAAGGAATCCCTCCGACTGCCGATGCTATGACCGGCTTTGCTTTCCATAGCGCCTCAGTTACCGTCAATCCGAACCCTTCTCTGGATGAGCACTGCAAGACTACCGTGGAAGCCCTCTGAAGGGCATTGATCTCCAGATCGCTGTACGGCGGCAGATCGATGATATTAATATCCGAGTCGTATTCGACTGCGCATCTGAGCTGCTCCAGAATTCCGGGCCCTTCCGGGTCGTCCGTGGCCCCGCCACCTGCAAGGACTAGTTGAAGATCGGTAGATTCTTTTACTTTTTTATAAGCATCTATCACGCCACAGGGATTCTTAAATCTGTCAAATCGCGAGACCTGCGTGACAATAGGACGATCTTCATCGATTCCAAAATGGTCGAGGACCAAGCTGATCTCCGTCTTTGACAAATCCTTGTTCTTTTCGCTAAGAGGGTCGATGGAAGGGGGAATTATCACCTGGGGAACACCTATGTCCCCTCTGGAGTATTTTGGAGAGGAAATGACGACGCTATCGTATTTCCCGATGTAACTCTTCAGGAAGTCCATTACTTCCATCTGCGGCTTGGAAAGATCTACATGGCATCTCCATACGCATTTTCTATCTGCTTTTCCTGTCATTTTCTCGATCAGAGCGATGGGCTGAGGGTCATGGACGAAGATCACATCCCCATAAAAATCGATCTCCTCCGCATTTCTCCGGTTGACTGCTAAAAAGTATGCCAGCTCTTCTTTTGTCACACAGGCGTTCATGCCCTGCAGCGCATTATGAAATTTCTTAGTGATCCTGAAGAAAGCCTCATCGCCTTTCAGAACATCCCAGCAGGCTTCGAGGCCGAGCTGTCTGAGTAGCGGTAACATCCTGGAAAGGATCTCCGCTACGCCCCCTCCTTCCGAGGTGGAGTTTATGTTTTGTATCGACATGCCACGGATTCTTTCCGACAGCAAATACAATTCATCTATTACATCTTCACCGACTATGGATGCGTAATCATTGATTTCCGGCAATTCCCTTCACCTTTAAACTGGACTTGGCTTTTCGCGCGATTCTTATTCATGATTCTTTATTCATGATGCCTTTTCATGATTTATTGCTTATGATTTCTTGCTCATAACGCAACCTTAATTTTGGCAAATTAGCACTTCGGCTTTGCCAGCAAGCTGGACCTGGGGATCATCCATACAGCCATCTCTCGAATCTCATTTTGCTGTTTACCTTTCTGAGGGTTAAGGTGCCATCCTGAAGGCAATCTAATGCCAGCTCATCATCTCCATTCAGAGATAGCCTGCTCCTGACGGACGCGGGCAGTGTCAATCTCCCCTCGGCGTCAATTGTGATGATTGACATGGTTCTCATTGATGCCTACGTACCATGGGCAATTTATTAAGCTTTATTTTGAGATGAGACTCACATTAAGGCTAGATGAAACCTCTGAACTGTGAAATTCGCCGATTGGCTTCAGCGTGCCCCGAACTGTCGCAATTCCAAGGGAGACCTGAAAGAAAGGAGAAGTTCTGAAAGCCAAGGCTGCGAGCAGAACGCCTGGCCGGATATCAAACAACAACCCGACTGGATTCAGGCTCAGTTTATGGCGAAAAGCGCTTCAAGTTTCGGGAGTTTGTGCCCTTTCAATTTATAAACAATCGATCAGGCCATCGGCTTCAACAGCGCTGGTAGGACTACCATTGCGTATATTATGGCCCCGACGATTCCCAATTCAATAACATAGAGGCCTATATTGAATAGGTCCCACTTATTTTCTTCTGCGGATGTCATTCTGTTGCCCCTTGATCTAAAACGTTTCAGCCATGAAGATGATCTGTGATATAGTGAGAGTCGCAAGTATTAAAAATTTTTTAATCCATTTGGTTGCCAGCCGATCTGCCACCGATTTCAACATGCTTTTCTGGAACGCTGACGTCAAAAGCCGTCAGCTTCTGATCAATCCCTTCAGCCCTGATATTATCCAGAACGCCAGGCCCCTGTAGAGTCCCGAAATTATTTCGCATCTGGTTTGGGGCTGGTCCCGTATTACGGGATATGAAGTTGAACCGGAAGAAAGTACACTGGATCATTCGCCACAAGCAGAAGGGGGTGGGAACAAAAGAGATCGCGCGGGACATGAAGATCTCCCGCCGAAGGGTTCAACAGATCTGGAAAATGCTTCAAGGAGACCGGCAAGGAGCCTATTCTCGGCCAGAACGTCGGGCGTCCCAGGAAGCCCTATGTTAAACGGGAGGCGGAGATCGTTAGAGAGGCGCATTCGCGCTATAAGTTCGGGGCGCGAATGCTTGAGAGGGTGATCAGGAGGCATTACAAGGTCCGCATCTCTCATAACCGCATACACATGTATCTAAAGACAGAAGGCCTGGCCCATGAAGAGCCTGGGAAGAAGAAGCGACGCAAATGGAATCGGTACGAACGAAAGCATAGCCTGTCCGCAGGACATATCGATTGGTACGAAGTGGATGGATCTGATATCAAGGTCTGCATTATTCTGGATGACGCATCCAGAAAGGTCCTTGCTGGCGGCGAGTTCTCTAGCATCAACACTGAGAATAGCAAACTGGTCCTGGATCAAGTCATCGATAGATACTGGTGGCTTCATCCCATGAGGGAACTGATAATGGATCATGGCAGCGAGTTTGGTGCTCACAGAGTCCATGAAGACGGAACTTGGAATGGCAGTTTCAAACAACACCTCGAAGAGCATGATATCAGGCCGATCCTGGGGAGGGTAGCCCATCCTCAGACAAATGGAAAGCTGGAGCGGTTTTTCAGAGAATACAAACGGCATAGGCCAGATTTCGCTTCAATCGACGAGTTCATGAATTGGTATAACGATAGACCTCATGGTAGCCTGGAGTTTGAACGGCTTGAGACTCCTGATAAGGCATTCATTAGAAAAATGCCGTTAGAAGCGTACTTTGCAGTAGGTCACAGGTTGTTCGGGTTGTGAAAGAATTTATGAATAATTCATACGAATCAAGTCCAGAGCGGGTGCGAAATAATTTCAGGACTCTACAAGAACGGGTAGTCTACCTTCATTGAGTTGACCGATCCTTCACGAATCGCATGGCTGGCACGAGAGGAGTTGATTGCATTCGATTGGCTCTCCATAAGTGCCATCTAGGCAGACAAGGTCTTTTGCTGCGGTTTTCATGTTCAACAACTCATTACCGGTAGACTACCCAAGAACGCCAGGCCCCAGAAAAGGAGAATAACCATCAGCATTGTTTCCATGTTCCGAAACCTCATTATTAATAGTGTAGAAACAATTATGACCTTAACTCCGCATCATGTGGGGAATAGATTTAACCCCAGTTTTGCATCAACATCTCTAATCTTCTTTGGGATTTCCATGACTTTTCCACATTCTCCGAAATCAATATGATACACTTTGCTGAACTCAAAGAGCAGATCAATCGGCGTCATCCTTTTATTTAGCTCAGCCTTCTTTAAGAGTGATTCCAGCTTGCAGTAAGCATAAAGGGATAAAAAGGCTATGAAAACATGTCCAAAGACACTCTCATCATCCTGCAAATATAGCCTATCCGCGGATAA
>Ga0315280_10005417_pt1 | contig 18214 bp, 11 predicted proteins | sample YL17G06_40_MG_FD_203697 | JGI IMG/M metagenome (GOLD analysis project Ga0315280, IMG submission 203697) | Sediment microbial communities from Yellowstone Lake, YNP, Wyoming, USA - YL17G06_40 | ecosystem: Environmental > Aquatic > Freshwater > Lake > Sediment | place: USA: Wyoming | collected... | reverse complement strand
GGAGCTTTTCCTCAAGCTTTTTTCCTCGTCGCGGCTTTCGCTTCGGCTCGTCGGCGTGAAGGCTTCGGACCTGGTCAGGGCCAGGCCTCTTTCTCTTTTCGAGCCTTACTCGGACCGCGAGGAGCGGCTGAGATTGGCTGTGGACCGGGTGAGGGAGAAATACGGGTTCGGCTCGCTCCTTACGGTCCGGGAGAAAATGTTGGATGCCATCTACGAGTTTGAGCAGAAGCGTGGGTTTGTCCTCAAGACAGCCTCGCTGACGAAGTAACCGGTCATGATGTGCCCAACACTCGTGAATAGAATAAAAAACTTGGAGGTCAGAATTGTCATCGCGAGGCACGCAGTGCCGTGGCGATCCGAGGAAGTCGTCGCGAGGAGAGAATCGACGTGGCGATCTCAGAGCACTCCGGGGAGATTGCTTCGTCACAAGTTCCTCGCAATGACCCAGAGGTCAGGTTGCTTTGCTTCGCTCGCAACGACACGAAAGAAGAGTCGCTCGCGGATGAGTTAGGAAAAACGGAACATGTTCATCCCGCTACGCCTTCATTCTGTTTACAGCAGGGGGAAGGGGAGTGTCACGTTGGAGGAGGCGGCTTCGTGGGTTTCGAGAAAGGCCCTTCCTGCGGCCGCTCTCGCGGACATCGAAAACCTTTACGGCTGGGCGAAGTGGAAGAGGGCGGCGGAAGCGCGAGGGTTCAGGCCTCTTTTCGGCTGCGAACTCGAGATCGCCGGACGGCAATTCGTGTTCCTCGTCAAGAGCCGGGAAGGCTACTGGAATTTGATGGAGATTTTCAATCAGAAAGGGAGAAGGCCGGCAGAAGAGGAAGGAAAGGCGGGGGAAAGAAGGAGAGAGACAGCGGTGGGGGAGAAAAAGGAAAAAGGTGAGGGGACAGTTCGATTGGCGACGGATGGACTTATCACAATCTATATTCCCAAGGCAGAGGACATCGATTTGCCGGCAGAGTTCAGATCTTTCGCAAGAAATAGAAGCGCCAAAAGCCGAGAGGAAATCGAGGACTGCGGGCCTTTATCACCGCTGGACAGCACTGACACAAGCTCAGGCCTGGGCTCATTCGGTGGTGAGGATTTTTATGTCGGTTGCGATTTTGTTAATTTCAGGAGACTGGGGGAGTGGGCTCGCTCTTATAACCTTCCTCTCATCTGGGCCAACCCCGTCAAATTCGTCACCAGTCCGGAGCGTCTGATCCTCCTTCGCGCCATCACCAGGAAAATTCCCTTTCCGCCGGAAAAGGATAAACTCGCCGCAACCGTGAACTTTTTCGGGCCGGACCAGGAGGCTCTGGCCGTCAAAAAATTCGGAGCTGAAGCGAAGCCGGCGTTCGAACGGACGTTCGAGGTGGCCGAAAAATGCCGGTTTCCCTTCGAGGACATCGTGCCCCCTCTGCCGGACGATCTTTTTCCCACGACGCTCGGAGCGCTGGTGATGGAGCGCCTGCGCAGCCTCAAGAACCTCAGCTGGAGGGAGAGGCAGCGGGCGAGGCGGGAGCTCGAGGTCATCGAAAAATCCGGGTTTGCACCCTACTTCCTGATCGTTCACGACGTCATCGAGTTTGCCCGCCGGCGCCGCATCCTCCACAACCTCAAAGGTTCGGGAGCTTCGTCCTATTTGGCTTACCTCCTCGGCATTTCCCACGTCAACCCCATCGAGTTTGACCTCTATTTTGAACGCTTCCTCAACAGCGGCCGGAATGACCCTCCGGACATCGACCTGGATTTTGACTCCCGCAAGCGGGACGAGGTCCTCAAGTACGTGCTGGACAAATACGGCCAGGGGAGGACGGGAGCGGCTTTTGTCTGCAGCCTGAAGAATTACCGCGCCCGCTCAGCCCTCTACGAGACGGCGCGGGCCTTCGGCCTTCCGCCGGAAGAAGCGCGGTCCCTGACGAAGAAGATTCCGTTTTTTGCCGAGCCCGATTTCTTGCGACAGGACAAGCCCGCGGCCGGCCATCTCGACATCTGGAAGATGGCCTCGGAGCTCGGCGGCGTCTACGCGGAGATTTCCCTCCACGTGGGAGGCATCATCCTCACGCCCGCGCCGGCGACCCGCTTTCTGCCTCTCGAAGAATCGGCCAAGGGGCTCATCATGAGCCATTACGACCGGGATGCCGTCGAGGACTTGAAGCTCATCAAGCTTGACCTCCTCTCCGTGCGGGGGCTGGCGGCCATTTCCGAGACCAGGGAGAGGCTGAGCCTCCGGAGTATCCCTCCTGATGATGCGAAGACTTACAGGTTGCTCCAGGCGGCCCAGACCATAGGTTGCTTCCAGGTGGAAAGCCCGGCCATGATGAATCTCCTCCGCCGGATGAAGCCGGAGAATATCTACGAGCTGGCCCAGGCTCTGGCCCTCATCCGGCCAGGCCCGAGCGAGAGCGGGATGAAAGAAGCCCTCCTCCGTTCGCGGGAGAAAAGATGGGCTCTCCGCGACCCCCTCCTCGAAAAAATTCTTCCCGAAACGGGGGGACTTCTCCTCTACGAGGAACAGGTCATGCAGGTGGCGGAGCGGGTCGCCGGGATGCCGCCGGAGGAGGGAGATCTTCTCCGCCGGTCGCTCAAGAAAAAGAACAGTGCTCGGGCGGCGCTCAAAGAGAAATTCTTCGGTGAGGCCCGCGAGCGGGGCTACACGCCGGCTGAGATCGAGAAGCTCTGGACGACCATGGAGAAATTTTCCTCGTACTCCTTTAACAAAGCCCACAGCGCCTCGTATGCCGCCATGGCCTACCAGACCGTCTATCTCAAGGCCCATCACACCGTGCCGTATCTTACGGCCGTGCTCAACGCCGGCGGCGGTTACTACCCGCTCCCGGAGTACATTGAGGAGACGAAGCGCTGTGGCATCAAATTCTTGGGGCCGGACGTCAACCGGAGCCGGTACCTGTTCGAGGTGGAAGGCCGGAATATCCGCGTCGGCCTCAACTCGATCAAGGGATTGGCGCTCAAGACGGTGGAAAAAATCATCGAGGAGCGCAAAGATGGCGAATACGTCTCGGTTGAGGATTTTCTTGCCCGCGTCCACCTCGGGAAGGCAGAGCTCCTGTCCCTCATCAAGGCCGGGGTGTTTGATTCTCTCGAGCCGCGCCGGACGCGGCAGATATTGCGCTATTTCCAGGGCCTCGAGGACATGGAAGAGGTCGCGGACATGAACCCGCTGGAAAAGGCGAAAATGCTTGTCGATTCACTCGGGTTCAGCCCCGAGGAGGATTCTCTCGAGCTTTTTGAAGGAAAGAGACCGGAGCTCCGGGTCAAAGATTTAGGAAATTACGCCGGCCAGCAGGTGGAACTTGTGGTGCGCGTGGTGGATGCCCGCCTCAAAGAGACGAACGGCGGCCGCAAATACTTTTATCTTTTCGAGGACGAGACCGGCCTTTTGGAGGGCGTGGGCGAGAAGAAATGCCTGGGCTTCGGCTCGCCGCCCGTCTGCTGCCTTCGAGGGGAAATCCGCCGCGCCGGCACCGGCGCGGTCAAAATCTTCAACTGTTCCTTCCTGAAGGAATTCTGACGGTCGATGCCTACTGCACGCCTGGCTTCCGGCTATTCATACACTAAGATTTCCACTCGTCTATTCTGAGCTCTTCCATCGCGGGTGGAATTGTCTGCAATCGGCACGGAGCTTCCGTAACTGATCACCTGCATTCTGTGGAGGGGAATATGATATTGTTTATAGAGATATTCCATCACGGCTTCAGCTCTTTTCTTTCCTAAAAGCAAATTATAGCTTTCTTCTCCTGTATTGTCTGTATGCCCCTGAATTTCAAGATATACACCCCTATCCTGAGCAATGAGCGTCTGGACAAATCTCTCTAATGCTGCTTTGGCTTCAGCACTCATTTCATAGCTGTCGAATTTAAATTTGGCTTCATCATTTTTAAGGATCTCTTTAGAAATCAACTTTCCCTGGGCATATTTTTTAACTTCTTCGATTTTGCCATCAATGGATTTCAATTCAGACTGCTGCTGGGTAATGAGAGACCCGAGCGTGGCCAATCGTTCATCATGCTCTTTAATTCTTTTTTGGTTTTCCTCGATGGCACTTTCAATCCCTTCCACTTTTTGATCCAGAGGAACGAGTTCTCCCTTCACATATTTTTTTGTCGCGCATCCCGTCCCAAAGATCAGTCCTATAAAGAGCGCAGTCACCACAAGAAAAGTCAATAGGTTTTTATTCATTTTTACCTCCTTGTTTACTCCATTCTTAATCGGCTACCAGTCATGGACATCTCATTATACCTTATTCATAACCTCCTTTCATAGTGCAAGTCTTACCATCTTCAATTTAGTATCCTTCTCTCGTCCTCACTTTATATTTCTTTTTTGAAGTCAAAACCTTGATTTTTCGGTAATCGTTTTTTGGGTTTTTATATGACGTGAATCCGAGGATATATTGATGGCTCAGTTCTTTTTTAATCTCTTCCAGCGCAGCTATCAATTCATCAGCCTGGCTGATGATAAATGCCTTTCCCCCTGTCGCCAGAGAGAATCTTTCAAGAGAGTCAATGATTCCAGTTGGGGTTAATGTTGGAGCGCGTTTATGCTTCCTTAAATATTGCTCACTCAACGGAATCTTATAACCGATGGTATAGATGGGCACATCCACTTGCCTGGCAATTTCAACAGCTTGTTCAGGAGAACACTGACTATCATTCTCGATTCCATCTGTCATTAAAAGGAGAGCCCTCTTCTCGTTTATTCCTTTTTTAGCATATGCTGGAGATACCGCTACGGCATCGTTCAAAGCGGTCTGCCCATAAGCCTCGGTCTTCCTCAGGACAGTTAAAAAATCATTCTTAGCAGTCGAAAACTTCGCCGCAACTTCCACTTCTCCATCAGCAAAAATCAATAAAGAAACCTCATCCTGGGGACTCAGAAGATAGGTAACGAGATCATTGAGCACTTCCTTGCAATCTTTGAGTTTGTCCTGGAGAGCCATACTTCCGCTGACATCAAGGAGAACCGTCAAACTCAGAGGCGCCTCGAAATCGTGCTTGAAATAGGTGATGTCCTGTCTTACTTCATTTTCATATACAGTGAAGTCCTTCTCTGTAAGGTCATTAATATACTTTCCTCCTTTATCTTGAACGGTGACTGCGATTGAAATCGCACTGACTGAGATTTGATAGTCCAAGCCCCCTTTTTTTGTTTCCTGGGAAAATGATGGTAGAGAAGCTGCGCTTATCATCGCTATAAAAGAGAAAAAAAGGATAGCCCTTTTTATTATCTTCCTCTCCACTCTTCTTTAGAATCCATTATCTATGTGCAGACTCGAAATCCTGTTTATGTTTATTCGTCGCAACCATGTTGTTCACTTCACGAAAATTGTATGATTTGAAAAACTGGGTGTCAAGTATGGCTTCAACGCGGAAACTTGATTTTTTGTCCGGGAAACTGAAATAATATCAAAGTGATATCCAGCTCTGAGATTTAGTCGTCATTCTGATGAAGGGCGAAGTCAAAATCGGAGTTGACATCGGCTCGGTCACCATCGGAGTGGCCGTCCTCAAAAACGACCAGCTTGTCTCCAAATCCTACCGCTTCCATCATGGCGAAATAAGGAACACATTAGCGGAAATTCTGAAATCCTTGGATTTTCCGCGAGCCCGGGTTGCCTTGACCGGCAGAGGCGCGAAAATATTCCATCAGACTCTGCAAATTAACAACGTCGTGGCCTCTGTCGAGGGAGTAAAATGGGCCTCAAAGAGAATCCCCTGCTACATCCTCCTCGTGGGCGGCGAAAACGTCCTTCTGATAAAGCTCAACGAGGATGGCACTTATAACAGCCACGAGATTAACACTGACTGCGCTTCTGGAACAGGCGTCTTCCTCGACCAGCAGGCCGTCCGGCTGGGTCTCAGCATTGAAGAACTTGCAGAAATGGCCGGCCGTTTTAATGGCGTCCCTCCATCCATCGCCACACGCTGCGCGGTCTTTGCCAGGACAGACCTCGTTCATAGCCAACAGAAAGGGTATCCGCCAGCCGGCATTGCCGCCGGTCTTTGTGATGGAGTCTCCCTGTGCCTTGCGGACACCCTTATCAAAGACAGGACATTCGCAGGCGATATTTGTATAGCCGGTGGCGTTGCTCTCAACGGCCGGGTTATTTCCGCCCTGGAGAAAATTTTAGGCCGGGCGATTGAAATCATCCCTCATGCCGAGATCATCCCTGCCATAGGAGCGGCTTTGCAGGCGGAAGAGACGGTAACTCTTCAAACTCTCTGTGATGCAGGACATTTCGATATAGACCAGACTATTCCTCTTAATCCTCCGCTCAGGCTGGAGCATTCCGTGTATCCCAATTTTGACGAGGACCGAACCTGGCAGGAGGGCGATGTCGAGGTCACGCTCTATGAAGACTTGGCCCCGGGGCAGACTTACCAAGTCTATCTCGGCTTGGATATCGGTTCCACGAGCACAAAGTTAGTTCTTGCCCAAGGGGGAAAAGTGCTCCTTGGACTCTACACGTATACCCAATCGGCACCTGTCCAAGCTGTCCAGAAGCTATTCAAGACCATCTCCAGCCTGGAAGAATGGCACCGAGTCAAATTCACTTGGATCGCAGCAGGGACGACGGGCTCGGGAAGGCAGCTCATCGGGAAACTGATCCATGCCGACCTCGTCATCAACGAAATCACAGCCCATGCTAAAGCGGCCGTTTCTCTCGACCCAGATGTAGACACGATCATCGAGATCGGGGGCCAGGATTCGAAATTCATCAGAGTGCAGGGAGGCGCCGTCGTCCAGGGGCTTATGAATTATATTTGCGCTGCAGGAACAGGCTCGTTCATTGAAGAACAAGCCAAAAGATTGAATGTCCTCCTCCAAGATTACGCCGGCTTGGCCTTGGGAAGAAAAGGCCCGGTCATATCCGACCGCTGCACGGTTTATATGGAGCGCGACCTCAGCCGGCTTCTCGCTGAAGGCTGGCCTAAAGAAGAGCTCTTGGCTTCGGTCTTGCATTCCGTCCGCGATAATTACTTGATGCGGGTCGTCGGCCTGGCTAAAGTTGGGAAAAATATCTGTTTCCAGGGGGCGACGGCTAAAAATAAAGCTCTTGTGGCTGCTTTTGAGGTGGCTCTCGAAAAGCCGATTTGGGTCTCCCGTTATTGCCATCTTGCGGGCGCCTTAGGAGTCTGCCTCTTGCTCAACGAGAAAAGAAAGGCAAAAACTGATTTTGTCGGGTTGGGCTTTTCCTCGTTGTCCTACGAGCAGCGAAGTGAGATATGTTCCCTCTGCCGCAACAACTGCCAGATAACAGTGGTCCATGCTGGCGAGGAAAGAGTTGCTTGGGGTTTTCAGTGCGGGCGGGAGTATGAGGATACGGCCTACAAAGAAAAACCGCTCCCTTTTGAATCTGTGCCTAAAGTTTACAGCAAAGCGCGTAAATCCAGGAAGATGCCTCCACTTCCAGCGTCGCATCGAAAAGAGAAGATCGGCATCCCTCGGGCCCTGCCGCTTGTGGAGTATCTGCCTTTATGGGAGGAATTCTTTTCTCGCCTAAGTTTCCAAACCGTGATATCACCTCAGGAAAAAGATATTTTGAGGAGGGGAAAAGGTCTGGCTCAGGCCGAATTTTGTTCTCCCATCTTTCTTGCCCACGGCCATGTCGATTGGCTCAAAGAGAAGGGTGTTGACTTTATCTTTTTCCCGATCATGCTCCACGGACCAAAACAGCAGGAAAGAGAGGAGCACAATTTCTTTTGTTACTACACGTCTTACACACCGGTGGTTCTCCACAATTCAGCGTTGTTCAAAGACAGGAAGAATCTTCTCTTCCCCTTGCTCAACCTTCAGGCTGAAAAAGATGAAGTCAGCGATTCTTTATACCAGACCCTCGGCCGACCTCTTCGCCTGTCCAAAAAGCAGATACGTCAAGCTTATGAGGAAAGCTGGAGCCATTTCCTTCTTTTTAAGCAGAATTTGCAGCGGCATGGCAAGCAAGTCTTAGCCGAGCTTGAAGGCAAGGACACTTTTGCCGTGGTCCTTTTAGGCAGGCCTTACAATCTTTTGGACAGCTCTTTGAACCAGAATATTCCCGACCTGATTCAGCAGTACGGCTATCGCGTTCTGACCCAGGATATGCTCAACCTCGATTCTGTCTCTCCTGAATACACCGGAGATTATCTGAGCAAAGTTCACTGGCACTACGGAAAGAAGATACTCCAGACCACAGAACTCGTCCTTCGCCATCCAAATCTTTTCCCCGTCTACATCACGAATTTCCGCTGCAGTCCTGATTCCTTCATCATCAGCTATTTCAAAGAGCTCATGGAAAGACAGGGGAAGCCTTATCTTATCCTCCAGCTTGACGAGCTCAGCTCTGAAGTGGGCTATCAGACACGTATCGAGGCCGCCCTGGAGTCTTTTCGAAATTGGGATAAAAGAGAGCCGAAGATGGGCAAGCCCTTCGCCTTCCTGCCCATGAGGAAGGATAAAATTTGGATTATCCCTCATTTGGATGATGTCGCGACAGTGTTGGCTAAAGCCGTCCTTCGCCGTTTCGGGTTTGAGGCTGTGGTCTCCGAAGAAACACCCGAGTCCATTGTGCAAGGGCTCAAGCTTGTCGGCGGAGGGGAATGCATTCCCACGGCCGCACTTCTCGGAGGAATTGTCCAGACGGTCGAGAAGCACAAACTGGACTGCGGCCGGACGGCTGCGCTCATTCCGGCTTCTATGATCAGCTGCAATTTTCCTCAGATTCCCATGGCCGTTCAATCCGGCCTCGAAAAGGCGGGTCTCGAAGACCTCAAAATCTTCACAACCGCGGTGGCAAACCAGCAATTTCCTATGTCTCTGAACATTTCTCTTCTTAGAATCTATGTTATGGCCAGCCTCCTCCACCAGATGACGGCCAAGACTCGGCCCTATGAGGTCCGGAAGGGAGAGGCCGAGGGCGTCAAAAGGACAGCCCTGGAAAAACTCAGCCGGGCGATCATCGAAAAGCGAAATCTTCAGGCTGCTTTCCTTGATGTGGTCAAAGATTTTTCTTCGATCAAGGTTCATCAGTCCAATGGAGAGCGTCCTTTGCTCGTCATCCTTGGCGACCTGTATGTGGTCTGCAACCCCACCTTCAACCAGGGCATCGAGAAGGTTATCGAAGACGCAGGCGGAGAAGCCCTGCCCTCCTCCTACGTCGATCTCAGTCATTTCGGCTATCTGAACAAAATCGAAAAGTGCCTCAGAGATAAATCTTATCCCGCTCTTGCTGAGACCATAGCCTTGAACGCATTCGTCCGGTTTTACGACCTCAAATTCCGAAAAATAGCCAGCCCGGTTCTGGGGGCGGCCAATCCTCTCATGGACGGGCGTCTTCTAAGGAATCTGAGGAATATCGGAATCCCTCCTGAGCTTGAGGGGGAAACCGCCCAGAATGCCATGAAAATCTTCTATTATCTGCAGAATATCAAGCCTGATGGATTTGTCCATATAAACCCGTTGTACTGCTGCCCGGGAGTTGTCAGCACAGCCCTTCTCCATTGGGTTGAAAGCCACTATGGCGTGCCTGTGATCCATTTGTTTTATGATGGAATTCAGAGCCCTAACGAAAATTTGGAGCCATATATTTATTATCTTAAGAAAAGAAATAACGACTAAAACTATCGATTAAGTATAGATTTTAAAAAACGCCGCTTGCCCTGTCCTAAGAGGAAGATTTGATGGATGTCCTGGAAGTCATTAATGCGCGAAAGGCTTATCGCTCGCTGGCGCCGGTTGAGGTTATAAATTCCAATATCCTGAGATTGAATCAGGCTTGAGAGAGATTCCGGGGTAGGTTAGATAAAAATTTCTTTGGGAAACTTCCTCAAATTGAAGTTAGAGGCCATGCTCCGGCAGTAAGCTCCGGCATGCAAGACAGCCAGGATGTCGCCCCTTTGGGGAACGCTCAGGGGGATTTCTTTTCCAAAGACATCGCCTGTTTCGCAGAGGTTCCCGGCCACCGTTATAGGTTTGATTCTCCCGCCGTGCACGCGGCTGCAATTGACGATTTCGTGATGAGCTTCGGGGTAAATAGCGGGGCGGGGAAGGCAATTGTATGTCCCGGCATTGACGCAGGCGAAAAGCTGGCCGTAGTTTTCTTTGAGATATTCCACTTTCAGGAGCAGAACGCCTGCATCTGCGGTAAGGTATTTTCCCGGCTCGACGGCAACGGCCTTAATTTTGAGCCCGGCTTCGGCGATCTGTCGGCAGATGTGAGCCGCATATTTTTCGAGAGGAAACAGCCCCTGATTCTTCGCATATCTGGGGCCGAAGCCCCCTCCAAAATCCAGGAATTCCAGACGGAAACCTGCCTTTTCCAACTGAGTGGCCATGTGAATCATCCTGACGACGGCAGCTCTGATAATCTCATAATCCTCTTTCACCCATCCAGAGCCAAGATGTTGGTGGAGAGCTGCGAGAATGAAACCGTAAGATAAAGCTTTTTCGAAGGCTTCGGGAAGTTTTTTTTCTTCGATGCCGAATTTGATCGGGGTGCCGTCCGGGGCTCTTTTCCCGGCCGTGATCACACGCGGGTTAAAACCCCGGCCGATCCTTGGATTCCACCTTATGGAGACCTTGATTTGTTTTTCTCGAAATTCTTTTCTTTTGATTTCCCGCATCAGCTCCAGCTGCTCCAGGGCATCAATGTTGACAATCACTCCGTCGCAATTGAAGACTCTGCGGATGTCTTCGCTGCTCACCGAAGTTCCTGTGAACAAAATCCTCTGGCCAGGAAAGCCGGCCCGGAGCGCTTCCTCAACTTCTTCAGGAGAAACAGCGTCGATCCAGGCTCCTTTCCGGCGAAGGAGTTTTAGAATCTCCTGATGGGAGTTGGCCTTCATGGCGTAACAGATTCTTGTTTCAAGGGTGGTGTGATGGGAGAACGCATCGCGCAGCCTTTCATAATTGGCCAGGATTTGCGCCCGGCTATAAACCAGAAGGGGAGTCCCGAATTCTCTGGCCACCCGGTTCGCCTGTTTCCAGCCGAGATAAAGCTTCTGATTTTTCACCCGCAAGAATTCATTTTCCCACCACAGTTTGGTCATCTGAGCCTTCCTATTTTTTTTCATCAAATAGATCGAGCTGGCCTTTGGCCAGTTTTTTTGCTATCTCCATGAGAAGAGGATATTTTTTTAAGAGAAGAGCTGGGATCTCCAGCTTTTCCCCGGTGACCATGTTCTTGATCTGGAGAGCGTTGGCCAACGCCTGCCCGCGGTAATGGTTATTCGTGATGACAAAAACCTTATCGGTTTTTTGGCCGAGCTCCTTGATCCTCTCTATCCACTCCTCCAGCTCGTCTTTGCCGTAGAGGTAATTGTAGCGCTCGTCGCGGCCGGCTCCTTCTCTGAACCAGTCCTTGTAGTTTCTTCCGTGGAGCCTGACGTAGGAAAAGTCCGGCATGGTCGAGCAAGCGCTGGGCTTTATAGAGCTTCGAAGCACCGGCTGGTCGATGTTGCAGTAGCAAACGCGGTATTCAGAGAGAAGCTTATAAAAATTTTGGTCATCCCAGGATGAATGTCTCACTTCGACGGTCATGGGGTATCCGGAGAAGAGCTTGAAGAGCTGGATCAAGTAATCCCAGTGACCGGTGGAGTTGACAAAAGACCAAGGGAACTGGAAAAGAAGAGAGGCCAGCTTTCCTTTCGCCCTGAGGGGTTCAATCCCGAGCTTGAAGACATCCACATCCTTCTGGGTCCAGTTTTTCCTCTCATGGGTGAAGAGCTGATGAACCTTGATGGCGAAAAGAAAATCAGGAAAGCCCGCAACTTTCTTAATCCAAAAGATGGACATCGAAATGGCAGGCGGCCTGTAAAAAGTGCTGTTGACCTCGACAACGTTGATATAGCTGGCCAGGAAGGTTAGGGGATGGAACCCCGTTTCTTTTTTTTCCGGATAGACGATTCCTTCCCAGTCTTCATAACTCCAGCCTGCTGTCCCGATAAAATAGCGGCTCATTGAAATCCTCTGCCTATATTTTAAGAGAAAGCGCTAAAATTGCCAACCGGAAAGTCGTAAAAGCGTGCAAAAGCGCGGGAAAAATAATAAACTGGGGAGGAAAAATAAATCAAGGGAGCGAGTGGATGTCCATGGATTTCAAGAGAGGGATCGTTCAGGCTTCTGACCGCATTAAGCAAGAAATCAAGAGAACTCCTCTTGAATATTCTCCAGCTTTGAGTCAGATATCTGGAGCTGATGTTTATTTAAAATGGGAAAATGAGCAGCGGACCGGGTCTTTTAAATTCAGAGGAGCCTTGAATAGAGTGCGTTCGCTTTCTCCAGAAGAAAAGAGCAATGGCATCGTCTCTGCTTCCACAGGAAATCATGGGCTGGGAGTTAGCCTGGCTGCAAGAATGGAAGGAGTTGAGCTGACGCTTGTCCTCCCTGCGAATGTCTCTGGGGACAAGAGACGCCGCCTGGAAGAGTACGGCGCCGAGATTATTGAATATGGGGATACCTGCGAGAAGGCAGAACTTGCGGCGCGGCACCTGGCGATGAAGACAGGCAAGGTCTATATCTCTCCCTACAATGATGAGGGAGTCATCTGCGGCCAGGGGACAATAGGTTTGGAAATTTTCGAGGATCTGTCTAGCGTTGATGCTGTTTTAGTGCCTATCGGCGGCGGAGGACTCATCGCTGGGATAGCGGGGTATCTCAAATCTGTCAGCAAAAAGATGAGAGTTTTTGGAATAGAGCCTGTAAACTCTGCGTTCATGGCCGCCTCTCTTATGGCAGGAAAAATTGTCGAAATCCAAGAAAAGGAGACGATCGCTGATGCTGTTGCCGGAGGGATCGAGCCCGGTTCCATGACATTTCCCTTCTGTCAGGAGCTTCTCGACGGCATTATCACGGTGGAGGAATCTCTCATCAAGGAAGCGATGCGCCTCCTTTATGAAAAACATCAAAAAATGGTTGAGGGAGCGGGAGCCCTCGCCTTGGCGGGGCTGCTGAAGGAGAATGCGCTTTTTCTGAAGAGCAAGGTCGTCCTTCTCGTCAGCGGAGGCAACATTTCACTTCGAGCATTTGAGGAGGCAGTATCTGCGTTGTGAATTTCCTTATTTCCGCCAGAAGTTAAGATAAATGGGTGGCACGGCGCCAGTCCCCGATTTCAAGACTAAGGCGAAGGGAGTGGGCGGAGAAGGCCATCCGGAGGCGAAGCGGAAGGCTCGGGCAGGGGGTTCAAAACACGTTGATTTTCCCCGGCGTGGAAAATCAACTCCCATTCGTCCTTCGCTCTTCTCTCCTTCGGAGAGAAACCGTGCCCGCTCAGGACTCATAGGAGTTTTTCACCCCCTGCCTTTCGCCCTAACTGAGAAATGGGGGCAAGTTCGCGGGCCTTCGAGCCCACACCCGAGGCTATACGGTGACGTGCCGTGATAGGACCCATTCATCATCAAAATTGTTGCTCTCCTCTATTTTTTCGATTATGATTTTAAGCAAAACATAAGAAGCCAAAGATGAGAAAGTGGCTGGTCATCTTTTTCGCCTTCCTCGTGTCTTTCCTTGGCTGCAGAAAACAGACAGAAAAACTCTATACCTTCGGCGTCTTTCAGATTATCGACGCTCCGACCCTCAATGAGACCAGAAAAGGATTTATGCGAGCGTTGACCGACAATGGACTTCGCGATGGTGTGAATATCAGACTCAAAGTGAGGAATGCCATGGGTGATGTCACTGAAGCTCAGAGGATTGCTCAAGAGTTTGTCAGTCTGAAAACGGATATGATCGTCGCCCTCTCGACCCAGTGCCTTCAGGCGGCTCTAATGGCTGCCCCAAAAGTTCCGGTCGTCTTTGCCTCAGTGGCCAATCCTCAACTCTTGGGCGTGGGGAGGTCGGCCGAGAACCATCTGCATAATGTGACGGGAGTAGCTTCCACTGGGCCGGTGAAGCAGACTTTAGCCTTTATCAAAGAAGTTCTGCCCGGAGCCAAAAGAATCGGCACGCTATGGACGCCCTCCGAGCTCAATTCAGAATATTACCTGCAGGTGGCTCGGGAAGGGGCTGCGGAATTGGGGCTTGAAATCATCGCTGTCCCTGTGGCCAATGTGAACGAGGTCCTGCTTTCGGCCCAGATGCTGCTCAATAAAAAGATAGATGTCCTTTTCCCCATCTCCGACAATACGATCAATGCCTCCTTCGAGGCTCTGGGGAGAATGGCCGAGGACAATTCCATTCCCCTTTTCGGCGGTTTCCTTCTTTCCACCCGGCTGGGTGCATGCGCCGCCCTCGGATGGGACTTTTTTGAGATGGGCTATAAAACCGGCCAGATTGCCATCAGGATCAAGAACGGAGAAAATCCAGGCCAAATTCCCTTTCAATATATGAGCAAGGTCAGGCTTTATCTCAACCTCAAAGCGGCGAGCAAGCAAGGCGTTCAGTTTTCACCTGAACTGATCAAGAGAGCCGATGACGTCATCGACCAAGAAGCCTCGCAGGTAGAAGAAGCCAACTCACGATGAAGAAGACCGTCATTGCTGCAGGAGTTGCTATCCTCTGCTTGCTTCTCGGTGTTTTCCTTTTCTTACTTTTTTCCTTCTTTAATTCGAGGCCGGAAGAAAAGGGTAAGATCGCCTTTTCTTCTCTTACCTCCGACGTCAAAGTGACCAGAGATCGGTGGGGAGTTCCCCATTTTTTTGCCGAAAACGACAAGGACCTTTTCTTTGCCGTCGGTTATATTCATGCCCAGGAAAGGATGTGGCAGATGGATCTCCTGAGGAGGGCAGGTTTTGGCCGGCTCTCTGAGATCTTCGGCTTCCAGACTTTGGCGAGTGACAGGTTCCTCAGGAATTATGGCTTCAAGGAAGCAGCCCTCAAAGATTATGAAAATTTGACCGCCGAACTCAAAGAACTCCTCTTCTCTTATACCCAGGGTGTTAATGCCTGGATGAGTTCGAGGCGGTTCAACTGGCCGCCCGAGTTTTTGCTTCTGCGCTTCAGGCCCGAACCCTGGGGAATTCTTGATTCCCTTATCATCAAAGAGATCCTGGCTCTGAGCCTTTGCCCCGATTTTCCGAGCGAACTCCTTAGGGCGAAGCTCGCAGATAAAATGGGGCTGGAAAAGGCTCTCCAGATCTTGGAGCAGGACGCAGCCATTTCTTCCTCGGAGAAGATTCCCTCGTTCGAGGTTAGCCCCGATTTTTTCTCTTTCGTTTTCGGTGGCAGTAACAACTGGGTTCTGGCGGGAAGCCGGACAGCATCCGGCATGCCTCTGCTCGCCAATGACCCTCATCTTCAAATCACCCTTCCTCCCATCTGGTATGAGATTGACCTCCATTCTCCGGACTTCAATGTTGCGGGAGTCTCTTTGCCCGGAGTTCCCCTTGTCGTCATCGGCCATAACGCCTCCATTGCTTGGGGACTCACTAATTCCGCCGCGGATGTTCAGGATATCTATGTCGAGAAACTGAACGAGGCAAAAGATTACTATTTAGATAACGATGAGTGGAAGCCGCTTATCAAGAAAGAAGAAATCATCCGGGTGAGAGGCCGGAGCGAGCCTGAGAAATTGGAGTTTTTATGGACGCGCCACGGCCCTCTTCTGTCTCCTCTCATCATAGAAAAAGACGTTCCCGTTTCGCTGCGCTGGACAATTTATGAAGGAGGCCGAATTTTTGAATCTCTCTTTCGCCTGAATAAAGCCCGAAACTGGGAGGAATTCTGCCAGGCCACTGCGCTCTGGGATGTTCCCTCTCAGAATTTTGTCTATGCCGATGTCCAGGGGAATATCGGATATTATCTGAGCGGCTTAATCCCGGTCAGGAAGAAGGCTAGCGCTCTCTTCCCGACCCCGGGATGGGTGGGGGAGAACGGCTGGCAAGGCTTTCTTGAGGAAGCGCAGAAGCCGATTATTCTTAACCCTGAGGCAGGCTATATTGTGACGGCAAACAATAAAATAGTGCCTGACAGTTATCCTTTTTATGTCAGCTGCGATTTTGATGTTCCGTTCAGGGCCAGGAGAATAGAGGAGCTTCTCCTCCAGCAGGAAAAACATTCCGTGGATTCCCTCAAGAAAATCCAGAATGATGTCTTCTCCAAAAGAGCTGAGCTTTTTCTTCCCTCCATCAAAGGACTCAACCCGGCTGAAGAGAAGGCTAGGAATGCCCAGGATATCCTCAAAAGCTGGAATGCCGAGATGACTGCGGGGAAGGAAGCGGCTCTTTTTGCAGTTTTCATGAATATCCTCCAACAAGAAGTCTTTGCCGATGAACTCGGCGCTGAGTATCAAAATTACAGCAGTCTTTTTTACCGCAAACAAGCCGGTCTTCTTCGAATCCTCTCTGATCCGGTCTCGCCCTGGTTTGATAGGGACGATACGGGTCCAGTCGAAACAAAAGAAGAAATCTTCGATTCCAGCTTAGCTAAAGCATACGCCTGGCTGGAAGAGAAGTACGGCCCTCCGGAGAAATGGGACTGGATGAGCATGCATTCGTTGACCTATCCTCATGCTCTTGGCCGGGCTCCTCTTTTGCGGTTTTTTAATCGCGGCCCTTATCCCCTTTCGGGCGATAATTTCTGTATCAGGGCTTCTTTTTCTAAGGAGTTTATTAAGGACTTTGCCACAACCCATGGCGTGTCCTACCGGCAGATCATAGACCTTGCCGACTTCAGGAAGTCTGTTTGCGTCCTCAGTTCTGGACAGAGCGGCCATTTGCTCAGCAAGCACTATGACGACCAAATTCCTCTCTGGCTTAAGGGAGAATACCGTCCGATGCTTTTCTATCCTGAGGACATCGAGGCCAACGCGTCGGCCGTTCTAATCTTGAAGGCCTCTCTCAAGGAAAAATAAGGGAAAAATATAACGTTTTTTTCCGACTCGGACAGCCTTCCTGATGGCGTCGTGGGTTAGCTCTAAGGCCAGCTCACATGCTTTGACCAGGGGATGGCCTTTTGCAAGAAAGCCAAGCAGGCTTGAAGAGAGAAAGCATCCTGTCCCGTGGACATCCTTCCTGATTTTTTCTATCTCGAAGAGGTGAAATCTTCTCCCGTCAAAGAGCAAATCTATGACCCCTTTTTCGAGATGCCCGCCTTTGATAGAACACGGCGACTCGACGAGATCATAAATTTTCCTGGCGGCCTCTTTCATTTCTTCCAGATTTCTAACACTATGTCCGCAGATCAGGGCGGCTTCGGTGAGATTGGGCATGAGCACGGAGATTTTTCCTTTGATCCGGGAGATATAGGCGGGAATGGCTTCTTTTTCCAGGAGCCAGGTGCCCGAGCTTGACCGGAAGACCGGGTCAACGACGATAGGAATATTTTTGTTTTCCTCCAGGATTCGGCCCAAAACGCGGAGATTTTTTCGGCAGCCCACCATCCCGACCTTGATGCCGGCAAATGAAATCTCCCCGGCTAACGTTTGATATTGGCTCAAGATGAATTGAGGGGGAAGGCAGCGAAATTCCTTTACCTTTTGGGTGTTTTGGGCGGTGACGGCCGTCAGGATTGCCATCCCGCGATAACTCAGGTGCCGGAAAACGGCTATGTCCAGAAGCACGCCCGCTCCTGAGGAAGGGTCGTATCCAGCTATGGAGAGGAGGGCTTTTGTCGTGCGAGATTTCATTGATAGTATTTCTATCTATTTACTGTCCGCCGCCCAATATGTTAACATATCAACAACCTCAATGAAAGCGAGAGCTCATATCATCGTTTCCGGCCGCGTTCAAGGTGTTTTTTTTCGCGACCATACCCAGAGGTGGGCCAGTTCCCTGGGGCTCACAGGCTGGGTCAAGAATTTATGGGACGGCCGCGTGGAAGTCTTGACGGAGGGCGAGAAGGACACTATTGATAGCCTCATCTCCAGGTTGAAACAGGGGCCTCCTCTGGCTCATGTGGAAAAAGTGGATGTCACCTGGGAAGAATACAAAGACGAATTCAGCGGCTTCCGGATAACCTGGGTTTAGGTCGAAGGATTACCCACCGTTTTTCTTCTGCTCCAAAAATTTCCTGCGGCATTCTTTGGAACAGAAGAAATATTCCTTGCCATCTATTTTTTCTCGGATGGCGTCTTCCTGGGGGAGATAGGTGTTACAAATTTCATCTTTGACCATGGTCCCAGACGGTTGCTGAGGAGGGCGCGCCGATCTGGTCCTGCGTTGAGGGGGGAAGAGAAAGCGGATGACAAGATAGATGAGGTAAGCGATAAAGATATAGAAGACGAATCTAAAAAAGCCCTGAATCACCAACTGAATGTACCTGATTTGTCTAATCATGTCAAACATTGACGCAAGCA
>Ga0315280_10005416_pt1 | contig 18214 bp, 18 predicted proteins | sample YL17G06_40_MG_FD_203697 | JGI IMG/M metagenome (GOLD analysis project Ga0315280, IMG submission 203697) | Sediment microbial communities from Yellowstone Lake, YNP, Wyoming, USA - YL17G06_40 | ecosystem: Environmental > Aquatic > Freshwater > Lake > Sediment | place: USA: Wyoming | collected... | reverse complement strand
GCATTCTTCATCACGCAATAATGAGGCGTGAGGAATTCCGAAGGAGAAGCAGCTCGGATACGCTCAAGTGACTGAACTGCCTGATCCAAGTTGAAACTTGTGGGAGGGGTGGTAGGAACCAAAACTGCAAAGTCCGGGTAGTTGATGCCGACGGCATCGCCCGTGAAGATGATTCCAGTTCCTTCATAATGGTAACTAAGATGATGCGAAGCATGGCCGGGAGTCCAAAGCGCCCTAAGAGTTACTCCACGCCCCAGGTCGATCTCTTCGTCGTCGCCTACGACTTGAAGGCGCTTCCATTCGACGGGTACAGGGGCACCGTACTTTTGCATCAACTCGTCACCGAAAAGCTCCCCAGCGCCTTTCCACAGGCGCGTAGGGTCTGCTAGGTGTGGTTCTCCTTTCGGATGGGCTCGAACACAGGCATTAGTGAATCTCTTCGCAAGAGCCCCACAGCATCCGCTGTGGTCTAGATGAACGTGAGTCGGAAGCAGATAGTCTAAGCCGTCAGGGCCAATTCCTTGATGCGTGAGATCTCTTATCACAATCTCGGCTGAGGATTGATAACCCATGTCAATCAATGCCTTCTCCTTGCCGGAGATAAGGTATGCAGCGACAACTCTCGGCTGACCTAAAGCCTCGGTATCGATAATTGAAACCGCCTCGTTAAGCGTCGTTAGCAGACGTGACTCCTCCTTCACTCCGAATAGCCGAAACAAGTATATGCGCATGTCTCAAGTGAACACCTTCGAGAGAGTTCCAAATGAGTCGGCCCGAACTGCCGGAAGACCTAGAGGTCTACATTGAATCCCTTGACGAACAGGGACGCGTGACCTACATTGTCGCTCCCAACATTGTGAGCGCATGTTTTGTAACACTCAACTCGCCCGAGGAAGCAAATGTCACACAGTTGTTCACTCATCCGCTGTACAGGGCGCGTGGCCTAGCCACAACGGAAGTAGCGACGAGCATGAACAAGCTGCTCAAGCGGGGAGTCCGAACGTTAATGGTTTGGGTTACTCAGAACAACGACATCGCTGGGAGACTCTTCACTAAACTCGGCTTCAAAGAAAGCCATAAGTTAGTCGAAATGGCCGCTCGAATTCAACAAAGGCAGGGCGCGACATAATTTGCTTGAGCATTAAGCTTTGAACCATCGGAAGACCAAGTAATCGACTTTCTTTCCTTTGCGTCTGGGTACGGCGATGGTGAACTGTTTTCGAACGGTAGTTGCGAGCCGCCCAGCTAACACGACCTCGAAGGGGCCCATGGTCTCCTCCTCTCTCTTTACCGTCACAATGAAGGGCGCGTGGTCTATTCCGGGGCCGTGTTCGTAGATTGCGAAGTCGGAACCGAACCTTATGCCAGGAGTCACGATCAATCCTTTTTCACGAAGGTTCTCGTAGGCGCTGTACCCCAGGTTGAATTGCTTGTATGTCTTGTTAGCCAAACCGAGGAGTTTTGATCGGCTCACGGGTCTAGAGGCCTTAACGTCAAAGACCCTGATGATCTTTCTGTCGAGAAGGTATAGCGCCTCCATCAGGTCAAGCATCAATGGTGCCTTGAATTCCTGCTCCGGTTTCGGTTTTGGAATGCCCACTGGTTTGCCGAAGAAGCCCATCCTGTAGAGGTCCAGGCCATCTTTATGGTTCCAAACTATTAGCCTGGTACCGATCAATTCGGCGCTGATGGGCTTCGACATTCAGAGTTCTCCTTATCCAGTGAGGGCCAGCACACGAATATGGTCGACAACATCCACGCCGATGTCAGCGATTCTTTCCGCTCTTTCTACGAGGTCTCGAAAGAACAGCAACGTTTGAAGTGGCATCTTGCTCGAGAGCAATTCCATGTCAAGTTTTCGTGATTCGGCGTCAACCTGCCGCTCGAGGTCCTCGACCGCCTTTGCCGTTTCCCTTGCTTTGTCGGCGTCGAAAGACAACGAGTGAAGGGTTTCCCTTACCTTCGAAATTTCCTTGAGCACCGAACCCATTAAGTGAGAGACGGCTTCCAATCGGTTGTTGTCTAACTTCCATTTGAGGTCGACAACGCCCATGAGCCTGTAGGCCATGGCTTCGCAGTAGTCGGCGATTTCCCCAAGCCTGAATAGCAGGCGCAGGAAATCCTCTCTGCTTATCAGCAGGGTACCAACGGACGCTACCTCATTGAGGAAAGTAGCCTTGTTCTTCTGATTTTCTTCAAGCGTCTTGAGGATATTCTCATAGTTCTCCTTTGCAAGCTTAGGTTTCTTGTCCGCAATATTGTCCAGAAGGACCACGAGCTGGCGCGTTATTTCCACAACGTTTCTTGCGTGCGCTTGACAAAGATCAAGCATCCTGCGGCGAATGTTTGCTTCTGTTTCTATGGGGAAGGTTAACCCGATTCACCCCCAGCCATTCTTTAGCTAGTAAGGTGGTTGAGAACTTAAACCATAGCCCAGACTGGGACGTTTCAGGTTTGTACTACTCGTAAGCCACTTTGACGGGCTTTCCGAGTTGGGAGAAAGACAGGTCACCCCGGAAGAAATGGCGCGCAAGATCAGGAATGGCCTTCCACTCGTTACGAACCTGTTGCCAAGTATCCCTATCCCTAACCGTCACTGTGCTCTCCTGTTTCGTTTGATAGTCTACCGTAATTGACAACGGGACACCGATCTCGTCCGCACGCGCATACCGCCTTCCAATCGTTCCTGCGTCATCGTACTCAACCTCGAACCCCTGGCCCAGAAGGAACTCGTGAATCTCGGAGGCAATCTCTGGAAGGCCATCCTTCGCCATCAGTGGAAATACCATCATCTGGGTGGGCGCAAGGTCGGCTGGAAGTTTTAGGACAACTCGGTCCTTTACCCGTGTGTATGAGTATTCTAGCGTCGAGTAGACTATTCTTTCTGCGCCGAAACTCGGCTCGACGACGTGGGGCACAACTCGCCTGCCGGTCTCCCGTACTGTTCGGTCTTCGAACCGGACATGTGATGGGAGGATCTTGAACCCCTGGACCTCAAAATACCCTGAGGTTTCGAAAGCCTTTCTCACTTCCTCTGGTTTGTTCGCAATCAGAGCGTCGATCACTGCCTTGGCCTTTTCCCGCAACATCGGTCCCAGAACTGATTCAAGCGGAACAATCACGGTAGCCTTCTTCTCAACTGGTTCTGGGTAAGGCTTGAAAACGGACAAGTCCGCGCCGGAATACTTGATGTGAGCGGAAAGGTCAAAGTCCGTGCGGTAGGCATGACCCGCAATCTCGACCCATCCCCATCTGTCGAGCCAAATCTGATGATCAAAGGTTTGACTGGAATAGTGCGAACGCTCGGCCGGTAGCTTTTCTTCAAACCTTTGTTTTTCAAGCGGTATGCCCAGTGAACTTGCGAATTTGAGAGACAGCGCCATGAAGTAAGCCGACCACTCCGTACGCACGAAGCCACGTTTTGTTGCCTCGGATGCCGAGACGCGTGTGATGTTAAAACCATGCTGCTCGCGTTCCCGTGCAAGGAGAAGGCGCAACTCCACGTCTTTGGCACGGTTCATGTATTTGCATTCTGCTTCTTCTGGGTCGAAGAAGAATTCCAATTCCATGATTGTGAATTCTCGAAGCCTGATGGGGCCTTGCCTTGGCGAAATTTCGTTCCTCATTACTGTGCCTATCTGTGCGATGCCGAGCGGGAGTTTCTCTCTGCTTGTCTCAAAGACCCGTTTGAAGTCCACGAACATTCCTTGTGCGGCTTCAGGTCTGCCGTAACCTGTCACGTCTCCGTATGGCCCTATGTTCGTCGTGAACATAGTTGAGAAATGCTCTGCCCGACTTAACGCTCCGCCGCATTCGGGGCAGCGGATATGATTGTCCGAGATGAAGGCATCGATCTCAGCGGCTGACATAGCCTCTGTGGCTATGTCCGTTCGGCCCGGCATCGCCTCAGTAATCACGTAGTCAGCTTTGTAATGCCTCTTACATTCCTGGCAACTGACCATTAGATCCTTGAAGTGTTCCACGTGGCCTGAGGCCACGAACACTTTCTCGGGGGTTATCACGGGGGTGGATATCGCCGCAAACCCGTGCTGATATACAAAGAGCTTCAGCCACTTGTCTTCTATACGTCTCTTCAGCTTTGCTCCTAAAGGACCCAGGTCAAGGTATCCGCTCACGCCTCCATAGATTTCGAATGAGGGCCAGAAGAAACCGCGCCGCTTCGCCAGATCAGACAAGAGTTCGTATTTGTCGATGCCTGCCAAGTTCAAACCTTCAGTGTCTGTTGGAGAGTGCGCCCCACCTTACTTTCGGACCAGTCTCAACATCTTTTCCAGCACTTCCTTAAAGATACTCTTAGTTACCGCATCCGCCTATGGAAAATTTCGTCATTTCACGTGACGGAAGGACTCTGCGTTGGACTTGCACGTCATGCCAGCACGATAATTTCTTTGTTTCAAATTTCCCGCTGTATCCAGATAAGGTGAAGTGGCGTTGCGGAGGGTGCCACGCTACTGTTGTGGTTTACAGGCCTGACAAATGGATAGAGGAAGCCATGTCTAGCTACATGCGCATCCATCGAGAAGGACGGCAAGCGAAGTGGCCAAAATCGACAAATTCTGACAAACGATCGCTGAACAGCGAAGATCAGTCGCTTGGAACCACATCGACGTAAGTTCCGCATTTCTTACAGAAAGGCCAAACTTCGCCCGCGGAAGACATGGTGTTGACGAAAAGTTCGATCTTGCTCCCGCACGCAGCACATTTAACGTTCATGCCAAGCAGCCTGTTCTGCTTTCTAAGGAAGGCTGAATCGATCCCCAAATCCTATCTCGCCGTTCGTGCTGCGTGCTGTGCTACAAGAGGCGCACCCGTTCTCTTGCTCGCTGAGCGTGAGACGACTAGTCTCTTCAGCCTCTGAATTGCCAAGGCGGGGTCTACGCCCTTCGGGCAGACGAACGTGCATGCGCCGGCAAAGTGGCATCTCCAAATTCCATGCTCCTCGTCAACAGCTCTCAGTCGCTCTAAAGCGCCTTCGTCCCGGGAATCTACCGTGTATCGGTACGCCTGCCCAAGTGCTTGGGGACCGATGAAATGACTGTCTGTGGCCATGGTCGGACATGCCGCGTTGCAAAGGCCGCACTTTATGCAGTATGAGAATTGAAGGAAGTCTTCGAGTTCTCTCGGGCTCTGCGCGTATTCGGACTCCGAGGTTTCCTGCTCCGCAAGATCTCGCCTAGCAATAAACGGCCGAATAGATTGATGTTTCGCGAAGAAGCCATGAAAGTCGGTGACCAAGTCACGCACTAGTGGGTAAGTGTCCAATGGTTCCACGGTTATTGGGGAGTCCCCGAATTCTGTGACCGGCGTGTAGCAGGCTAATCTCGGCAGACCATTAATCTTCATTCCGCATGAACCGCACGAGGCCATTCTGCAGGAGAAACGAATTGCGATTGAGTGGTCGATCTGTTCCTTCGCATACAGGAGGGCGCTGAGGACGGTCATGCCCGGCTCTGATGGTATCTCGAACGTCTGATAATGCTGCTTGACTTGCTCTGCAGGATTTACCCGCATGACCCTCAGCGTGACTGTCCTGTCAGGCCGCGACGTCGTTTGCGTTTCCTGTCACCGTTTCTAGTAATGTCGTTCTGTCGGCGTGTACTTAGTAATCGTTACGGGTGCATAATCGAGGCGCGGCCCATCATGGGTATAGCAGGCCAATGTGTGTTTCAGCCAGTTTTGATCGTCCCTTTTCGGATAATCTGTCCTTGAGTGGGCTCCTCTGGATTCGGTTCTGGCGAGGCCCCCCACCAAAACGATCTCGGCCACCTCAAACATTGCCTCAAGTTCGAGGACATTTATGAAATTCGTATTGTATTCCTTGGCTTGGTCGTCAACGTGCCGCCATGATTTCTTATGCAACGCGCGCAGCTCGCTCAGCCCCTGTTCCAGCCCTTCGCCTGTTCGATAGACGTATGCGTACTTGTCCATTATAGTTTGGACCTGGTTGTGAATTTCATATGGGTTTTCAGTTCCACTTCCGCGAAAGATCTCGTCAAAGACCCTCTTTTCTTCTTGAACAACCGCCTGTTGATCCAAGTTGTGCGATGATTGGCCCATCGCGTGGTGGGCTGCGCCTGCCCCGGCTTGAGTTCCGAAGACTAAGCATTCAGCAGTGGAGTTGGCGCCCAAACGGTTCGCTCCGTTTATGCTCACACAAGCTGCCTCCCCCGCCGCCCATAGGCCCGCTATTTCAGTCTCGGCCTTTACGTTCGTTCTGATGCCCCCCATCGTATAGTGGCACACTGGGCGCACCGGTAGCGGTTCGTCTATGGGGTCAATTCCTTTGAACTTGATCGCTATTTCCCGTATTCCCGAAAGCCGCTCTTTGATTTTTTCCGCGCCTAGATGGCGCAGGTCAAGCAAGAGATGCTCCATTCCACTTGCGGGGTCCTTCAACCCGCGTCCTTCCAGGATCTCGGTAATCATTGCTCGAGAGACGACATCACGCGAGGCCAGGTCGAGTTTCTCTGGAGCGTATTTCTTCATGAAACGCTCCCCTTTGCTGTTGATGAGAATTGCACCGTCCCCGCGAGCACCTTCGGTGATCAGGACTCCCGAGGGTATGAGGCCGGTGGGATGAAACTGGACGAACTCCATATCTTCGATTGGTGCACCCGCACGGTACGCGAGTGAAAGCCCATCGGGTGTGGAAGAGTAACCATAAGTGGCGAACCTGTACAGCCTGCCTGCTCCACCAGTCGCAATCACTCCAGCCTTAGCATTGAATGCTTGGAGCGCACCGGTCTTGATGTCGATCGCCGTTACGCCCCTGAAGGTGCCGTGATCGACGATGAGAGAGGTCACATACCACTCCTGGAAGAAGTGAATATTGTCGAACTTTTGGGTCGTGTCATAAAGGGTCTGCATCTCGAAGAAGCCAACTCTGTCGGCAGCGAACGTAGCACGCGGAAAGCTATAGCCACCGAAATTGCGCTGGGCTATCCGGCCATCTTCAGTTCTGGACCATGGCATCCCCCAGTGCTCGAGCTGATAAATCTCAGATGGCATGGCGTTAACGAAGAATTCAACCGCGTCTTGATCAGCAAGAAAGTCGCTTCCCTTTACTGTGTCATAGATGTGGGACTCGAACGTGTCCCCTTTGTCCGGGTACAGTACTGCAGCAGTCCCGCCTTCCGCGGAAACAGAGTGCGATCGCATCGCCTGAACCTTGGTTATTACAGCAATGTTGCACTTGCCTTCCGAGACGCGCGCTGCTTCAATGGCGGCACGAAGCCCCGCAATCCCTGAACCGATTATGACTACATCGTAACTCAGTATTTCCGTCACGCAAACTTACCCCGAGATGAGCGTGCGACCTGCCATTCGCGGCATTCCATGGATATAAGTATGAATGCGGCGGTAACAACGCCGGAACTCAGAAATTGTATCGGTCTCTTCAGTCTTTGAAAACCGTTCGCTGTGGCGGAGGTGCAACAAATCAATAAAGCAACCATCACGCGACTTGCCAGCTTAGCTGTTGGCATAGGCGTTCTCGTCGCGTTCATCTATTTCGTTGGCATCGATTCCCTGGAGAGAGTGTTACTCCATGTGGACCCCGAAGTGATTCTTGTGATGGTGGTGATTCAGCTTCTTGGTTTCACATTCTACGCAACCGCTTGGTACCTTCTTATTCGCGCCGCTGGTTACAGACTTCCATTTCTCACATGCCAAGGCATCACCTTCGCAAGCATCTTTGCAAGCTATACAATGCCAAGCGGCGTATTCCTCGAGGCCGTGCGATGCCTATTGGGTTCCAGGGAGTCTGGTATGAAGTTGGGGGAATCGACCGCCACAGTAATCCTGCATCGGATTCTGTACATTATTGGGTTCTTGGCGAGCACGGCGCTAGCGCTTCTCGCTCTCTTCGCCGGAGGAAGGCTGACATCCTCAGTAATCTTTGAGCTCGCGGCTGTGCCGATCGTCGCGGTGGTTGGTCTAGTTGTTTTGCTTTACTTGTCCCTTGCCCCCAAACGATTGCAGCCCCTCCTCGACCGAGCCCTAAGGCTAGCCCAACCACTCATCAAGGTCGTCCAGAAAGAAGCCAGACTGGATGGGGGGGCAGATCAATTCCTGAACGACTATAACATTAGCTTTCGAAAGATGCTTTCCTCGAAGACGCATATCGCCACATCGTTCGCTGCGAGCCTTGGCGACTGGGCGTGTTCCGTTTTGATTCTCTGGGCAGTCATTGTGTCGCTGGGATCCTTTGTCTCGCTGTGGGTGGTGATGGTTACGATGGCGATCGGAAAGATGATCCAGATGACTCCGATCGCAGTTCCGGGCATGCTCGGAATCTACGAAACCGCTGTCACCACAACACTGTCCCTATTCGGGATACCTGTCGCCGTAGCCGCTTCGGCGGCTCTCTTGTCGAGGATCGTAACCTCATGGTTAGATCTTCCAGTGACCGGCATTGCTGCATATCATTACGGATACAGGCTGCTCGGCCAGCGCAGCTTCTCCATTCGCTCCTAAGCTGTTAAGCTGAGGTGGCTCCTGAATACTGTTCGATCAGTGAAATGATCTTCTGTTCGTAACTGTAGAATTCTTCGGTATGCGCGTATTTTTCGCGGGGGCGTGGGACGTCGATCGAAATGTCCGCGACGACCTTCCCAGGCCTTGCACGCAGGACCATGATCCTGTCCGCCATGAAGACTGCTTCATGTACGTTATGGGTTACCATGATGAATATGTTTGTCACTTTGGTTGGTTCACGCCATATCTCAAGTACTTCTCGACGCAAGGTGTCCGCGGTCAATTCATCTAAGGACGAGAAGGGTTCATCCATCAAGAGGACCTCTGGCTCCACAGCGAGCGCCCGGGCGATACCTACCCTTTGTTTCATCCCCCCTGAGAGCTCGCGTGGGTAAGCATCCTCAAAACCGCTCAGCCCTACTGCTTCAATATACTTCGCCGCTGTCTCGTGTCTTTCTCGCAATGCAACTCCCTGAGCTTCCAAGCCGAGCTCAATGTTTTCTCAAACGTTCTTCCAAGGCAGCAATGCGAACGTTTGGAAGATCATGGAGATCTTCGGCGAGGGTGCCGTTATAGGTTGGCCCTTGAAAATGACTGCTCCCGAACTGGGTAGATCCAATCCATCGAGGATCCGGAGAAGAGTCGATTTTCCACATCCAGACGGGCCCACTAGGCACAAGAGTTCGTGAGGGTATACATCGAAGTAAACAGAGTCAAGTGCCTGAACTTTGTGTTCACCGGCTTCGAACACCTTCGAAACATTTTGCACCTGCAGCATGGCAACGGACATGACAGGTCAGCCTTCAAATTTGTATTTGCTCAGGCGCTTCAGCGAGTAATGCCAAATTGTTCTGTTCATTAGAAAGACGATTCCAGCCATTAGCCCTATGGCCACGAGGATAGGGGTGTATCGCCCTTCGCGACCGCAATGTCGAGCAAATACCCCAAGCCCGCAACATGGTACGTTTGAGTTGAAGTGTTGATATACTCTGAAGCGATTGTTGCGTTCCAGCCGCCGCCCCAAGCCTGAATGCTACCCAGAATTATTGCGGGGAAAATCGCTGGAATGACAACGTGCCTAACGAATCGTAAACCGCGCAATCCGAAACATCTCGATGCCTCAATGACATCAGATGGAATTGCTTTGACTGCGCCGATTATGTTGAATAGCAGATACCATTGCATCCCAGTCAAGACCAGGACGATTGAAGCCAATTCGAGACCAAGTTCAGAGCCGTGGAAGTAATCTATGACTACCACGACAACGATCGGGAAGAGCGCTAGGGCAGGCACTGATTGCGCGATATCGAATACTGGCAATAATAAGTTGAATAGCCGCTCGCTTCGTGCAACCAGAATTCCTACAATCAGTGTCCATGACAAGGCGACAAAATAGCCTACTGCAAGACGCGAAACAGAACCTAGGACATAACCAGGGATAGCTGCGATCTCGCGGCGTAACATAATGTGTCGGAGAAATTCCTCCTCTGGCGGCACCAGAATAGCGAAAATTATTATCCCTAGCATGATACCGACAACGGTGCCCGCAATTCGCCCAATTCGACTATACCTATGCCAATATGTGCCCAAGCGAACGTGAGATAGAAGGCGCCCCTGGCGAAAACGGGCCGTGAGCGGATAGTATCTATGTTCCAGCGCGACCAATGGTTCGATTAATCCTGCAAGGTTTTCTGAGATGCGGCGCAACTTGCGTAAACCCAACGAGAGATGCGTGATTGAGTCCGCTTATGACCCGGCAAGACTGTCGTCTCGTACTTGTACTTGTCAGCGTGTTCCAGCAACGGATGCCAGACGAATCGGTTGATGACCCCAACGAGCACAACCATTACTATGAGACCACAAATAGAAGTAGCTATTTGCCCATCCAAGGCTGCTTTGAAGATGTAGAATCCTAGACCCGGTAGCGTGTAAACGGTATTTGCAAAACTAAGGTACTCACATGCAATGAGGAAGTACCAGCCTCCTCCCCAAGCGAGGATACTTCCAGATATGAGGGGTGGGTATATCGCCGGAAAAATAATGTCACGAAGATATTTGATCCGCCGAATTCCGAAGCAATGTGCTGCCTCCGATATGTCTGTCGGAATCGTCTTGACTCCGCCATAGACACCGAAAGTTACAGCCCAAACCATTCCTGTAAAGATGAGGATAACAGATGCGAGTTCTTGCCCGATTATATTCCCATTAAACAAGGACAGAAACAACACAATGGCTCCGGGAAGATACCCTAACACAGGTATCGACTGAAGCACATCTAGGATGGGTATCAGAACCTGCTCCGCCCGTCGACTAATGGCTGCGCTGATTCCATAGACTAGCGCGAAGGCGACCGACAATCCGTATGCAAGAATCATCCGTATCATTGTTCGTAGAATGTAATTGTCCCAAGTCAGCTGAAACAGTCCCGCAGTCAATGGATAGGAGAGTATTTCATGTATGGCCGGTCCTATGACGGGAAGTTGAGCTACCAGAGCTATCCCGACAGGAACAACAGGCAGGATGAGGTGAGCCGCACGCAGACGAGTACCGCCAACAAACGTCCCTGTCCACCTCTTTGCCGCGGATTCCTCAGCTTCGTAAGCGGGGCAAACGCAGGGCCCTTAAATGTGTTCCGCAGAGATGGGAATCCGAAAATCGAGATACCTGTCTTCGTGAGCTCAGAATTCTTATATCAAACACCACGCATCCCTTCGGTGTGAAAGTCCATGGCCCTAGTCGGCTACGAATGGCTGATCGTCGTCGCCATCCTACTTGTGATCTTCCTTTGGGGGCCGCAGAAACTCCCCGAACTGGCAAGGTCTATCGGCCTAGCCAAGAAAGAGTTCGAGAAAGCGGCAAAGGAGGTATCATCAGCGGCGACAACAAGCACTTCTACAACCGATGCGACCAGCGATCCCTTAATTGTCGCCGCTAAGAACTTGGGGGTAATCACTGAGGGCAAGACGAAGGAAGAGATCGCTAAAGAGATCGCGGAAAAGACGGCTAAGAAATAGACGTTCGACTCGTGGGAAGGCTCTAGTTGGCCCTAGAGGCTTGGGAATTAATCGTAATAGTGATCATCATAATTATTCTCCTGAAACCCTCCATTCTTGAGAATATGGCGCGCTCATTAGGAAAGATCGCAAAAGAGTACAAGAAAGGAAAAGCGAGTTAGGTTATGTGGGGGCGCTCGCTGGGAATCGATCAGCGTTCGTTTGCTACCGGAGATACTCATCTGAGCGATAGGACCCCTGACCGAGAAAGGGTCGGTACCATTTGGGAACACCTTAACGAACTGGCCGTCCGACTGAAAGTTGTGCTGTACTCCTTGTTCCTGACTACAGCTTTTTTCATGGTCTTTCCCGCAAATGCTTCTTTCCTACAAAACCCATTTGCTTTCTACGACCCGTTAATTGCACTCGTCCTGAAACGTGTGGTCAGTGATGTCCTTCCACCTGGAGTGCAGTTGATTGCCGGCGAGTTGACAGCGCCACTTGAAATTTATCTGATAGCGTCTGTCCTGTTAGGAGTTGCCACGAGCACCCCAGTTATAGCGTACCAAGTCTACAAGTACATTGACCCAGCTCTATACCCTGAGGAGCGCAGAGCGATCTATCCTTTTGTCACATCCTTTACAATTTTGTTCCTGATCGGGGCGGTTTTCGGTTACAAATTTCTGGCACCTTTTATGGTTTGGGCCATGATACCGTTTTTCAGATTGACAGGTGCCGTTCCGATCATCTACGTGATGGATTTCTACAACCTAGTACTCATTACGACTTTGGTGAGCGGCTTTTCCTTTACTTTGCCAGTTTTCTTCGTTCTTCTCGTTAAGTTTGGCATCGTCAAAACGAGTTACATCACAACCCGTCGTCGATATATCTATGCGGCCATGTACATCATCACGGCAGTGATTACGCCGGACGGAGGCCCCATCGCAGACATAGCGCTGTTCATCCCGATGGCGATACTGTTGGAGCTCGCGGTATTATTCGGCAAGCGCTACGAGAGAAAAGGCGGACAAGTATATCGGACGCAAACAGCAAAACCTGCTTACCTAAAGTGCAAGTTTTGCGGCGGCTTAGTGAACAACCCCTCAGGTTTCTGCCCAGTCTGCGGGAAAGCTCAAGCCTAGAGCTCAAATGCCAGAGTTGGAATCTTGGAAATCGGACGAGCCGCTTTTATTCGAGGCGACCGCCAGTCTCCTCATAGCTGACCCATAGTCGACAAACAGAGGTCAGCAAGAGATACCCCATGCCCATACCTCTACTGGAACGATCACCGAAGGAAGTTTCAGAACGCATCAAGACGGCCATCGAAGGAGTAAGACAGGTCAAGGGTTGCCGTCAAGTGAGTGTCCGGATGACGGGCAAGAGGCTCGACATTAGCGCGCACGTCCTACTCGATAGTAGCCTACGCTTCGAGGATGTTCACAGGATCGTTTCAGATATTGAGAGAGTTGTGAGAAGCAAGGTCCAAAGGATCGCGCGGATAACCGTTCAAACTGAACCCTTCGGTCATGCGCGAACTGGCGTAGCGTCACTCGTGACGGAGATAGCGGAAAAAGTTCCCGGGTCCAGAGGCGTTCATAATGTACACATCCAAAAGATCAATGGGAAGTTTTGTGTGGACCTTCGCCTTGAGGTTAGTGCCAACATGTCTGTTAGACAGGCGCATGAGATCGCTAGGGAAGTTGAAAGGAGGCTGAAAGCGGCCGACCCGGACATTTCAGAGATCACCGTTCACATGGAATCTGCCTCCGACCTCATATCTCGGGAACTAGAAGGGCATGGCACCGAACTAAGATGGTATATTGAACATGCAGCAAAGCGGTTCCCTGAAATAAAGGCGGTTCACGGGGTAAGAATCCGGAGAGCCGGCAATAATTTGCACGCGGTGCTTCGATGCCGGTTCGACCCTAGCATGAGCATAAAGCAGGCGCATGAGATCTCTCACAAGCTTGAGAAAATTGTCAAGGGCGCCTACCCAAATCTCGATGGGATCGATGTCCGCGAGGAACCCGCCTAAAGGACGAATGGCCACCCACGTCTGGAAAGGCAACATAAGCCCTAAATCGGGTTGCTTTTTCTGGTTGCACAGCTGGTGCGGATGCTACGTTGGAGAATAGGCAGCAAACGGCGAGCAGCCGCAAAGATTACTGGTCCGTCCCACCAAAAGAGGTCTATGAGGACCTAAAGACCAGTGACCGAGGGTTAGCTGAACAGGAAGCCAAACAGCGCCTGAATATTTACGGATATAATGAATTACCCACACACGCCTTTAGCAGGCTAAGAATTCTCCTGAGACAATTCAGGAACCCTCTCTTCTTCATCCTCCTCGTCTCAGCCATAGTGGCAGGCTTCTTCGAAGTTCGGCAGTCTGTCGCAATAATTGCGATGATCGCTCTGAGTGTCGTCTTGGGATACTTCAACGAATACAAAGCGGAGAAGATCATCGAAGACCTCCGGCAAACCGTATCGTTGAAGGCCGTAGTGATCAGGGATGGGAAGCCATCGGAAATAGATTCGAGGCTACTTATTCCAGGCGATTTGATCTCCGTTTATGTTGGCGACATTGTCCCTTCGGACATGAGGATTGTAGAGTCTAAAGATCTCGAAGTCAACGAGGCCGTACTGACTGGAGAATCCTTTCCAGTCGAAAAGACTTCCCAAGTCCTACAGATTCAGAATCCAATCCCACAGCAGCTCACTAACTACATGTTCATGGCGACAGTAGTTGTACATGGAACGGCCCGCGGAGTTGTAGTTGCAACCGGGAGACACACAGAATTCGGCTCGATATCACGTAGCCTAGTTCGGACGCGTCCCCAGACTGAGTTTCAGAGGGGGGTCAGGAGGTATGGAAACATGCTCATTACGCTCGCTCTGGCGCTAGTCGTCGGAATATTCGTACTGAATGCGCTTCTTGGACATGCACTCATAGAATCTCTTCTGTTCTCGCTTGCAGTCGCGGTTGGGCTTGTACCGGAACTCATGCCCGCAATAGTAACGATAAGCCTGTCTCAGGCAGCGCGCAACATGGCGAAGAAACGTGTTGTCGTGAAACGCCAAGTGTCTATCGAAGACCTTGGCAACATGGACATCCTCTGCACAGACAAAACAGGAACGCTGACAAGTGGAAAAATTGCGCTCAAAGACTATTGGTCGCTCAGTGATAGCCCAGACCAAAGAATTCTTCAGTACTCCTTGCTTTGCAACAGCGCTGTTGTAGGAACAGACAAGATTACCGGCAACCCAATGGATGTGGCAATCTGGGAATACGCGATTCAGAAAGGCATCCAAGATGGTGTAAGATCACATGTAGTCGTGGACGAGATCCCATTCGACTACCAACGGCGAATGATGTCCGCCGTAGTTCGCAATGGTTCTGAGTCCCTATTAATCACGAAGGGAGCCCCTGAGTCGGTCCTCTCAAGATGTCAGAACATTGAGATGGTCGAAGGAAACGAGCCAATAGAACCCGTCCGGGAGAAGATAGACTCCAAACTCGCGAGCCAGTCAGGCGCGGGATATCGAACTCTTGCAGTCGCCTATCGAACCGTCGGCTCCAAGAGCTCCTATTCGATTGAGGATGAGTCGAACCTCCGGCTTCTTGGTTTCTTAACGTTTACTGACCCCCCAAAGAAAGACGCCCGTGAGGCCCTCGACAAGCTCAAGGAACTGGGCGTTGACGTTAAGATACTAACAGGGGACAACGAACTAGTCGCAACAAAGATCTGCGAGGAGCTGGGCATCCCAGTCTATAGGGTTCTCCGGGGTTCAGAGCTTACCCAAATGACCTCGCCTGAAATCAGAGCTGCCGTCGAAGAGGCCACAATATTCGCCCGAATAACACCCGAGCAGAAACTCGATATCATAAAGGCACTGAAGACGAACAAGCATGTCGTCGGTTTCATGGGCGACGGGGTCAACGACGCCCCTGCGCTCTTTGAAGCAGACGTAGGCCTTTCAGTTGACTCAGCGGTCGACGTCTCAAAAGATACCGCTGACATCGTCCTTCTAGACAAAGACCTCCTCGTGTTGGCTAACGGCATTGAGGAAGGGCGCAAGGTGTTCGGCAACGTAACAAAATACATCCTAATGGGAACAAGCTCCAACTTCGGAAACATGTTTAGTGCAGCAGCCGCTTCGCTCTACCTCCCCTTCCTCCCGATGCTGCCCATGCAAATACTATTCATGAACTTGCTCTATGACGTTTCCAATATGACTCTGCCCACCGACAACATCGATGTGGAGTACACGGAATTGCCAAAGCGATGGGACATAGACTTTGTCAGAAAATTCACGCTCTTCTTTGGCCCATTCAGCTCTCTGTACGATTTTCTCACTTATGGAATCATGCTCTTCATATTCGGCGCCTCACCAGCGCTATTCCACAGCGGATGGTTTGTAGAGTCATTCTGGACTGAGGTCCTAGTCATTTTCGTGATAAGAACCAGGCGCGTACCGTTCATAACGAGCCGCCCAGGAAAATGGCTGACAGTACTCACACTCTCGGCGGTGGCGTTTGGAACGATTCTTCCGTTCACCTTCCTTGGGAACTTCCTAGGATTCACGCCGTTGCCAACCGAATTCTGGATACTTCTAATACTCATGGTCGCTACGTACCTACTCTTGGTCGACGCGGGCAAGGTCTTCTTCTATAAGATCTGCAAGTTCTGAGATGACCTATTGATGCAATACTCGGATTTACTATTGTGGTGGATTGTTAGCATAAGCTGGAGCGCCGTATTCTTGATTGTGGTAAGCCTCTACCTTTACGCAAGCCGGAGCAAGAGACTTGCCAATGGGACCCGGGCGGGGCGGGTCAAATTGTCTGATTTTTTGTTTGTTTTCGTTTTGGCAGGTTTGCTTGCCCTATACATTGTCTCAATTGATAGAAGCTCATCGGTTATTTTTGCGTCAGGCAACATAGTGGTAGAAGCAATTCTGATCGTTTACACCGCTAAGAATTGGACACGAAAATCGTAGCCGAATGTTCTCGCCAAGGAGACGAGAGATTCCGACTGTGAATATTGGTTCAATTGCATCCGAGTGGCGACTAGCGCGCTTTGACGCGCTTCACGATGGGCGGACGGGCTTTGCGTAACACCCGGTACCCACAGAAGGGGCACTTGATTTCGGGCGTCATGGCCAACTGATCAGCCGTCAAGTGCTGCCCGCAACTTATGCACTCGTACATTATTCCTGCGGGGCGCTGTGCGCTTTCCTCAGACATCGATCCAAAACCGCCCCTGCACTGGTGAAGACCGCAATTAAACCTTTAGAGAGACCTCGATTCACGTGTGCCGCTTCATGAAGCCCTCAATTGCGTTGAATGCTTCGGCTAGCATGGATTCATCGGGTAGGAAGACCGCTCTGAAATGGTCTTTGCCATAAACGGGGTCAAACCCTGACCCGTGAACCACGAGCACGCCTGTTTCCTTGAGGAGCTCGCCCACGAATTCGTCATCACTCTTCCACTTCTTCCCAATTGGGCTAATCTTGGGGAAGATGTAGAAAGCGCCCGCGGGCTTGGAGGCGATTAGTCCAGGAATTTCATTGACTCGTTTCCATGAGAAGTCGCGCCGTTGTCTTAACTTCGTAACCATTTCGGTGATATGATCTTGCGGGCCCCTGAGGGCTTCAATGGCGGCAACCTGAGCTGGCGTACTGGCGCAGAGGCGCACCCGGGACAATCTTTGGACGGCGTCCCAGATATCCTTGAGTTTGCCGCCGGGGTCTTGGAGATACAAGTACCCCAGGCGCCAACCCGTCATGAGATACGCCTTCGAGAAACCGTTTAGTCCTAATATCGGGACATCTTTCGCGATCGAGGCCATGCTTGAGAAGGCTCCGTCGAAAACGATTCTATCGTAGATCTCGTCCGCCGCCACGGGTATGTTGTGGGAGGCAGCAATCTCCAGAATCTTCGACAACTCGCTTCTTGAGTAAACGGAGCCGGTTGGGTTGTTCGGGTTGATTACTACCAAGAGCCGTGTTCGTTCCGTTATTTTACTCTCTAAGTCCGATAGGTCGGGTGCCCAACCTCTATCTTCAACGGTCCTGTAAGTTACTGGTTTTCCTTCGAAGAACTTCGTGTAAGTCAGATAGGGTGGATAGCAAGGCCCCGGAATCAGGACCTCGTCGCCTGGGTTGACAATCGAACCCATCAGGAACAGAATTGCTTCCGAAATCCCCTGCGTAATGACGACATTGTGCGGTTCAATCTGGGCGCCATTGATTAGGTTCTCTTTCTCGGCCACTGCCTCGCGGAGTTCGTTCACACCCTCCGAGGCCGAGTAATAGTTCAAACCGCCATCAAGGGCCTTTTTCAGTGCGTGCTTGACATGGGGAGGCGTGTCAAAGCCATATTTTACGGGGTCGCCTATGTTCAGGTGAATGATCTTCTTTCCACTTCGCCTTACTTCCTCCGCCTTGACCATGACATCGCGAATGGCATACTCGACCGCCTGTCCTCTTCTGGAGGCTTGCACAACTTCCTGCAAGATTCAAGCCCGAGTCGGGTATCTGTATGCGTGTTTAATAGAGTTCCTTCTTGAAAACCAAGAGAATGCGCCCACCTTAATCGCGTTGGATATCTCCCTCATCCGCTCTGTTCCGGAGTCTTGCTTCAGTATCCACGTGACAACGTAACCTGCCACGCCCAGAGACAGGAAACTGACTGCGAAGACGTATTCGATGAGCAAGCCTTACTT
>Ga0315280_10005415_pt1 | contig 18216 bp, 20 predicted proteins | sample YL17G06_40_MG_FD_203697 | JGI IMG/M metagenome (GOLD analysis project Ga0315280, IMG submission 203697) | Sediment microbial communities from Yellowstone Lake, YNP, Wyoming, USA - YL17G06_40 | ecosystem: Environmental > Aquatic > Freshwater > Lake > Sediment | place: USA: Wyoming | collected... | reverse complement strand
AATATTGGCTAAGACACTCCTATTCCAGAAGATATTTGACTTCTAATGCCAGGGGAACAAGTGGAACCATGGTTAAGATCAATCGCTCAATACTTTCAGAGTTGTTAATCCCTATTCCACCACTCTCCGAACAAAAAGATATTAGTGCAAGACTTAAAACATTAGATGAGAAAGCTACAAGTGAAAAATGGCTTAAAGAGAAACTTGAATGTCTCAAGAAAGGTCTGATGCAGGTTCTACTTACTGGCAAAGTAAGAGTCAAGGTGAACTAAATGCCTTATACTGAGTATAAGGTTGTGGAGAAACCCATAATCGAATGGCTCGAGGGTCTTGGATGGAAGTACGTTTCTTTAGATAATCTAAAACGAGAGATCGAGGAGCCATTCGAGCTATCCACTCTAAAGGAAGCACTAAAACGCCTTAACACAGGAATAATTCAAAGTGATGAAGATGTCGACAAAGTTGTAAATCAGCTCAGAAGGTTATCGAATGACATTTCTGGTAATAAGGAGTCCCACGAATGGGTCAAAGGAGAGAAGAGCTTAGTACTGAGTCAGGGTAATAAGGCCCAGACCATTAAACTCATCGACTTAGAGAACCTCGAAAATAATGTCTTCGTCGTGACAAACCAATTCAAGTTCTCGGGGTATGATAATGTTAGGTTCGATATTGTCCTCATGGTTAATGGCATCCCATTGGTCCTCTTTGAGGCCAAAGCTCCCACGCGCGAAATATTAGACTATCATGAGGCTATAAAGCAGATACTGAGATACCATAGGGACGCCCCTCAATTCTTCAAGTATCTAGCTCTTAACTGTGCGACGGATGGCATGAACTTCAGATACGACTGGATAAGTGAGGACAAGTTCTTCGAATGGAAGGGCAAGAAGTATGCTGACCCGCTAGAAAACTCCATTAAAAACCTGTTTAGGATGGATTTCTTCCTCGACTTCATCAGCAACTTCATCGTCTTCGAGAAGGAGAAGGACAAGGTGAGGAAGAAGATCGCCATGTACCAGCAAGTGATGGCGGCGAATAAGGTAGTGTCGAGGGTCCTCGAAGGCGAGAAGAGGAGCGGGCTCATATGGCACACGCAGGGCTCGGGCAAGTCCCTCACCATGTTATTGGCGGCATGGAAACTGAAGAAGGCCCCCCAACTCGATAACCCAACGATCCTGCTCATCGTCGACAGGATAGACCTGGAGGAGCAGCTGTGGGGCTCATTCTCCAACGTCGACCTCCCCTATACGTCCAAAGCGGAGAGCGCGAAGGACCTGATCAAGAAATTGAAGGGGGAGAGCAGGGAGGTCATCATCACGACGATTCAAAAGTTCGAGGATATCGCGGAGGTCTTGAGCAAGAGGAAGAACATCATCGTATTCGTCGATGAGGCCCACAGGTCACAGTACGGCAAACTGGCCATACGCATGAGGCAGGCATTCCCGAACGCCTTCATCTTCGGCTTCACGGGCACGCCGATTGAGAAGGGCCCGTTGGGCAGGAGCACGTTCAAGGCCTTCTGCCCTGAAGGGGAGACCTACCTCGACAAATACGGCGTGAAGCAATCCATCCAGGATGGCGCCACCGTCCGCCTGGTGTACCAGGCCAGGCTCTCTGAGTTCCACGTGAGGAAGGAGATACTGGACAGGGAGTTCTTCGACATAACGGCGGGCCTTACCGAGGACGAGCAGGAGAGGGTCCTTGAGAAGAGCGCGACTCTCAGGGTAGTGCTGAAGGCGAAGGACAGGATAGAGAGGGTGGCGAAGGACGTGGCCGAGCACTACAGGACGCACATCGAGCCCAATGGGTTTAAGGCCCAGCTGGTCGGCGTCGACAGGGAGGCCTGTGCCCTCTACAAGGAGGCCCTCGACAGGCACCTCCCTGCGGCGTATTCCGCGGTCATCTACACCTCGAGCCCGAACGATGACGAGTTGCTGAGGAAGTATCACATGAAGAAAGAGGAGCAGCTGAACATAGCCAGGACGCTATTTCAGAAGAAAGAAGAGAATCCCAAGATCCTGATAGTCACCGACATGCTCCTCACGGGCTTCGACGCCCCGATAGAGCAGGTGATGTATCTGGACAAACCCATGAGGGACCACAAATTGTTGCAAGCCATAGCGAGGACGAACCGCCCATATCCTGACAAGGAGGCTGGCATCATAGTCGACTACGTGGGCATATTCAGCAACTTGGTCAAGGCCCTTAACTTCCAGGAGGAGGACATAGAGGGGGTAGCGTACAAATACGAAGTCTTGAGGGAAGAGTTCGGCAGGACCATCTCAGGCCTGTTGAAGGCCTTTGCTGAGGTCAGCAGGGATGGCTCTCGCCAATCGCTGTTCAGCGCCCTTAAGGTACTTGAGGACGAGGCCGTGGTCAAGGAGTTCAAGGCACGGCTCTCTAAGTTGAAAAGGCTGTACGAGACCCTGGCACCCGATTCATTCCTATTTCGACACTTGGATGACTACTCATGGCTGATAGAGGTAAACGAGGCCTACAATAAGCTCTACAACCGCAGAGGGACAGACCTATCGGAATACGAGGAGAAGACGAAGCAGCTCATCAGGGACAAATTGCTCATCAGCAAGTTGGAGAAGGACCTCCCCAGCTTCGAGGTGAACAGGGACTACCTCAAGAACTTGGAAAAGGCGGGCTATTCCGAGGGGGAGAAGGTCATGGAGATGAGGCAGGCGCTGGAGCACCACATCAGGATCAACTTGGAATTGGACCCCATCTACGAGACCCTCGGCCATAGGCTGGAGAGGATGTTGAAGTCGCGGGACAAGGCACAGCTCCTCAGGGAGATGGCGAACCTAGTGAAGGAGATGGCCGAAGTGGATGAACGGGCCGAGAGGATGGGCATATCGAGGGAGGAGCTTGCCCTGCTGAATGCGACGAAGAAGCACGTTGAAGGCGCCGATGATGCCGAACTCATAGCCTTCGTCAAGGAAGTGGGGGAGGAGGTCAAGGGCAGAATTTTCACAGGGTGGCAGAGGAAGGTGAAGGTGGTCAAGGAGGTCGAGGAAGCCATCTTCGAAAAGTGCTTCAGAAAATTCTCTAGTTCTCTTAATACGGACACGATCTCGTCTCTGAGCGAGGAACTGATGAAGTTCATAATGAAATACAATCCCTGAGGTTATGGACATGGGACGACTGGTAATAGGCGATAAAGAGATTAAGTATGAAGTCAAGAAGGGAGATAATCCGAAGTATGTCCACATAAGGTTCAAGAGTAACCTTGAGCTAGATGTCGTTCTTCCGAAGGGCTCCAATCTCGACGTAGAGTCAATCCTCAAGAAGAAGAGGACGTGGATAGAGAGAAAGTACGATGAACTGGCGAATAGCAAAAGGATCTTCGATAATGGACGAGTGCTCTACAAAGGAAATTATTACGTGCTGTCCTTGGACCGTTCTGACGAAGATAGTGGAAAGGCGAGGGTCCTCAACGACAGGATAGTCATAAACGTTAACGGGACGAGCGATGCACGGTTAATTTTGAAGGAGTGGATGAGAAGTGAAACAGCGAAATTTGTCAAAAGAAGGGCGCGTGCATACGCGAAAAGGTTCGGAATCAACCTGAGGAATCTTTATGTCAAGGACACTAACAGGTGGGGCTATTGCAGCAAGGAAGGCGACCTTGTGTTTAATTGGCAGCTCATAGCTCTGCCCGAGGATCTGACCAAATACGTAATACTGCATGAGCTTGCCCATCTTTCCGTGTTCAATCACTCAGGAAAGTTTCGTGCTACATTAACCCGTTTTTGTCCTGATTTCGTTGAAAGAGAAAAAGCACTCAAAAACATTTATACAAGTGAACCAACCACCCACATGCAGATATTGAGTACTAATAGATGATACGATTTTCGGTGAGGGGAAATGTCTGAAGGTATTACGTATGAACAGCTTGATGAAAATAAAAAGGTGGGCTCTAACAGTAGCTATTCTTTATGACCATCGTTTACTGAAAGAGATTCTACCCTAAGGTAATAGTGCTTCACTAAGCCCATCCCGCCATAGCTGCACGGCTATGGAAATGAAAGAGAGAACACACGGTGCGTATGTTGTTACCCCACAATTTTTTTTATATTACGAGATAGTAGTGGGAAAGTCTTAAATGAAATTGAAATGGGAAAAGAGATCCTATTTCTTGAGAAAGATATACAACGAATTGTCTTTTTATCCGAGATTAAGAAGAATATACATAGAGTTATCGTGTAGACTCTCTCCAACATCTAGAGTCATGGAGCAGGACCTCATTCGACCCTTCAAATGCCTTAACCGACACGATACGAGGAATCATCCCTTTTCAGAACGATTCTCCTAAAGCATGCGGCGCATTCGAGCTTCAAATGTCTTCTTCTATCCCTCTCGAAGAACGGCCTGACGAAAGGCCCGTAGTCGTAGCCACAGCAGGGACACTTGAAGCCTAGTAGTTGAGCCTTCTCTTTCGCTCCAACCTCTCTATTAAGATGGGATAGATTTCTACTTAAGAGTTTAGTAAATTACTTCCTTGATGGTGCTTAAAGCAAAGAGTTTGTTTATGCAAAGTTCTATCTAGGCCTCGGCGTTGGTCAGGATCTCCTCTGCGTCATGGCCCTGACATTGTCAAGCAGCGTCTCGCTTGTGGGCACATCGCCCTTACGTCGAAGTACGTTTGCAGTGCTATTGGTAAAGCTATTCATAGCTGCCCTATGAAGGCCAAGTTCAATCAGATCCCCCTTTTCGTACCAGCCTCTACTTCATCTCGAAGCTGAACGTTGGAGCGACAAGCTCTGCTACCGTGCTCTTGAACTTGGCTAAGAATACATCCAAGATATCCTACCTAGCATGAGAAGTTTAGCAAACCACTAAAATCGCATCTACTGCTCAGACTAAGTTTAAATACCGAACTCTGCGTATTACTTATATATGTCTCGAAAGTGGTTCATCCCTGTCTTTACTATATTATCTGCGTTCTCTTCTTTCTTGATTGCTATCTATCCAGCCGAGATACGATTAATCATCTCATCTACATTTGGTATTGCTGATGTAACATTTGCATTATGGGGGTTATATGCAATATCATTATTGACACTAGTTTACTGTGTGTTGTATTTTCTTCATTTAGTTTATAGATGGTTAAAGCCTAATGTAGTAATTCAAATTAATAGTATGCGTTTTTTTAAGTATCCATATCTTATAGGTTCAAAGCAACGAATTCAAAAAATGACTAATCTAGTATACAGCGAAATCACTATTGAGAATCATGGAAAAGCGAAGGTTAATGAATGTGAGTTAGAAATAACTCTTAAAGGAGTTGGTGAGCAAGTCTATAGATCGAAGGTAGTATCTTCGGATTCAACAAAGATACCAAATCCGTTGATTGTGTCAGTTGATGCTCATGGCGGAACAATAGGTTTTCACCCTCTGTGTATTAGACTTGAAACACTTGAAGCATTCTTGCCTAATCATTCATTAGGAATTGGCGGTGCACTTACTGGTACTCTTATCAAAGACGGGGAATATGTAATCTCGGGGAGAGTAATATACGAAGGAAAGCAGGGCAAAACAGAGATCATAGGCAAAATAAAGGTGCCAGATGATTTTATTAGCAAAGCTAACATTCCTAACGATATTCAAATCATCATAAATCGAGGTGGGTTTGCAGTTTATCTAGAGCTTGATACGAAAATCCGAGCCAAATTCTACGGACAGAATGATGACGATGATATAAAGAGAATTATCTTGGCATATATTAAAAAAATCCCTCATATTGATAATTTTTTTGAGGATAATGGAAAATTGCGACATTGGGAGGCCATAAACAGATTTGTAGAAGGAGAAGATGTAATTCTTATCGATTAGAAGATATTCCAAAATGAACCTGAACCACTTACTTGGTCTTACTTCGGGTCCTCGGGTTTCAACGGTCTAGAATACGTTATCTCAGTAATTTGTGGCTTCATCTTACACCCTTATTATAGGGCCAAGCATACTCAAAGCGCCGTAGAGACGGTGATACCGATCAGGAGGTATTCTGGGGATCCATGAGTGGCTCACCTCCTTCTTTCTTTTGAGTAGCTGTATCTTGTCACGATCAGGCATCATAAATTAATAACTGAAAAGGATTACGAGATTGAGCTACTGGCTGAAATTAAAAAGCGAGGGGTGACGGTCTTGGACGAAAAATATGCCCTCCAATCATAACTTAGAAAGCACGGAAATACATTCCTCTGCTTTTTTGATTATCTTTCTTGCTTCCTCTTTATCGAAAAGTATTGAAGAAATAAATATCCGATGCACAAATTCGTTTCGTAATTCTAATATTTCTCGCATTTCTTTGATAGTCTCTTAGTCAGCTAGTTTAAGGTCATTAAGCATTTGACATACTTGACTACAGGAAGTTTTTCAAGTCTATTAAGCCATCCCTCTTCTTTGATATTATGCGTTTCAAAGAACCTCTGCAACTTCATCTTTCCGAAGAACTCCAGAAGAGAAGCATGCAAGACAACATTCCAGAGGTCCTTATTTTCAAGAATCTCCTTAAGATATGGTACTGGCGCAGTCACTTGTACGCTTACTGGGACGGTTGCGCTTATCTGCACCGTTACTGGCGTTGGAACTATCTTCACAGTAATACTCGAAGACTCGCTTTCCTTCATTCTATCGTCACCTCTTATCTCCACAATGGGCTGTCTAATATGTTTGGCGGTTTAGTTTATTCGTATAGAAGGTTCTCTATCACCAACTTCAATCAAGAATCCGCGAGCTGCGGAATTTACTCCCCTTAATTTAATAATGCCTAGTTTAAAGACTTGATGACGTCGTACCCTATATCAGTCGTTAGATAGAACCTTTTTGATACCTGATTCTCGCTGTATCCTTCCCTTAGGGCGAAGTAATATGGCATTAATCCGCCGCATGTATTGAGTCTGATCCATATGCATTCTACAATGATTTGCTTTAGAGCAGCTGAGAACATTGTTAGATGATATTACTACAAACTTATCGCAGGTTATTTCCTGCCCGATATGATGTTTGCTGAATCCACCGTTGTGCTTGATATATCGTTAAATCCATACATTTGTATGGTCTCTAAAACGTATTCCTTTTTTGGTAGAAGTCCGAGTTTCTTTAAGCAGCTTTCAAAGAACTCTCATCCAACGGTCGATCAGTTCCCTCACATCCTTGTCCGCTCTTTCGAGTTCAAACCCGAGCACGTCCGTGACGAACCATCCATCCTCTCTTAGCATCCTGTACGCTTGACCGATCATGTCAAGGCCCTTCACTATATTCCCCAATCCTTCCCAGGATTCGATGGAATCAAATTGTTCATCGCGGAATGGGGGTTGTAGCGCATCCCCTGCAACAAGGTGAACATTGTCGATAACTATGGGAACCAAGGCATTTACTGAGGGAAGCTTACGAAGACCAAAGAGATTGAACTGTCCACGTATTAGGTTCACAACCCGTTCAATCGCGTCCCGCGTCATCTCCCAGTTCTTGATTATGCTGTCCTCATTCGCTAAGGGTCCACTGAGCTTCTCAGGGAAGATTGCTTGGCCGAACGCAACGGCCACTAGGCACCGTGCGAGGAGTCGCGTGTCGAACTCATTGTAGTTCTTGCCACCATACAAGGTATCCAGTATCCATTTATAAATCATTGATGATGCTTGCGCCACTCCTCAGTTTGTCTTCTATATTCTTCACCGCTTACACCTTTTCTCTTCAAATCTTCTACAAATTCTCTATATTTGGCTTGTTTCTGTTCCCCCTCCTTCTTTTCACTCTCTTCTTTTATTTCTTTAATCTCTTTGTCTGTCTTTATAATAAGAACTAATTCGTAGATAGGCTTCAGTTCTCTCACGACTTTTATAAAATCATCTTTGTCTAGTTTTATTTCTACTGAGGCGAGGCTAATTGTAGGTCTGATAGGTGTCCATTTTAGGCCCTTCTTTTCCTTAAGTGCGAGTCCTTCACGACGAATATCAAGTGAGCATCGCAGTATTTCCTTAAGAACCTCGTCGCTGATGCTATTTGATTGCCATTCTTTTACACCTTCGTATTCAGGACTCTGTCTAGGAGAATATCTGTATACCTTTCTGTATACAGTTCCTTTGAACCTATCATCCAATATTTTTAGTTTTGAGATAAGTTCCCTCCTTTCAGTTTCATGAAAAGGTAGTGTTATATTGCTTAATCTTTTGATACTGCTAATAGTATTATAAACTAAGCCGATTTCCATTGTCCTAACCGAGTCTTTGATACTAAAGTAAATATTCGGATCAGGTCTGTTGATTGCCTGAGCCTTATCCGTCTCAACATGCGTGGGAATAATAAACCAATTTTTCATCGATAAGAAATCAAGGATTCTTTTACGATCTAGTATAGGTATTAGCTTATCACCAAGGATTTCACCCGCTAGGTTATAGAAATCGATATACTTCTCCTTCAACAATTCCATATTAAGAAATGCTAATATTCGTTATAAAAAGGCTGTTTATGTATTCCATATACTTAATGAATATAAAAATGTTAAATCGTTAAGGAGCTTCGTAGCAGATAAAAATTGTAAGGCCGTATTTGGCATAAGGGCCAGCGAGGCTTGTGACTTCCACCTTGAAGAGGGCTTTGTTGAGATTCTCTGTATAGAAGTTCGCGAGCAGATGAGAATTGGCAACCATGTGCTTTTGTTGCTGATAATGAGTATGAACTCAAACTATTTATACTATTAATTGAGCTATATAATCGAGTCTTATGGGGGCTTGGTATTATCAAGACAATAGAGCTTGAGAAGTATGGAATAAGTAAGTCTGTAATAAAAAAGCTTATCGAACTTGATTACGAGGAATTGACTGAGATTCAAAGGCTTGCAGTTGAATCTGGATTATTCGATAAGAAGAACCTTATTATAAGTGCGCCGACAAACACTGGTAAGACCTTCATCGGAGAACTTGCTGCATTATCCACGTCCACTCGTAGAGAGTTTGGCAGAAGTTTCTTCCTAGTTCCATTAAAAGCCTTGGCAGAGGAGATGTTTGAGCAATTCCAGAGAAAGTATGCGAAGTGGGGGCTTAGGATCGCCATCAGTACGCACGATAGGATGGAATTCGATAAGGAACTTGCTGAATATGACATGGTCATCGCTACATATGAAAAGCTCTATGCCTTGCTTGTCAGACAACCAGAACTACTTCGTGAGATTGGACTGGTTGTCGTTGATGAACTACAAAACGTAGGAGACGTATCGAGAGGCTCAGTTATTGAGATACTTCTAACGAGATTACTCGTATCGAAACACAGACCGCAGGTTATTGGTCTCTCCGCCACCATCCCTAATGCTCCAGAAGTTGCTGAGTGGCTTGGGGCTACATTACTAAAAACTGATAAGAGGGATGTTGAACTTCGAGAAGGGATTCTCTATACAGGTAGTGAAGCCATCGAGTTCCTGGATAAACATCTTAAACATGGCGATTTTATCTATAGAGAGTTCAATACAGGAAAGGTCGCGGTTGAACCAAACTTAAACATCAACGACATCGGTAAGATTACGGAGATGAGTCGCGATGAACAAAACCTCATTTTTGTGCAGTCTCAACGGAGTACGGAAGAAAATGCAACGCTAGTTGCTAACAGTCTTCCCGACACTAATGACACAAAGGAATTAATCGAGGAACTCGACCTTAGAGTTGAGTCGACTCCGTCCACCAGAACCTTAAGGAAAGTGCTACTGAATGGTACTGCATTTCATCATGCTGGGTTGTTTCCTGAGGAACGAGGCATAGTCGAAGACGGTTTTAGAAGGGGCTTTATACGTGTGGTGTGCGCTACGACGACGCTGGCAGCTGGTGTAAACACGCCAGCTAAGAATGTGATTATACTTTCGCATAGAACTTGGGAGAATAGGAGTTTACCTATACGCGACTACAAGAACATGGCTGGTCGAGCTGGTAGAATCAGAACTAAAGATAATTTTGGGAGATCTACACTCATAGGTTCAAATGAAAAGGAAATGGAAATGCTTTGGAATGAATACGTTTTAGCACAACCTGAACCCATTAAGTCTCAGATTCCTAATCAAACAGGATTAGGTTGTTCAATGCTTGGCTTAATCGTGTCAGGCGTGTGTGTAACCATTGAAGAACTAAGGCAGTTTCTTAGGAAGACCTTTTTTGGATATATTTATCGGGAAAAGTCAGCTGAAGAATTTCGCAGTCAATTTGACGTTATAATCACTAAAGAGGTGCAAGATCTTATCAAGAACGAATTCATCCTAGAAGAGAACGGCAAGATCAAGGTCACTGAACTAGGAAGGAGATGTGCTGAAGAGCTGCTCTCACCGCAAACAGTGTTGATGTTCTACAAGACCCTAAAAGATTCTGAGAATAAAATAAAGTATGCTAGGGGTTCGGATATCTTTGTAGAAGGATTCATTCACCTGTGTTGTTGCAGCAAGGAAGCTACACTACTTTTCGAGCCAAAAAGCAATGTTGAGATCGATGAGCTACGTGCAGTTTGGGAAAAGAATAAGGAGAAGATACTTTTTAAGCCAAAGGACGAGACTCTTTTCTTACGAAGCTTCAGAACCACACGAATGCTACTACGTTGGATCGATGGTTTGCCACTCAATGAGTTACGATCATACGCACCCCATGGCATAATAAAGAGAACTGCAGAAACGACAAGTTGGTTACTAAAGGGTTTAGGCAATATTGCAGATAAGCCTTTATTTGAATTTACTAGCGAATTTCATGTGTTCATTGAAGCGCTAGCAGAACGGGTTTACTACGGTGTACCCACTGATGCGCTTTCCGTGATGCGACTAGCCATTCCAGGGGTTCACAGGAATCGAGCCATTCGCTTAGTGGAAGCTGGATTTAAGAATATAGATGACTTGACACGGACATCCGTTAAGGAATTAATGTCAGTAAATGGGATTAGCGAATCGCTTGCATTGCGAATCAAGGAGCATGTTGAGAAATTCATCGAAGATGATATTGCTAGGCATAGAGAACGCCAGATAAGAATCGCACTAGAACTTAGAAGGAGCAGTAATATTATTGAGCAGCTTTACCAAACTAGGGGAGACGCCTTTGCACGGGTATGTATCAACTTGTTGAAGGAGATCGGGTTAGATGCCTTATATATAGGCAACGTAGGTGAGCACGATGTTGACGGTTTAGTAAGACTTGTAGAGGGAAATATCGTGGTTGAGTGCAAGAGAAAGGAAAGAGAGAACATAACCGCAAGAGAGGCCGAAGAAGTAATTGGAAAAGGTGCTAGATATAATCCGATAGCTAATGTTACTATAGGACTTCCTGATTTTGCTGAGAGTTCCATAAAAAACGCTCCGAAAGCCAAGGTTACGTTAATTAAGGCGAGCTTATTGGGAGAATTACTTCTACATATCTGGAAGGGAGAGCTTGATCAAGGTTATGTTATTTCTCTCTTAAAGTCAAAAACATACATCCATAGCCTTTCAGATGTTAGGCTTTAGTTTCGATAAACATAAAAAGCTGCGATGGCAAACTGGGCTTCTCAGATACGAGCGATTTGGTGAAGGCTTAGGTCACGCGGAGAGCCAGGGAGGTAGGCACTCGCTGTGCCTAAGTCTCCTGATGTTGAGCGTGTGTGCCTTGCCTTGGATCGAGTTCCAAGTCCTGCCCTTCAGCTTCTCCAAGATCTCCCTCCTGGGGCTCAACGGATATAGCTCCCTCAGCAGCGCTATCTCATCCCGTTTCCAGGCTATCTCCTTCCAAGGCCCCAAGTTCAATCATCCCGCCTAAGCCTCTCCAAGTCCACGAGTTTTGTTCGTTTAGTCACATATGAAGAATCTTCCACTTCCGCCACATCAAGGACTCTTTTAGTCTCCTTCTCTATCTCCAAGTGAATGAGTCTAGCGACCTCGCGCATGTCGGTCATGCCCTTCTCTTCCATCAGCTCATAGTCTAGCCTCTCCTCTATTTCACGCGTCATGACCACTAGATAATCGTCCAGCTCTTCCTTGGTCTTGAATAGCACATGATCGCCCCCTATCTATGGTCCTCATTAACTCCCGCCACCATGCGGCGCTCCAGCTCAAGGATTTTTTCGTCGCATTCCTTGATCTCATTGCGCAGCTGCTCGACGCATTTCCTGTTGTGTACGTTGGCCATCAGGTTCATTATGTCCAGAGTGCAAGCAACGTTTGAGTTGCCCATCGCATGATCCTCACTGCACCAAGCTCGAATGAGCAGGTCGAAGGCATCCCTGTTGTCCTTATCCAGAAGCGTCCTTTAAAAGTCCTTTCTCAATTGTTCAACCTCTGTCACGAAGAGCTGGCGGAACGAGGGCGTTATCCTTCCCATAACACGTGAGAATTAGAGAACAGCTTTTTAGGCTTGACGGACTTTTTCATCCGCTTAAACGGATTAGAAAGTAGGGGAGGGGTCGGTGAAAATGGAGTTCTCAGATGAATCGTTACTTAGTTTTCGATTCTGCTGAATCCATTAGGGGATATATTTCCGTATGGGTCACATGTCTATAGTACCGATCAACCTTCGCTAAGGCTTCGTTAGTTGCTTCGAAGATTGTTATAGATTTGTTCCCATCAACTGATAACACCCATTGGATATATCAGGTGCAAGTAAATCGCTATATTAGGCTTAAGCCAACTACGAGTTGGGCAATCTTTTCGCTGTCCCCGAGGAACTCGTAGGCATGGCCGCCTTGTGAAGTAAACCTGAGTTTCTACCTAATCTAACTAAATTTATGATACCAAAGGTTAATACCCTTAAACAGATGGAGGCTTCTGTAACTGGCGGTGGATGTGAGTCATCTCATAGATTTCAGAGCGGGACGTTGTAGATTACCTCCCGAAGCATTTGCGATAGTACGAAATGGCCTTAAGCCACCACAAGACTTGATAAAGGAGGACACTTGGAACTCGATTGTAAGTCTTACTGATGATGTTAGTTTACAAACTTCTGATTACCATGGCAGTGAATTGAAGGTAATGAATGAACTATGGGGAGATTGGATTGAGTCTCTGGGGGAAAAGAAAGATCCGATGTTCCATACAATGCTTGATGCAGGTGATGAATTCCAGGCTTGTACATTCAACTCTCTTGTCGGATATTACAGAGTTGCTTCATCTTGCCTTCGAAGTGCCTTAGAACTCAATATAATTGGCACTTACTTACAACTATCACTAGGTTTACCCATAGCTAAGATTGGCTATTCTAACTGGGTAAAGAAGGTGCTCCCTATCCGATATGGTAAAGCTTGCGATCATATGCATAAAGACCCTCTGGTGCAACCACTTGAGGAATATTTAAACTCCGAAATGGACTATTCAGTCTTTGGGCAGAAATCAGGTGAGAAGCAAGGAGGATGGGCAAGAAAACTATATTCGGAGTTGAGTGACTTTGCACATTCTCGTCCGACACATGCAGCTGTAGTGATGTGGCAAGGCAGTAACGGTCCAATCTATGTAACTTCCTCCTTCATGAGGGTTTTTGCTCTCTATATGGACACCATGGCCCTTTCTTACGCTTTAGTAAAATTAGTAAGACCAGAATTCAAATGTCCCAGGACTACAAATTATTTCTTTACCTCAAAATACATACGCCCTTCTAAAGTAGCTGTCCTTACATATAGGTTTCTATGGAAAAATAAGGTATGCGATATCTGAGATAGGTTTACGTTGAACGCAAGGGAATCGTGAAGTGCTGATGCTGGAGTGGAGCCTAAAGACATAAGCGATCACTACAAATATAGGAAAGAGAACGGAAGCAAGCCTGGGGGATTGCTACTTATAAGGAACAAACTTTGTGAAATTGATTCACGATTAGCAGAAGATATGGAAGAGGAGTATGTCTTTTTGTATCCTCATGTCGTCGAGCGTTTGCGGATAGTAGGGATAAAGCCAAGAGTGGCTTACGAGCCAGGCAGAGTGCCAAAAGAGCTGGTCTAATATGCTTGAACTTGACTTGGCTAGAAGAGAATCTGCGGTTTCGAGTGCCGCTGTATCTGGAAACTTAAAAAGGTGTTGAAACAAAATATATCTCTAGGTGTCATCGTGTCACAGCCTTCTAAGGAGCAAATTCGTGAGGGACCTCCCATAAAGGAACTAGAGAAGGCGTCTCATGAATAAAGTGGAGCACAGAATCCTTGAAGGAAATATTGGTGTAAAGCAGGTTTATGATGAAGTGGCTGACCTTTATGACCATTCCAAGTATCTTTATTGGACTAGGAGAATGGAAGAGGGAGAGGAAAGAGTTGTTGAAAAATGGATTGAAAGTCTTCGAAGCCCTCTGATTGACATAGGATGCGGAACAGGCAGGTATGTGGTGAAGAAGGCTGTAGAAGGCTCTGATCAGTGAAAATGGAACTACGTAATGGGGAGATTAAAAAATGTGGGGTTACAACACACACGGGGTGTGCAATCCTTTCATTGCCATAGTAGTAGTATTAGCTAGGGAAGCACTATTATGGATACACTGTTCCACCAGGATTCGGGTTTGGGAGCAGAAAGCCATTGTTACCGTAGATGGCGAGCACAGCTTTGATGTCCAATCCAGAAGGTTGTACGAATACGTTATTGCTGGCGGTGAAGTCAAAGTACGGAGACATCAGGTCTTGGGGAGGAACTCCATCATCTGTTGCATGTCCAAGGCCCCATGCATGGCCTAGCTCGTGTGCTGCTATCGTGAATACATCACCACCATCAAGAGGTAGACCCATCGCATTGTAAGTAGCTAGAGCAACTTTCACCGAAGTTATTGTCGCTCCTGAAGATGATATGGAGGTAGAGCCTAGCACGTTTCCCCAGTTCTTCTTTAGCGTTATTGTTATGTCAGCAGGTTGAGTCTTGGTGACGCTGGTCAATAGTGTGTAGGAAAAAACCTGACCACCGACCTTGGTATTGAGCGAATTGATCCATGCATCTAGGGCCAGTACCATTATTGATTTGAATCTGGGGTCAACACCTTTCTGTAAGGCTATGTACACACTAGGATTATGATTCCAGGCAACACCAAGCAATTGAATCGAAGTTCCTACAGCTAAAACTTGGGGCAGAGCAAAAAGAACAACAGTCAGTGCGAGCGCGAGTATCTTTCTCATGATTTGGCTGTCAAAGTTTGGGGTATATAATACCTTCGTAACGAATTTGGTCGTGGTCCGGCAGAAATCATTACTTAAAAATTAAATGTATCCTACCTTTTGGAAGAACTCTACCAATTGCCCACGTTTTCGTCAGCCAGGTGGCCGAAGCTCCATTTTCCCTATCTATGGTCTCTTGCGTCTGCTTGCGCATATCGATAGCTTGCGCCATCAGTTTCCTGCATGATAGAATTTCATCGAATATCTCTTCTAAATCCGTATTTGAGGAGTTCCACCAACTGAATTATCAAGTTGGAATTCTTCGATGTATCTTATAATGAATAACCGCAACCTTACGGTTGCGGTATCTTTGGGCAATTGACGTTTGGATCCAGCTATGTTGCGTTAGAACATTTTGGCCATGACTCGCTCTTTCTACCTCTATCCAGCTTCTACGAAATAGGGTGGCAAGGCTCTCCTCGGATTTGGGGACATCGTTTCAACTGAAACCCTCGTAGCAGTATCCGCTTAAGAGGCAGTAAAGATCGTCGAGTAGCTGTCAAGCCGTGAATGTTAGAAATTGCTTTCTGAAAGATGGCTCTATCACCTTAAGTGGAATGCTCTCATGGATAGGTTCGCTAATCTGAAGGTTGAAGGGTTGGCTTTGCCCAAGAAGGACGAGTCGGATTTCCTCGAAGACTTGGCTTACGTCCACGAACTCGGACAGATGGGTTACAGAGAGGACGCAGGGAGGATTTTGGATGAGTTCTCTGAGCTGCTTGCGCTCATTGAGAAAGGGAAGGCTTTGATCGACCGGAAAAGGTTCAACGAGTAAAGAGATAGATTCTTGGGTCGAAGAAAGATACCTATGGAAGTTTTGAAGGTTGCGGAAGAGGCCAAGAAGATGGCAAGTTACGCCTAGGGAATACAAGCAAAGCTCCTCTATCAGGTAGTAGGTTTCTATTGGATTCCCCTGCAATATTGGCTAATTTTGAATCTGAATTGGCACTTATATCCGTTTGAAGATGGCTCCAATATCTTGAATGTCTAGTTTGCCGTCTCGGTTGATGTCTGAGCGATCAATCGTCCTGTGGAGCGTATGGAACTCCCAGACTAACTTCAAGTAGCGGCTCCAGACTTTTCGTGGAATCCTTTGGGCTTTTCTCTCAATGAAATACCATTCAAAGATGTCTCTGTCTATTTTCGACGAATTACACTTCTTGCACGCAGGAACGATGTTGGCTGGAATGTCAGGGCCACCCTTACATTGAGGTATGATGTGGTCCATGGTCAAGTCTCCTGCTGCACCACAGTAAATGCAAGTTCGCTCACCATGTACCATCATCTCCTGAGCATCCTGGTCTGGAGATGCCCACTTGATTTCTCCATTCTTCAACTTGGCATATCGATTCATTATGAATCCGTAGTTCCCTTCGAGCTTAGCTGCCTCAGCGATCAGTTTCGCGTATTCCCAATAGATAAGGTCGCGAACATTCTTCACAGCCCTTGGAGGAGGCTTGATCTTCGCCTCAACTTTCACCTCCTCTTTGGATGGTAGCGCGGCCTTCGCTGCGGCTTGCCTCTGCAAGAAACCCTCAAGAGTAGAATCATGTGTCCCCTTTTTCTTCGACTTTGTTACTCTCATACTTCATTGCGCTCCAGCGACTACCTTGATTCCCGAAATTATTTATGGATATAGTATACATAGCGGCTATTTAGGATATCCCTGATCTGGGTTTGAATTTTATCCTATCTCCTAATGGCTTTACAAATGTAAAGATGGCTTATATACCTAATGTTAATCTGTTGCCTTTTTACATAAAACTATAGACCAGTCACCACCATTATCCCTAGTAGGCTTTGCAGCACTTTTCGTGTTGGGTATATTCTGCGTTGCATTAGCGGGTGTAGCGGGTATTGGTTTAGTATATGGTAGATGGGAGATAAGTTAGCATAAGCATAAGATGACCTTACGGGCTTATGGATAGAGTTATTGTGATTCAGGATTAAACAAGGCGCACAAAAATGGGGATTGGAGACATTTTGTTGTTACGTCTTTATGCTTTCCACAAGGGTTCGTAGTTTAGGAAGGATTTTTGAAATAGTGTATTCACGGTCTGGTAGTCCTTGCTATTTTCAATGTATAAGACGACTGCTTCGGGTTGCTGCTGGACTTTCTTTAGTTTTCTCAGAAATTCGTGTCTGTGAATTCATTCTCTGACGAAGAAAAGGGCGTATCCGTGTTCGACCTCGTTTGTTTGTTTTGTCAACTTCAACAGGTCCCATTTGGTGTGATGGATTGCTTGGTCTAGACTCGCGTTGGCTTCTACAAGGTTAAGTTCAATTGCGATGAATGTTTGTTGTTCCTTCTCGATATCTTTTGTAAGCTTGGCTCGGAACAACCTTTGACTCACTAGTTCTGGATTCCAGAGGCATAAGTCAAAGTGTCCACGCTTGCCTTTGGGGTTAATCTCTAGGTGCTTCTGGCTGTAGCGTTCCTTTGTTGGGTACTCTTTGTGTAGAAGGATGCTGTTCTTTCCGTCGAGGGTCTTGCAGATATAAAACTTTGAAGAAGCCAATTCTTTATGGATGAGATTGTACAGGTAAGGGTGAAGATCATTTTCAGTGTAAAACCAATAAGGCGTCGCAAGAAACGTTTTAACAAGATCGTCAATGCAATGTTCAACAACATCAACTATTCTTTGCTCGTCCACCATCTAAAACACCTACACTGAAATTTTTATGACCCATGATATATAAAGATATAAATGCTGCTTCTGCTCCGAATATCAACCTCATGCTTTCTTGTTCACCTCCAACCTAACATCAGAACTATGAAACGCAATATGAGGGCCATTACGAACACCGCAAACAAGAAACCTAGAGAGTGTACCCAGACTCGTTCAAACCTTATACGCACTACATCGTAGAGTATTCCGATGATTATATAAACCAACGCAATCCAACCTATCACTTGGTTCAGTGTATTTGCCCATAACGCTGCAAAGAACGCTGGAAGAAGAAATATGAACAAATACCATTCTCCACTAGGCTTATCAACTTCTGAAGTTAGTATGCCGCGAGGCTCGAAGCTGTTACCCATCTCGTCGAGGTTGATATGGTCAATGACGACATCGCGGAGGAACCCCCTGT
>Ga0315280_10005413_pt1 | contig 18220 bp, 25 predicted proteins | sample YL17G06_40_MG_FD_203697 | JGI IMG/M metagenome (GOLD analysis project Ga0315280, IMG submission 203697) | Sediment microbial communities from Yellowstone Lake, YNP, Wyoming, USA - YL17G06_40 | ecosystem: Environmental > Aquatic > Freshwater > Lake > Sediment | place: USA: Wyoming | collected... | reverse complement strand
AGCGCGAAGGATGGCGCGTGCGATTTCATGCACACCTCACCTCATTTTTCCCCTCTCTAGATGATCTGGGAAAGGTTCCCTAAGGCCAGCGCGTTATATATTTCGCTTGGTATGGAATCACTCAAATCCATTGCATTTTTTGATTCGTATACTAAAAAGCAGTGCGATGGATTCTCTCCATTTGCTAAGCGCTGAATTATGGCACTCATGTTGCTCTATCTCGCCTTCCATGGATACATGCGCATGAATAAAATATATGTTTTATCCTAATGTTACGAACAATCGAAGATGCTGAATGGGTAGGCACAAAATTTCAGTCAAGCTAATTTCGATCAGCGTGAAAGTGCCTGCAAATCTGAGGAAACTCGTATACGAAAAAATCATGGGTAGCAGTATTTACCTGAGCGAATCCGACTTCTACAGGTCAGCCATCATCGAGAAGATCCAGAGGGAATTTCCAGAATTGGTCAACGAAATCAAGCAGGGGATTGAGGTTAAAGGCTGATGTTCTCCCAAGAATCCCATCTCGATTATTTCAGCAGCCTTGAGCGCAAGGTTGCATCCGTCTTGAAGGGGGCGGGTATCCGCTTCAAGCACGGCATAGGCGTGGACCCCGAACGCGGTCTGGAAGCGATCAGGTTGTCGGACAGGCTGCTCTATGTGCCCGACTTCATCTTTCCAGACTTCCCCCTAATCTACATCGAATGCAAGGACTTCAGCTGTGGATCAGAACTCAGGGATTGGTCTAGGAAGTACGACCTGCTGAAGATGCATGTCAAGATCATCCTCGTCATTCCAGATGAATCCCAAGCATTCAACGCAGAGAGCCTTTCCACTGCTTATGTGACTAGGGACAGGATCAACGATCTTCCGTACATCCTCCTCAACCTGAGCATCTCCCAACCGAAGGTTCACTGCAATACAGGGATATGGTGATGCCATATGCCAATGTGGATAACGGCAAGGGTAGGGATCAATTCTTTCACAGGCTTTGCCATTTTGGCAGCTCTCAGTGCCGTCCACAATACTTCTCTGGACTCAGGCCGTCAAATCCCAAGGGACTACGGCCCCACCTTCTTAACTCTCCCCATCCTTGATGGGGCCTTTGGTCCGAGCGTCAGATCCCTAAGCTGGCCCACGACTCCCCTTTTCCCACTCCTCACATCGGGAGTTGGTTGAGTGTGCTATCGGGCAAGCTCGTCAACGGGGTTTCCTTTCATTCCCCGTCCCACCTCCCAGCACAGGGAGCAATGGAAGAGTTCTCCTTCCGCAGTAGACCGCCAGGCCAGTGGGAGACGAGAACTTGAGTCCAGAGCTGATGTTTCCGTTCGTAAAGTCCAAGCGCGATCGCCCGACTTGGAATCCCGTGGTCCTCTACCCGTGTCCGCATGGCTGCATCTACTGCTGGGTCCAGGAAGTGGTGATGGAGATGCTCTGAGGCATGAGGAGACCGAGGGAAGGGCGCTACTACGATCTCGTGAGAGTACCCCACGGCCACATCCCAGTTCCAAAGGTCAACATGTGGTCTGGCTTCCCGATCCCCGTCAGGGAGATCAGGGGCTATGACTATTATCATTGCCCGAATTGCGGTCAGCCCAGCTTCTTCAAAGTCAACGTGATGTGCCGCTATTGTGAGGATGATGCGTCTTACGATTATGCAAGCGATGGGGAACAGGAGGAAGCGATGTCGAGGATATACAGGCTGAGATCAAGGCGGAATTATTTTCGGGAGATCTGGAAGAGGCTGGAGTACCTCATCCTTCCAGTTCTGGTCCTGTTGGGTCAGTCATGGTATGTCGAGGCCAGAAGGTTTGTGCCCAGCGTGAAGAAGTTTTCCCCAAACAATACACTGAGGAGGTTCATGAATTGAACAAGCCAAGGCTATCTACGAGCGTTATTGATGCGTATCGTTGGGCCTTAATTGAAAGAGATGGAGAACGATGCGCTATCTGCGGAAAGACGCAGGAAGAATTGAGACACATTCTCGAAGTCCATCACATCAATGGAAATCCCTTAGACTATCATAAGTCCAATCTGAGGCTTGCGTGCAAATCCTGCAATGTAAAGGAACGATGGCGACTTTACAACGAGAAACTCAGGACACAGAGCGTAAGATCTGCAAGTTCTGAGATGCTTAGTCAGCTCAAGGAAAGACATGAGAGAAAAGTGGCGCACGGCAAAAGTGGCTACACTGAGAGAGAGATCATAGCAGAACCCACGACTAATTACCCACCGACCATCGATCTTTCAAAAACGAACCCAGAGCCTCCGACAATTATTGAAGAACCTATCGGCAATTTGCCAAAAGTGGCTACACAAAGTGGCTGTAACACGAGTGCGAGTGAGAGAGAGAACATAACAGATGTAGCCACTGGCGTACAAGGAGATGATGGTAGTAGATATGCGGATAGGGCGTTGCATACTGAAGAAGAATCGCCAGAGATGAAGGTTGCTCTGAAGAAGGAGCCTGAGTATAGAAAGTGGTGCTTTGAGAACCTAATACCGCCCAATACCCTCACCGTAGATCGAGCAGTCTATGGTGGCGCAGAAGCATGTGGCTTGTCACCCTTGACGACTCGTAGATATTTGAAGAAATTGGTCTCGGTAGATGGCCCATTCCGAATCGGTGAAGGAGAGAGAGGACACCAAGAAGTCTTACTCAGGGAGGATTATTTTTGAGATTGAACGCATGGGATCTCTTCTACATCCCAATAGTAATGCTGACCTTCAGCGCAGTCATGGACCTGTGGCTCTGGTCCTTCATAGAGTACACAATCCCGTCCTGGACGGTCTCGGGCTTCAGCGCGGCCATGATCCTGATGATGGCACTCCTGCGAGAAGGACTTGAGCGCACATCGAATTTGCCTCGCGCTCGTTCCAGCAAATCGGCTCAGGCCGAGGGCGTAAAACTGAACGCGTGGCAGCGTCTCGTTCTGAGGGTCAATGGTCGCGTCTTCATAGGGTACGAGACGAGGCCTGTCTGGTCTGGATTTCTTCCCTTCTACGCCTTCAGGTGCGACAGGCACGGCATCGTCAAGGACTACTTCCACGGCTTCCCCGGGGAGCAGTACCTGTTGTGTCCAGATTGTCTGAACGAAGGAAAAGCAAACATCACTAGGGGAAGAACGCGTGGCGCAAGATTCGTAATCTGGTGCGACTTCGGCGACTGCAGGAGGGCCGCCACAGTCTGGGTGAGCTGCGACGGAGTGAAGAGGCCCTACTGCGATCTGCACAGGGAGGATCATTCCATCCACTGTGGCGCTCACAAGTACGAGGCGGAGATCGAGGGCGACTACATCAGGTGCAATGCTGTGAAGTCGTTTGGTCCCGTGGACCCGAAAGCTGGCGACAAGAAGAGGGTTGAGGCTCATGGATAAAATAGAAGAAAGTCTCCTCTTACTAGATTTGAAGAAAGAACTATCATGGTTAGAATACAACAAGTTGGGGTTGAAATGGTTAGACACTTTAAGGATTGAAGTGGAGAAAAGAATTGCTTCCTTAGTTGAAGGACCTGAAAAGAGGGATTATGGTGGAGAAGCATATCCTAAGCATCATGCGGGAGGAGGCTGAGGCACGATGAGTAAGAGCGAATCCAAGGAACTCGCAATGGAGCCCCTCGAGCTGGACCGCGTGAGGTTCCTCGTGGATCAGCTCAAGGCCGTGATCCCCCAGCTTGACGAGCTCGCCAGCATATCGGACGAGATGCGATCCAGTATCCAGAAGCAGATAGCCGACTACGCCCTCTCACTCAGGACCGCCAAGCTGAAGCCAGAGGAACTCGAATCGTTCTTCAAGAAGCCCTACGTGATATTGCCAGCGCCAGGGAGGCAGGACACCTGGCACCTCATCATGCCCAAGTTCATCGACGCTTCCTACGGGTGGCTTGAGCAATCGACCGAGGGCTACAACATCTTCCTCATCAACAGGTACGTCGATTGGTTGGGCGAGCTGCCGGAGGTCATCAAGAAGGAGCTGGGCTTCAAGGAACCCCTTGACCTTCACCTCGATGGGGACATGATAACGGGCTCACCCAGAGCTCTTGAGCAGGCTTGGGGCAATCCGAACTACAAGCCCTTCTTCAGGGACAGGGACCAGAAGGCCATCCTGATCAACCGCAAGCGCAGCTTCGAACTCCTTGCTGTCCTGATCAAGGACGGTATCCTGCCCTTCGATCCCAAGCCCATAGATCCCAAGGACCTAGTCGAGGGACGCAGGTTCGACTTCGAACTCAGGCCCTACCAGAAAGAGGCTTGGGAAGCATTCAAAAAATGGTCGAATGTTGGCGTGTTTTTCCCCGCATCTGTGGGAAAAACTATCTGCGGTCTTTATGCCGCAACTCATTTGAAACCAAGGCACCTTGTAGTTTGCCCGACACGACTTCTTGTGGAACAATGGCAGGAGAGGATAGAAGCACACACGGACCTGAAACTCGGAGAGGAGATCGTAGTCACCACTTATCAGACGGCAATCAAGAAACACGCAAAGGAAGAATGGACTCTGATGATCGCCGACGAATGTCACCATTTGCCCAGTGATTATTTCTCCAAGCTGAGTTTCATCAAAAGAAAATACACGATGGGATTGTCAGCTACACCGCAGCGCGAGGACAAAAGGGAGGAGTACATATTTTCGCTGACTGGGCATCCAGTGGGACTTGGCTGGCAGTATTTCAAGGACCTTGGAATAATCAGGAGCCCCACATGTCATGTCTGGATTTTGAAGGACTTCGCTGCAAAACTGAGGCGCATCGAGGAGCTTCTCAAGGACGACAGGAAGACCCTGATTTTTTCTGACAGCATAGAGCTAGGAAGGACTATTTCCAAGAGGTTCGATCTGCCGCATGTCTACGGAGAAACAAAAGATGGCAGACTTGATATCATAGAGCAGGCTCAAGTGGTAGTTGTCAGCAGAGTTGCTGATGAAGGCGTATCCATACCAGATATCCAGAGAGTCATAGAAGCATCGTATCTGTTCGGTTCGCGACGTCAAGAGCTCCAGCGCTTCACCAGGCTTCTGCACGGAAGGGAGGGAGAGTCAGACCATCACATCCTGATGACCCTCGATGAATACGTGCATGACAGGAAAAGGCTGTTCAGCATAATGGACAAGGGCTTCAAGGTCGTCATTCACAGGGAGGGCGTAAGCGAGAGGACGATAGAACGCAGGGCCGAGAGACCCTACGCATCTAGGGAACCGAGAAGGTCGGCTGAAAGGGAGGAGGGACCGAGGATAGAGCAGCCAGTCCAGATCACAACTGCGAGTTCGGGGCTACTCTCGGCACCAGGAATACAGCGCTTTCTCAAGACCCTGAACAGGGGCCAGGCCAAGTTCCTCGAGTTCCTCGTCAAGAACGATGGCAGGTTCTTCGACGATCAGACCTTGGCCCTCAACCTCGGCTATTCCTCTCCGCACAGCTTCAGGGTTGCCGTGAACCCGCAGAGGCTCGTGGGCAACTGGGTCAAGGTCAGGAAGGAGGGGAGGAAGACGATCTACGGGACTGAGTTGGGAGGGAAAGTAGTGGCATGAACGAAAAAGAACTTGAGATTAAAGTGAGAGACAACGAACTCTATGCAAAGGCCCTCATGAAATGGGGGGACCGAGAACAGATCCTCATGCTCGCTGAGGAATGCTGTGAACTCGGTGCTGCTGCTCTTCATCTCCGCCGTTTCATAAATGACGATGCCAAGCTCTCCGCACTGGCGGAAGAAATCGCTGATGTGGAAATCATGGTCGCACAGATAAAATATGCGCTGAAGAATGAATATGTCAACGGGGAGTCCTTCAACAACCTGATAGCCCGAATGAGCGAAATTAAGAAGCAGCGATTGACCAAATTGCTAGGCAGTGAGTGATGACGCATGGGGGCGATGGGGAATCAAGCGATGTACGAGCGTGCGGGGACCATAATGGAGATTCTCGAAGAATTTCCATTGGAGATGGTGAAGGGATGAGCAGGACAAGGATGCATCCCGTCCATAGGGTTCGCGAGACCTCGGTGGAGTCCTACCTCATGCTGGAGAGGATGGGCGAGATGCAGCGCATCGTCTACAGCTGCATCCTGGAGAACACCAGGAGGGGGATCTTCCTCACGGACAGGGAGATCGCCCAAGAGCTCGACTATCCCGATCCCAACGCCATCCGTCCAAGGAGGTTCGAGCTGATGGAGGCCGGGCTGATAACGGAGGCCGGTAGGAGGGAATGCGCCGTCACGCACCGCCTCGCCCTCACCTGGAGGGCCGCCGAGGTCGAGCCCATCCTCAGTTTCGAGGGCAACAGGGTCATCCAGAGGAAGTACGTCAGCAGGGAGGAGTGGGAGAAGCTGCGGGAAAACCTCTCCAGGAGGGGCTACCAGTACGTCGGCAACGGGGTATGGGAGGCTCTGAAAGCATGACCTCGATCGAGGAATATGAGAAGATCCCAGCCGAATCCATCAGGTCCGAGAGGCAGGACCTCTTCTACGTCATCGCCCATCCGATGAGGAGAAGGCTGCTCAAGATGATAGCCGAAAAGGAGGGCGGGGCGAGGATCCTCTACATCGTCGGGGAGACCAAGATCTCGATTGGTGCACTATACTTCCACCTGAAGGCATTGGAGGGCGCATCCTTGGTGGCCCACAACCACCACGAGAGCTACGGCCTGACTGAAAAGGGAAGGACAACCCTGGCCTTCATAACAGAGTTCGATAATGAATTGAATAGCGGGAGGGAGGTCAGTGACCATAAAGTTTTTCAATGAACTCAACGATTTTCTCACCAAGGAGGTGAGATGATGGCGGTAGCACCGATGCAGATCACGGAGGAGGACATAAGGAAAGGGAAGCTGATGAAGATAGTCGAGGACATAGCGGATTGCTGGACGAAGGTCAAGCTGGAGGACGGAACCGTTCTGTGGATAAAGCTGGTAGTCACGTCTGTCTTGAAGCTGGACAAGTTCAATCCAGATGGAACGCCGATCTATTCCGTCCAATCCACCAACGTCATAAGAACTTTTTGTCCTGAGAGCGTGAGAGGGCCGATCTTGGCGAAGCCCAAGGAATGATTTGATCGAGGAGTTATTGAATGAGGCTTGAGATAGGGCCAGGGTATCATCCCAGCATCGCTGGAGAGGACGTAATTTACATCGACAGGAAGGCCCTGCCCTATCCCCGTGCGATCGTCAGGGACCTGCAGGAACTGCCCCTGCCCTTTCCAGACAACTACTTCGACGAGATCCACGCCTACCAGGTATTGGAGCACGTTCCTGCACTCGGCCCGCTCATGGACGAGCTACATAGGTTACTCAAACCCGATGGCCTCTTGATGTTAGGGGTTCCGCACATCAGATTCGAGTACAGGGTCGGTCCCTGGATCGACCATGTGCACCACTTCTCCGAGAATACGTTCAGGATGCTCGAAACCGACACTTGTACGAAACAATGGAAGGTGGTCTGTATGAATACACACCGCGAACGGTTGTTAGCCTATGAAATAACGAAGCCTGGTCGCATTTTGAAGGACGTAAGGTTGCGAAGATTGGCTTGGTGCGTCCTCAACTTCTGGAAACTGAACAGGGAGATATCCCTGTATGTCGAACTCAGGCCGAACAAGCCTGGATTGGACATGCAACCATTTAATATAGCACATCGCTGCGAGGAAGGAGGATGGGGAAGATGAGCGAAAGAAAGATGATCTCTTATGCGTTATATGCCGCAGTCCTGATAGTTGTATCCGTTTTTGGTTTGCTGTCGTCCTACGAAATAGAGAGGTTGCGATACGAGATAAAGCGCCTCGAAGAGGACAAGGCGACCCTTCAGGCGCAAATCGACAAATTCACCGAGAGCCTGATCGTGTCCGTGGGCATCAGGCACCTTTCATCTGGGATATACCTGGTCGTCTGCAACATGACTAATCCCTCTCCTGAGAACATCACGATAACCTCGATCCTCATAAACGGGTTCACTTGTGATGAGTATCGCAATCCCACGCCGTCCTACGAACTTGAGTTCGCCCGCCTTCCCTTCACTATTCCGTCAGGCTCGTGGAGGGAGGGGACCATATTCGTATCCCCGCAATCGGTGGACCCCAACGGGAACGCTCTGCTGGGCGCTGGCAGGGTCGTTCTGGCACTGGGCACGTCGAGGAACAATACCTTCTATGGTGAAGTGAAAACTTGAGACCAAGGATGGATCAAGAAAATGGACATAAAAAAAATAAGCGAACCCCCAAGACAGTAGACCAGCATCATAACAGCTGGAGGATTCTCTGCCACTCTTCTAGGCTCGTTTTGAACTTACTGAGTATCCTGTCCCAGCATAATCCATAGTCGATAGGCAAGGCAGTACCGAAGAATGTCAGGGCAGACACCAGCTTCTCTTCCGAAGTATGGACATGAATCGGCTGCATGTTTCTCAGGTCAACTATTTTCCTCCATGTTTCGACCATACTTGGGTCATAGCTGATGGTGCTTTCTCTGAGCCATGTCTCAACAAGCATGTTGCTCCTCATTTCGCCGTGTTTCTGCACTATCTTCTGAAGAGGATCAAGGGGGACCTCGAATAATGAAGCAAGGCCAGCTATCTTTGCCGTAAAGTCATGCTCGTTTTCGCAGGGATTATAGAGTTCCGTAACGATAAGCGGATTGTCTTCCCTGAACAGCTTCGCCTGCCTCTTGCTCTGAAACATTAGGTTGGTCGTCCTTATCAGAAAGACGATTCTTGTGGCACGTTCATGCTTCTCAACCCACAGGTTGAAGTTGCGTATCGCCTCGTTACCTTCCCTGATCCGGTGTTTGAGTTCGACAGGTATAGTCGGCCAGAATTTTTGGAAATCCTCCACTCCGGCATCAAGGAGGGGTGAGCCAGGGTTTTTCATCGCGGTAGACAGGGCTTGGGCATACGTAGAGAAATACTCCACAATGGTTCCAGACGTGGCCATCATCCCCGTGTTAATGTCATATATACCTGAAAAGTACGCCCTTCTCAAACCACAATAAGGGCAGAGGTAAGCATCTTCTGGAATATCTCTGTGGCAGTTCCGGCATTCAGCCATCTTGAAACAATTTAATTTTCATCCTGCGCTAATTAAGTCTTCTTCGAGTAAGAAGTTTGATACTTATATAAGAATGCGAAACACTAAAAACCACTTTATTCAGCTTTATTTCCTCATTCCGCTGAGATTTCCTGCCTGTTCCACTGCCATGTTCCCACCTTTGATGTGAACTATATTTAAGCCCCAATGAGACCTAAAGCTACTACTCGGGTCCCCTCGAATGATGAGTTAATAATAATAAGTTCAGTCTTTGGCGAGGAAAGAGGATATCCCTGAGTATATCCCTGAGTATTCAACATAGGACGAGAAAGTGCAGGAAATGTTAAACCGATCCGCCTACTTTTTTGGCCCTAACAGACCAATTCCATCAAGATCCTTTCTCTTCATAGAGAGTAGCCTGAATATGTGAGGCTGCTGTGACTAGGCTATTGAATCTTAATGTAGAGTTCATCTGAAAGTCCTTATACATTATCTTCACGAACTTCCAGCATGACTTCGTTACTTCGCTTAACGTGTCGCACCATTTACTAGCTGCTTTATCCTTATACCTGACTATCTGAGTATCGTATTGCTCTCCTTTTGTTTCAACCAGGTAGTAGCAATCCTCTGTCTTGACAATGAAGTCAGGGACATAATAATGGATATACCCTTTATCATCGTAATATAGGATTCTCATAGGAATGCCCTCCCTGAATACACGGGTGTAAGCTACGACATCTGGGTTAGCATCCAAGTAGCTCATGAAGTCGATTTCAAACTGGCTGTCAGCGGGTAGAAGGTTGAAAACCGATTTGACGGGCTTATGCAACATATCAGGGCTCTTAGTAGTGTGCAGTACCAGGGTGTCGCTAAGCTTGAAGTATCTCGTTACATAGACTGGCTCCTCCTTCATCGATAGCTTGGTCATCTCTGTGACGAAGACTTCAACTATCTTCTCCCTTATCTTTGGGTCATTCAGTTTCCTCACATTCTCCTCTGACTTTGTGTCGACAGTCGATTCGAATAGATAGTTTGTGATGTAGTCTTCGACTATTGGCACAAGAACTGAGAATAGGGGCGTTTTTGCCTTCTTCACTATGGCGCTCGTGATGTAGCTGAGGTAGATGTTGAAGTTATCTGTATAGTCGAAGGCAAGTTCTTTCTCCCTTACAATCTTGCTAGTTAGGAGATCCTTCTCACGGTACATCACCGTTGGGCTCTTAATGTCGGAGAGCCTGAATACCTTTGTTGGGAGAACAGATAGGTCAAGCTTTTCCAGTTCTGGGATATGTCTGACCGTCCCTCCTTCTACTACAGGTATGATGAAGTCGAATTGGCTCTTGCTCGGTTCGACCATTATGGCATTTATTGGAGGCTTTACTTTTTCGGAGGGAAGAATGTCGGCTTCGAGGTCGCCCCTCTTTATCTCGGCATCCCATAACTGTCGGAATTTTGGATGATCAATCACTATGAGCGGCTCATCTATGAGGTCGTTATGTGGAAACATTCTTCTTAAGCCACGGCCGAGGGTTTGCTCTGGGAGAAGCTCAGAGGTAAAGGCCCGCAATGGTACAATCACTATAACGTTCTTAACGTCCCATCCTTCTTTCAGCATCATGACGCTGACGATTATTTCATACTGATTTGTGTCTATGTCACGAGCTGCCTCTCTTAGACTCTTTAGATCAGTCTTAGTTACGTTTCCGTTACGATCTGTGTGAATAACCAGGACTCGACCCTTGAATCCCCTCTCCTGTTCAAGATATTTCCCAACTTGGTCGGCATGTCTAGTGGTGTCTGTCATTATGAAGAGGACGGGTTTCTTTCCAGACGGCTCGAAGTCCTTCTTCAATTCAAGAAGGTTATGTATCCCAACGTCTATCTGTGCCTTGTTCTTAAGCACGAAGTCTGTGGTTTTAGGAGGCGGTGGGACTTTTTCAAGTATGCCTATTTTTGGCCTTTTTACCTTCTTATCACGTATGGCTTGTTGCAGTGGGTAGTCGTAGATTATGTGAGGGAATAAGACGCCATTCAAGTCCTTGGGTGTTGCTGAGAAGTCTAGTTGCATCACGAGACTATTTCTCAAAACGTCCGTTATGCCCTCATTTAACGTCTTGATAGTTTTGTTCCACTCCAAGTCGTCGCTGTGGACGTGGTGAGCCTCGTCGTTTATGACCAAGAGGTCGTCATATTTAGTTAGGCTGCTGTAGAGATACTCCCAGTTGGCTGCAGGGTCTGATTCGTCCTTTGGCTTGGGCCCTAAATATTCGTCTACTGGGTTAATGGGTTCCTCTGCTCTTTCGTAGAGTTGTTGAATGTTTGTCAGGAATATCACGCCTCTTCCATGTTTTAGGATCCTCTCGCTTTGTAGAACTACTTGAATATCGAAGTCTGAAGCCCATTCTGGAGGGATGAACGGCAACCGCCGCATCTCTTTTGCATCTTGGAAAGATTCTTTTAAGCGGTCAAAGACTATTAGGTTAGGGGCTAGAACCAAGAAGTGGGTGCTATACCTGAGTCCGTTGCTAGTGCCACGAATCTTGTTGAAGTATTGCCAAATAATCGCCAGCTCCATTACGAAGGTCTTGCCTGAGCCCGTGGCCATCTTGAATGCGTATTTCGGCCAAGGATCGGGAGAGCCTGGCTGTACTTGCGTTATATTAAAGCCTCGTATCAGCTTTATCAGTGAGTCGTATCTTGCAACCTCGTAGACATAGATTAAAGCCTCTATCGCTTCTCTCTGCGCTTGCCAAAAAGAGAAGGGTCTACCTTCACTGTCGTAATGATCCTCCAAGAACCAGTAGGTTAGAAGGCGTTTCGTGACATCACTTGCGCCCTCATACCCTCTTGCTCTCCATTCTACTACGGCCTTCTTAATTTTCTCGTCAAGTTCTATTCTACTACGTCTTGGCTGGCCCCCATTCAGAGTGGTTTGTAAACTCATCCCAGACTACATCCTGACAGTGAGTAGCTTATTTGTGTCATTACCCAGAATATCCACCACCTTCACGAGTATTGTGTAATGCCCTGGTATGTCGTATTGGTGCGTGATGTCTGTCTGTAACTCTGGGTTTTTCTTAGTCCTGTATTCCTGCCTCATATTGTGGAATACATCACCTTTGTAGTCGAAGTCTACGGCCCAGTAATCGATATAGGCTGTGAAGTTTTTGATAGTGCTTCTAACCTCTTCAGGTATGTATTCTGGGTTTGCAATAACGAACTTATTCAGGAAGACAGTTACATTTTTCTCTTTTTTCTCCAGTCTCAAATCAAGGTAGTTTAGCTCGAAGAACTTTAGTTCCTCAAGTCTGCCGAAGCCCTGCCCTGCTTTAATTTCCAAGACTTCGAGCGGGATTTGCCTAAGTCTCATATCCAAACCATACTCTTTTGAAAGGTCGGCAAGGAGATCGTAGAGCCCCATCTCAAAATCCCAGCCCAGAAAGTCTATTCCCCTTGCATTTACGTTGATGGCTTCTCTTGCTGCTTCTCTAATCTCCTTTAGCGTCACAAAGCTATCGATGGGGCCTATGTGAACGAGTCTATCGCCTTTCTTACCATGAATATATGCAAAGCCCTGTAGAGGCGAGGCTTTATAAAGCTCTAATAGAAATTGTACATAACGTCTCCCTCCATTCCCGTTCTCAATTAATTTCTGCTTCTGATACTGTCCCAAGTTAAAGAGCTGAAACGGTCTGCACCCTGGGAGATCCAAGAGTCTCTTTCTTGTTAAATTTATTGCAAACTTTGATAAGTCACAACCTATCCACTTTCTGTCGAGCTTCTCAGCTACGACTAACGTGGTTCCAGAACCACAAAAGAAGTCTGCAACCAAGTCGTCTTGTTTGGAGAACTGACCAAGTATACGTGTCAATAACTCCTCATGCTTTTCTGTCTGGAAACCTGTAGTGTAGTTGTAGGCCTCTACGTCAAGCCAAATGTTGTCTAGAATCTTGTTTATTCTTGGTGGAATCCAATACTCAGCATATTTCATACTCTCTCTTTTACGTATGAACTCAAGCTCTCTACCTGTCGACTCCCAATACTCCTCAAGCGTCTTCTCTTTACTATACTTCTTTTCGAAGAGTCTATAGTTTTCTACGGCTTTTAGGGCCCTCTCCCTTGACCATTTCCACTGGCCTCTAGGCGGGGTATATCCAAAGAGTTCATAGCGCATGGTGGGGCGATCTACGTTGCTCCAGAACCCCATCCAATGCGCCTCGACCCCTTCCTTGTCTGAAACGGGATGTTCATATTTGGCCTCGGGAAATTTTGAATACCAGAATATAACGTCGTTGCCGACATGCATTCGGTCTACCTTTTCAAACTGATACATTAGACTCTTCTTCCTGCCTCTCTTGACGATTATCTCGTTCCGAAAATTCTGTGTTCCGTAAATTTCGTCCATGATTGCCTTTACATAGTGTCCAACATGCCAGTCCAAATGTAGAAAAATTCTTCCCTTTGGGGAAAGAAGCTCCCTCATCAAAACAAGCCTATCATACATCATTTGCAGATAAGAAGCGAGGCCCTGACCCCATGTGTCCCTGTATGCTTTCTCTTCTATTGCGGACGGTTCCTTAGTTATCTCAGAACCATTGCCAATTCTTATTAGAATACTGAAATCAGCCCCAGTTGCAAAGGGCGGATCGATGTAGATCAAATCGATTTTGCCCGCAAATTCAGCGAGAAGAGAGCACATCACAAGTTTGTTGTCCCCCCAAATGAGTTTGTTATACCATTTGTCAGTCTTGGGCAGAAAGGTGTCCATAGTTTTGCTCCTAGGCTCATTTATGGTCTCGACAAGCTGGAACGGTAGCTTGACCTTATCTACCTGGGTTCTTTTACCGTCCCATTCTAGCCTAGTTTGAATTTTACCTGAACCTATCATTCCTTCTTCCCACCATGCGATTTAGATTTGCCTTCATTCCTTCGGAACTCAATAAGAGCAACTTCTACAGCATGACTCCTTGTGGCAAATTCTCGTTGCTTTACCTTTTCATCAATCCATTCTGTGAGTTCCCCAGGCAAGGTGAGTGTCACCTTAACACGACGAGGAACCGCTTGCTTCGCCATCGGATTACCCTATCCACTGGTATAAGCAACAAGCATATAAATACTTACTCTCGGTTTATGTAGTTACGCTTAGAAGCATCGAAGTCTTGGCGTCATTGATTGGGCTGTCAACTTTCGGGTTATGGCTATCCTAATCTTCCTCTAAGCCTTTGCCTTCAGCCATATATTAGCATCATTAGAGCATTGAATACCAGTTCGCTACAATTCCAAAGCTTTCGGGTTGGCATATCTTTCGGAAGGTAATCATTGACAGCTTTTATTACTCCCTGCATAGTCACTATGTCGTCGTCCACTGTTTCGTCTGTGATGGTACGGTAACGAACTTCTCTTAAGGACTTGTCGAGTGCCTCCTAGAAAGAGTCAGTAAAACTATAGGCAATATCGGTTCCCATTTTCTGGAGGACGTTTATCACTTTGAGTTTTTCCATTTCTTTATAAAATTGATCGCTACAATCGTAATGGACATTAGGGTATGTCGGGTCATTCATGGATACTTCCTTACCGCAAATGGCACATTTCATATTTTATAAAGTCCTTAACCATATCAAGTAGGTGGTTATTACAATCACCAACGATATTTTGATGTGATGAATCCAAGAGATCATATTTTCCCAAATTAGCTTGCAATAAGCCAAAGGTCGAATTTTCTGACTCAATGAAAACACACTTAGACTTTTTTCTCTTGGCAAGGTAGGTTAAGATTATTGGCGATCCAGGTATCAACCTGTCACCTAGGGCAATCATTCCGCTCCCAGCGCAAGCAACAATTATCATACTATAATCATTTACCTCACAGATTTCATCCAATATTTGGTACTTCTCGAAAGTTACCTCAGTAGAAATTACCAGACCACATGAACATTTTCTTGGCTCTGGAATTATGTCTTTCAAGCGCCCACATTGAGGACTCTTGAGGCGTTAATCTGCGAATCCTGCCAAATGTCAAATTGTAAAGATGGCCAGCCTTCCTTAAATATCCGTCGCGGTCAACGGTGTTTGCGATGATTCGGGGAGAGGGATCGTTCTGGTTGCCCCTCAACGTAGGCGCAATGCCACGCTCATCATAGATGGCGTGCTGAGAGAACCAATCGCCTAAAGAGCATCGCCAGTCCTGAGATATATATCAAAGCCAGATAAGCAGAAGATAGTCCTTGTCCAGATAGTCCAGCAACCACACCGAATACTACGCTAAACAATATCCAGAAGAAGGCTCCTATGACGGTTAGAATTAGCCCCCAAACTATAGGTCTCATTCTCTCTCACCCCCCAAACTATAAGTCTACATCCTTTCCATACTTGCTTATTGCGGAATGAGGAATATAAAACTGAGCTTCAGCTTTCATGCTTTTGAATACATCGTCTGGCTCCATAATCTTGAGTTTGGGCTTATTTTTGATGTCATAGACTATGTAGACGTAGAAGTTAGCGACTCCTTTGCCTAACTTATTCAAGATGTTTGGAGAGACGTAGTACCACGTGGGCTTCTTGTCCTTTGTACCCTTTACCTCTATGAGCCTGTCCCCAGATTTGATATCGTAAGCACATCTCTCTCTGCTCACGTCTACAGGCGCTCTTCTCTGAGACCTCTCGTAATCCATCACTATCCTTATGGCTCTTTTTTCCACGCTATTTGGCATGGTTCTCACTTTCTTGGTTATCTTTTAATCTTCTCGAACTTTAGAATGGTTCGGCTCCCATGAACAAGCCTAAGCACGAACTCCGTATCCTCCGTTATCTCCGTCACCTTCGCGACCTCGCAAGGCACCAGAAGGTAGAGGCTGTTGCGTAGGCGGATCGGTTTGACAACCATTCCCTCCACTTTTCTTGCCTCATTTAAATGGTTCGAGGATGCAATATAGAATTATTGTAACCCCAATCTAGTAGTCGAAGTTACATTAGGTATATATCCGCTACCTCTTTCTTTTCTTATTCTTTGACTCTATTGTTGCAAGATATACCAGCGCTGCTGCACCTAATCCGATTAGTGCCCCTAAGGCGAACGCTCCCGTGGCATCCACTTTGAGTGATTTTCGTTGATATCCACAGTCAGGGCTAATGCATCTCACGTAGCCAAGCTCTACTTTAACTCCTTCCATGTGAGAACCACAAACTGGACACTTCTCTGAGCTAACAAAGTCCTTTGGAAGACTTCTAATACCTCTTTTCGCTAACTCTTCTTGCGACCTTCTCAATATTTGATAGTCTATCTCGGCTACCTTCAAGGCCTTATATTTTGTCTTTGTATTCATTTTGCTTACTCATTCATACCTATTCACATCTATTTAAGCTTTACCTTTCCTAGTGGATGTGCCTATGAGATGACGTCTTATTTCGAGAGCAATGCAACTTAACTAAGATTAGGTGGACCATCCATTAATGAGACCAAAGCAAGTAATAGAACACCTTAAGTAACAATAATAATAGCCTCTAATTCTCTACCATATAGAAGGGAGGCTAAATTCATTGTCGAGTACGAGGACGAAAACAAGCCTATATCTTCCCTTTACTAAGTTTACTATAAATAATAAGTTAGATGGTCAAAAAGCGATCTATGAAACTATAGTTGAAAGTGGCCCTGTCTACAAGCTGATTGTGCATGAGTGCCCCGAATGGCTTAGAGTGAAAGATGAGGTACTCAGACCTGAGCTAGTCGAGATCATACCAGATAAGAAAGCAGACGAGTATAAGCAGATAGTAAACAGATTCTTTTCCCCAATAACGGAAGCCAGACCTTACTATGTAGTTGATGGTCGTAAGTATCCTATGAGCAATCTGACAATGGATCATAGAAGAGCATTGTCATACCTCGTCATAGCTCATGACTATAAGGCAAGGATCTGTGAGGATGACATTCTAAAAGACGTTCTTGAAGGGAATAGACTGTCCACGCTCCTTGAACAAAATAAGGACGTATTTTCTGAAGAAGCATTAAACAGAGTTAGATTTGTCGAAGAACTTATCAAAGGATACCAAAAAGACACTATTTCTACTCTCTCTGTCAACAAGGATACAGGAATTTTCAACGACCTAATGGACTTACTTGACTCTGAGGAGATCAGGACGTTATCAGAGGAGAATCACCTTTTCAGCATCATTGGCATCGGAAAGGACATGTTGAAACGAAAGATCAAGGAATTAGTGACAAGGATAGTACAGAACAAAAAACTTCCATACCTTGTCGAACTTACTGAATTTGTTCTATCATATATACCATATGAACAGGCACAGGAATTTCTGAAGATTCTGCCTTTAGTTGACCTAGGTCTAAGGGCTCTTGATGGACGCGACTTTAGGGATTTTGCACCCGCTGTTGAAAGCCACTGGTTGTTTAAGGTTCTAGGTCCATTTAAGGAGGCAACCTTTTCGTACGAGCCATTCAATTGGGAGTTCGTATTTCGAATCGAAAAGCGTACGCTTGGTAGAACATGCTAAATTCAGCAAAATGGTAGTATTCCCTTTTTTCTAGAAGTTGGATCAAACGGCCCGTTCCGCATCCAACCTCGAGGATCTTACGGCAGCCGTATTTCCTCAGGATCCTATTAACAAACTCGAACTGCTTGTTGTAAGAGAAAATATTCGCATATATTATGTCGTAGAGCTAGGCCAGTTCCCCATATAGCGCGTGCTGACCAATAGAAGTGTTGCCTTTATGGAACTCGGTCACCCATCTTAGACCACATTAGCGACTGATAAGCCGCATCCTATCTTTTCTGGATTGCTGACCATTTGAAAAAAAGCGCAAAATAAGGTCTTTTAATTGGTTCCAAACCCATTTGGGTATTAATACCTTCAGGCTATAATTTTCTTAAAAGCTATAAGTCTTGGAGTCGAACTATGCAATGATTCTACATGGTTAGTGGTTTAACATTAGATCAGAAAAAGGCTCTCGTTATTAACAGCCTCCTCCCCATGCTTAAGAACGATCTTCGAGTAGTAGTGGACTCGACTTGCCCACAGCATGGTAACCCTAAAGTTTCAGGTCCGAACTTTTCGGCTACCGCGCTCATTATGATAGCCTGCGAAGTCGTTGGCCGCTTATCATCTAACCCTAGTAAAAACGATCACAAAGCTACCGTGGATTTTCTGCACTGGATGTCTGACGTAACAGGCGACAAACGATACCAGTTAACTTCCGAGGCACT
>Ga0315280_10005412_pt1 | contig 18221 bp, 16 predicted proteins | sample YL17G06_40_MG_FD_203697 | JGI IMG/M metagenome (GOLD analysis project Ga0315280, IMG submission 203697) | Sediment microbial communities from Yellowstone Lake, YNP, Wyoming, USA - YL17G06_40 | ecosystem: Environmental > Aquatic > Freshwater > Lake > Sediment | place: USA: Wyoming | collected... | reverse complement strand
AGGCGTATTCAGGAGTTTGAGCGTGGCAGAGAATACTGAAGAAAAAGGCGGTCTGCCGCAGAGAAAACAGCCAAGAGGGGCTCCTGCCTGGCTCATCCTTGTGGGGCTCTTTATAGCGCTTTTCTTTCTGGCGCAATATACTATTCTTTCGCCTTCCCTTGAGCCGCTTACCCTAAACAGATTCTACGAACTCCTCCGTGACGGAAAAATCAAGGAGGTCAAGATAGGGAAAACCGAGACCACTGTCATTCTGAGGGAGAAAATCGGAGGTTCAGAAACTCATGAGTTGACAGTGTCAGAAGAGTTTATGAACAATCATGCGGCGAAACTCCTTCTCAAGTCTGATGGCGATCTTTCCAATCCCACCTACCCGGAGAACCCGCGAAATCCAAATCCGCCAAAGGTCTCCTACAAAGAGAGCGGCGGATTCCTTTATAACGCTCTGGCGATGTTTGGTCTGCCTATCCTTTTCTTTGTTCTTCTGTGGTTTCTCCTTTTCAGACAGTTCAGGGGCGCTGGCGGTCCGGGAAATATTTTCGCTTTCGGTCGCTCGCGCGCGCGACTGGCTACGAAGGAGCAGAGAAAAGTTACGTTTGATGATGTTGCGGGGATTGACGAAGCAAAAGAAGATGTGAAGGAGATAATTGAGTTTTTGAAGAATCCGGGCAAATTCAGGAAGATAGGGGCGAGAATTCCGCGCGGAGTTATACTTGTAGGTCCTCCTGGAACAGGCAAAACGCTTCTGGCGAAGGCGATTGCGGGCGAGGCGGATGTTCCGTTCTTCAGTATCTCTGGTTCCGATTTTGATGAGATATTTGTTGGTATGGGCGCATCCAGAGTGCGCGACCTCTTCAATCAAGCGCGCACAAGTGCACCTTGCATAGTCTTCCTGGATGAGATTGACGCAGTGGGCAGGCGCCGCGGAGGGGGACTCAGCCGTGGAAGTGATGAGCAGACTCTCAATGCGATTCTGGTTGAGATGGACGGATTTGGCACAGATGCCAGAATCATCGTTATCGCTGCGACAAACAGGCCGGATGTCCTTGACCCTGCACTTCTGAGACCTGGCAGGTTTGATAGAGAGATTGTCTTAGACCTTCCCGATGTAAGGGGTCGGGAGGCTATTCTGAGAGTGCACGCAAGGAACGTGAAACTTGCGCCGAATGTTAACCTTTCAGTTATAGCCAGGGGCACTCCAATGTTTTCGGGCGCTGAACTGGAGGCGATTATCAATGAAGCGGCGCTCCTTGCCGTTATGAGGGGAAGAGAGATTGTTGATATGGAGTGCCTGGACGAGGCAAGGGATAAAGTGCGCTGGGGCAGGCAGAAGACAAGCCGCGTTATGGCTGATGAAGAAAGGAGACTGACAGCGTATCACGAAAGCGGACACGCCCTCATCGCAAACCTGCTTCCGGATGTTGACCCTCTTCACAAGGTGACTATTATTCCACGCGGAATCGCACTGGGAACCACTATGCAACTCCCTGAAAAAGATAGATACACTCTCAGAAAGAAGAATATTCTGGGCACAGTCAGTATGCTTCTTGCCGGCAGGATAGCGGAGCAGATGTTCTGTGACGACATATCTTCTGGTTCGCAGAACGACATAAAGAAAGCGACTGAACTTGTCCGCCTTATGGTCTGCGAATGGGGAATGAGTGAAAATATAGGGCCGATAAACTACTCTGTGAGTCACGATAATCTCTTTCTCGGGCGCGAGTTCACCGGTTCCAAGAACTATTCAGAAGCGGTAGCTATCAAAATAGACGAAGAGATAAAAAGAATAATCACAGAACAGGAAGAAAAGACCAGCAGACTCCTGGAGGAGCACAGACAGGATGTGGAGAAAATCGCTCAGGGACTTCTGAAGTATGAGGTCTTGAGCGGCGAAGAGGTGACCAGACTAATAAAGGGAGAGAGTATGGAAAACATAAAGAAGAACTCTACCGGTTCTGAGGCGCCAGGGAGCGCTACCAGGGCAGCGGAAACATAGTCACATCGTTTCTTCCTGCCCCCGGATTTTGCGCAGTGTGACAGAAAGAAGCGGAGTAGTTAGTGACGGTTGAAAGCCCGAAGGTCAAGTATAACGTCAGAGTAGTTGCATCATCCCGAGGAAGATATATCGCGGGCGAAATAGCCTCCTGCGGTGTAAAGAAAAGTCGCGTTGAGGATGCGGTTTCGGATACAGAGCACTTCACGATAAAACTAGAGAGTGTGCCGGCGCCTGAATGCATAATCCTCAAATACAGAATGTTGGAAGCGGGCGGGACGCTTTTCTTCTCCGAAAGCGTGCTGGAGAAGGGAGCACAGTTCTCAGACAGCATTGTTACCGGCTCAAGGCGCCAGTTCAGAGTCTTGCGTGAGAGTCTGCAAAATGACCCCTTTGACTTGCCCTCACTTGGCAGAGACATTCTTGAGGTTATAGAGCATTTCTGCCGCGACTCATTCGTTATCTCCTACCCCGGCGGCTCGTTGACCCTCGCACACCGCCCGTTCCTTGTAGGCGTCATCAATGTTACACCGGACTCCTTCTCGGATGGAGGAGATTTTTTATCTCCTGAGCGCGCAATAGAGCACGGGCTGGCGCTGGCAGAGGAAGGCGCAGATATACTTGATATAGGCGGTGAATCTACACGCCCTGGAGCGCAACCTGTAGAGGCTGCGGAGGAACTTCGCCGCGTCATACCTGTTATCAGCGCACTTTCCGAAAAATGCTCTGTTCCTCTTTCTATAGACACTTACAAAGCGGAGGTCGCTGTAGAAGCGATTGCTGCAGGTGCGAAGATGGTCAACGATATCACGGGACTTTTCGGTCACAGCGCGATGGCGGAGGTCGTTGCTGAGCAGAAGGTGCCGGTGGTCCTTATGCACATAAAAGGCACTCCAGAAGATATGCAGGTGAGCCCGAAATATAAAGACCTCATATCCGAGATTATTGCGCGCCTGCGTCAGTCTCTTGAGCGGGCTAAGTCCTGCGGCATAGACTTTGAGAAGACGATTATTGACCCGGGTATAGGGTTTGGGAAGACGGCAGGGCACAATCTTGAGATTCTGAACAGGCTTGACGAGTTCCGGAGTCTCGGTCGCCCTGTAATGGTCGGAACAAGCAGGAAATCTTTTATTGGTCAGATTCTTGGAGTGCCGCCGAAAGAGCGAATTCTCGGCACAGCAGTCTCTTCTGCAGTAGCGATTCTGAAAGGCGCGAAACTACTGCGTGTCCACGATGTGAGAGAGACAAAGCAGGTGCTCAAGGTGACAAATGCTATCGCAACTGGAAAGATAACTGACTGACCACTGTGGTCAGGTGAGGCGCAAATGGCTGATTTTCTCCTGGCATTCTGGAAACCCGCGCTTCAAATAGGGATATTATTTACCGTCATATACGCAGTGCTGCGCCTGATGCAGAGCACAGGCGGTGCAGGAATTGTGAAAGGTCTTGCCGTCATTCTCGTATTGATTTTTCTGTTTCTCTACTACATTTCGCACAGGTTCTACCTGGAGGAGATAAGTTTTCTTCTCGGCAAGTTTCTTGAGATTGCTGTTTTTGGGTTGATAATAATATTCCAGCCTGAACTTCGCCGCGCAGTTGTCAGACTTGGACAGAGTCCGCTCTTTGGCTCCTTTATCAGGAGCGGGGTGAACGTGACGGAGGAGATAGAGAGGGCTGTTTCGCGCCTCGCCAAAAATCGTGTGGGTGCTATTATTGCCATAGAGCGGAACGTCGGACTCGGCGCCTACACAGAGGGAGGGCTGAAAATAGACGCGGAAGTGAGAAGCGAACTCCTTGATTCTATATTCTACCCCGGCAGTGCGCTTCACGACGGAGCAGTAATAGTCCAGAACGGACGAATCGCCGCAGCCGGCTGTTTGCTTCCTCTTTCAGAAAACCCATCTCTCGGTCTTGGCACCAGACACAGAGCAGGTCTCGGTCTGGCAGAAGAGACAGATGCAATCGCGATTATAGTCAGTGAGGAGACAGGTAAAGTCTCTCTCGCAGTCGGTGGCAAGTTATACAGAGGGATAGAATTTCCCGAGTTGAGAAAGAGATTACGTGAACTATATGCGCAGCGGGAGTAAGTTGTGCTGAAACTTCTCAAAAACGTGGTCAGAGCAGCGTTTGTAAAAAACTTCCGAAACAAGGCGACCGCTCTCATCTTCGCACTCGTTATCTGGAGTATCGTCTCGCTTGAAGTCTTGGAAGAATATTCGCGGGACGATGTTACTCTGGAAGTTGTGCCTGTGCGCCGCGGTGCGCTACTTCCTGACATTAGAGTTGAACCTGAGATGACTATCCTGAAAGCGAGATTTCTCTGTTCGCGCAGGGTTGGTCAGCAATACCTCTCGTCTTCTTCAAAAGTCAAGGCTGTTGTCAAACTGGAAGACCCTAAAATAGGTGAACCGCTCTGGCTCAAAATAGAGAGGGATGACTTCAGCCTCCCTGCTGACGTGCGCCTCGTGTCGGTTGAGCCTGCAAGTGTTCGGGTGATTCTGCGGCAGATTGTGGCGAGGAAACTGCGCGTTGACGTCGTCACCCGGGGTAATCCTGCAGACGGCTACGAACTGCTTTCCAGACCTATTCCAGAGCCATCAGAGGTAACTGTGACGGGACCCAAGGAGGTGGTGGAGACTCGCGCCACCGTCCCCACTGAGGATGTCATAATAGAGGGAAGACCAACAAGTTTCACCTCAGACTACTCCGTGGTAGATAGACTCAATGGAACCAAGATTGAGTGCCCGACCAGGGTTCGCGTCACAGTCTTGATAGGGGAGAGCAAGCGCGAGGTTCTTATGAATATTCCTGTCTTTGTTCAGACTCCGCCGAACTACAAATACTCTGTAATGCTTGTCGGCGCTGGAGAGGGAAACACTTACCCAATCAAGGTCAAAGGACCCAGGACTGTCATAGAAAACCCCGATATTGTGGCAAAACTGACAGCATTTGTTGTCATAACGCCCGACCTCGTTCCTCGTCCCGGTGTGGCTTACTATAGACCGCTCTTTCTCACCCCTCTACCTGATACGAGAGAGATTGTGCTCGCATACGAGAAACAGATAGGTGTTGAGATAAGAGAACAGCCCGGACAGGACCAGACACATCAAAAGCCCCCTTAGAGCGCTCCGAGAAGAGGTGAAAATGGCTGAAAAACTCTTCGGAACAGACGGTATCCGCGACATCGCGGGCAGTGGTTATCTCGCGCCTGAGTTTGTGCTCAGAATAGGCAGAACAATTGGACGCCTTCTCGCCAATGAGCCTCACCTGTTCGCCCGCGGAAACCTTCGCTGCGGCGCAGTTCCGAAAACTGTGCTTCTCGCACGTGACACTCGCGCTTCAGGAAGAATGATAGAATCCGCCCTCTCTGCCGGAATGCTCTGCGAAAACGTTGACATAACCTGCGTCGGCGTCGTTCCCACTCCAGTCTGCTCATTCCTCACAAAAAAACTGAACTGCGGAGTCGGCGTTATGATTTCAGCCTCTCACAATCCTGCCGAGTATAACGGCATAAAACTCTTTGACTGTGAGGGCTACAAGGTCAAAGACGCGCTTGAGGAGAGGATAGAGCGCATAGTCACAGACAGAAAAGCAAAATTTGACTGCAATCCGCAGACTGGAACTCTTTCCTACAATCCGGATGCGCTGAAGATTTATATTGACGAAACTGTGAAGGCAGCCAGAAAAAAGTTCAACCTGAAAGGGATGAAGATAGTTCTTGACTGCGCTTTCGGCGCAGTCGGCGAGGTTGCGCCTCCCATTTTCACCCGCCTCGGCGCAGAGGTTATCACGATAAATTCAACCCCGGATGGAGACAGCATCAATAAAGATTCAGGCGCACTCTTCCCCCAGTTTGCCTGCCAAAAACTGACTCAGGAGAAAGCAGATATAGCGTTCTCCTTTGACGGCGATGGCGACCGCATAATAGCCATAGACGAAACCGGCTGCGAACGCGATGGCGACTACATTATGGCTATCTGCGCAGAATTCCTCAAAGACCGCGGTGAACTCGCCGCCAACACAGTTGTCACCACAGTTATGTCAAATATCGGACTGGAACTTTTCCTCAGGGAGAGAGGAATAGCGCTTGTCCGCACCAAAGTCGGCGACAGGTTTGTTGCGCAGGAGATGCTTCGCCTCGGCGCAGTGCTCGGCGGAGAGCAGTCAGGTCATATTATGTTCTTCAACGACGCGCCGACAGGCGACGCCACTTGGACAGCGCTCAACCTCCTGCACGCGCTAAGAGAGAGAAAAAAGTCTCTGTCAAAACTGTCCAGGAGCCTGACAAAATATCCTCAGATTCTGCTGAATGTCAGCATCTGCGAAAAGCCGCCCCTTATGTCCATCCCGGAGGTAAAATCTGCTGTGCAGGCAGCTGAAAAAGGACTCGGCTCTGACGGACGTGCCGTGCTGAGATATTCCGGCACAGAACCGCTGGCGAGAGTGATGCTTGAGGGAAAGAGCAAAGCGAAGATAAAGCGCCTCGCCGAAAACATCGCCTCCGCAATCCGGAAAAATCTCGGTCCGCCTCAGGCGGATTCCCCGCGCCAAAAATAGCAAAGCGCCATAATCAAAAATGCGATAAGGGACCGTGTAAAAGTGTAGTAATATAAGAGAGTCACAAAAGAGATTATCGTCCGCTATCCTGATAGTTCTTGCTGCTCTTTTGTTGGTCGGTTGCCGCCGCCCTGAATCCCGTCCCGTGACTGCGCCCCCAAGTCAGTCCTGGGCAAAAACCTACGGCGGTACAAGCGAAGACCATGCGTGGGCAGTCCACCAGACAAGCGATGGCGGCTATATTGTGGCAGGATATACACGGTCTTTTGGCGCCGGTCTTGACGATTCTTGGCTTCTCAAATTGAACAGTGATGGCGCAGTTGCCTGGCAGAAGACCTATGGCGGGGAAGCCTGGGACTACGCGTTCTCGACTAAAGAGACGGGGGATAGTGGGTGTATTGTGGCGGGAGATACACACTCCTTTGGTGCCGGTTACTACTCTGACGTCTGGGTTCTCAAACTGAGCAGTGAAGGCACCGTTACTTGGCAGAAGAGATACGGCGCCTCAAAGTGGGATGGTGCACACTCAATCCAGCAGACAAGCGATGGCGGGTATATTGTGGCAGGATGGACACAGTCTTTTGGTGCCCGTTGTGAAGATTTGTCGGTTCTCAAACTCAACGGTGATTGCACAGTTGCTTGGCAGAAGAGATACTGCGGCATACACGATGACCGTGCGCGCTCGATCCAGCAGACAAGCGATGGCGGGTATATTGTGGCAGGAGCGACAGAGTCCTTCGGCGCCGGTGATCAAGATTTCTGGGTTCTCAAACTGGACAGTGATGGGACAGTATCCTGGCAGAAGACATACGGCGGCACAAAGTGTGACGAAGCACACTCAATCCAGGTGACAACGGATGGCGGGTATATTGTGGTGGGAAACACAGAGTCTTTTGACGCAGGTGATGTCGATTTTTGGGTTCTCAAACTGAACAGCGATGGGACAATTACCTGGCAGAAGAGGTACGGTGGCCCAAGGAATGACTCTGCGTCCTCAATCCAGCAGTCAAGGGATGGCGGATATGTAGTTGCGGGATACACAGCGTCTTTTGCCGCTCATAATTACGATTTCTGGGTTCTTAAAGTGAACAGTGATGGCACAGTTGCCTGGCAGAAGACATACGGTGGCACAAAGGAGGAGGAGGCGCGCTCAATCCAGCAGACGAGAGACGGCGGATACATTGTGGCAGGATACACACAGTCTTTTGGCGCTGGTGGTAACGATTTCTGGATTCTCAAACTGGACAGTGATGGGAGAATCTTATTCAACCCGGCGAGCGGCGCTTCTGTAAGAGATACCAATGTGGTTCCTGTTGACACAAACTGCACTGTGGTAGATACAACAGCGACAGTAACGAATACCTCAGCTACTGTAACTGACACGAACGCGACTGTGACCGACACAAACGCGACTATTATGCAGCAGGCGCCGTAGGTAACAAGTCTTAGGTTTCAGGCATCAGGTATCAGATCAGGAGGGTCTCGCGGCTGACGAATGTGACTACTGCCATTGCGCAGGGGTACTCCCTTCTTGCGTTGCAGACCTCGTCCCAGGTTGCCTGCGCCCAGATGTTGCCCCGGGAAATTTGCCTGAGGAAGTGCCGTGCGGAGAACTCTATTCTTTTCTCTCGGAAGAACCTGTCCATTTCGGGATTGTACGCAAGCGGAACAGTCGCGACCATCCTCCCGTTAGAGGCAAGGCAATTCCTGAGATTTTCTATTGCGTGGATAACTTTGGTCGGCTCACGAGGGTTTTCGTCCCAGCCAATATGCTCAAAAGTTGATATGCTCACGATGAGGTCGTACTTCTTGACAGTCTGATAACTTGCCGCATCTTCGTTGATAACCCCGGGTGCTTTCTCATATTTGTCCAGAACATCGTGCGTGATGGTGAAGTAGTGAGACAGGACATTGCCAACTTCCAGAATGTTTCTGCCTCTGTATTGCCTCACCATCTCCCACACGATAGGGACTTCAACGACCCTGCTGTTCTCATAGGCTCTGTTATACAGGTGATAGAAGTAGCGGTACCTGCGTCCCTGGAACGTGAATGTTCTGGGCGTTTTTAGCGTCCTGGAATAGCAGCACAGGAGAACTCTTTTCATTCTCTTTGCGACATTCATCTCCACACCCAAAGAACTACCGGCGCATCTTACTCTCTGTCGGCACCTTGTCAAGCGACTCACAGGGAGCGTCTCCAGCATTCTGGACGTGTGTGCGAAATTCCTTGACAGGTGCAGGCAAAGATGGGATAAATTGTGTGAGAGAGCAGTGAGAATCCGGTGATAGTTATGATTGACCTTACGCGCAAACACAATCGCCACGAGAGCAGCCGGCTCGGCGTAAAAGTGCTCAGGAAAAAAGTCCGCCTCAGTGTGGAGAACCTTCTGACGCTTGTTTGAGACAGTTACATACCCGCGTTCCTCAAAAGAAGTGAGATTAGAAAGTGCCTGAAATAAGTGTGGTGATACCGACATACAACTGCGCAAGGTGGCTGCCTGAGGCTATTGATTCTGTAGTTACCCAGAATTACCCCGGATGCGAAATCGTTGTGGTTGACGACGGCTCCACCGACAACACCAGAGAAGTGCTCAGGAAGTACGAAGGAAAGATAAATTATGTCTGGCAGAAAAACAGGGGCGAAGCGGGAGCGAGAAACGCCGGAATCAGGGCAGCACACGGCGAATATATAGCGTTCCTTGACGCAGACGACATCTGGCTTCCAGATAAACTCGCTATCCAGATGCCGCTGTTTGAGCGAAACCCTCGCGCAGGTCTCGTCTATGGGAACTTTCTCTACATTGACGAGAGCGGAAAACTCCTGCGTGAGAGAAAGGGGAAATGGTACCGCGGGCGCGTGTCGGTGGAGACTCTCTTCAATGACCTGTCCATCTGGGTCGGGACAGTTATCGTCAGAAAAGAGTGTTTCAAAAAAACCGGTCTATTTGATGAAAGCCTCAAAAGGTCACCTGATGTAGATATGTGGCTGCGAATCGCAGCGTTTTACGAAATAGACTACACTACCGAACCTGTGGCAAAATACAGACAGCGCGCAGGTTCTCTTATGAGGAACAGTGCACTCGTGAGAGAAGAGGCTCTCAACCGAATTGAGCGCAACTACCAGCGTTTCAAAGAAACTCTGAGAGTGTCAGAAAGAACCTATCTACGCATTATTGAAAAAACGCTTTACAGAGTCGGGAAATCAGAACTGAATGATGGCGAAAGACGCCTCGGGAGAGATTTCCTCATAAGGTCACTGACCGCAAATATGTGTGACGTGAAGTCTCTAAAACAGAAGATAAAAGAGATAAAATGGTTAGCCCGCTCATTCTTCAAATAGTTTCACACAGTTTCACAAGCGGCACCATCTCTACGTGAATTCCGCAACCTGCCTCTCTGGAATAGGCAAAATGGGTCAACAGTGTTCCGGCAACTGCAGCACAATGCAACGCGTATTCTCTGAGCGCGATAAGGAATACGTTCCCTGCGCAATCTGCGGCGATTCACATCCGAGATTCCTTCTCTCACACTCAGCCTTTCGCATAGTGAGGTGCGCAAGATGTGGTCTGGTGTTCGTGAACCCGAGACTCCGACTGCCGCTGATTGAGTCGGAATACGGTCCACAGTTTGACGGTTTTGACCCGAAACACACCGGGAAAAAGTTGAGAACAGCCAGAAAACTCATCTGTCAGATTGAAAGGTTCAAGAAGAAAGGTAGACTCCTTGAAATCGGATGCGGCACAGGAAACTTTTTGCAGACTGCGTTGGAGAAGAACTGGGAAGTTGAAGGCACGGAAATATCTGATTTTGCCGTGCGAGTCGTGCACGATAAACTCGGCATCAAGATTCACCGCGGCCCCATAGAAAGATTGCCTCTTCAGCCCGCAAGTTTTGATGTGGTCTGCCTGTTTGAGGTGATAGAACATCTTACTCACCCGCTTGCTTCTATGCGGCGGGTTGCGCAACTTCTGCGCCCCGGTGGGCTTCTCGCACTCTCCACGCCCAATATAGAAACACTCGTATTCAAATATGTCGGAAAAAAATACTACCAGTACTTCCCTACAGGTCATCTCTATTACTTCTCTCCACTGACACTGAAGCACCTTCTACAGACAGCAGGCTTTGAGATAATTGAGATACGCACTAAGAACGAGGATATCAGCCTTCTGTTCAGGCGCATACTCTCCACTTTCGGAGTATGCGCGCTCCACCAAGAGGAAGGTTCAGCAGAAAGAGGAGATAGTGTCGCATTCCGCGTGGCTAAGGCGCTCTTCTATCGGCTATTTGCCGCGGTTGTCAGAAAGATTGTGATACCAATAACAGGCTCTGGAAGGCAGATAACTCTTTTCGCCAAAAGGCGATAGACAGCGCCTTCGTTGGTCCCGCGCTCTGCCAACAAAAGCGTCCCGCACACGCCGGCTCGGTTGTTTCTAAAAATCTGTTGCAACCTGTCAACGCGGCGGCTAAATTTACTATTCAGGCAGAACATTCTTTTTCTCTGCCTGGTGCGCCGGGTCAAGTTGTATCATTGGTATGTCGTTCGGCGACCAGATGCCGAGAGAGTGCTGAGAGTTCTACTATGCCGCGGACTGGAATCGCTAATCTTCCGCTTCACTATGGCAAAGCGCCAAGATGGTTGTTTGATAGGATGTCTCGTCTTGCGCGTGAAATAGCCGCTTTTTCAATCTCTGAGTTCGGTGCGCAAAATTTTCTTGCGCGCCTCTCTGACCCGTTCTGGTTTCAGGCCTTCGGATGCGTCTTAGGGTTTGACTGGCACTCAAGCGGAGTGACGACGACAGTCTGTGGCGCGCTGAAAGAGGGACTCAGAGGGCGCGAGAAAGAACTCGGACTATTTGTCTGCGGTGGGAAAGGCGCTGCATCAAGAAAAACTCCAGGCGAGATTGAGACCGTATGCGAGGGAATCTCGGCTGACCCGGCTCCTCTTATCTACGCCTCCAGAATGTCGGCAAAGGTTGACACTGCCGCTGTTCAGGATTCATACCAGATTTATCACCACACTTTTTTCTTCACCGGAGACGGTCACTGGTGCGTAGTTCAGCAGGGAATGAATGATAAGACCCAACTTGCGCGCAGATACCACTGGCTCGGTGACTCTGTCAAAGATTTTGTCTGCGAGCCGCATAAAGCGGTCTGCTGTGACTGGCGCGGGCAAACGCTCAATATGGTCGCGCAAGAGTCCGAAAGCGCTCGGAAAGCAAGCGTTATCGCGACGCGAGAAAAACCCGAGACGCTTCTTCCTCAACTGAATAAAGTCTCTGTTCTGACTCTGCCCGGGCGCCACGAAATCAGACCGGAAGACTTTCACAGCAGGTATCTGCTCAAAATTCTGACGAAACTTCACGAAGTTGAACCGCAGAATTTTGAAAATCTTCTATCCACGTCTGGTGTTGGACCAAAGACCATTCGCGCGCTCGCGTTAGTTTCGGAGGTAATTTATGGAGCGCCTCCTTCATTCAGAGACCCCGCAAAGTTCAGTTTCGCTCACGGCGGGAAAGATGGCACGCCGTATCCTGTGGACAGAAGAACATACGACTTCACAATAGAGTTTTTGAGTAAGAGCCTGAACAAAGCGCGCGTTGAGAGTTCTGAAAGGAAGAAAGCGTTTGCGCGCCTCGCAAATTTCTTCGCTACATAAGAAAATCAATGAGTGAGGTCTAACTATGGAAAAGGTGGAAGTTGGCAGAATCGGCGAAGAAGAGGCTATCGGGTTTCTGAGGAAAAAAGGTTACGACATCATTGCGCACAACTACCGCAACAAGTTTGGCGAGATAGATATTATTGCGCTGGACAGGGAGACAGTTGTTTTTGTGGAAGTGAGGACGAAGAAGACAGGCGATTTCGGAACTCCCGAAGAGTCTGTGACGAAGGCGAAGATGCGCCAGATTGTGAAAGTGGCGTCAGATTATGTGCGACGGAAACAGTTACAGGAAGAGTCTATCCGCTTTGACTTCATCGGCGTGGTGGCTGGCAGCGGGACAGAAAAATCGGTCATCACCCACATAGAGGACGCATTCCAACCGGGTGATGTGACCCGCACTACGTTATAGGCCTCATTCCGCCTCAAGGAGACTTCAGGAGCGTTTTTGGCTTGGTTTGAAGAACACGAAGTCGGGATATGGTAGCGTCAACTGCCGACCAGGCGAGATATTACCAGCGCCAGAAGGCGTAAACTATCAGGAATATCCACAGAGCGCCAAAAGCGACCGGGAGAGTTTTGTCCATTAGAAAGCGTGTCTGACTTTTAGTCAGTCTCTGCCAGTCGTGGTTGCCCTTCAATGCTCGCCATCCTTTTGATGACTGCCACTGCTTGAATTCGCTGAGTATAGCCTGAGGCACAGACTCCCCTTTCTCCAAGAGGAGTATGTGCCATTGGAAGAACCATACAGCGAGTCCACGCCTCAAGCACACGAGAAACCACACAACGAGAAGGCAGAAGCCAAGTAGCGCCAGAAAGATGGCGAATAACGGCCGCGAGTTAGAAGCGATAAACACCGCTATAGCAAAAACGATGGATTGGGTTGTAATGAATATGCCGCGGTATGCCTGCAGCAGGGAATCCTGGATGCTCCACATTGATAAGAGCCTGTCATACAGGTTACCGGAATTGGACATCACTCACCTCCCTTTTCCGAGGAAGTCTTTTATAGAGTCGTAGATTGCGTCGCGGCTGTCTATATTAGAAAGAGCGAGGTTTTCGTCCTGAGGAAATGCTTCCTCAAGGTCTTTTATGAACTGTCCGCTGCCGTAAGCGCTTTTCACCTGTCCGTAGCAGAATATATTTGACTTGGGCAGAAGTTCATCTTTGAGAAGTTCCACACACCTTCTCGTATCTTCCGTGCCCCAGTTGTCGCCGTCTGAGAAGTGAAACGGATATATGTTGAACTCAGTAGGGTCGTAGTCTTTGCTGATAATGTCAGCGCATAACTTGTACGCGGACGAAATCTTTGTTCCTCCGCCCTCGCGCAGGTGGAAGAAAGTGTCTCTGTCAACTTCTCTTGCGACCGCGTCGTGAGCGATATATCTTATCTGAGTGTCTTTATAGTGTGCGCGAATCCAGGTGTCTATCCAGAACGCTTCTATTCTGACAATCTCTTTTTGCTCTCCGCCCATAGAGCCGGAGACGTCCATCATATAGATGATGACTGCGCGGGATTCTGGAGCCCTCACCACCTTCCACGTCCTGTATCTCTTGTCCTCGCGAATGGGGATTATTACAGGGTTTTCAGGGTCGTACTGTCCGAGGCATATCTGGCGTTTGAGCGCCTCTTTGTAGGTTCGCTTGAAGCGGCGAAGCGATTCAGGACCGGCTCGCGAAATTCCGGTATATTTGTGTCTCTCGGATGAAATTCTGTATTTCCCTCGCGGCTGAATCTTTGGCAGTTCAAGTTCTTCGCCGAGGATTTTGGCAAGTTCTTCTAACGTTACCTCCACCTCAAGAATGTGTTCGCCCGGCTGGTCGCCCGCACCTGAGCCTGCGCCGCGAAGCGGGTCGCCCTGCCCGCCTTCGCCCTGACCGACGCCGCCTGCTCGCGAGCCGTATCTGAAGCGTGGAATTTCAATTTGAGGTATGGGAATGGAGACAATTTGCTTGCCCATCCTGCCAATCAGTTCGCCTGTAGTTATGTATTTTCGCAGATTCTCCTTGATTTTGCCGCGGATAATCTGCCGAAATCTGTAATGGTCCTGCTCAATCCTCTTTACCAACGCCTGTCTCCCGACCGCCTCTCCCGGCTACCGGAATTTACCAGTGGACTGAAATCCACTGCTTTTATTCTTCCTGTTTGCGTTTGGTGTCGCCGCGGGCAAAGATTGACGCGACGAAGTTCAGAACATCTGTGGCACAGACATCGCAGTAACCGTATTCTCTGATAAGCCGCCCTTTTACCAGGTCAATCTTCTCCTGAGTCTCTTTGTCAACCACTCCTGTCACAAGGCTTGAAAGTCTTATTGTATCTTTCTGGTCTTCAAATAGTTTCAGTTCCAGAGCCCTTCTGAGTCTCTCGTTGCTCATATAACTGAATGACTTTCCATTTATTGCGAGCGCGCCGATGTAGTTCATTATTTCGCGTCGGAAATCGTCTTTGCGGCTTTCAGGAATATCAATTTTCTCTTCTACTGACCGCATCAGGCGCTCGTCAGGCTCTTCATCCTGACCCGTGTATTTGTTTCTCACCTTTTCTTTGAGAGTGTAGGCTCTCAGGTTGTCAATGTAGTTTGCGCAGAGCCTGTTGAGCGCTTCTCTGTCAGCGCTTATCGCCCGCTGCACCTCATCCTTGACCACGTCTTCGTATTCCGCCTTCACAACCGCTATCAGTTCCCTGTAATGTTTTTTCTGCTCCTCGCTTGTTATGAGTGAATGGTGCGCCAGACCCCCCTCAAGTTCGTTCAGAACCATAAACGGGTTGACGCACTGCACATTTTCTTCACTCACGAGAGCGTTGGAAATCTTGTCCTGAATATATCTCGGAGAGATTCCCAACATCGCTTCGTGTTCCGCTTCCTCTTTCAACTCTTTCACTGTGTCCTCGGTGAAGCCGGGAAGCGTTTTACCGTTATACAGTTTCAGTTTCTGAAGAAGCGAGAGCGATGCTTTTTTCGGCACCTCAAGTCTTGTGAGAATCGCCCACATAGATGCCATCTCAATAGTATGCGGCGCTATATGCTTGCCAACTATTTTGTTCGGGTTATAATCCTTCTCGTAAATTTTCACCTCGTCATCAAGCGTGACGACATACGGCGTGTCAATCTTCAGGGTTCTGTCGCGGAACGCTTCCATAAGTTCGTTGTTCTGGAGTTTTCTATATTCTGGTTCGTTTGTGTGTCCGATAATAACCTCATCTATATCTGTCTGCGGAAATTTCTTCGGCTTTATTTTGTGCTCCTGTGATGCGCCGAGGAGGTCGTAGAGGAACGCGACATCAAGTTTGAGCACTTCAATAAACTCTATGAGTCCGCGGTTGGCTATATTCAGTTCTCCGTCAAAGTTGAACGCGCGCGGGTCAGAATCCGAGCCGTATTCAGCAATTTTGCGGTAATTGATGTCTCCTGTCAGTTCTGTGGAGTCCTGATTCTTTTCATCCTTTGGCTGAAAAGTTCCCACTCCGAGCCTGTCTTTCTCGCTCAGGATGAGGCGCTTGACAACTACGTTCTCTATCATCTTTGACCAATCGCCTTCATACTTGCTGAGGTAATTATTGTAATACCATCTGCAGTGCGGACAGACCGGACCATCTATACGCAGTTTGTATTCGCATCTGCCGCTTCTGTTTATCTCTTCCAGAATCTTTTCTCTCGTCTCCGTCGGGATGAGGCGCAGCGGCTCTTCGTGCATAGGGCAGTCAGCGATTTCGCCCGACTCAAGACGCCAGCCAAACGTGTAAAGCGCACCTTCCTTGGTCTTTGAATACCTCTCAAGCCCTTTCTTCAGAATCCGCACTATCGTGCTCTTCGCGCAGCCGACAGGTCCGTGGAGCAGGAAAATCCTCTTCTCCGTGCCGTAGTTGTTCGCCGCACTCTTTATGTGATGAACCAATTTCATAAGAGGCTGGTCAAGCCCGAACACGGCGTCTTCGCCGTCAGTTATCGGGTCGTCAAAAATGTTGTGGTGAATTATCTTCTCCTTGCGCAGTGAGTACTCCCTCGTCCCGTAGGAGCATACCATATCGTGGAGCCGTTGAAATGCGTTTCGCAGCACGTTTGGATTATCAGCCACAATATCCAGATACTGCTGAAAAGTCCCTTTCCAGTGCTGCTCTCTGAAATCTTGAAGGTCAAGGTTCTCTTTTACAGCGTTGAGGATAGTCTCCGCCCTCAGATTCTGCGCATCCGGGTTTTCACCTGCGGCAGGAGCGCTTCTCTTCTCACACTTCGCCATCTTTTACCTCCGTCTAAGAGCGACAGTTTCGTAACACAAAAAATTTTACCCTCACATTGCCCGCTGTCAAGCCAAATCGCAATCACTTGCCATACAGGCGCGCACATCAGTTTCGCGGCGGCAAAGTAGCAGAAAGCCCGCGAAGTGAGCGAGCGTGGTTGCACCCCGTCTTCGCCGCTTGCAGAGTCCGTGGACGCGAACCTCACTATCCCGCCAATCACTCTCATCTTTCGGCTCTCTGTCCTGTAAATTGCCATTTTTAGCAACTCAAACACAAAATGCAAGTTACGCGATTTTAGCCCCTTCCAATTTACAGGATTTCTATAATATCCCCTGAAGCCCCACGCGCAAGCGTGGGGAGATAATTATCTCGCTCGCGCGCGAAAAATCATATAGAAAAGAATCCGCATCTTTTTTGCCTGTTTTGAAAAAAATATTTCTAAAAGTGTGTATATCCACAGCGATGTATAGAGGGCGAAAAAAGTATGAAGTCAAAAGTATGAAGTGTGAAGCCGCGGGATTCATCCCGCGGTAATGAAGCCCCACGCGTAAGCGTGGGGAGGGTAATGGGACAGAAAGGAGTTCGTTATGAGACCTGAAACGCTCAGACGCAGAAAAGAGATTATCACACTTCTTTCGCGTGGATTTTCGCAGACCGAAATCGCTGAAGCGCTGAATATACCCGCGGAGACCGTCTATAACGATACGAGAGAGATAAGAAACTCCACCTGCGCGGAACTCCTTGGACACACAAGGAAGGAGATTCTACACACCGCTCTTATGACCCGCGCAGCGCGGGTGAAAGAGTTATGGCGCACAGTATCTGAGACAGACAGCGGCTGGGTAAAGGTTCACGCTTTGAAGAGTTTGAGGAACGAGGATATGTTTTTGCTGAAGGTTATTTCACTTCTGCGCCTGAACTACGAGAGCGCAGAGGAAGCGAGGAAGCGTCTCCTGGACTCCGCAGATTACGCGCCCGGTTTCGTTCCGTAGATTCTCTCGGCTCTCGGCTATCCCGGAATTTTCACCGCAGAGGCGCAGAGAACGCCGAGAAAAGGCAGAAGCAAAAGGGTAAAGAGAGGAAAATAGAAGAATCCGGGAATAGTGACAGGGTGTCATTTGGAGTTTGACTTTGATTTGTCCTGTGGGCTTTGGTTCATGCGGCTTCTCCGCGCTCTCCGCGTCTCGGCGGTGAAATATGCAGGCTATTCTCTTTTACGCTTGCCGAAGATGACTGAAGATGAAGCGAGCCAGCGCGCTCTTGATATAGCCGACCCCATCCGCGGTCTGATGTTATAGGACGCTAAAATGCAAGAAACTTGTATCGCGTCTCGGGAATTATCCTTTTTCAAGATTCTCCTGATAACTCTGATGAAATTTTTCTAACCGCTCTTCTTACTTCTTCAATACTGTTTATGTTCTCAATTATTGGTTTCAGATATTCTTCACGAAAGACTATGAAACCATTTCGGAGGCGGTCAAAGTATTTCTGAAACGAGGATAATGCTCTCTTGTAACCGTTCTTGTCCTTTACCCGGGGGCTTTCGCACCGTCTCTTCAATTCGTCCAAGTTGAAAACAGCATAAGGAATAGTGACCACTTTCTTTTTTTCGCCTACTGTCCGCGCTTCTTTTCTCTCGCTTATCTTCGCTATTTGGAATCCAATATCATTATGTCCTACCCCCGGTTTTTGTACCAGCCTCAATTAGAGGGTGCCACCATCGCCCCGGCGTTCTGTAAGCGAAGTGAAGCCGCAGGCGTAACGAAGCTTACGGAACG
>Ga0315280_10005411_pt1 | contig 18224 bp, 11 predicted proteins | sample YL17G06_40_MG_FD_203697 | JGI IMG/M metagenome (GOLD analysis project Ga0315280, IMG submission 203697) | Sediment microbial communities from Yellowstone Lake, YNP, Wyoming, USA - YL17G06_40 | ecosystem: Environmental > Aquatic > Freshwater > Lake > Sediment | place: USA: Wyoming | collected... | reverse complement strand
CGCAGCACCACTTCAACAAAGAACTCTTCGGGGAAGTCGAGCACCTGAGACAGCTCGCGATGAACGGACTCGGCTACCCCGTTGGCCTGAAGCTTCTCGAAAAGCAGGTCGTGCACTTCAACTACGTTCATCTGGTGCCTCCGACTTCGGCTCTTCGGGTGCAATTAGCACCCTACACCGTTCAAATTCCGTGCGAACCTCTTCCAAAATCGTAACAGCGGCATCACGGGGCTGCCTGACGTCGCCCGAATACGCCTGAGCCACCCAGTCGCTTCCATAATCCGCACGTTCCCGTCGCTTCTGCCACTTCTTCAGGTTGTCGCTGAAGCGGTCTCCCAGCAAATGCCTTATCTCCTTCTGCACATCCTTCTGTGTCGTGCGCGGACGAACGCCCCTCCCCTTCGCGGCTTCGGCGGCTAGCAGGGCATTGCAGACGTGGTACATCGCGTAGTAGCAGCGCGACAAAGCGTTGCGGATCACGTATTCATTGGCATTGGCAGGCAACTCGGTGGTAGCGAGAAAACCATTGGCCAGTCGCAGGCGCTCTTCGACCTCCTCCTGCCGTTGAGGGGTCATGCCCTGATCCGCAGCATCCACCGCCTCCAGTATACGGCGACCGCACCGAGAGGACAAGGCGGCCGCGCCGGTCGGACGCCGGGCTTGGACTTGAGTGCGGAACAGGGAATGCGGAACGCCGGCTTCGGAGTGCGGTACTCCGCATTCCGCACTCCGAACTCCGCACTGGGTTACGCGGGGGCGGGGCGCTCGCCTTCGGCCAGGGGCCGCACGCCGGGCTTGGCTTCCGGCTTCAATACCTGCTGGCGCTCGTCGGGCGGCTGCTTGTGCCGCGAGGGGGCGGCGGGCGTGGGCAGCTCCTTGCCCTCGATCAGCATCTTGATCTCGTGCCCGTCCAGCACCTCGCGCTCCAGCAGCGTTTCCGCCACCCGCACCAGCGTCTCGCGGTTGTCGGTAAGGATCTTGCGCGTGCGGTCGTAGCCCCGCTGCACGATAATGCGCACTTCCTCGTCGATGCGGATGGCCGTGTGCTCCGAGAAATCGCGGTGCTGGGCGATCTCGCGGCCCAGGAAAATCTGCTCTTCCTTCTTGCCGAAGGTGATGGGTCCCAACTCGCTCATGCCCCACTCGCAGACCATCTTGCGGGCCAGCTCGGTGGCGCGCTCGATGTCGTCGCCGGCGCCGGTGGTGATGTGGTTCATGGACAGCTCTTCCGACACGCGCCCGCCCATCATGATGGCGATGCGGGCCTCCAGGAAGTCCTTGGTGTAAGTGTACTTGTCGTCTTCCGGAAGCTGCATGGTGACGCCCAACGCCATGCCGCGGGGAACGATGGTGACCTTGTGAACCGGATCGGCGCCCGGGATGAAGGCCGCCACCAGGGCGTGGCCGGCTTCGTGGTAGGCGGTGTTGCGGCGCTCGGCCTCGCTCAGCATCAGCGACTTGCGGGCCGCGCCCATCATCACCTTGTCCTTGGCCAGCTCGAAGTCGGCCATGGTGACCGTCTTGCGGTTGTAGCGGGCGGCGTTCAATGCCGCTTCGTTGACCAGGTTGGCCAGGTCGGCGCCCGAGAAGCCGGGCGTGCCGCGGGCCAGCACCGTCAGGTCCACGTCCTCGGCCAGCGGGATCTTGCGGGTGTGCACGCGGAGGATGGCCTCGCGCCCCTTGGCGTCGGGCCAGTTCACCACCACGCGCCGGTCAAACCGGCCTGGGCGGAGCAGCGCCGGGTCCAGCACGTCGGGCCGGTTGGTGGCCGCCACCAGGATCACGCCCTCGTTGGACTCGAAGCCGTCCATCTCCACCAGCAACTGGTTCAGGGTCTGCTCGCGCTCGTCGTGGCCGCCGCCCAGGCCCGCGCCGCGGTGCCGGCCGACGGCGTCGATTTCATCGATAAAGATGATGCAGGGCGCGTTCTTCTTGCCCTGCTCGAACAGGTCGCGGACCCGGCTGGCGCCCACGCCCACGAACATCTCCACAAAGTCCGAGCCGGAGATGGAGAAGAAGGGAACGTTGGCTTCGCCCGCGACGGCGCGCGCCAGCAGGGTCTTGCCGGTTCCCGGCGCCCCGACCAGCAGCACGCCCTTGGGAATGCGCCCGCCCAGCTTCTGGAACTTCTGCGGCTCGCGCAGGAACTCGATGATTTCCTGCAGCTCCTCCTTCGACTCCTCAACGCCGGCCACGTCCTTGAAGGTGACTTTTTTCTGCTGGCTGGAGAGCAGCCGGGCCCGGCTCTTGCCGAAACTCAGCGCCTTGTTGCCGCCGGTCTGCATCTGCCGCATCATGAAGATCCAGAATCCGATCAGCAGCAAGAACGGCGAGGCCTGCACCAGCAGGCTCAGATAGGAAGTGCTGGAGACATCCTTGACGTTGATGACCACCCCTCGCTCGCGCAGCGATTTGATCATGTCGGGATAGGCCATGGGCGCGAAGGTCTTGAAGGCCTGGTTGTCCTTCTTGAACTTCCCGTGGATTTCCGGCGGAGCGTTGGGCGTGCCGCTGATGGTGACTTCAGCGACGTTGCCCGCCTCCACTTCGTTCATGAAGCGGGTGAAATTCAGGTCCTGTTCACGGTTCGGCGTCCCGGTTTTGACCACCTGCCACAGGAGCACCGCGGTGGCCAGCATCACCACCCAAAACACGATAGTTTTAACGGTCGAGTTCAAGAACGCCTACCTTTGGTACGGCTGTCGGCCGAAGGCTGTCGGACCAACGCGCCGCTCACTGCCTACTGCCTTCTGCCGCCTTCGGCGCCAGCTTGGCAATATAGGGCAGATTCCGGTACCGCCTGCCGGCGCCCATTCCGTAACCTACCAACACCAGCCCGTCCACCTTAAAACCCACGAATTCCGGTTCCAGCGGCACGCGCCGCTCGCTGCTCTTGTCAATCAAGGTCGCCGTGCGAATGGATGCCGCGCCTTTCACCAGGAACTGCTGGATCAGATGCTCCTGAGTGACGCCGGTATGCAAAACACAATCGACCAACAGGATGTCCTGCCCCTGCACATCCAGGCTGGGGTAGTGTGTGATCAAGCGCCGCTCGTATCCGCTTTCGACCACGTCGCGGATGTCCACGTAGACCAGGCTGCAACTCACCGGGCAGGTAAGCCGGCGGACCAAGTCGGCGACAAAGATGAAAGCGTTGTCCAGCAGCCCGACCAGGTGCACTTCCTTGTCGGCATAAGTTTGCGAGATAGCGGCGGCCATCTCGCCGACCCTCTGCTGGATCTGCTCCTCAGTGAACAGGATTTCCATTCTGCTCCTCGGCGGTCGCTTCCTCGCGGATCAGGATGCCGGTCTGGCTGGAAGCGCGCAATCGGAACGAGTGCGCCACGGGAAAGCCTCGCACCCAAACCACGTCCCGGCCGCTGACCACCACCGGCCACCCCCTACGTTCATCGGCAGCGACCCGGCGCCGCAACAGCAAGGTCTTGATCTTCTTAACACCCTCGCCGGTCGGTGATTCGAACACATCCCCTGCCCGCCAGTTCCGAACCACCAGCGGCGTCCGGACACGGCCGAAATCCAACAGCTCCCCCTTGCTATTGTACCCCGTTTGGCAAGCGTCCCGCCCAACTAAATCAAAAAGCAACCGCGTTCCGGTTGCAGGAATGGCACATGTGCCAGGAACGCCTACCTGGAATTCATAATCTTCCGGCCTGTCGGCGCGGCCGCGGCGCAACTCCAAAGAGTTGAACACCCGCACCGCCCGAAGTCCCGAAAACAAGAGCGATTGGCCGCTGGTTCCGGAGGTCGCCAGGCGCCTCAGGGAGTCGACCTGGGCGATGTCGATGGCGCCGGTGCAGCCGGCCTGGGCCAGCGCGGCGCGCAGCAGGCGCCGTTGCTCGGCCCTATGTAATTGGACGAAGCGCGGCAAATGAAGTTTCAAAATGCTTCCTTGCCCGCCTTTTGTGGACCCTTGGACCCTTGGACCCTTGGACCCTTGGACCCCGACATGTTCCAACAGTTCGCTCACCCGCCGGTTCCAATAGTCTTCCTCGTCGCGGGCAATCTCGGCGGTGGCCGCCAAGTGCTCGACCAGCCGCGGGTTGAATTGCTCCAGCAACGGGAGAACGGCGCCGCGCAGGCGATTGCGGGTCAGGCGCAGGTCGCGGTTGCTGGAGTCCTCGCGCCAGCTCAGTCCCTGCTCTGTCAGCCAGGCGCGCAACTGCGCGCGCCGCAGCTCGAGCAAGGGCCGGACCAGCCAGCCGTCCACCACCGGGTAGATGCCGGCCAGGCCGCGGGTGCCGGCGCCGCGCACCAGGCGGGCCACCACCGTTTCCGCCTGGTCGTTGGCGGTGTGCCCCGTGGCCACCTTGCTCACCCGGCCGCTCTGGACCAATTCGCGCAGGAAGCTGTAGCGCAGGGCGCGGGCGGTCGCCTCCAGGTTGGCGCCTTGTCGCCGCGCCTCGGCGGCAACGTCCTGTGCTTGGTGGAAGAACGGCAGGTGGTGGCGGGCGGCGAGCTGCTCGACGAACCGCGCGTCGCCCTCCGATTCCGCGCCGCGCAGCCGGTGGTTCAGATGGGCGACGGCCAGGGCAATGCCCAGCCGCTCGCGCAGCCGCGCCAGCACTTCCAGCAGGGCCACGGAATCGGCGCCGCCGCTGACGGCCGCGGCCACCGCGTCGCCCGGCTGGATCATGCCGGTGCGCTTCAGGTATTGATAAACTTGCTCGATCATCTCCTGCTGTGATTATCGCTCACCAGAGGCCGTTGAGCCACGGTAGCGTATGGTAGACTTGATCTGCGAATATGCCCAAAACCAGACCGCACACATCATCCGAACGACAAGCGGCTTGCCGATCGGTGGCAAAGCTGGGGCGACGGCGTCGAGTCGTCATCCCTAAGTCTTTCTGCGAGCGAATGGGGCTTCGCGAGGGTGACCCGATCGAATTCAGCAGCAGCAACAAGAGAATCGTAATCAAGCCCGGAAAAAAGCGAATTCCGAATCCAGCCCTCCAGAAATTCGCAAGACTCAGCCCGGAGGAAGAAAAGACAGTCGCCCGAAGTCGCGAGCAATTCAAGCGCGGCGAGTACGTCACTTTGGATCAACTCAAACATGAGTTGGGACTATAGATTTTCCCGCTGTTGGCCCACGCAGCGAGAAGACCTACCGCTGATCCAGGCCATCCAGGCAGGCAAATTATCGGTCGCGGGCTCGCGTGGTAGAATTTTCGTATGCCTGCCGAGAAGATGAACGAAGAAGCCGCCAACGCACTGCCTGCATTCACCAACGAGAAGCTGACCGATTTCTCCGTCGGCGAATACCGGCGGGCCATGCAGGAGGCGGTCGAGAAGGTGCGCGCCGAGCTGGGGCGCGAATACCCGCTGCTCATCGGCGGCCGGAAGGTCTATTCCGAGCAGAAACTGAAGTCGCTGAATCCCTCGCGGCCGGAGCAGGTCGTCGGGGTCTTTCAGAAAGCGTCGGCGCAGCAAGCCGAAGAGGCTGTCGAGGCCGCTGGCCGCGCGTTCGAGAGCTGGAAGCGTGTGCCGGCGCAACAGCGCGCCGAGTGGCTGCTGCGCGCCGCCTCCCTCATGTGCCGGCGCAAGTTCGAGCTGTCTGCATGGATGGTTTTCGAAGCAGGGAAGACCTGGCCGGAGGCCGACGCCGACACCGCCGAGGCCATCGACTTCTGCGAGTTTTACGCCCGCGAGGCCCTGCGCCTGCTGCTGCCCTGCGCCGGCCGCGTCACGCCCATCCCCGGCGAGAAGAACGAGCTGTGCTACATCCCGCTGGGCGCCGGCGTGGTGATTCCGCCGTGGAATTTCCCGCTGGCCATCACCGCGGGCATGACCACGGCGGCGCTGGTTTCTGGCAACACCGTGGTGCTCAAGCCCTCCAGCGACTCCCCTACGATCGCTTACAAGATGTGCGAACTGTTGTTCGAAGCCGGGCTGCCGGCGGAGGCGCTGAATTTCCTGCCGGGCAGCGGCGCGGTCATCGGCGACGTTTTGGTGGAAAGCCCGCGCACCCGCTTCATCGCTTTCACCGGGTCGAAAGAAGTCGGCCTGCGCATCAACGAGCTGGCCGCCAAACACAAGCCGGGCCAGCGCTGGGTCAAGCGCGTGGTGGCCGAGATGGGCGGCAAGGATGCCATCATCGTCGATGACCAAGCCGACCTGGACAAGGCGGTCGAGGGCGTGACCGTTTCCGCCTTTGGCTACCAGGGGCAGAAATGCTCGGCCTGCTCCCGCGCCATCGTGCTGGATGCCATCTACGACAAGTTCCTCGAGAAACTCCGGCAGCGCGTCGCCAAAATCACCGTCGGGCCGGCCGATGACCCCGGCAATTACATGGGTCCGGTCATCAATGCCTCGGCGATGAAATCGATTCTGGATTACATCGAGATCGGCAAGAAGGAAGGGAAGCTGGTGGCCGGGGGCGCGCGGGCGGGTGAAGGCGGCTACTTCATCCAGCCCACCGTGCTCGCCGATGTCGATCCGAAGGCGCGCATCGCGCAGGAAGAGATTTTCGGGCCGGTGCTGGCGGTGATCCGGGTGCGCGACTTCGACCACGCCCTGCGCGTCGCCAACGACAGCGAGTACGGCCTGACCGGCTCGGTCTATTCCAACAACCGCGAGAAACTGCAAAAGGCCCACAACGAATTCTTCGTCGGCAACCTCTATTTCAACCGCAAGTGCACCGGCGCGCTGGTGGGCGGCCATCCGTTCGGCGGCTTCAACATGTCGGGCACCGACTCGAAAGCCGGCGGCCGCGACTACCTGCTTCTGTTCACCCAGGCCAAAGCCATCTCCGAGAAACTGTAGTATCCCAATCCGCAGATTGCGCAGATGCAGCCGCCGCCAGAATCTGCAGAATCTGTGAAATCTGCGGATTGGCTTCTTCCGCTGTGGCTTTGTGGTTCAATTCACCGCCAGCGGAATTTTACGCCGGCAACGAAGTTTCTCCGCAGGGCAGGGAAGCCCAGCGCTTCTTCATACCGGCTGTCGCTGAAATTGAACAGGCGCCCATAGAGAGCGACTTCGCGGCTGAGCGCGAACTCAGCGCCGAGGTCGGCGCGGACGTAACCGGCATTGCGAAGGACGCCACCGGCCAGGCCCATGAGTGGATCGACATCGAGCACGGCCGAGCGCAGGACCGCGCCGGTGTGGAACGTCATGCGCAGCGGGCGCACGCACCAGGCGGCCAGGAAGGCGGCCGAATGCTCGGGGCGGCGCAGCAGCATCTGGCCCACCTGCAGCGGGGCCAGCGCGCGGCCGGGCGCGCGGTCCAGTGACAGCACTTCGCTCGCCAGCCGGGTGTAGTGCCCGTTCAGGCTCAGCCACTCGGCGGGGCGCGCGGCGCCGGAAAGCTCCACACCCTGCGCGCGCGAGTTGGCCAGGTTGTCGGACTGAAATTTGCTGATTGCGGCCAGGTTGCCGCTGAGCGTGACGATCAGGTCGTGGTAGCGGTTCAGGAACCAGGTGGCGTCCAGGACCGCGCGGCGGCCCGCGAATTCCCGCTGAAGGCCCGCATCCACGCTGGTGGTGCGCTCGGGATGCAGCCGGGGGTTGTCGGTGAAAGCCAGCTCGAAGCCGTCGGGGGCCCGCAGGCCGGCGCCGGCGCTGGCATGCAGCTTGAGCGGCCCGCCGGCGCGCGGAAGGAACGCAAGGGAAAGCTTGGGGCTGAGCGCCAGGTTCTGGCGGGCTTCCAGGCGCGGCCGCCACCAGCCGTCGGAGGGCAGCATCGAAGTGCGGATGGCTTCCAGCCGCAGCCCGGTGTTGAGGAACAGCCGGCCGCCGGACTGGTAGCGGTTTTCGGCGAACCAGCCGAAGCTGTGCCGCAGCAGCGGGAAATCGGAGGCGCGCTCGTCGGTGATGTAAGTGTTGCGGAAGCGCTCCCGCTGGTATTCGAAGCCGAAGGCCACGGCATCGGTCTCGCTCAAGGTCACTTGCGTTTCGGTTCCCAGGCCGGCACGCGCCTGGCGAGTGCGCCAGGGGCCGAAGGGCGATTCGTAACCGAGGCGGTCGGCGTAATAGCTGCCGGTGAGCCGCTGGAGCACGCGGCCGCGCTGCGCCTCGAACTCGAGGCCGTGAACGTAGGAATTCTCCTTGCCGCGGGTGACGCGGTCCACCGGCGTCAGGCGAAAGGGGCCGGGCGCGCCAACTTCGTTGGCATCGGCCAGCAGCGAGTAGCGCAGGCGGGCGGCGGGCGTCATCTCGTACTCCAGGCGCAGCGAGCCGGCCTCGTTGCGATAGTCGTCGTTGGCCACCACGCCGTCGCTGGAGTGCCGCATCAGGTCGAAGCTCCAGCCGAAGCGGCGCTGGCGGCCGGCGGCGCCCAGCGAGCCGCGGGCCGTGCCGAAGCTACCTCCTTCAATCGCCCCGCGCGTTTCCAGCGGCCCGCTTGGCCGGCGGGTGATGATGTGGACCACCGAGCCGATGGCATTCAGCCCGTACAGCGCGCTCTGCGGCCCGCGCACCACCTCGATGCGCTCGATGCTCTCGACCGGCAGGTTGGCGAAATTGAAGGCGCCGCCGAAATCGTTCACCTTCACGCCGTCCACCATCACCAGGTTGTAGTTGGAATTGCCGCCGCGCGCGAACAGGCTGGTGACGCCGCCCCGCCGGCCGCTTTCGACAATGCTGAGGCCGGGCACGTGCCGCAGCGCTTCGCCGACGCTTTCCGCGTGCATTTCCTCCAGGTCGGCGCGCGTCAGCACGGTGACGGAAGAGGCGGCCGAGGAGGCGGGCATTGCCGCGCGCTCGGCCGTGACCATTACCACTTCGCTGCGGGCGGCGAGTGCCAGGCGCAGTTCCGCGGCCGCCGCGCCGCCGGACACCGCGATCTTTTCCGGCGTGCCGCTGAGGCCTGGAGACGCGGCCAGCAGCGTGTACGCGCCGTCGGGAACGGAGGCGAAGCGGAAGCGCCCCGCGGAATCGGCGCGCGCCTCGCGCGGCACGCCGCCGAGCAAATGCACGGTTGCCCCGGCCACGGGCCGCCCCTGCGGATCGAGTACGAGGCCCGTCACGTCGCCGCGCAGGCCGGCGCAAAAGACAACAAGAAGCAAAACAAGGAAGCTGGAAAATCGAACCGGAGTGGTCATCGCTCCTCCTATCCCGCGACAGGGGATGATGGGACAGCGGCAAAAGAGCCGCCGTATTGTGCTCCCGGCCGGTCTCCTGACTCGTGCGTAGCCCGCGGCGCGATTGCCGGGGGCCGTGCCCGCCTTCCCATCCCGCTGGCCCGAATTCGGGCTGGCCCGAATTCGGGCTTGCCAGGACAGTGGCATTCCGGGCACGATGTCCGCAAATCACAGTGGCGGGGCCGTGCTGGCTTCGCACCAGCTTCCCGTCACCGGGAGCTTGTTCAGTGATCCATGTTATGCCCGCGGGGCGGCGTTGGCAAGCGGCGAAACCAGAGGCACTAGGCAGTAAGCAGTAGGCAGTCCAGTCCGGTCTCCTGCCGACTGCCTAGTGCCTGCTGCCTACTGCTTACTGGCGGAGGCTTGGCTTCTCGGCGGTCGGGAAATCGGCGGGGACCTTCTGGGTGACGCGCCCGGTTGCGGCCCATTCCGCGCCGCGCTGGAAGGTCACGATGAAGCCGACGCACTTCATGTTCTCCGGGCCGTGTCCCAGCACGTTTTGAAACACTCGGCCCCGGCCGGATCGGACGGTAAACAGCACCGGCTCGTTTTCGCCCGTGCCGCCCTGCGCCGCATCCGAGTAGCCGGTGGCCAGCACCTCGAGGTTGTTGGCCGGCCCGCGCAGGCTGTCGTAGAACTCGTCGGTGGTGTGCATCCAGACCGGCGGCAGGCCGCGGGTGATGGGATGTTTCGGATCGCGTACGGTCACTTGGAAGGCGTGCTGCTTGCCGTGGTGCCCGGCCTTTCCCGGCTTGGTGTCGCGGACGAACTGGCCGTCGCGGAAGCGCACGTAGGGTCCGGTTCTTTCGTCGCGGCCGCCCCAGCCCGCCAGCCCCACCATCTCCTCGAATTCCTTCCACCCGCCGAAGGCGCTGGCGGCGGCATGGATCAGCACCAGGCCCCCGCCGCTGCGGACGTACTCGACGAACGCTGCCCGGGTCTCGGCCGGCCACGGCTCGTTCTTCGGGTAATCGGTGTAGTTGTCGATCACCACCTGGTAGGCGGAGAACTTGGGCCGGTAGTTCTTCAGCCCTTCCTCGCCCGGCTCGGCGGTGGCCACATCCACGGCGAACAAGCCCGTGTCTTCCAGCGCCTTCTTGAGAACGGGCGTGGTCAGCTTCCACTGATGGTTGTTGCGGCCGTCGATGATCAGGGCCTTGATCTGCGCGCCATAGGCAACAGAACAAAGCACAAAGAAAACCGCGAGAACCTGCACCCGGTATTTCATTGCTGTTTGCTCCCTTCAACGCAGAGACGCAGAGATCGCGGAGGAAACGCAGAGGAGACTGCGCTTCTTCCCTGCGTCATCTCCGCGACCTCTGTGCCTCTGCGTTGAAATCACACTTCGTCGGCTGTTACTGCTAGTCGTAGCCGCCGAGCCGCCGGATCCAGATGTTGCGGAAGCGCACTTTGTCGCCGCCGTGGTTCTGCAGCAAAAGCGGCTCTTCGGCGGGATGCGGTGTATACGTTCCGACCCTGGCATGCGGCGTGTTGCCGATCAATTGTTTGCGATTGTGCAGCAGGACGCCGTTGTGAAACACCGTAAAATAGGCCGGCTTGACGAGTTTTTCGCCGTCGAACCGGGGCGCTTCAAAAATAATGTCGTAGCTTTGCCACTCGCCCGGCTTGCGGCAGGCGTTCACCAGCGGAGGCCACTGGCCGTAAATGGCGCCTGCCTGGCCGTCGGCATAGGTGGGGTTATCGTAGCAGTCCAGCACCTGGATTTCATAGCGGCCCCTCATGAACATGACGCCGCTGTTGCCGCGGAACTGGCTCTTGTTGGCGATCTCGGCAGGCGCGGCCCACTCGATGTGCAACTGGCAATCGCCGAATGTCTCCTTAGTCATGATGTCGCCGGTGCCGGGCGTCACTTCCATGTAACCATTCTCCACCTTCCATTTCGGTTCGCTGGTTCCGCCGCTCCTCCTGCTCGTCGATATCCATTGCGACAAGTCCTTGCCATCGAACAGCACGATGGCATCGGCGGGCGCGCGCCCCGGGCGATCCGGCGAGCTTTCGGTTCCCGGGGTGATGATGCGGGGCCGCGGGCGGAAGACGTCATGAACCCGCCACTTCTGGTCCGGCAGATAGTCGGTGTCGTCGTAGCCCAGGGTGCGGTCCTTCTCTTCGCCCTGCGCCTTCTGTGCTTTAGCCGCGCCCTTCTTCGCGCCTTTCTGCGCCTGCGCGAACGCCAGCCCGCACAGCAATCCAGCAATGACAATTACCGCCCAAGCAATTCGTCGAACGCTCACACACACCCCCTCATGAACCACCAGGACAACGAGTCAGCAGGTCTTGGTGTCTTGGCGCAAAAATATCACAAAGCCATCCGCGGATTGCGCGGATTTTCGAATTAGCCCAATCTGCGTGAATCCGCGAAATCCGCAGGTTGGTTTCCTCTTGATCGTGGATAATGGCGGTCGTGGAGCTGAGCAAACGAGAACGGGTGGAGCGCACCTGCCGGCTGGAGACAGCCGACCGGGTGCCGTTCGTGCCTGCCATCTACGAGCATAAGGCGGCGCTGATCGGCCGCTCGCCGTCCGAGCTCTGCCGCAGCAGCGAACTGCTGTACCAGTCGCTGCGGCGGGAACTGGCCGTCTATGACCCGGACATGCTGGTGGCCGGCATCGACGTTTACAACGTGGAAGCCGAGGCCATCGGCTGCCGGGTCGTCTACTTCGACGATTCCAACGACTGCCCGGCGATCGTCGAGCCGCTGGTGGCCCGCCCATCGGACCTCGACCGCCTGCGGCTGCCCGACCCGGAAGCGGACGGCCGCATGCCGCTGTACCTGGAGGCCGCCGGCGCGCTGGCCCGGGAACTGGGCGGCGAGATGATCGTCCGGGGAGCGATCACCGGCCCTTATTCGATGGCCGCGCAACTGGCCGGCGGCGAGGCCTTCGTGCTGGCCACGGTGGAGGAGCCGGAATTTGCGCGGAAGCTGATGGAGTTCTGCGCCCAGGCCGCCGTGCGGTTCGGTGCGGCGTTCGTCCGGCGGGGCGCGGAGCCGATCATCTTCGATTCCCGGGCCACGCCGCGGCTCGCCTCACCGCGGGTGTTCCGCGAGATGATCGTGCCCGTCTACCGGGACCTGGTCATGCCCCAATTAAAAGAGGCCGGCGCGCGCATGATCCCGCTCATCATCGGCGGCAATACCACCGCGGTGATCGACGACCTGATCGAGACGGGCGCCACGCAACTGCTGTGCGACCACGGCGCCAGCCTGGACAAGTTCCGCGAGAGATGCGCGGCGGCGCGCGTGCCGTTCCGCGCCAATGTCGATCCGGTGCTGGTCAACCGCGGCCCGGCCGAAGCCGTCCACCGCGAGGCGTTGCGCATCCTCGATGCCTGCCGCGGCCAGCCGGGCTTTTTGCTGGGCTGCGGCGTGGTGGCCTATGACACGCCGCCGGAGCACGTGCTGGCTATCCGCCGGGCGATAGAAGACCGAGCCGCAGATTCCGCCGATTCGGCCGACCGCAGTCTGCGCTAGGGCCTTCACCACTTGATCGTGTGCTTTTCGCCGCCGCTGTGGGATAGGCATTCTTGCCTGTTTGCCCGGCTGCTGCCGGCTAAGCGGGGACAGGCAGGAATGTCCATCCTGCAGCGCCGCGGGCGGGTGGACTATACTCAGACGAAGCCAAAAACTAATAAGGGGAGGATATTCCACTATGAAACGACGCCAGTTCATCAAGTCGGTGGCCGCCAGCGGGGCCGGATGGGTCATTCTTCCCAGCGGCACGCTGGCTGGGCAGAACGCCCCGAGCAACAAGCTGAACATCGCCCTCATCGGCGCTTGGGGCCGGGGGACCGCGCACTATAACGTGCTTTCGAGCGAGAACGTCGCGGCCCTTTGCGACGTGAACGATAACCGCACGGCCGAGGCGCTCAAGACGTTCCCCAAGGCCAAGACCTATTGGGACTGGAGGAAGTGTCTCGATCAAAAGGGCCTGGATGCCGTGGTCATCTGCACCGCGGATCACCACCACGCCTTCATCTCCAACTGGGCGATCAATCGCGGTCTGCACGTGTTCTGCGAAAAACCGTTGGGCATTACCGTGCAAGAGGTGCGCACGGTTCGGGCCAATTACCTCAAGAACAAAAGCAAGCTGGCCACGCAGCACGGCACGCAGCGCCACGCCTACCCGAATTTTCAGCGCCTGCGGGAACTGGTTTTGGACGGAGCGATTGGCGAGCTGAAGAGCGTGTCGGCCTGGGACAGCCGTAGGAACGGCCGGCCCGGTTACCCGCCCGGCGAGGGCGAGCCGCCATCCTACCTCCATTACGACCAGTGGGTCGGGCCCTCGACCTTCCATCCTTACAATCCGGAGTACTTCTCGGCGCCGAACCCGGGCGGCAATTGCATGAAGTGGAATCCGTACTCGGATTTCGGCGTCGGCCAGATGGGCGACATGGGCTCCCACACCATGGACCTGGTCTGGAACGCGATTGACGCCGGCGCTCCGCTCTCCGTCGAGGCCGAGGGTGACAAGTACAACCCCGAGGTCTGCCCGGTCGAGTTGAAGGCCACGTTCGAGCAGCCCGCGAACAAGTGGCGTCCCGCCATCAAGGTGATCTGGTATCAGGGCGGCCTCAAGCCAAAACCGCCCAGGCCGTATATTGATGTGACGAAAATCGGGAACGGCGCCATCTTCGAGGGCACCAAGGGCTTCATCCTCGCCGATTTCCGTTCCCGGATGGTCATTCCTTCCGAAGATGACGGGGACATGACCTATTACAAGCGGCGCTCGAACGAACAGCTTCTGCCGCTGATGGGTGGCACCGGTCAAGGGCCCGGCCGCAGCCTGGACAAACTCTTCCAGCAGGAATGGATCGATGCCTGCAAGGGCAACAACAAGAAGACGACCTGCGACTTCGATTACTCCGGCACGATGATGGAGCAGATGATCCTGGGGCTGGTCGCGCACCGCGCCGGACAGAAGCTCCAATACGACCCGGCCGCCGGCCGCGTGACCAATGCCCGCGAGGCCAACGAGTTTCTTCGCCGCAAGTACCGGCCCGGCTGGTCGCTGAATGGCTGACGACCAAGCCTTCAGCGCAGAGGCGCGGAGAACGCAGAGAAAACGCGGAGAGAGAAAAGAACCTCTGCGCATTTCAGCGTCCTCTGCGTCTCTGCGTTTTGGACACACTGGCGGCAACCGAAAATCACTGGCGGTGAAGGGGGAATCATGAACGGAAACAGGCGTCAGTTTGTGAAAGCGGCGGCGCTGACCGCGCTTTCCTACCAGCGCGTGCCGGGCGCGAACGATCGCGTTCGCCTGGCCGGCCTGGGCACCGGGGGGCGCTGCACATACCTGCTGGGGCTGGCGGCCAAGGCCGGAGCCGAAATCGTCGCCGCCTGCGACGTATATGAGCCACGGCGCGCCGCCATCAAGCAGAAGCTGGCGCCCAATGCGGCCGAATACATTGACTATCGCCAGGTGCTCGAGCGCAAAGACATCGACGCGGTAATCATCGGCTCGCCCGACCACTGGCATGTCCCGATGACCATTGACGCCGTCAAGGCCGGCAAAGATGTTTACGTCGAGAAGCCGGTCAGCCACACCATCGAGGAGGGCGAGCAACTCGAGAAGGCAGTGGCCGCCTCACGCCAGGTGGTGCAGGTGGGTTACCAGCAGCGAAGCTGGGAGCACTTCAAGGCGGCGCGCGAGCTGGTGGCTTCCGGCAAGCTGGGCAAGGTCACCCTGATTCTTGCCTCCTGGTATCAGGAGTTCTATTCGGGCAGGAACAGCTCGGCGCGCATTGACAGCGAGAAGCTTGACTGGAAGCGATTCCTGGGCTCTGCGCCCGAACAGCCATTCGACGCCCTGCGGTACACGCGCTGGCGCTGGTTCTGGGATTTCGGCGGCGGCCACCTGACCGATCTGTACAGCCACTATTGCGACGTCATCCACTGGTACATCGAGCAGGATCGGCCGCAAACGGCGCAGGCCACAGGCAGCCGCGAGGCCATTCCGCAGTTCGAATGCCCCGACACCATTTCCGCCGCGTATCAATATCCAGGGGGCTTCACGGTGGTCTACAACGGCTCGCTGATCGGCTCTCTGGATGGCGGCAATATTCTCATTCGCGGCAACCGGGCAATGATGAAGATCAATCGCGACGGCTTTGCTGTGTACGTCGAGGGCAAGGTGCCGCGCGAAAAGACCGTCTATCCCGAGCCGGAAACAGAGATGCGTTCAGCCGGCGACGGCACCATTGACCACGTCAACAATTTCCTGGATTGCGTGCGAACGCGCAGGCAGCCCAATGCCGAGGTGAAAACGGCGGCGGCGGCGGCGCGCGCCGCCCACCTCGGCAACCTCGCCTACCGCAAGGGCACGCGGGTGTGAACCACAAAGCCACAAAGAACACCACGTACACGAAGGGGTCTTCCTTGGTGTTCTTTGTGTCTTTGTGGTTAAAAGAGCAATTTCAGCGCGAAATAGACCTGCCGCGGGTACCCGACAGTGCCGGTGATGGTCCCGAACGCCGTGTTGGTCGGGTTGGTATTTGGGACGTCGAAGTGCGAGTGGTTCGCGGCGTTCAACCACTCGCAGCGGAACTGCAGCTTCATCCGCTCCGTGATTCGGAAATGCTTCATCGCCGACCCGTTCCAGATGTTGATGCCCTTGCCGCGCACGCCGGTCAGACGGCTGGGGAAGGTGCGAATGTTGCTATTCAGTTGCAGGGCGCTGTCCCGCACGAAGACATCGGTATTGAACCAGCGGTCTACGGCCCGCTGGTCGACCGGCAGCGGAATCTGCTGGATGGTCCCGTACAGGAGGTAATTGCCAAAGCTGAGGGCCGGGCCGCTGTTGGCCTGGTACAGGGCGCTGAGCTGCCAACCGCCGGCCAGCGCCGCCGGCAGGCCGTGCCAGCCCGCGCCCCATTTCTTGCCCCTCCCCACCGGCAGCTCGTAAATGCCGTTCAGCACCAGCCGCTGCGGCCGGTCCGAGCCGGAAATCACCTGCTCCGGCATGGGGTCGCTTCCGTTCAGGAAGCTGGTGGCCTGCATGAATTTCGCCCAGGTGTAGTTGGCCTGCACGGTCAAGCCGGAGCGCAGGCGGCGTTCGGCGCGCACCTGAAGCGAGTGGTACCAGGAATAGCCGACCTGGTCGTCGGCGGTGATGCCGCTGAACTCGGGATAGGGACGGAGCAATTGGGAGCGCGCCACCGTCCGGCTGGCGATATTGGTGCCGGGCAGCAAGGGGTAAAAGGGGTTGGCCACCTGCGCGGTGAGGAAGTTGATGGTGGCCTGGTCACGCGTCGGCAAGGTGCTCTGGTATTGCCGCGGCACCGGGTCGTACTCGCGGGTGGCGTCGAGCCTCGTCCCGCGCGACCCGACGTAGCCCGCGTCCAGCAGTACGCGCTGCGGCAATTCTTTTTGCAGGTTAAAGCTCCAGCGCTGCATGTAGCCGTGCCCGCGCACCGGGTTGAAGAAGGTCACCGAGGTGCCTACTCCAGTGGATAGCCCGCCGCTGGCTCCTTTGGGCTGTTGGAAGCCGTCGGGGAGCGGGTCGGCGAGCTTGGCGACGAACGTCAGGCCGTTATCGGGCGAAGGGACAATGGTGGTCTGTTGCGTGAAGCCGGCCTGGTTGGAGTCGATGCGGTCCACGCCGTTGGTGACATAGAAAATGCCGTAGCCCAGCCGCAGCACCGTACGGCGCGGCAACCGCAGCGCCAGGCCGATGCGTGGTGCGAAGTTCTTGTGGTCCGTTTGCCAGAAGGCGCGCGGCACACCGCCCAAGCCGACGAAGGTGAGCCCGCCGAGGGCGCGGAACTGAGTCACCGGGATCTCCGGGATGGGACTGGCGGCGTAATTGGTGCGCGCCTGGGCGTCAATCGGATTTGGCGTCTGGAAATCGAACTTGGCGACGCTGCGGTTGTAGCGCTCCGTCGGCGCCGTCTCGTATTCATACCGCAGGCCGACGCTCAACGTCAGGCGCGGCGTCACGCGGAAATCGTCCTGCATGAAGAAGCCGGTGAAGCTGGACTGCTGGGCGTAGGAATCGTTGATTTGGATGTTTCCGCCCGTTGGCAGGCCGAGCAGGTACGATGCCAGCCCCTGGCCCAGAGGCGCGGCCGCCGAATTGTCCGCCGGTCCAACCGTCCAGGTGGTGCCGAAGTTCATGAGCGGCGTGGCGCGCGTGAAGTTGTAGTTGCCCTCGCGGTAGAGGCGGAATTCACCGCCGACGCGCAGGTTGTGGTTGCCGCGCATCCTGGTCAGGTCCGTTCCCCAGGTGTGGTAGTTGGTGTAAGCGGCGCTCGGGTACTGGTTTCCCAGTGTCTCGTAGCCCGACACGGCAATCTGCGGGAAGGTGATCCCCAGCGGATCCAGCCGCTTGACCAGGTTGGGGGAGAAGCCGGCGGCCAGCAGGTCGAACCCGGCCGCGAACGGGGTATTCGATTGAATGAAGCGCGCCAGGCTGTAGCGGAAATTCAGCAGCGTGCTGGGGTTGACGATAAAGACTTCGTCCAGGCCGAACCCCTTTTGATACCGATGGCGGTGGTTGCCGTTGACCCCGGTGGGGAGCGTCTGGCCCGACTCGAACAACTGATGCGACTGGCTATAGCGCGCGAACAAGCGGTGGCGCGCGCCGATGTTGTGATCCACGCGGGCCATGTGTGAGTAGTACTCGTTGAAGGACGACAGCACACCCCAGTAGTTGTTGGTCCCGTCGGCCTGGCCCGGCAGGTTCGGGTTTGGCCAGTATTTCAGCAGGTTGACCGCCAGCAGGTCGAGCTGCTGGCGGGGGATAATGTTGCCCGCAAACACCTGGCGGCTGGTGCGGCCGTTGGGCGCCAGCGCAATCGTGGCTGGGTCGTAAACCTGGTACCGGCTGCTGACGGCGAGCAACTCCGAAAAATCTCCCTGCTGCTCCTTCAGCGTCGGCACGGTGTGGTAATAGTTGCCCCGCTCCTGGCTGGGCCGGATCAGCCCTTCGAACCCATAGATGAAGAAAGTGCGGTTCTTGCCGTTGTAGATCTTGGGCAGCTCGACCGGTCCTCCCAGCGTGGCGCTGAAGTGGTTGATGACATGCTGCGGCTGCACCGACCTGCGCTTCTCATTCGTCACCGGGCCGGTCGAGGGATCGTACAACATGCGGCGCTGGAAGAAATCGATGC
>Ga0315280_10005410_pt1 | contig 18226 bp, 15 predicted proteins | sample YL17G06_40_MG_FD_203697 | JGI IMG/M metagenome (GOLD analysis project Ga0315280, IMG submission 203697) | Sediment microbial communities from Yellowstone Lake, YNP, Wyoming, USA - YL17G06_40 | ecosystem: Environmental > Aquatic > Freshwater > Lake > Sediment | place: USA: Wyoming | collected... | reverse complement strand
TGCATGGGCTCAGGCGGCCGACGAGCACATTCAACACGTGGCGGATAGACCACATCTACAAGGACCTGCACGACGCGGACACTCGGTTCTTCCTGCACTATGGCGATCTCACCCACTCCGAGGAGATCTCGACCCTCATCTACAACTTCAGGCCCGACGAGGTGTATCATCTGGGCGCTCAGAGCCAGGTCAGGATTAGCTTCGACAACCCCACATACACCGGGGATGTCACTGGGCTCGGGACCACGCGTCTGCTCGAAGCCATCCGGAGGAGCGGCTTCCCGATCAAGTTCTACCAGGCGTCTAGCTCTGAGATGTTCGGCGATGTCAAACCGCCGCTGAACGAGAAATCCCTATTCAGCCCGAGGAGTCCGTACGCGTGCGCCAAGGTGTACGCGTACAACATGGTCAGGAACTACAGGGACGGGTACGGCATCTTCGGCTCCAACGGCATACTGTTCAACCACGAGAGCCCAAGAAGGGGCGAGACGTTCGTCACCAGAAAGGTCACGAGGGGGATCGCGAACATCCTGGCGAAGAAGCAGAAGGTCCTCTTCATGGGCAACATGGACGCCTCCAGGGACTGGGGCTACGCTCCGGAGTTCGTGGAGGTCATGTGGAAGATGCTCCAGCAGAAGAAGCCCGGAGATTATGTGATCGGGACCGGCGAGGCCCATTCTGTGAAGGAGTTCATCGATGTCGCCTTCAGCTATGCCGGCCTGGACCCGAAGAAACACATCAAGATCGACAAGCGGTACTACAGGCCCACGGAGGTCGAGTACCTCGTGGCGGACGCCTCGAAGGCCAAGAGGGAGCTCGGGTTCGAGGCGAAGATCAGGTTCAACGACCTCGTGAAGATCATGGTCGATGCGGACATGCGCGCGGTCGGGCTGAGGCCTGTGGGCGAAGGGGACAAGGTGCTCGCGAAGAAGTTCCCGGGTCGCTGGTGGAAGGCGGACTGAAAGGATCTCGGTTAAGCCTTTTGGGCAGGGGCCGTGATGGCCTACGATATCTAGCCAAATGCATGCGCACCGTGGGATTCACTATTCTCGAGGAAGGATACCCCATCAGGGAAAGCAGGTGCTGGTCCTTGCTCGCGTCGAGGGACCTAGTCTACCGACTCGCCCACTCTCAGGTCATCTCTGCATTCTTTTTTTCGCAGTGCGCGCGACGTGTATTCTCAGGACCACTGCAGGGATCTGCAACACAGCCGCGCCCTGCGGAGGAGCAGTCGGGCAGGGACCGGTTAGACACCCTGGTGGCATCTACCATGGAAGGGCTTCGGGTGCAAGGTATCGTTCGACAGCGCATCAGTGTCTAGCGCTGTCCCTACGCTTCTTCAGGCGTTTGAGCATGGACAGGCAATTCCTTGGCGCATTGGCATTCACGTCGTTGTTCCAGTAACCGTAGACGGCCTCCACTGAAAGGTCCTTCAGCGTGTCGACCCATTTCCTGATCTCTGCCTGCGAATAGTCGTAGTTGTACCATGACTTCCTGCCATGCCATCTCACATAGGAGAAGCGTGCGGTCACCTCGTCCTTGATCTGGAGTTTCGGGGAGTCTATGAGGCATGTCGCAACGTTGTACTTCTCGAGGATGGAGCGCGTGCTGGGAGAGAACCAGCGCTCATCCCTGAACTCCATCGCGAACTGATGGTTGCTGGGCAGGGAGCAGAGGAACCCCTCGAGGCGTTTCGTGTCCGGTTTCAGACCGGGATGAAGCTGGATCAGTATGGGCCCCAGCTTCTCGCCCAGAATGGTCATCCTCGACACGAACTGCGATACGAGCTCCTCGCAGTCCTTCAGCTTCTTCATGTGCGTGATGCTCCCGCTCATCTTGGGGCAGAAGAGGAAGCCGTCCGGGGTCCTCGCCTTCCAGCTCTTGACGAGGTTCTCGAACGGCAGCCGGTAGAAGGACATGTTGATCTCGACCGTGTCGAAGTGCTTCGCGTACTCTTGCAGCATGGTCTTCGGCGTGCACTCCTCAGAATAGAACTTGCCTATCCAGTCGCCATAGCTCCAGCCGCTGCATCCGAGACGATAGACCTTCACACCATGTCATCTCCCGCTCGGGATATTTGATTGTATCCTCGTGAGCCGCGAATGTTATCCCGCTGAGACGACATAGTGACCAGCGCGATGGCTCAAAAGTGCAGGCTGTGCGGCGAGAAGCAGCCGCTGATGTCCTCGTTCCTGGGCCTCTGTCCAGCATGTGCGAGGAAGCCCGAATCGAGAGCAATCGCGGAGTTCATTGCTGCGCTCGACCCGAACATACCATATTCGCTGCTCGCCTTCCATCCCGACTACCTGATAACGGACCTTCCGGTGACGTCGCTCAAGGACGCGGAGGAGGCGAGGGCGGCCGCGAAGAGGGCTGGCCTGCAGAACGTCCACATAGGGAACATCCATGTTCTGTGCTGACCCAATCCTTCTTCTACACGAAGAGCTGATTTGATTCCGATCATGTTCGACCCTGTGGATGTGGCGAGGGCGACTGAGAGGATCGTCTGCGCGGGAGAGAAGAAATCCTATTACCGGTTCAGGTCAGCCAGGTTCTACGGCGGGATCTCAACCGCGGACTGCGTCGGCTGCTGCCTCAGGTGCGTGTTTTGCTGGTCGTGGAGGGAGCTGGAACGGCCACAGAAGTACGGCTCTTTGTATGGCCCCGAGGAGGTTGCGCGGCAGCTCGTGTCCATCGCAGAGCACAAGGGTTATCGTCAGATCAGGATAAGCGGGAACGAGCCCACTATCGGTAAGGAGCATCTGATCAGGGTGCTTGAGCTGATCCCTCGGGAATACGTGTTCATCCTCGAGACGAACGGGATTCTCATAGGTCACGATGAGACATACGCTGCGGAGCTCGCGCGGTTTCCGAACCTGCATGTGAGGGTGAGCCTCAAGGGCGCGTGCGAGGAGGACTTCTCGAGGCTGACGGGTGCCAGGCCGGAGGGGTTTGGGCTGCAGCTGAGTGCGCTGGAGAATCTTCTAGGGCATGGCGTCAGGGCGCATCCGGCGTGCATGGTCAGCTTCAGCTCCGAGGAGAGCATCAGGGAGCTGAGGGAAAGGCTCAGGGCAATCGGGATCGGAGATTTCGAAGTCGAGGAGCTGATCCTGTATCCCGCGGTGCAGGCGAGGCTGAAGAGGCTAGGTGTTCAGTTCGGAGTGTCTCACGAGCCGAGTTGTGTACCACCAGATCAGGTCTGAGGCGATTCTCCGAACAGAGCGGAGTTGGGATCGATGATACTGCCAGGCTCTGGGTAATGCGGTCCTTGCACCAGATTAAGTCTCTCCTTCCTGCTTCCCTTTTCGTGTCTTCTGAAGTCGGTGTCATTCTTGATGAAGGCGGTCTGTTCTGGGCGAAGGTCGAAACGGTGAGGCTGGGAAACATCGACCTCTCGAAGCTGCTGCTAGCCTGCGACTAGTTACTTGCCTTCTTGGTCTTCATCAGCCATTTCGAGGAACAGCTGCTGGGTATCATAAGCAGGAACAGCGCGTGCAACTTCGAGAAACGAGGCCCGCGAGAGATGTTCATCGAGGTCAACGAAGGCATCCAAATCCGACCGAGACTGTTGACCAGCGTTCCTTCAACAAACGTGAAATATGATCCCGACCAGTTGCGGTACTTCAGTCTCGATATGGATGTGAATCAGTTGTTTGACTTTATGAGTTCGCTTCTGCAAGGTGCGAACCAGTGGAAGCTTGTGTTAGATTATGTACGGAATCGTAAAGGTGAAACAGGGGAAGACGCCCTCGATCCAAAGAAGGTTGCCTTATGGTTGAAGCGGAGAGGACAAAGTGAGCGGAAGATTTTTGAGTTAGTGCAGAAATCGTCTTCGACCGTGCACGGATGGGTCGCCACCAAGAAATAGCCAGCATCACGGCAGCCGAGCACAATGTTCTCGTTCTGGTGTGTGAGTATGTTGCTCGCTCACCTGAAACAGGGGGATATGACAATATTGCGTGCGCAAGGATGAACCGGTGATGGTCGAGCACGCAGACCTTCGTCTGACGATATGGCCGAGGTCGAACCTAGTTGTCAGAGGCGTCTATGCCTTGAATTGCGCAACTTTCGATGTGTATCCGAAGCTGAAAACCGTTTTGGATAAACGAGAGGGAGACCGTGAGAGAGATCTAGAACCCTATTCATGCTGAATTGCATATGAACTGGCTTCGCTCAGTACTCAATGAACGCATTGAAGTACACGCAATCCGGAAATGACTCCAACTTGTCCCCCACCTTGTATAGTGTGCTGTCTCCTCTGACGAAGCATACAGTTTTTGAGCGTTCAACAATCCGGTCCCACGCCAGAATCCTATCTTGCTCTGTCATGAAGTGACCATGAAACTCCAACAGAACCCATGGACCAAAGTTTCGGATTGTCTTCTGGGCGCCTTTGATTACAAGCGCTTCGGCTCCTTCAACATCGATTTTCATACCGTGAGGACGGATATCGCGCGCCTCGCAGAACTTGTCAATGGTGATAGACTCCACGTCAATCTCCCTTGAGTTCTCTGAAGCTCGCCCTGATAGAAGAGAGCTTCCGCTGTGACCCATCAGGACCTGATAGAGTCCATCTGAGCAATAGAACTTCAAAGGACCAACTCGGTCGCTTAAACAGTATCGTTCGATCCAGACGTTGCCTAGGTTGTTCTGCTCCACGTTGTCGCTAAGTACCTCCCTCACCTCTGGATCTGGTTCAAACGCGTAGACTTTGCCCTTTTCTCCAACAAGTTCCGAGAAAAGCAGAGTGTATGCGCCCACCCATGCCCCGACGTCGAGAACGGTTGAGCCGGTGACTGTCTTCTTCTTCACTAGCTGGATACACTCAGTCTCGAACTCTCCTTTCTCGAATTGCTTCCAAAAGAAAGCGCTTCTTATCTTGAGATTGGTCTCCATTCCAGGCATCTGTATATCTGAATAGAACTTTGCACCGGTGAGGTTTAGGATGGATTTTGCTGTGAAAGCGACGCCGCTCTCTTGGGACTGCCTCATCATTAAGAGCATGGTCCGTGCGGGTCCTCCACTTGCGGTCAAGTGTCCCAATGAGCGTATTAACCCCCTTGCTGTGCTCACGTTCAGTCTGTAAGGAGAATTGGACTAAAAATTGTTGCTCTCTGTTTGCATCGTCCAGCGTTGCTTCGCAGATTTCCGCGGTTTCGCAGTGAATCAATGGCGGCATGTGATGAATGCCGGGCGCCCTATGACTATGCCACGCACGGACTTGTCCATGTTGTTTCTCAAGGTCCGTGCTCCTCCGAGGTCGCGCATTATCTTGTTGGAACAGGCTGTCTTTTCGAGCGGATTCTTTGGTCTGGCTAGACGATTCCGACAAGGCCAGCGATGCACGATTCTACGCCACTCTCATGCATCTCCTTATTATCCGCACGACTTCAGGAGTCACGAGGACTGCAAATAGTCCGTTTCCTGTCAGCCAACCTAGTGCGTAACCTGCGGCTCCGTACCATTCGGACATGATGATACCCAGCAGGACACTCGTGATGAGTATCCCAAAATAGGGAACGGCTATCTTGCGATTCGTTCTGTCATATCTGGCCTTTGATACGAATAGTGTCACCGGAATGGACGCGACCGCCGCGATAATCAGTATCCTAAGTAGGTCGGCCCCGTTGTCACCGTACTGTTTTCCAAAGAGGGATAGGAGAACAGGGGCTACGATGAACAATGCGGCGGCTACGGGAACAACCATCGCGACCATCGCCGTCAGCGTCTCCCTGAATGGCTTCTCCCAGCACTGACCCTTCTGGGAGATTTCTGCCAGTAGTGCTGTCGATATTGCGGAAGGTATCATTAGTACAACGTTTGCCAGCATCCATGCAACATAGAAATAGGCTCCCGCATCAGTTCCGTTTGTCAAAACCACTAGTATTGGCAATAGAAATGCGGGACCTGCAGATGCGGTGCTGGCTACGTAATTACTAATTGAAAAGGAAACTAGCTCTCTGATTCTGCGCAAATCAAGTGCGGGTCTTAGTGTGTACCCTGCGATGTTCTTGGGCAACATTGCAGTTGTCACGAAGAATTGAACGACTAGTATCGACAGCAACAACCCAAGGAGTATTCCTTGAACACCAAGCCACGCGAACGCAGCCACAAACGGGATTCTCAGAACCATGAACGAGATTCCTTGTTTGAAATAGCCGCCGTAGTCTTTGGCTGCAATGAATGTGGTTGACTGAATGCTAGAACCTGCACCCGCGATTGACGTAAGCACAAATAAGCTGGACAAAGTCAGTAGTTGTGGATCTTTGCCGATGTCTCGCGAAGACAACGTCAGTAGGGCAATGGAAACAATCGAAACGAAGCCAGCAATGACTGCTGTGACGGTGATACAGCTGTTAACTAACCTTGTTTTGTCCTGCTCCGTCGGGAGATATCTGACAATGGTGATATCAAAACCAAGCTTCGTCAAAAGACCTATCAATCCGAAGGCAGACAGCAGTGCTGCTGCCTCGCCTACCTTTGAGACGAGGTAGAATTGTGACACAGCAAACCAATATACAAATCCAAGGATTGAGCTAGCCACCGACATCGAAATGAGAATTAGAGACCCCGAGCTTACTGATCCAGTTCTGAGTAACCGCCTCGCAAACGTACCTAGCATGTTCTTCGAGCTACGATTTCGGTTAGGCACGATGAATCCACGCGAACGCAAATTCAACACACGCATCCTGTCACCACTGTCTGCGAAACCCCCATGATTTCAGCACAGTATAAAGAACCCGCGATTCCTCTACCAAATGAAGGACGAGCACGCAATTCCATTGCTTGGACACATTCCTCGGTCATGGTATTTCGGAGTGCGATACCGGTACGGGCAGCCTCCCGTCCGAAGATCAAGACAAAGGGGAAGTGAAGGAGGAGACAGACAAAGGAGTTCGACAAGATGGGGTAGACGGCCATAGGCCAAAGGTAGTGACTGTGTTCTCAGTGGAGAAGCGGGAGATTGGGGTCGCATGTGCTAGCTCGAGTCCCGAGCCAGCAGCGCAAGGAGCTCGTGTTCCGTGCTTTTGCATACAACTCTAGGAGGATGGAGTCACTCTTTTTGCTCTTCATCGAGGATTTCTGCAGAGCACGAAACCCAGAAACTATATGACTGTGTAGATGGCATCGCCATTTGAGTCAAGAACGTCAAATTGAATCTGCTCAAACAGACTGAGACAATGTGCTCCGATTGAGACCTCGTGGAGAAGTGTGAATCTGTCCAAAAGGTTGCTCGTCCTTGGAATCGATTCATTCGATCACGAATTGATGTTGAAATTTCAGGCAGATCTACCGAATGTTCGAAGACTGATGACCGAGGGTTATGATATCAAACTACGGGGAGTATTCCCTCCCGACTCTCCCACCTCCTGGGCGAGCATATACACAGGACTCAACCCCGCCAAGCACGGCGTATTACTTTTCGTTGATCCTTTGGAGAAAGCAGGAAGACTTGTCTCAGAAGAAATTGACAATTCAATTATTCGTTATAGGACTTTCTGGGACATCGCTGGCAACCAAGGAAGAATCGTTCGGGTCTTCTATCCATTGTTGGGATATCCAGTTTGGGAGGTAAATGGAACGATGGTCGGCCGCGCGACATCGAGTCCTGATGTTCAGATTTACCCTCCAACCAGGAGAAAGAAGGAGCTGATGAATGTCAAGGGTTTGTGGGGACTTCCTGGAATGAATCAGAGAGGGTTCATCGATGATGGAAGGAGGATGTTGGCAAGTGAGGTCGCATTTTCTCGCGAGTTCATCGGAACCGAATGGGATTTGTTCTTTTTCTATTCATCGATACTTGATCCAATTCAACACGGTTTCTGGAACTGCTTTGACCCGTCAGATCCTACATACAAATCCGGAAATCAGTACGAAGAGGTCATCAAGGAATTCTATGTGGAATATGACAAAGTATTGGCTGATTTTCTCAGGCTAGTGGGCAACGACACCGCAGTACTTCTATTGAGCGACCATGGGCACATGAGGCGTCCCGTAAACATCGTGAATGTCAACAGAATACTGTCTCAAAGTGGATACTTGTCGACAACCTTTGCCGCAAAGAGATCTCTGGCAAAGTCAGTCAAAATGAAAGTCTATGAACGGAAAGCGCTTGTCTTTGGACTTCTGGAGAAGTATAGGATGGATAATGTTGCACTAGCTATCCTTAGGTTCATGCCGACTGTAAAGAATGTCTTTACATCCCCGGAGGTCATAAATTGGGACGAGACCGTCGCGCACGTTTCCGACTTATCTGGGGTAAAAGCATATACTTACGGGGGCATCGTAATCAGGAGAGAAAAACTGACCGATAGATCCTATGAGGACGTGAGGACGGATATCATCACTCAACTTAGAAGCTTGAGAGATTCGACCAACAACAAGATTCTAATGAAGTGGATAGAGCGACGCGAGGAATTGTACTCCGGAGAGTTCATTGCGAAATATCCTGACATTGTTTTTGAATTCGAGGATGACTATGGTGCAGGCTGGTCCCCGTCAGAGAGTCTCGTCGCGCGTTCGGATTTGCACAGCGTATCGCCGGGGAGCCACAGAATTGATACCCCCGTCATGTTATTGTACGACCCAACCAATCAACTTCAGCTGGAACGTAATCAAGGAGATCTGGTTGACGTCGCCCCAACTATTCTGAGGATTCTGGATGTCACTTCGGGTTCGGACAATATTGATGGGAGGAGCCTCGTCAAATGAACTCACTTGTGAGTCAGATTAGGCGTTACGTGGCCAACCATCGCATCGTTTTTCTAGGCTATGTGGCAGTATGGCTCTTGCCATCGCTTTACTTGACGCGGATCAGGCTTGTAGACCCCTTCTTCTGGTGGCCATTATCTGATGTAGCGATTGCTGTTAATCATGGGCAGATGAGCTCGATTTCAGCAGACATGCCAGCTTATCCAATAATAATCTACATCCTCTCAAGCATATCTGGTCTACCCCCCATGGAGTTCTCCTATCTTCCAGTTGGTGCGATGATCACACCAATTTGCTATTTCGTGTTGGCAAAGAGGCTGTTCAAGTCTGAATTGGTAGCATTCTCTTTGGCAACTTATTCTGCCTGGGATTTTTCGATATACTCTGGGAATTTCAATGCATTTGCATACGCCTGGACCACCCCCCTTTTCATCCTACTGCTTTTTTTCATGATGCTGTATTTCCTGAACCGAACCCGCCCTCTGAGGAACGTACAGGCGATATTACTGATATTCTTGGCAACCTATTTCCTCCACCCAACGTATGCAATGTGGGTGGTAATGTCGATTGTGCTTGCGAGAATCGCATTGGTCAACTTTGGAGCAAGAAAAGGTGCGAGAAATACTGTCGGAAAAGGAACGTATCTGGCGGTTTCCCTGGTGACAATGTTCTTAGCGTTCAATCGACTTTTCTATGATGTATATCTGAAAGTCGTGGTCAACGTCGACATGGAATCAGTCTCAGACGGTTTTATGTCCACTATTCGAAGTTTCATTGGTCTCTCGCAAGTCTCTCCCATGGAACCTCATATGTTGCCCACTGGTGCACCAACTCAGATCATTGGTTATGCCACTTTTGTTAGGACAGGTCTCATTTTGTTATTCGTTCTATGTGGTCTCGGACTATCATACCGGGATTCACAACGAAGGAGAACCCGGACTCAGAGAGGAGTCGACTTTGATAGTGTACTTGTGTCTTCGATTATTATTGTCGGTGTTATTCATGTGATTGGTTATGCATTGTACGGACACATGAGTCTGCGGTTCGTAGGTGTCTTCTATCCCATTGCTGTCGTACTTTTGCTCAGAGGAGTTCGCCCAAGAGGAATTACAACATATCTGATACCATTCTTTCTTGCTTCATTGCTGCTATTGGCGGTGGCACAGTCTTTGTCGTATGAGTTGGAACCTGCTGGCAAGAGCGAGAATGTAATATACGAGACCCAACCAGGTTCAGAGTGGTTATCTCGTTCGATTTACGCAGATGCTCGGATGCTGTCCGATTTTCATACATCTCAAGTCATGTTCTACTACTTCGCATTCAAGAATCGCACTTTCGACGAGCAGTCATATGATTCTTCCATTTTTGAGTCAGTCATTGGACTGGGAAATGAGAGCACTCACCGGATTCTGATGCATTTCGACTACATAATAGTCAATCAGAAGATGAGTTCGACGCCTTCAATCTCGTGGAAGATTTACGAACCGCTTAGACTCTACAATAGCAACATCGCCTCGGATCAATACCTGAGCAAGATATATGATGACATGTCGATATGGGTGCTCATACCAGTGGCTTGATTTGATTCGTGTTGTCTATGAGTGAAAAAAGGATTCTCTTGGTGGATTTCCCGTATCCTGTGAAGGTCCGAAGCAGTTACGTCTTCACGGCGAACATGGTGTCTATTCTGAATGCACTCAAGCGTGATTTCTGGGTTGTTAGTGACAACTTACCGAGCAGCACAGGCCCCGCAGAAGCTAGAATCGCCAGAATAGGGATTGCCCCTCATTTTCTAGGAGATATGAAACCAACATGGCTTTCGATCCTTGTTTGGGGACTGAAGAGCGCATTGATTCAGACTAAGATATGCATGAGTATTCTCGCGCTGAGGAGAAAGGTGGATGCAGTTCTGTTCTTCATGATGTATCCTTACACTGAGGCGGCTCCGATGGTTTTGTCCAAGTTGCTGCATAAGACTGTCGTCAAGATTCCGTTGGGACTAGCACCTCGGGATGCCGTGTATGCCCCGCTTGTCTGGCATATCTTCGAAAGGGTTAGTCTGCATTTTTCGGACTTTTATGTTCCTGAATATGAATCCACAGTTGAGATGCTGTCGAAGTCAGACCAAATCAGGAACCCGCAGAAGATGCTTCCGGCAGCACATTTCTTCTTTCTCGAAGGTGAATTCAGAAAGGACATGGAGATACGTTCTAGAGATCACGTTGTCGGATACTTCGGTGGTTTGAGGAAGATTAAGGGCGTGGAAAACCTTGCGTATGCGATTCTCCGAGTTCTTGAAGTGAACGATAGCATTAAGTTCATAATCGCAGGCGAAGGCGTATTCAAGGACCAATTGAAAAGGATCTTGAGATCGTGTCCTGCAGATCGGGTTACACTCACCGACTGGATTCCCCATCATGAGCTTGCCAAGTCACTGAATTCAGTAAGACTAGTGGTGATACCGTCTTTCAGTGAGAGCGGTCCGTTCGTCGGAATTGAAGCATTGGCTTGCGGGACTCCGGTCTTGTCAACGAAAGTAGGCATTATCCAGAACCTTATCCAAGATGGGAAGAGTGGTTTTCTTCTTAGCAGCAACGCACCTGAGGAAATCGCCGACAGAATAGTTCGGATATTCGAGCTAAGTGATGCAGAACTCCAAAGAGTGGCCGACAACGGCCACCAAGTTGTCGTCGATGAATTTGACTTCACTGCCACTCTTGAGAAGTGGGCTAAGGTACTACGGGAAATAGATGCTTACAAGACATAGCGCTGGACAAGTGCACTATCATCGGACCTTTTGATTGGTATTGAGGACTGGCACGATCTTCTCCTTGAGTCTGCCCGCGTTTTCGTTCAGTGGTTTTGTCCCGTTGAGTGGAACGACGTTAAGTATTCTTGCTAGCTGTAAATAACCTGCTCTTCTCTCGGACGAGTACTCGAGCGTGGGAATGTCGCTCTTCCTGGCTAGGGCAACGTCCGCAGGTACATCAACCACCAGAATAAGATCCGGCACAGGCGCCAACTTGTCAACCAGGGAGACCATGGTCGCCAAGTAATCATGCCTCATCCCGAAGTCTATCCAGAGATCGATTGCCGTATCATACGTGTACCTGTCGGACACGATTGCCTTGCCAGCTCGGTGAGGTCGTCCGATTCGTGTGTGTATCTCTCTCATGTAGGCAAGGAGCACATATGCCAGGTAGAGCCATCGAATCACTGGCAAATAGAAAATGTCATGTTTTCGCTTCATTCTCTTCTCATAGTCCTGGCCAGCCTTCTCTGAGGGCTGGAGGATCTTTCCGAGAATGCCTAACCAGAATGCAAGGATCCCTGATTCGAATCTACACCACACATATTGAACTTCATAGCCGTCGTCCTTAAGCATACCAACCAATAGTCTGGACAGCGATGTCTTTCCAGATCCGTCAGGACCGCACAGCACAATCAGCTTACCATTCTGACTAGATGGTGCCAAGTGTCTCACCGTATATTTGAAGGATCGAATCGGCAAATTGAGGCCAGTCATTCCCACTAACCGCTTCCCTTGTTCTCCGTACGCCTCTCATTTCCGTCACTTTCGAGACGGCTTCCATCAGCCTATCTCTGGAAACCACGAAGACACCTTCAGCGTCACCAAAAAGGCTCCTTACACAGCCAAAATCCGTCGTGACAACCGGGAGATTGCACGCCATTGCCTCTAGAATCGACTGAGGCAGATCCATGCTTCTCCAATCGGCTGTTGTGGGGAAGACATAGCAATCCGATGCTTGATAGTACTTCTCAATATCCGGGACGTATCTATCCTGAATGAGGCATCCAGAGGCCTGAAGTCTAGATTTGAGGCCCCTGTCTTGCCCAGTGCTCTGGCTTGCGACGATGAGAGGCACAATCCCGTGCTCCGGGAATTCAGAGAGAACTGACAATCCGCGGCCCCTCCTCAGATGACCAACGTGGAGGGCAATGAATGATTCCTGAGGCAGTCGGAGTTCATTCTTCAGTTCAGCTTTTCTCAACTCAGAGACGGGCGTGAATCTCTGCAAATCTATCGCGCCAGGGATTAAGCGGGCTCTTGTCACTAGTCCCGATAGATATTTCCTCCAAGTCGGCGAGAAGGTAACAACGCAATCTGGTCCGAGCATCCTCCAAATCAACTTGGCGTTCACGAAGTGCGGGTGTGTGATTGTTGCAATGGTGGCACATAATCTCAAATGAAGTTTTATTCGCTTCAGAATCATCAAGCTTGCGGGCGAAGGGCCTGGAAGATAATGGACTATTTGTGGTCGGCAAGCACTGACACTCTTGATGTCTGCCAGTGCGCTCATCGGCGAAACCAGAGAAATCTCAGCTCTAGTAGCAAGTGCGTCTCGCAATCCTACAGCGAACCTCCTCATACCTTCGTCGGGATTTGAGGAGAAGTCCCCAACTAAACAGACCCTAATCAGCGTCACCTTCTTGGGTCAGTAGTGACTCATATAGTTCAATGTAACGACCAATGACACTGTCCCAGGTGTATTTGGCTGCGTAACTCCTTCCTGAATCTGAGTATCGCTTCCATAGACCAGGATTTGATAATACCCTGACAATCGCCTTCCCCAGACTCCCCGGATTCCGGTCTGTTGTCAAACCGCAGATGTCATTAATCTCGTTAGCAATATCGGAGTTGCTGGTAGTGACAATCGGTAGACCAGCTGCTGCTGCCTCAAGTATCGAGACTGGAAAGGCTTCCCTGAGTGATGGTAGCGCTAGGAGATCGGCTGAAGCAAATAGAGCGCGTTTTGAGTCTCCGGTTGCGAGTCCAAAGAAAGACACAGAGGGACCTATCCCAAGTTCATTGATTCTCTCGACGAGGTGCTTCTGGTCGCCGTCATCAGGACCGGCAACGATCAGTTTTGTCCGGGGTATTTCCGCAAGGATGTGAGGCATTGAATCTATGAGAAGATCGATTCCCTTCATTGGGTGTATTCTGCCCATGAATAGGATAATCCTCGATTCACTGTCAAGGCCGAGCGAAACCCTGGCCGCTATTCTTTCGGGTGGCGACTCGAAATAGGAGGTATCAATGCCATTTGGCAAAATCCGGATTCTCGCGCTCGGCAAACCATACGCCTCCAGTTGCTCCTTCTCGACCTGGCTGAGTGCTATCCACGCGTCGACTCTTTTCGCAATGCCCTTTCCGAAGAATCGGTCATAGACTCTCTTCAGCGCCATTTTCTCATTGTATTGGGTTCTGATGGTTCCATGTGTCTGCACTATCAGGGGGACCGATTCCCTTAGAGCGATTCTGTTGCACCTGAGATTCAAGATAGTTCTGAAGTCGTGTGAATGAACGACGTCAGCTTCTCTTATAATCTCGCGAAGAGTCGGCCCTCTCGTGAAGGGAGTGAAAATCTTCGTTGAGAACGCCAGCTTGTTGCTGAGATTCCTGATGCGAAGGATTCTGATTCCGTCCTTTACGGATAAACCCGCCTTCTCCCTCCTTCCAGCGTCACCTGCATCAGTAGTGACTATTGTCACATTGTGGCCTCTGGCTCGGAGGGCTATTGCCAGTTCCCACGGAACGATGCTGCCACCCCCGTACGAGACGGTCGGGAACAGTGTGGGAACCACCTGAACCACTTTCATCTGATCACTCACACTCTATTGGCTGTTGTTGGAGCTGATGTCATATCTTTTTGTCATTTGCTGTCTGAACATTCAAGCGCACCCTTGTGCCCCCTATGTCGGCAACATCATGCAGGGGGTGATGTCAAATCTACATTACATCATTGAATATCAAGCCTCGTGATGCCATCTTGAGTAGAGTTGTTCGTATGTCAGCATATCAAGGTTTTCTTTCACTGTCATCAGTGCTTTCTCGAATCCGCGAATGGTCACAACATCCTGCGGATCGAAGTAGAAATTGACATAGATGCCTCTTTTGCTGCAAAAATCCACAATCCCGGCAAACTCGTTTAGGAAATCCTCTTCGTTTCTGTGCTTTGTGATTCTGGATCTGAACGCATGATATGTATCGAAGGCCTGGAATGGGTGTTTTGGACAGACAGAGACCGGGAATTCCAGGATTTCGCCTTCCTTGAATGGCATGCCGTGGGAGGTGCAACCAACTGCAAGGGTGGAAGATGAGTACTTGTAGCCAAGTTTGGGCAAGATATCATAAATAGCCTTGGTGTGTTGAACGGCGAAGTGCGGAGTCCTGAATCCTTTCGGTTCATATCTCAATATCGACTTGCAGGATTCGTGGCATTTGACAATTTCCTCCGTTTGCGCCTCCGTGCTCAGGCGGTCAAACCGATTCGTTGAGTTGAGCTCCTCGTTGAACGGATGAGAAAATGTATGATTCATGATCTCATGCCCTTCTTCGAGAATTGCACTATGCTCAACCGGATGAAGCTCAACAAGCTTCCCGACGCACGAGAATGTTGCTCTGACGTGGCATCTACTGAGGATTGAAAGGAGCTGGGGTAGAGCGGCTATGTCTGGCGAGTGATCACAGTCAAAGGAGATTGTTCCAGTTCCGGAGAATGGTTTGAGTCTCTGTGTACCCGCGAAGTATGCTTTGTGGAACCGTTTCGAGAAGAGCGCAGTCACAAGTGCTCTCACAAAATAGCTTTTGGATTGACCTATGCTTTCAATGAACTGGCTTCTGGAATCCCTCGCTTCCCCCAGAAGATCACCCTCGTTCACATACGAACAACAGCTCAGGATAAAGCTCTTTCAGTCCGGTTGCCATCATTTTTCTGGCGAGCGCATCAAACGGTTTCAACAGTCTTTCTGGAGTCAGCAAGAAAGGGACGAACAAGTGTTCGCTCTTAATGACCATGAAACCCGCCTCTTTGAACATTGTATCGAACTGATTATGTGAGTAATATGAGAACACACTTCTTCTGACGAACAGAGTGTCCGGACAGTGCCTGTTGTGATCGATAAGAACCAGAAACCCTCTCTTCCCAAGTACGCGCCTGCATTCTCGAAGCACCAGTAGCGGGTTACTGAAGTATCGAAATGCGTTTAGGATTGTGACGGCATCAAATGAACCGTCAGAGAAAGGTAGTGACTGCGCTCTTGCTCCGACGAGCGTGATTTTATTGCTTTTCCTCCTAGCTAAGGACAGCGAGCTCCTATCGTAATCCAATCCTATGATGCCCTTCACATAGTCTCCAAGGTCAGCTGCGTAGTCCCCTGTAGCTGTGCCAATATCCAGGACGTTCATACTCGGCTGGATGACTCGTTTGATCAATTTGACTCTCAAATCGTATGAGAACCGCCTCGCGCGATGCTTGGCATGCTTGCCGTAGGTCTCTGAGTAGGCATCGACAATGTCCACCAGATTATTCGTCATGTCAACACCTCTTTACTCGAATGAGGCAATCATCTCATCGAGCCTAACTAGGATTTTCTCCCAAGTGTATTCTCGAGAGACTCTTTCCCGACAAATCAAGGCTTTGTCTTCTGCCTCATCAGGGTCAGCAATGATTCTGCCAAGAACCATAGTCAATTCCGAGCTGTCGTCGTACAGAGACACGTCATTTTGGAACAGAGCCTCAACTGCTGGGATCCTCGTAGATACTATCGGGATACCTACAGACGCGTATTCGAATAGTTTTAGTGGAAGTGACACCTCGGTAGTGCGAGATCTGACAAATGGGATGATTCCGCAATTACATGCTGCTAGATACCTGCAAATAACGGAATGTGGTTTCGTCCCCACGAAAGAAATCTCTGCTTCAACTCCGAGTTCCTTGGCAACTGACTCAACTCTTGTTCTCCCTCCTTCCTCTCCTATTATCATTAATCTTACGGGTTGTGTTGCTTTGTGTCTTTTCATCGCCTCCAGAACTGGTCTGAAGTCTACCCATTCCCTCAGAACTCCAACGTATCCGATGAGAAACTCATCTGGCGTCTTTCTGACGTCTATTTTGTCAGCCTGGCTGATTGGCCGCAGGAACTCAGAAGGAACTCCATTGGGAATCACACACCTTCGTGTGGCAGGCGCATGGTATCTGTCTAGAAGAGGCTCGGTTGTCCCAGTGATCGCATTGGAAGCTTCAATGCTTCTGACGATTAGACGTCGCGAAACAAGTGCAGCTGCCAGGGCAGCGGGTCTCACAAGTTGAGGAGACGTCCTAATCATGTCTGCCAAGTCATCGGCCAAATCATATGTCCTAGGAATCCCTGTAAGCATTCGTCCCGCTCGGGCTCCAGTCATCACCGTGTTGTAATCAAATATGAGTTCGAAGCTGCCTCGACGATTCTCCAAGAAGCGCTTCAGGTATGGTCCGGAAAAGGTTTCTTGATATGCTATGCTCTTGTTAGAGGTTGTAAGATAGATCAATTCGGTCTGTTGAAATGATTGTCTGAATTCGCTCGCGTACACTTCAGAAGCCTGCTGAGATCCTTTCCAGCTGTCTCTGACGCTCACTATCGTGATTGAGTGTTTTTGAGAGAGATGTCGGGCAAACTCATGCAATCTGCTGTTCGCCGAATGTTGCGGGTCAACGCTAGTCGTCAGAAGTAAGTGCAAGAGTTCGTCTTCTCCTTAGTCAGCGGAGCTACCCATGCAAATGAGTATTCGTTGATATAAACGCGTTCGTTTGGTGCCATTAGCTCAATGGTTCTTGAAACATAATGCCTCATACGTCGGGTCAAGCAGAGAGATTACCGACTATTTGTTCTGAGATTCTCCCTGTCCACGACCATCTGGCTTATCGCGTTGAGTATCAGCCCGACAAGGATGAACAAGATCCCAAGAGCTGTCAGCATTACCGCAATTAGACTTGCTCCGAACGGAAGAGCCTTCACGCTGATGTACTGCTCAATGGAGTATAGCCCGAAGACGACTCCAACGATTGTCATGATGAACCCGCTGACTCCGAAATACAGCAGCGGGTGCTCCGATCTAATCTCCCTTATTATTGACCCTAGAACCGACATTCCATGGGCACCAGGCTTCAGTGTGGAGGTGTCGAGGCCTTCGTATTTCGCGGTGATGGGAACTTCCTCGATCCTCAGTCCACTCTTGACCGCGCTCCTCACCATCTCTGACTCTATTCCCATGCCAGTTTGGACGTAATCGAAGGACGTCAATGCGTCCTTCTTGAATGCCCTGTATCCGCTCTGAGAATCGGTAATACTCACTGGGTTCCCCAGATTGGTGGCATACGTCAGCACACCTTGGCCCATTCGCCTGTATGCGGGTATCAGCTCCTTCGAATGCGCATCCAGGAATCTCGACCCAATCACCATGTCCGCCCTTCCGTCAATGATCGGTCTCACGATCTTCGGGATGTCATCAGGATCGTGCTGACCGTCCGAATCCAGACAGACGACCACATCGCTCCCGTTCAGGGCCGCGGTCGTCAGCCCGATGGACAGCGCGTTCCCCTTGCCCTGGTTCCTCGGGATCCGGATGACCCTGGCACCAGCATTCATCGCTTGCTTTGTGGTGCCGTCCTCGCTCCCGTCATCGATCACAAGAACCTCAGTGACATGCTTTCTCGCGCCCTCAACGACCTTC
>Ga0315280_10005408_pt1 | contig 18234 bp, 17 predicted proteins | sample YL17G06_40_MG_FD_203697 | JGI IMG/M metagenome (GOLD analysis project Ga0315280, IMG submission 203697) | Sediment microbial communities from Yellowstone Lake, YNP, Wyoming, USA - YL17G06_40 | ecosystem: Environmental > Aquatic > Freshwater > Lake > Sediment | place: USA: Wyoming | collected... | reverse complement strand
CTGCCCCCGCGCAATGGCCATGTTCATTTAAGATCAACTCCACGGCGGGAGAAAATTCAAGCACCTTAATATGCTCTGCTCGATTTCTTGCCTCATCCCTTAAAGTCCTCATAATCTCTGCCCCGGTGATATCGGCAGCGCAATGCATCCGTTTTCGGCATGTACCACCTCCATGAAGGGTCATTAATCTCCCTTCCGGCGACTTCGTAAACATGCATCCAAGATTTTCTAACCAGGCCAACACCTTTGGGGCCTCGGTGACAAGCGTATAAACCAGTTCTGGAGGATTTTTGAAGTGGCCTCCCCCTAAAACATCGAGATAATGGTAATAAGGGGAATCCTTTGTCCCTTTGGTGGCTGCTTGAATACCGCCCTCGGCCATCATCGTGTTGGCATCCCCATGCCTCAGTTTGGTAGCAATCAATACTTTTACCCCGTTCTCCTGGGCCATCAAAGCGGCTGCCGTTCCCGCACCTCCCCCGCCAATAATAAGCATATCCGTCTCATAGGCAATCTTCGTCAAATCGATCACATCGGGATTTATCCGGCTTTTAGCCTCCAACAGATCTACTATTTCTGGGGAGATCGCATAACCCTTATTCGGGCCCACCCGAATCTCTCTTCTCGCACCCTCTACGAAATCCGGATGATACTTTCTCAGCCTTTCCTCCCTCTCTTTCAAAGAGAGCACGGGGAACTCTTCGCCTCTTCTCTTTTTTTCAATTCTGGCGGACCGTGTGGCCTCAACCCTCTTGATCAGCTCTTTGAGTTCACTTGTATAAGGCATGGAACCTCCACACACCCCCACCCTAACCCTCCCCCTTAATAAGGGGGAGGAAGGAGGGGGTTAAAGGTATGTTTTGTCTTTGGGTGTCCAATCTTCGTCTGGCTGTTCGGGCTCGATCTCCCTTTTGTTATAAAGATCTTTCAACCTTTCTTCATCCGTATCCATCAACTCCCTCAGCATCTGTTCATATTTGCCTTTCTCGACGACTTGAACCATCGAAGCCAGATGCTCTGCCTTAGGCGCGATGTACTTCGCATAAAGCCGTCTCCCTAAGATCGCTATGTTATACTGGCAGATCTCAGCAGGACAACGGGATGTGCAGAGGCCGCACATGACACAGTCAAAAGAGAGTTCTGCAAGTCGGGTCACATCGCCTCTCATGGCAGCAGCGATGTAATCCATTACTTCAATCTCCATGGGGCAGGATTTCGTGCATGTATTGCATTGGAGACATCGTAGCAGTTCCGGATAAGCCTTCACCAATGTCTCGATGGTGGGTTTGACCTTCTCCATCTCATAGATGCTCTTGGTAGCCGGGAAGAAGGGAATCTGTGTTAGATACATGTTCGGCTGAACCACGGTTTGACAGGCCAGGCCAACTTCAATCTTATAGCTTCCTGGAAACCGGTAGACCGTCCCGCAGGCCCCGCATATCCCTCCTCGGCATCCACATCCCCGAATCAATTGATACCCGGCGTACTCCATCGCCTTCTGAATGGTGAGGGAGGATGGGACTTCATATCGCTTCCCCATAATGAAGATAGGCACTAAATCCTCTCTCTTTTTCTCTTCAACTTCCATCGACTCCTCCCCAACGTTCCGACTTTTGCCGGAACGCTACACTTAAATGCCAAATGTCAAAGCTCAAATACCAAATTAAATCCAAAGCTCAAATTAGATGCCGAAACAAGTTCGGCATGACAAGGATAGTATTCTGAACCTTGCCCTCAAACAAGTTCAGGGTCTTCGATTTCAGAATCCCATTTTGGAATTTGACATTCATTTGACATTTGGATTTTGACATTTTGATTTTTATAGGGCTCCTGATTCGATCTTCAGCTCATCTTCTTTAAAGGTTGCCACGGGTGGCACCTCTTTGACATCCTTTCCTGGTATGTATTTGAACATCTTCTGAATCCGATTTCCCACACTACGAAAGAGGGTCGCCACCGGCAACCGGCTCGGACAGGCGCTATCACAAAGTCCACAGCCGATGCAAGAAGTCACCATGTGAGACAACCGGATGAGATGGAAGACAAGCGTGTCGGTCGGCATCCGGATTCCGCCCTTTCGATCCGCCCACCTGAGAAATTGGTCTCCATCGTGCTCAAAGACTGCCGTCCTGAAGACACATTCCTTACAATAGCAGATCGGACAGGCCACCATACAATTGTGACATCGGATGCAGGTTGAAAATCGGTCTAAAAAAGATTGGAGATCTTTGACCACTCCTTTGAATTCCCGGAAGACAGCATCCCTCTTCTTCGTTCTTTCTTCAATGACCTTGCCGACCACACCGGCCCTGTCGGTTGATCCCTTTTCTGAAAAGGAGAGGACCCCTTTCTCTTCCATCTCCTTTTCCAATTTCTCTCCCACCTCAATTCCGATCTCCTGATCCGTCTTATAACCAAACAGTTTGAGAATTATATCTGCTTGGGGAATGGGATACTCGCACATCTGGCAGGCTGTCCGGAAAGCATATCCCGGGGGTGAAGAAACATCACCTTTTTCCATTCCCTTGAGCAATTCCTTTGTCAGCTTTCCACCCCCCCCTCCCTCTTGCACCATCTTTGAATAGTCGGGCACTTCGAAGGTCCCGGGACAATCGATGCCGATAAGGTAGAGGTTCTCTAACTTGACCTGGAGGAATTTTGTCAACTCGACGATGGCCCTTATTTCACAGGCCTTTAATACCACACCAACTTTCTTCTCTAAATTCTTGACGGTAAGGCCTGAAGCGACCCTTGCGGATTGCACCGGCATTGTCGGTGAAAGGGCACATACCCCATTCAGCTTTTCGGGATCGCGGATCAATGTTTGAACGAATCCATCTCCGGAAGGGAGCCCCTTGGGTATGAGAATGGCCTCCACTACTTCCTTTTCTAACAGGGCTTTGAGAAAACCCACGATGGCTTCTTCTGTCTTCCCTTCCGAAACCTTAACCGCTGCCTGCTTCGCCATTTTCAGCAATTCTCCTTTCCCTCATTAAATAACGTGACCGTGTCCGTGTCTTGTGTCCGTAATGCCTTTTCTCCCTATCTCCCTCGTTGTAACCCCCCTCTATTCCCCCCTATTAACGCCCCCTTCCATCTTCCCCCTCTTAAGATAAGAGAGGGAGTGGGGAGTTATGATAGGGGAGGAAGGGGGGTTACGCGTTCCAAAGTTGTTTCATTGGATTGGGACCCATCTTCTTCAATTCCTCGACCATTTTCGTCACTGTATCTGCGAAGAGTTTCCCTTCACTGGCACTGATCCATTTCAACCAGATACGATCTTGCGTAAACCCCATATGGTCCAGGATCCCCTTGAGTATGGCCACTCTTCTCCGGGCCTTAAAATTCCCTGTCTGATAGTGACAGTCTCCCGGGTGGCAACCTCCGATGAGCACCCCGTCGGCTCCGTCGATCAAGGCCTTGAGCACATAAATGGAATCCACCGCGCCCGAGCACATCAAATGGATGACGCGTATATTTGGAGGATATTGCTGCCGAGTTGTTCCGGCAAGGTCCGCTCCAGTATAGGTGCACCAATGACAAAGAAAGGCAACGATCCTCGGTTCAAATTCCGCCATGTGTTCCTCCTTCTTCACTTCAAATAACGTGTCACGTGCCTGCACGCCGAAGTGCCTATCTTCCTAAAACGCTCCGAATATTCCCACGTTTCGGCACGCAGGCGTGTCCGTGCCTGCGCGCTGTAGCGCTCCGGCGCGCAAGCGTCTTTCGTGTCCGTAGTTTTCATAATCCCCCCATCTCCCTCTCTCCCCGTCCCCCCATTTCCTTATCTCTCCATCTCCCTTTCTCCCCATTCTTTTTCAGTCGATGGCCGCATTGAGGACGGCCAAATTCAGTTCCTTCTCAAAGTTCCGTTGCTGAGAGGCCCCATTCCGACAGGCGATCACGCAGGAACCACACCCCTGACAAAGGGCTCCAATCACTTCTGCCTTCACTTCCTCTTCGTTGAGGACCCTTGCTCCATACGGGCATACCGTGACACAGAGGCCACATCCACAGCAAAGCCTTTTGATGACATAAGCTAAATAAGCCTTCTCCTCCACCGCTTCCTTGGATAGGATTGCTGCAGCCCGGGCAGCAGCCGCATTCCCCTGGGAGATGGTGTCCTCCATAAAATTGGGAGAATGGCAGAGGCCACAGTAGAATTTTCCACGGTCAACCGAATCGAGAGGGGCTGATTTGGGATTGGCTTCCATAAAAAAACCATCCGGATTGAGATCCACATCGAAGATTCTCGCCAACTCCTGATTGTCGTTCGGTTCGATCCCCGTGCTGAGAACGACACGATCCGCTGGAAGTGTCACCCGACTGCCCAGCGCAGGATCAAAGAGTGACACTTGAAGACTCCCATCCCGAAGTCCAACTTCCGGCTTGTTCTCCAAGTCGTATCGAATGAAGATAACGCCCTTCCCTCTTGCTTCATGGTAGTAGGCCTCATAAAATCCATAGGTCCTCACATCCCGGTAGAGCACACAAACATTCACATTGGGGCTCATCTCCTTTAACTTGAGGGCATTCTTCACTGCATGGCTACAGCAGATACGACTACAGTAAGGATGTTCCTCATCCCTGGATCCCACACATTGGACCATCACCACGGAATGAATATCCTTCAATTTCTCGTCGCTCAGGTGAATCATCTTCTCCAACTGTCGTTGCGTCATGACGCGAGGGTCTTTTCCATAGAGATACCCTTTGGGAGTAACCTCCTTTCCACCGGTGGCGAGGATCAATGCTCCATGGTCGAGTATTTTCTCCTCTCGTAGAGTCGAGTCTCCGACATTCTGATGGCGGATCTTCGTTCTATAAATCCCGTTCTTCTTTTCAAATCCCAGAACCTCTGCCTCGGGAAAGAAATGGATGGACTCGTTGTTTTCCACTTGCTGGATGAGGTCCTTCAAAAGGGTTGGGGGATTTGACCCCTTCAAGGTGTAGAATGCCTCCCTCAAATTTCCACCCAGTTCTTTTTCCTTCTCAATCAGATAAACCTCATATCCCTGCTCAGCCAATCGAAGAGAGGCTGTCATGCCAGCAAGACCTCCACCCACCACCAATCCCTTCTTCTCAACCCTCTCTTTCCCTTTTCGAATCGGCTGAATCCGTCTCGCCCTCTCCACTGCCATACGGATCAGAGTCATTGCCTTCTCAGTAGCTAATTTTGGATGATTCTGATGAACGAAGGCGCATTGCTCACGGATATTGGCATATTCGATCAGATAAGGGTTAAACCCCATTCCTTTAGCCATCTCTTCCATCGCCCCTCGAATCTCCCGATGGGAGCAACCTGCCACCACGATTCGATTGAGACCATTCTCTCCAATCCTCCCCTTAATGAGAGCGAGATCTTCAGGAAGACATGCTAAACTGATCTCTTCAACATGGCTTACCTCTCTCAATCCTTTTGTCTCGTCGATGAGATCAGGGATGGAGAGGCTCTTCTTCAACTCCTCTCCACAATGGCAGATAAAAACCCCTATTTTTGGAATTTCTTCACCTAAGGCTCCTTCTGCAGGATACTCCTTTGCAGGATGAAGAAGAAGACGATGAGGTGAGAGGAAAGATGCAGCCGCTGCCGCAGCGCTTGAACCTTCCACTACGGTCTCCGGAATGTCCCTGGGACCCCGAAAGGCTCCACCCACAAAAATTCCCTTGACCGAGGTTTGTGATGGATTAAATTCGTCGGTCTGGCAAAACCCCTGGCGATTTAATTGGAGGCCCATCCTCTCCGCCAAGTCCTTGATGGTCTGAGGCGGGGTGAAACCTACGGAGAGGACGATACCATCGAATTCCTTCTCTTCAAAGGTCCCATCCTCCTTGACATAGGTGACGAGGAGATTCTTCGTCCCCTGTAGTTCTTTGATCGATGAGATGGCGCACCGTTTATATTCAATCCCGTATTCGGCCTTTGCCCTCTCATAATATCGCTCATAATCTTTTCCCATCGGCCGAATATCCATATAGAAGAATGTGACTCCAAGACCGGGGGACCTGTCTTTTGCAATCATGGCCTGCTTGGTAGCATACATGCAGCAGATAGTGGAACAGTGCTCCTGGCCGCAGGAGGGATCCCGCGATCCAACGCACTGGATAAACGCAACCCTTTTCATCCCTTTTCCATCCGAGATTCTAACCGGAAATCCCTGGGAAGGACTCGATGTGGAGAGCATCCTTTCGAACTGGATGCTCGTCAGCACATTCTTATAACGACCAAAACCATATTCACCTTTCCTTTGGGCCCAGAAAGGCTCAAATCCAAAACCCAAGAGGATCGTTCCAACCTCAATTTTCTCTTGTTCCTCTTTCATATTGAGATCGATAGCGTCAGGGCCACAGACTTTCACACATTCCCCGCATCGTGTGCAGGTTTTGGGATCAATGACGAGACTATGGGGGATCGCTTGGGGAAACGGGAGATAGATGGCTTTCCGTTTCTCCAGACCGCCCCCGAATTCTCTTTCCACCTCCACCGGACAAACCTTCAGGCAAGCTTCACAGAGCGTACACTTCTTTGGATCGACGAATCGGGGCTTTCGAAGAAGGGAGACCCTGAAATTTCCTCCCTCTCCCTCGATTTCCGTAACCTCTGAATAGGGCAAGAGTTCGATGTTATCGTGAAGGTGACATTCATAAATCGGACAGAAGGCGGGAGGGGTCGGACTCATGAAGCAAACCCCACAGGAGTTTGTGGGAAAGGTCTTGTCCAACAGAGGAAAGTAACCGCCGATCGCTGGCCCCTGTTCTAACAGAAATACCTTCGTCCCCATCTCTGCCAATAGGAGCGCAGACTGCATTCCTGCAATCCCTGCGCCGACCACCAACGCCGAACCTCTATCACCCCTCATCTTTTCTTCTGCCATTTCAATCCCTTCATATTCGAAGTTCAAATGTCAAATTCCAAATGCCAAATGGATGTCAAATTTTCAAAACGGGATTCTGAAATCGAAGACCCTGAACTTGTTTCAGGGCAAGGTTCAGAATGACACTCTGGTCATGCCGAACTTGTTTCGGCATCTCATTTGAGCTTTGGATTTGATTTGAACTTGATTCACTTTCAGTTCATCATTTCGTGCGAACTTTGGCATTTGACATTTAATTCCTCACGATAATCCCAGCGATTCCAACAATCCCTTAGGAGAGATCATGTGTTTCTTCCACCACCCATCTCTCTTTTCCACATCAAAAGCAACCCCCATCAATTCGGTAAAGTAAAAGATAGGGAGGCCAATTTCCTGTCTCATCTCCAAATTGGCCTGGCAGAGGCCACAGGAGGTCACAATGCATTGGGCACCCGCCTCCTTTGCCATGGACACAATTCTTCCCACCAGTTTTTTAACCACATCGCCATAAGTCAGTGCCAAATCCGCACCACAACAATCAATCTTGTACGACCACTCAACCGGCTGAGCGCCGAGGGCCTTCATCAACCGATCCATATACTGAGGATTCTCTGGATCATCCAACCGTGTCACTTTCGGGTGACGGACTAAGGCACACCCATAGTAACAGGCAGGTTTCAATCCTTTTAAGGGCTTCTTCACCTTCTCTTGAACTTTCTCCAATCCAATTCTATTAATGACCACATCCATTAAAGCCAAGATCTCAAGAGAAGACTGGTATGTAAATCCAACGATCTCTTCGATCTCCTTTCGCTTTGCCTCATCATTCTTAAAGACATACTCGGTTCTCTTCAGCATGTTGAAACAACCGGCACATGGAACGACCAGAGGTCCGGCCTGGGCAGATTGTGCCTTAGAGATGTTTCTGGCAGGAAGGCACAGGGAGAGGAGGTGATTGATGCTGTGTGTCGCTGCGGCTCCACAACAGTTCCAATCCTCGATCTCCACCCATTTCACATCCAAGGTCTTGAAGACCGCTTCGGTCGACAATCCGTACTCCAGGGATGTAGAGTGATCAGTACAACCTGGAAAATAAGAGAATCTCATTATAAAACCTCCGCATAATTCCAAATGTCAAATGCCAAAGTTCAAAGGAAGTTCAAAGCCCAAATATTCGAAAATGTTTTGGCATTGGATCATTTGGCATTCCTTTGACATTTGAATTTTGAACTTTGGAATTATCTCACCTTAGTGCATTTCTCAAAAATTCTTTTAATCTCCTGCCTCCCCTTGATGAGACTGGGAAACAATGGAATTTTGCCCTTCATGAAAAGCATCATCCCAGGAATAAGGTCTGTCATGAAGTCCTTGCTTCTTAGTTTATAATCAATCAGCATGGTGGCCTCATGAATTCTCCCTCCCCTCTTGATGCTCTGCACAAACGCCTCGTGTAGGAGATGGATATTCTTCTCCTTGGCCGAAACTCCCTCTTCGATTGCCATTTCTCTTAAGGCGTCCATCAGGACACCGATGTCAATCTCGTTCGGGCATCGGGTTCCGCAGGTCTCGCAGGAAACGCATAGCCAGATCGCACTGCTTCCCAAGACCGCTTCCTTCATCCCCATCTGAATCATCCGGATGATATTATTGGGTCGGATATCCATATAAGGTGCGGTGGGGCAACCTGCTGTGCACTTTAGACACTGGTAACAGAGACTTAGATCCTCCCCACTCCTCCTTTTGGCTTCTTCCAAAAAATGGTTGTCAATCTTTTCCATGACATTGACCGATTCCAATTTCACAGCCTCCATTCTCATTAATCCTCAAAATCCCCCCTCTCCCCCCTTTGCTAAAGGGGGGTTGGGGGGATTAGTTATGATGTAACAAACGTGTCGAGCATTCGAAGGACCTGTCCCGCAGAGGAATTCCGCAACTCACATGCATTGTTGGGACAGGAGGCAATGCATGCCCCACATCCCTGGCAGAGCGCGCTGTGAACGATCGAAATCCCACGACGAGCGTCCATCTCCCTCGCCTCATAGGGACAGATCTCTACACAGATTCCACACCCGCTGCAGATCCCCTCATCGACAAAGGCGATAAGAGGGTCTTGAAGGAGTTTATCGGTGGCGAGCAGGGCTTGAACTTTGCTCGCTGTGGCCGAAGCCTGAAACACCGTGTCCGAAATATCTTTGGGTCCCTGACCGCAACCAGCCAGATAGATCCCTTTTGTCGAACTCTCCACAGGATAGAGTTTGATATGGGCTTCTGTCAAAAAACCGTGCCGGTCCACTGTAGCTCTGAGTTTGGCCGCTAAGTCCTTCACTCCATGACTCGGGATCATGGCTGTGGCAAGAACCACCATATCGGCTGCCACTTCGACCATCCTTCCCGTCAAAGTATCCACTCCCAGCACTCTCACTCTTCCATCGTCCTGAAAAACTCTGGATACCCGGCCTCTGAGATAGAGAAGCCCTTTCTCCTCAATGGTCTTCTGGAGGAACTCCTCATAACCCTTGCCATCAGAGCGGATATCCATGTAAAAAATATAAGGTTGTCCATCTGGAATCTGGTCTTTATAAATCTTTGCCTGCTTGGCTGTATACATACAGCAGACTCTGGAACAATATGGCATATATCGATCCGGGTCTCTCGAAGCCACACATTGTATGAAGACCATCTCCTTTGGAACTTTTCCGTCAGAGGGCCGAAGGATTCTGCCTTTTGTCGGGCCATCGGGTGAAAGCATCCGTTCAAAGGCGAGGCCATCAATCACGTCCGGAATTTCTCCATACCCATATTCGCCCAATTGCTCTTTAGGATAGAGGTCATAGCCCGTAGCAACCACAATGGCTCCAACCTTCTGTTCAATCCGTTCATCTTTCTGTTCAAAATCGATCGCCTTCTCAGGACAGGTCTCCTCACATTTTTTACAACTCCCATCAAAAAAATAACGGCAGTGCTCACGATCGATCACAACCTTATTGGGAATACTATAAGGATAAGGGTGATCGATCGCCTTTCGCATCCCCATGCCCCTTTCAAATTGAGAAATATACTCCACAGGACAACTCCTTATACAGATGTCACACCCAGTACACTTTCCCCAATCTACTGAAGTGGCCTTCTTCCGGATGGCCAATTCAAAATTCCCAACATAGCCCTTCACATCCTCTAATTCTGAATAGCAATGAAGATCGATCCTTGGATGCCTCTCCACCTCCGATGCCTTTGAGATGAGACCTGAGCGGGCAGGATCAAGATCTGGAAAGGTCTTTGAAAGTTGGGCCATATGTCCACCCAGAGCAGGTTCTCTTTCCAGAAGGATGACCTCATAACCCCCATCCGCCAGATCAAGGGAGGCGGTGATTCCTGCAATCCCCCCGCCGATCACCAACACCCTTCGATTGATGGCCACCGCAATGGCCTCAAGTTGCTCATTCTTCCTCACTTTATCAAGGGTAGCCTGGATGATCTCGGCCGCCTTTTGGGTTGCCTCTTCTTTATCCTTCTGATGGACCCAACTGCACTGTTCCCGAATGTTGGCAATCTCGCAGAGAAAAGGGTTCATCCCTTGGGATTTGACCGCCTTTCTAAAGGTGTTTTCATGCATGCTGGGTGTGCAACAGGCAACCACCGCTCCCCCCAACCCCTTATCACGAATGGCCTCTCGGATGATCTGCTGCCCTGGCTCAGAACACATGTAGATGTACTCGGTACTGTGGGCGACATCTTCGATCTTTCCAATCTTTTCAGCGACCGATTTAACATCCACTGTCCCAGCAATATTCACTCCGCAATGACAGATAAAAACACCCAGCTTTCTCATGATCGCTTCGCTCAAGGTTTGAGGAGCGCTTCGCTCGAGGACCGCTACGCTTGAGGCATATTCTTTGTTTGTTGCCTCTTCCCTCAAGGCTCCGTCAGGAGCCGATCCTTAAGTCCGGTAAAACCGGACGCTCCTTAACCGTTTCAATGTTTTGCAAACAGTCCTTGCACCTTACTCGCTGCCGCATTGGCATGAGCCACTGCATCGGCAATATCCTTCGGCCCTTGTGCACAGCCCGCAATATAGATCCCCTCAACATCCGTTTCCACAGGTCTGAGTTTCCTCTGGATTTCTGTCAAAAAACCATATTCATCTGCAGCAATCCCCAGCTTTTTGGCCAAGTCCTTGGTATCGTTTTGGGGGATCATCGCTGTAGCTAAAACCACCATATCCGCAGCAACCTCAACCTTCTTCCCTGTCAATGTGTCCACCCCCCAGACCACAACCTTCTCCCCGTCTCGGAAGATCCGAGAAACCCTTCCCCTCAAATAGAGGATCCCTTCTTCCTCCATCCCCAGCTGAATGAACTCCTCATACCCTTTTCCCGTAGAACGAATATCCATATAGAAGATGTAAGCCTGTCCATCATGGACTTTGTGTTTGTAAAGCCGGGCATGCTTTGCCGTATACATACAGCAGACTCGAGAGCAATAGGGCATATACCGTTCAGGATCTCTTGACCCTGTGCACTGTATAAAAACCACGTCCTTCGGTATCTTTCCATCCGAGGGCCTCCGTATCTCACCTGTGGTCGGCCCAGATGCTGAATTGAGTCTTTCAAAAGCCAAGCCATCGATCACATCCGGGATCTCACCGTAACCATATTCGCCAAATCTCTCTTTGGGCATCAAATCGAAACCCACTGCTGCAATGATGGCTCCAACCCTTTCCTCGACATAACGATCCTTCTCTTCGTAATCAATTGCTCCAACTGGGCAGATCTTCTCGCACACCCTGCATTTTCCCTCCCGAAAGTAACGGCAGATGGAGGGATTGATCACGGGCTTATTTGGAACAGCCTGAGGCGATAAGGTATAGATCGCTTTGCCCAATCCCATGCCTCGATCAAATTCAGATGGGCTCTTTGAAGGACATTTCTGCTGGCAGAGGCCACAACCCGTACACTTCTCCCAATCGACATAGGCCGCCTTTCTCCGGATCCTCACGATGAAGTCTCCTGCCCTCCCCTCGACCTCGTCTACCTCCGAGTAAGTAAGAAGTTTGATTCGAGGGTGTTGACCTGTCTCCACGGTTTTTGGGGTCAATGTACACTGGGCACAATCGAGGGTGGGGAAAGTTTCAGAGAGCTGAAGCATCCGGCCTCCGATAGAAGGAAGCCTTTCGACCAAGATCACATCATAACCCGCGTTCCCCAGATCAATGGAGGTGGAGATCCCTGCGATCCCTCCGCCTATCACCATGGCCCTCTTTACAAAGCCATTGTGAGACTTACTTAATTCCGTCTGTCTGTTTTCACTCAATTCTTCACTCACAAGCCAACACCCGTAACTCTACCCCTCACCCTTCCCTCCCCCTCGAGGGGAGAGGGAGGGAGTGAGAGGTCTATAGAAGGCCTTTTTCTTTCAAAAGGGGTAAAGGGTCAACTGCATTCTGATCAAATCCTAAGGTCTGGTAGTCGAGTCCCATGGCAATCCCAAGCAGTTGGGTAAAATAGAGCACCGGGACCGGTTTGAAATCCAAATATTTCTGCTTGATATCCGACTGCTTGTGATCGATATTGAAGGTGCACATGGGGCAAGTGGAAACGACCACCTCTGCCCCGTTCTTAATAGCAGAGCCCAGAATTTTATATGCGCATTCTGTGGCCACTTCCGGAGAACCCACCGATTGAAAGGAACCGCAGCATTCGATTTTATATGGGAATTCCACAGCCTCTGCGCCCAATGCTCCCAAAAACTCTTCAAAGAGAATAGGCCTTTCCTTATCGTCAAACCCCATCTCTTCAAAGGGCCGGAGGAGCATACATCCGTAATAGGCGGCTGTCCTCAGCCCGACCAAAGGCTTTTTCACCTTTTCTTTGAGTTGAGGAAACCCAATATCCTGCTTCAAAATTTCTAAATAGTGGAGGATTCGAAGATCTCCCTGATAGTTCTTTTCGATAAAATTATTGATCTTCTCCCTCTTCTCCCCGTCCCCCTGAATCAAACGGTTCGTTCTTTTGATCACATTGAAGCAGATAGCGCAGAGGGTGGTCAGGGCAGTTCCTTCCTCCCTCGCCGTCGCCAGAATCCTTGATGGCGCAAGAAGAGCCATGATGTTATCAGTGGCCAACGGAAAAGTGGCTCCGCAACAGGTCCAGTTTTTTAACTCCTTTAATTCAAACCCAAGAAGAAGGGAACAGTTGCGGGCTGTCTGATCGAAGTTTTTTGCCTTTGTATAAAGGGTGCACCCTGGAAAATAGAGATAATCCATAAAAACCCCTTGGAATGACAAATGTCAAAGTTCAAATTCCAAATTTTGAAATAAAGAACCCCGCCCACAGGGCGGGGCTTTAAAACCCAAATTCTCTAAACCCAAAACCGAGATCCCTAAATCGTAGATCCTGAAACATGTTCAGGACCTGGTTCGGGATGACAAAAACGAGAACCAAACCCCATTGTCATGCTGAACTCGTTTCAGCATCTGGTTAAGTTTTTTCTCAACCTTAGCTTTAGCCTCAACCTCAGATTTTCTTAACCTTAACCTGAATTTTGACATTCATTTGACATTTGGATTTCGACATTTGAAATTTCCTTAAGAAAGAAATTTTCTAAATCCGCTGACAAAGGCAATCTGTGGAACTTTTTCTAAAAATCCTTCTGGAAATTCGGAAATCTGAATATGATCCTTCCTCTCCTTCTTCCTCAAAACAACCATCCTCAAGGCATCCATCACCCTGGCAATATCGATCCCCTTAGGACACCTCGATGTGCACTGAAGACAAGAAGCACATAGCCAAAAGGTATTGACTCCCAGCACCTCCTCCTCCAAACCCAGAAGTGTATACCGAATGGCCTCGTGGGGACCGACCTCCATTGCAAAGGCAACCGGACATCCGGCCGTACAATTCCCGCATTGATAGCAGGCAAAGAGATTCTGCCCGCTGATCAGTTCCACTTTCTTCGCAAATTCGTTATGAACCTTCTGCCTTGTCAGTTCGATTTTCATTACGCATCTCCACGGATGAAATAGAGCTACAAACTAATAATAAAACACTTTCTGTTACAAAACGAGCATGGTAATCACATATCCAATCGCCAGAAGGGCTTGTGTCCCAAGGATGGTAATGACGTTCATACCCAATACTGGAACCAACCTTTCTGTATTATCGTAATATTTCAGTGCTCCTTTAGCGGCCTTCCATCCAAAACCGACCGTTCCCAGACCGATAAGCGTTAACACGGGCATCATCTTTGAGAGAACTCCAACGATGATGCATAGATATGAGGCGGTGAGTAAAGCAACGAATAGATAACTTGCATCCTTTTTCCCAAGGGAGATGACGAAATGCCTCCTTCCTCCTTTCCGGTCTGCCTCCCGGTCTGGAAATTCATTCAAAAAAAGAAGATTCGAGGTGAGTATCCCTGGTGCGAGGGATGCAACCAATGTTTCCCAGCTATATCTTCCTGTCTGCACATAGTAAGAGCCCAGGACGAGTAAAGGCCCAAAGCATAGGCCTGCGAAGATTTCCCCTATGTGCCATTTGGAGAGGTAAACATTGTAAAAGTAGGCAGAGAATCCTGCTAAGAGAAGAAGAGGAAAGAGAAACCAACCCCTTTTCATCACGAAATAGAATCCGATCACCATCGCAATGAGCAAACAGATGGTTGCAAACCAGAAAGCCTGCTTAGGCTTCAAAAGATTCAATGGGAGAACACCACTCCCTCCACTGAAGGGAGTTCTTTGAGTGTTTAAATCAATCCCATCCACGTAGTCGTGGTAATCATTGATGACGTTAACTGTCATGTGGACGAGGATGGAGCCGATCATCGCCAAGAGAAAATGACCCAAATGGAAGTAACCTTCGTAGGCAGCAATCGCTGTTCCTAAAGAAACCATGATGACTGTGAGAGGTAAAAATTGGAAGCGAGGAAGTGTTAACCATGCCTTCAAGGAACCGGGATTCATCTTTTCCATATTTCAATCCGCATAATTATTCATGGTATATCTGTTTTGAATACAATCCTCGATCTTTGCCAAGACCTCATCTAAATTTTCATAAATCTCTTTATTTGTAAACCGCAAAAATGAAATTCCAAAAGATTCTATGCAGCCCTGCCTTGCCTTATCACATACTTCCGACCCTTCAGAAAAATGAGAGTCTCCATCCACCTCTATTGCTAATTTCAACCTGGGGCAATAAAAATCTATTACAAACTTTTCAACACTATATTGTCGCCTGAATTTATATCCATCCATTCCTTTACTCTTGAGCTTTGACCATAAGATAAGTTCAGCTTTCGGCATACTACTTCTAAGCATTCTTCGTTTATTCTTTTCATGTGTCCTGTTATATATTCTTGTCACTTAACTCCGCCTTAACCTCCCCATTTCCCCTCCTTGGTAAGGAGGGGATTATGGGGAGGTACCCCTCCTTGGTAAGGAGGGGATTATGGGGAGGTACCCCTCCTTGGTAAGGAGGGGATTATGGGGAGGTACGATATTTCTTTTCCCCTTCGATATAGAGGTCATCCCCCCTCACATCATTGACCACAATCACTGGAAGGTCTTCGACCTCCAGTCTCCGGATTGCTTCCGGCCCGAGATCCTCATAAGCTACGATCTCAGCCTTCTTTACCCGTTTCGCCAAGAGGGCACCCGCTCCTCCCGTTGCAGCAAAGTAGACTGCCTTATACTTCTTCATCGCCTCTTTAACCACATCGGATCGCATCCCTTTTCCAATCATCCCCTTCAGGCCTCTCTCGATCAAGGATGGGGAATAAGCATCCATTCGGTAACTCGTCGTGGGACCTGCGGATCCAAAGACCTGTCCTGGTTTGGCAGGGGTGGGGCCAACATAGTAAATGATCTGGCCCTTGATATCGAAGGGAAGGTCCTTCCCTTCTTTCAATAAATCGAAGAGCCTTTTATGGGCAGCATCCCTTCCGGTATAGACAATCCCATTGATCAGGACCCGATCTCCAATCTTCAATTTTTCAACATCTTCATCGCTCAGAGGTGTCTTCAATCGAATCGGTGGACTCATCTCTATCTCCCTATCTCCGCGTCACCCAATCTCCCTATCTTATTATTTTCTCCTCATCTCCCCATCTCCCCATCTCCCTATCTCCTCATCTCCCTAAATTATTGCTTCTTTGTGTCTTTGGGCGTGGCACTGAATGTTCACCGCCAAAGGAAAGCTGGCAATATGACAAGACATCATTAAGATATGAACCGCCAATGAGGTCGTTCTGCCTCCCAATCCCTGCGGCCCGATGCCAAGTTGATTGATTCCAGTCAATATCTCAGACTCGAACTTCTCCAGTTCCGGATCAGGATTCTTACTTCCGAGGGGTCTCAGAAGACTTTTCTTCGCAAGGAGGGCAGCTTGTTCAAAAGTCCCTCCGATTCCAATCCCGACAATGGTTGGAGGACAAGGGTTTGAACTTGACTCCTTTACCCTTTGGACGACATACCGCTTGATCCCTTCCTTTCCATCCGATGGGGTGAGCATCGTTACTCGGCTCATATTTTCACTCCCACCGCCTTTGGGAGCAACTGTAATCTTGACTTTTTCTCCGGGAACCACCTCTGCATGGATAATGGCGGGGGTATTGTCTCCAGTATTTGCCCGTGTGAAAGGATGACAGATCGATTTCCTTAGATACCCATCTCGATATCCTTGGCGAACTCCTTCAAAGATGGCTTCTCTCAGGTCCCCTCCGACTAAATGGACATCCTGCCCCAATTCCACAAATATCACTGCGAAACCGGTATCCTGACAGATGGCCACTTTCTCTTCTCTCGCAATCCGGGCATTCTCCTTCAATTCCTTCAATATCTCAATCCCCAGAGGAGACTCCTCCTTCTCCAACGCCCGATCAAAGGTTTCAAGTACATCCTCTCCCAAGTTGGTGTTGGCTTCCATACAAAGCTCTTTTACCTTCTCCGTGATCAACTTGACATTGATCTCTCGCATCTTACCCTCTTTCGGTCAAGGATCGCTCCGCTTGAGGAGCACTTCGCTCGAGGAGCGCTTCACTTGAGGCAGAATCTCTATCTTTTACCTCTATCCTCTAAGCCGCAGGCCGATCCTTAAGTCCGGTGAAACCGGACGCTCCTTATACCCTTACTTACAGTTTTAGTTCCGCAATGGTCTTTTTGACACTCTCTGCCGACTTTGACACCAGGGCTTTCTCTTCATCGGTCAATTGGACTTCAATGATCGATTCCACACCTTTGGCCCCCAATTTGACCGGCACTCCAAAACAGATGTTTTTCAACCCGTATTCCCCATCGAGAAAGACACAGCAAGGAAGGATTCTCTTCTTATCCTTGAGAATGGCCTCTGCCATCTGAACCGCTCCTGCAGAGGGTGCATAAAAGGCACTCCCCGTCTTCAGGAAGTTGACGATCTCCCCACCACCCTTTCGAGTTCGGTCGACCAGTCGGTCGATGGTTTCCTTCGAAAGCAGCTGGGACAGCGGAATTCCACTGACGGTCGTATACCGCGGAAGAGGAACCATCTCATCCCCATGCCCTCCCAAAAGGAGCGCTTGAATATCTTCGACCGAGACTCCCAATTCCATGGCAATGAAAGCCCTGAATCGAGCTGTATCCAGTACCCCTGCCATCCCCATCACCCTCTCCCTGGGAAGCCGGCTCCTCTTAAAAGCCAAGTAAGTCATTGTATCAAGGGGATTCGTGACCATGATGAGAATGGCATTCGGAGACTTCTCAATGACCTGAGCCACGACCGACTCAATGATCTTCTTATTGATCTCCAGCAGATCTTCCCGGCTCATTCCTGGCTTCCGGGGGACTCCCGAAGTGATGATCACCACGTCGGAATCCTTTGTCTCTTCCCATCCATTTGAGCCAATGACCTTTGCATCGAAACCTTCGATTGGCGACGCCTCAAAAAGGTCAAGGGCCTTCCCCTGAGGAATCCCTTCAAGGATATCGACTAAAACGACATCCCCCAATTCTTTTTCAGCAGCCCAGTGGGCGGCTGTGGCTCCCACAAATCCTGCACCGATGACCGAGATCTTTCTCCTTCCCATAAAAATCCCTCCTCTCTTAGATAAACGATAGACGATGGACGTAGAACGATGAACTTTTTAAAAACGATGAACGTTAAACCATGAACGATGAACAGTTCATAGTTCATTGTTCATTATTCATGGTTCAAAGTTCATTGTTCATCGTTCATTGTCACAGTTATGTGGGATTTTGCGCTTCGGATTTAAAATAATTTTTCTCAAACCTATTTTGAGATTCAATTTGATAACCTTTTAAATGAAAACCACAGGTCTTCCGGATGATTAATTCGGGCTTTAAAATGATCTCTCTCGTTAAAGGAATTACCTCTCCTCCTTCGATCTTCTCCAC
>Ga0315280_10005407_pt1 | contig 18234 bp, 14 predicted proteins | sample YL17G06_40_MG_FD_203697 | JGI IMG/M metagenome (GOLD analysis project Ga0315280, IMG submission 203697) | Sediment microbial communities from Yellowstone Lake, YNP, Wyoming, USA - YL17G06_40 | ecosystem: Environmental > Aquatic > Freshwater > Lake > Sediment | place: USA: Wyoming | collected... | reverse complement strand
TGAGCGTGTCACGCTCGATATGCATAATCTCGGTTAGATGACGCACTGGAATGTGGCCCAGCCGCCCCGCCGCTTGCGGGCAAGCCTCGGCTGGGAGTGGGCGCAGCGTGCTGCGCCCCTACAAGTCTGCCGGCGATCCCCACTTTCCGAGGTCATACCCTGATACCGCCGCACCTTGCGGGAGCCTTCGGATCGGGGTATAATGATTGCGATGATTGTGCAGCGCTTGCGGCGCTGCTCCGCGCGGCTCTCCGACCCCTTTCGCGGGCTCGGGGCAGTAAGCTCAGCCGAGCCACGGATAGCTTCGGCGGCTGCCCCCGAGCCGAATCGAGGGCCAGGGTAGGCTCGCCGATGACGCGGCCTGGCCGCGTTCCGGAGCGGCGCACTGCGCCGCCAATGATGGAGTCTGCGGCAGCGGGCGTGTCGGCCCGCGAAAGGCGTTGACAATGGGTCCACTCGGTCCTACAGAGATTGGTTTGATTCTAGTCGGCGCATTGCTCCTGTTCGGGGCGAAGAAGCTGCCCGAGCTCGGCAGAAGCCTGGGGCAGGGGATGCGCGAGTTTCGCCGCTCCCTGAGCGGGATGACGGAAGAGCCGGAGAAGGAAGACAACAGCGGCAAGACCGCCGACCGCCCGGGCTAGTGCTGCGGCGGAATAGGGACCGTCTCTTGCTCCCGCCGGGCTATGAGGGCAATTCGCCTGGCAAATCGGGGGACTGTGCCCATGCGCCCGACGGCATGGAGAGGAGCGCGCGGCGATGACATGCCCCTTGTACTCAAAACGAGAGCAAGAATGCTTGCTCCTCAACGAGGCGGCGGTTGAGGAGGATGAGAATATCGTCTCGGAGGCGGAGCGAGTGCGCCAAGATTTCTGCCTCGGCGAGCGCAAGGAATACGCGGCGTGCCCGGTCTATCGCCGCCTGACAGTGGAGCGCGCGAAGGCGTATTAGCGTTAATGCGCCGGGTTGGGTTGAGGCCGATCCGATCTGGCGCACCCTCACCCAGCCCCCCTTTACTGAAGTTTCCTCCTGCGTCGAGGCTGAGCACGATTCGTGATCTATCTCGCCGCCGCTATGTGGCTCGCCGGCATGGCGCTGCTGTGGCATCTGGGCCAGCGCGCCGCGGGGCCGTCAGCTATCCGCAGTTTCGAGCGGCCTTTGCCGCTGCCGCGACTTCCTGCCGCCCTTGACGGGCTGCGCCTGCTCCACATCTCCGACGCCCACCTGAGCCCGCGCAACGACTTCGTCCAAACCATCCTCTCGCGCGCCGAAGCCGCGCGGCCAGACCTGGTCGCAATCACCGGCGACCTCCCCTCGAGCCCGTATGGGTTGCCGCTCGCGCGTCGGCTCCTGGAGCGATTGGCGGCGCGCTGGCCAACCTACGTCGTGCTCGGCAACGCCGACCATTGGGCCGATCGCTTCCACCACAGCATCGCCCGCTGGGGCGAGACCGGCGCCCATGTGTTGACCAACCAGGGGCTATCGTTTCCTGACGGCGACGGGTTGTGGATCGCGGGGGTGGACGATCCGTTCCGCTATCGCGACGACCCGGCGCGCGCGCTCGCGGGGGCGCCCGCCGACGGCCTTAAGCTGCTGCTGGCGCATAGCCCGGATGTGATCCAGCGCGCGGCGGCGCTTCAGGCGGACCTCATCCTGACGGGCCATACCCATGGCGGCCAGGTGCGGCTGCCATTGATCGGTGCGATCTTGACGCGCTCGCGCGTCGGCCGCAACTACGCGCGGGGCGTGTTCCGGTTGGGCAACGGCACGGTGCTGATCGTGACCAGCGGTCTCGGGGTGACCCGGCTGGCGGTGCGCTTCTGGTGCCCGCCGGAGATGACGGTGTGGGTGCTGCGGAGGACAGTGGACAGCAGGCGGGAGACTGTAGACAGCAGACAGTAGTAAGCAGATAGTATATCTGCTCACTGCTATCTGCTCACTGCTGTCTGCTCACTGCTATCTGCTCACTGCTATCTGCTCACTGCTCTCTCCTCTCTACTTACTCCTGAGCCTCAGCACCGCGATCTCGCGCGGACAGTTGAAGCGAACGTACGGGAAGATCTCCCCCACCCCGCGCGTGACGAACAACGCCGTCGCGCCCTTGTAGAATAGCCCGTGCGCCTGCCCCCGACTGTAGATCGACCGGATGGCTGGCGGGCCGATGATCGGCAGCACGATTTGCCCCCCGTGCGTGTGACCCGCCACGACGAGGGCGACGCGGCGCGCCCGCGCTTCGTCCACGATCTGGGGGGCGTGGGCCATCAGGATAACGCACGCCCCGCGCGGCACATTCGCCAGGGCCGCGTCGAGATCAGCGGCGCCGGTGTAGGGGTCGTCCACACCGGCCAGGTAGAGCGCGGCGCCGTGTCGCTTGAGCGCAATGCTCTCGTTGACCAGAACGCGCACGCCGGCGCCGCGCAGCGCCCGCAAAGCGTGCTCCTCCCCTACCCAGCGGTCGTGGTTGCCCAGCACCGCGTAAACCCCGAGCGGCGCCTTCTGCTCGGCGATAATCGGCGCGGCCTGCTCCTCGAATCGCGGCCAGCCGAGGACATAATCGCCGAGGAAGAGCATGAGATCCGGGTGAACGCCGGCTAGCGCTCTGAGCCTTGCGCGAACCGCCGGGGCGCTGGCGTGCAGACCCAGGTGGAGATCGCTGACGAGGCAGACTTGCAGTCCCTCGAACTGCCGCGGCAGGCCCGCGACGCGGACGGAGTAATGGGTCACCTGCGCGGGCTGGCCGACGCCGGCGCCGGTGCTGGCAAATAGCGGGAACAGCGCGATAGCGCCGACGACGGGCGCGCTCAACAGCAGCGCCAGCGCCGCCGCTCCCAGGCGCCGGGGCCTCAGTCGCACCGGGCGTGCAGCGAAACGCAGGACGCTTTCCCAGATGAGCAGCGCGGCGATGAACCCGGCCGCGGCGGGCACGAGGGAGGCGTAGGCGTGGCGTCGCAGGGGCGCGGCCGAGCTGGCGCGGTCGAGCCACGCGGTGAGCGCGAGCGCAAGGCCAACGATCGCGGCATCGGCGACCAGGGTCATGCCGGCGGCGCGCCACAGCCGCCAGCGCGACGGCTCGCCGGCGGCGCGCCGCCCGAGCGCGACCCGGCAGATGAGGGCGTTGACCACCAAGCGAAGAGCGACCAGCGCGGCGATAGGCATGGTTCAGAATGATCTGCAGGTTGATGCGGATTGGCGCAGATGCGCGACCCAAATCCTGCGTTCATCCGTGTCAATCCGCGGCAAGCCTCTGTCAACCCCACCCATCAACGCGCTCGGAGGCACGCGCCATCACCTCATCTTGGTTAACGGTAGTGACCCTGCCGTCGTTGACGACGACCGCGCCATTGACCAGCACCGTGCGCACATCGCACGCGCGCGCGCTGTAGACCAAGTTCGAGACGACGCTGTGCAGCGGCGTCAGGTGCGGCTGATGCAGATCCACCAGCACAATATCCGCCTTCATGCCTGGCGCGAGCATGCCGATGCGGTCATCGAGGCCCAGCGCGCGCGCGCCGCCGCGAGTGGCAAGCGCCAGCGCCTGGTATGCGGTGACGCAGGTCGGGTCGTCGCAGGCAAGCTTATGCACTAGGGCTGCCAACCGCGCCTCCTCCAGGACATCGAGGTTGTTATTGCTCGCCGCGCCATCGGTGCCCAGGCCGACGATGACGCCGGCCCCTAGCATCTTGGGCAGCGGCATCGTGCCCGACGCCAGCTTCATGTTGCTGCCGGGATTATGGCTCACGCCGACGCGGCGGCGGACGAGGATGCCTATGTCGTCGTCGGTCACGTGCACGCAGTGCGCGGCTAGCACCGGGCGCAGGTCGAACAGGCCGATGCGCTCCATGTGCGCGACTGGGGTAAGGCCAATCTTGTCAACGCTCTCCTTGACCTCGCGCGCGGTTTCGGCGAGATGGATGTGAACGCCGATGCCGAGGTCGCGCGCGGTCTCGATGACGCAGCGCATGATGCTGTCGGGGACGGTATAGGGGGCATGGGGGCCGAGCATGACGGTGACGCGGCCATCGGCGGCGTTCTTCCACTGGGCGGCGAACTCGGCGGCGTTGGCGAGGTCGCCCTCGGCGCGATCCATGAAACCCAGCAGCACCGCCGAGAGGCTGGCGCGGATGCCAGAATGCTGCGCTGCCTGCGCCGTGGCGTCGAACCACCAGTACATGTCGTTGAACGTCGTCACGCCCGCGCACAGCATCTCGACCATGCCCAGCAGCGAACCCCAATAGATGTCCTCGCGCTTGAGCTTCACCTCGCGCGGCCAGATCTTCTGCTCCAGCCACGGCATGAGCTCCATGTCGTCGGCGTAGCCGCGCATCAGCGTCATGGCGACGTGGGTGTGCGCGTTGACCAGACCGGGCAGGGCGACGACATTATCGCCGCCGAGCTCGCGGTCGAACTTCCCCTGAGGCTCCTGCGCGCAGACTGAGGCAATTTCCGAATCGTTGACGACGATGAAGCCCGGCGCCAGGATCTCGGCCTGGTCGTTCATGGTTATGACGCAGCGGGCGCGGATGAGGGTCGAGGGCAAGTTGTGACCTCCGGTCGGGCGCGGCTTCCGTGCGGCGCCGAGCGTGCGCAGGAGCACAGCGACGCCATGCAGTGAAGCCGCGATGAACCTCAGCGGCCGGGGCCGGCCGGCGGCCGCTCGACGGTGATGGCAAAGATCTTGATCTGCGGCGCGCTGGGCAGCACCAGCGCCGTCGCAGGTTTCGAGCCACCAAGATCACCAATACGCAGCAGGTAGATGCAGGCCGGGCGGGCGAGGTCGTCCTGCGTGCCGCGAACCAGCGGCGTCCGCAGGGCGACGGTTTGCTCCGGCGGCGGATCGATCCACGACGGCACGCGCACAACCTTCGAGTCGCTGGTTCCGTCGGCATAGGTGATGGCGAACGCTGCGTCGAGCGCCTCGCTCGACGCGGCGGCGACGTAGATCGCGCGCAGCGGCTCGTTGGGCAGCGGAATCTGCTGCCCGGCGCACGCGACGGCGGCAGCGCCGCGCTGATCGTTGGGCGGGTAACGCAGCGGCACGCGGGCAGCGCCGAACTCAGGCGGCGGATTCGATTGTCCGTCGTAGTAGATGCCCGGATAAAGCACGGGCATGCCCGAAGCGGCGACCTGCGCCGCGGTGACATCGGGCGGGATGAACTCGGCGGGCAGGCTGAACCCTGCGCTGTCGAACGCGCCGCGCGCACGATAGCCGTCATGCGTCGCTGCCAGGACGTTGACGGACTTCGCGAGGTCGAGCGGCTGGTACGGCCCGCCGGTCACGCTGACCGACTGCACCAACATGCTGCGCGAGTCGGGGCCAAGGCTTTCGGAGGCATAGTGGCCGTCGGCAGCCAAATCCCATGACAGGCGGTACGACCCAGCAGCGTCCGGCGCGACTACTTGCGCCGCCACCATGGCCGACTCGCCCGGCAAGATACTCGCAGCCAGCGGGACAACCGGCCCTTGCCACACCGCCTCCGCGCCGTCCCAATAATGCCAGTGGTAGGTAACACGCACGTGGTCTTTGTCCCACGCCGCGGCGCCGCTGTTGCGCACCACGACCTTTACGGGATAGGCTTTGCCCGCCTCCATCGCTTTGGGCGTATCCGCATCGAGCACGCCGCCGCTCGGGTCGGCGGCGAGCACGGCGACCGTTTCGGCATGAGTCGCATCGCCGGCGCGCGAGAACCAGCGATCCTTGCCCTCGACCAGGTCCCAACGCAGTTGATAGAGCCAATCCTGGTCCGGCATCCAGGCGGGCAGGGGCGAGCCATCAGCCTTCTTCGCGTCAACCCAAGCGTACATGGTGATCATCTCGCCGGGGGCGACGCTGCGCGGCAGCTGGGTGCGCACGCCTTCCCACTCGACGATCTCGGGGGCTAGGGCGGCTGCGGTGGGCGCGGGAACGCGCACCCAGTGATACGACAGCGCGACCTTGCTCGCCTCCCACGTGCGCGCGCCATCATTGCGCAGACGCAGGCGCACGCGGCGGCGCGCGCCGGCGGCGATGACCGCGGGCATGGTGGTGCTGAGGACGGTCGCGCGCTCGGCGGGCGCGCGGTCGAGCTTGACCGGCAGCGAGATGGAGAAGAGCTCATCGGAGAGCCACTTGGTGCGTAGGATGGGAATGGGGCTCTGGGCGATGTCCAGGTCGAGGCTATAGTCCCCGCCCGGCAGCGGCCCCTCGATGCGCGTGGTGGATACATCAATGACGAGCGGCGCGCGCTGGCCGGCGAGCAGCACGAGCTTGTCGGTGGCGGGGCCGGTGCGTTTGACATCCACCCGGCTGCGGCTCTGCAGGGTGTAGGTCATCTCGCAGTTGCGCTTTTCGGCGATGTCGTCGAAGCTGTAATTATCGAACAGCAGTTCGACCTGGTACTTGACGCCCGGCTGGAGGACGAGCGGAAGCGTCTCGCGGCGCAGGGCGACGCGATAGGGCCGGCGGTCGGCGAGCGCCGCCGCCGAGGCGCGCGTCAGGTCGAGGTAGCGCACGCCATGCTGGCGGCTGGCGGCGATCTCGCTGCCGCGCGCGAAGTCGTCGCAGGAATCAATGATGATGAAATCGGGAGACAGGCCGGCGGCGCGCGACCAGTCTTGCTCATAGGTCTGGCCGCCGTGGCGCGGGAGGATGGCATTGCCAGCAACATAGCCCGGGCGCAGCCGGACAACCGTGCGCGGCCCATCCTTGCCATAGCTGAAGCCGGCCGCGGGATCGAACGCGCAGTAGCCGTCGAGGTCGGGGGCGATGGCGCGCCAGGCATCGTCGCCGAGCACGACCAGGCCGAGGCCGTAGGCGCGGCGATACTCGGCGCGCAGCGAATCGATCGTTGCGGCGTCGCAGGCGGTAATGCCGGTTGGCGACCCGAGGATAAGCAGGCTGGAGCGCTTGCCGGCGGCGATGTCGAACTGCGCGCGGAACTCGTCGGGCACGATGGAGAAGAACTCATCCACCGCGCCCCACAGGGCCTGCTTGCCCGCGGCGCTGGTGAGATCCGCCGCGCCGGCCTCGGGCAGCGAGCTGGCGTCGAGGTACATGGCGACCAAGGGATAGCTGAAGCGCTCTTCCTTGGTCTCTTTGAGAGCCTGCACGAGCGCCAGCAGCCCCAGGCGCGACCAGTCGTGGCGCGCCGCGGCGTCGCAGCGATAGATCGGGGCTATGGTGTCGATGGCGCCTTCGCGCGCCTGGCGCAGCATGGTCTTGTGCCAGTTGACGCTGGCGGCGCTGAACCACGGACCGAGGCCGTCGGTCGGCTGGTCAACGAAAGCCGGAAGGGCGCGCGGAGCATCGCGACCAGCCGGCAGCGCCTGGTAATCGTAGCGATAGGTGGCGACGAGGCGCGTGTCCTGCTTTCTGCCAGGCGCCGGGCGCGGCGGGGCCTGAGACTTGGGCAGCTCGACCTGCGCCACGCTCGCGCCGAGCCATTCGACGGCCTCAAGCTTGGCGTCAACGGTTGGCGGATTGAGGGTTCGCGGGCAGACCAGGATGTCGTTCTCGGCGACGGAGGGCTTGAGGTTGCCGCTGATGACGAGGCTGCCCCACAGGCCGGGGCGATCGAACGTGTCCGGGGATTTGGCGCGCGAGGCCCAACCCACGGAGGCGTCGCCCTCGCCGCGCATATTGACGACGAAGTTGAAGCCAATGCGGCGGCCGGGCTTGGGGGCGCCGCCGAGGAATCGCCAGGGGATGCCGAGCTCGACGGTGTAGCCGGCGTCAGTGTCATCGGGCTTGTTGAGGGTGCCCTCGCGCTCGACGGCGAGCTTGAGGCCCATGAGCCATTCGGGCTGCGCGCGCCAGGTGCCGGCCTCGGTGCCGACGAGGCAGGCGAAACCTGAGGCCACGCTGACACTGAAGCGCGCGCAGGCAGGGTCCACGGCATCGGTGGCCTGGCCCGACATGTCGAGGTAGAACTCGACCGAATCGTCGCGCCACGGCTCGGACATGGCGGTGTTGTTGGAGCCGGTGAGATTGGTGTCATCGACGCGCGCGCCGAGGTAGAGAAAGTCCTCGTCCCACTGCGCGTAAGCCAGCGCGCGCTGGGGGCGCGTGGCTTCATTGCCCAGCGCCAGCGCCTCGGTCAGCGCGCATCCCGCCAGGACGGCGAGGCACAGCGCCATGCGGAGCGCGAGCGCGCGGCGCGACTTGTCATTCCTTCTCACTTTGCTTCTCTTCCTCTTCGGCGAGTTGCCCCAGGGTACCCGATTCGATGTCCGCGAGGTACTGGGCGATCAGGCGGCGCGCCTCGTCGGCGCGCGACTCGAAAACCAGCAGGCGGCTGTGGAAGCGCCTGACGGTCACACGTATGTCATCGAACCACGGCACACGGCCCGACTGCATGACCACGGGTATGCCCGCATCCTCCAGCAGGTCGCGCACCATGACGCTCATGATCTCGTCCGGGGCTTCGTACACCGCCACCAGCGGCTCGTTGGTGGGCTCTTCCTCGTCCTGCGGCGGCAAGGTTTCCACCAGCGGCTCGCCGCAGTCGGGGCAGGCGGTGACGGTGGGCAGGTATTCGAATCGGCACTTTGGGCAGAATGGCATCGCTGTCTCCTTCCGCGGCCCGACCGTCATGTCACCCCGAGCGCAGCGAGGGGTCCCCTATCGGGTTGCTGAAGGCGATAGGGGACGCCTTCGTCCGCCGACGCCTTCGTCCGCCGGAGCGGAACTTCGTCGTCCGCGAAGGCGGAAGCGGAACTGCCCACTTCGCCGAAGTAGCTTCGGCTACGAAGGCTGAATCGTCGCCCGCGAAGGCGGATTCCTCGCTTAGCTCGGAATGACATTTTCAGCCTACACGACGCCCTCAGCGATGATGATGAACGAGCCTTCGGCTTCAGCCGCCACCGCGCCGTCCTCCAGCTCGACACGGGCGCAGGTCTTGGCGACCTTGCCCCGGCGCCAGAGCAGCCGGCCGCGCGCGGTGATGCGGCTGCCCACCGGCACCGCCTTGCGGAAGCGCGCGTTGATGCGCGCGGTCACGCTGCGGTAGGCCGCGCCGCGCATGGCATGCGCCATGACCTCGTCCATGACCGTGCACAGGAAGCCGCCATGGGCAACGCCCGCCCAGCCCTGGAAGCTCTCGGGCACGACCATGCGCGACACGTACTCATCGCCCTCGCGCTCGATGCGCATCTTGAGGCCGACGGGGTTGTCGGCGCCGCAGCCGAAGCAGCGGTTGTTTAGCTCCAGTCGTACGTCAGCCATGTTCGGTCGGGACAGCGAAGACGACTCCTACGGCAACAATCGCCGCGCAACGACGCGGCCCCACAACTGCACCGGGCGGAAGCCCTCCGCGAACCGCACCCCCGCCTGCACGCCGCGGAAGCGCGCCATGATCTCCATCATTTCGTCCACGTTGATCGCATCGTGATGGCGCAGCCACGCCACCTGGCTCTCGTGGCAGGCGAGCATGCGGGCCTTGGTCGCGAAGTGCTCGGTGATGTCAACGTACTCGGCGGGCTCGAAGCCGAGCCCCGCGACCGTGTCCATGCAGTAAACCGGGGTCAGCCGATTATAGACCGGCGATTCGGTCTTGAGATTCGGGATGGTGGCATCGAAGCCGGCGACCTCGGCCAACGCGCCAGCGTTGCGGTGGTCGAGCATGTAGTCGTTCGGTGAGTGCGTGATGATGAGATCGGGCTGGGAGCGGCGGATGATCTCGACCAGCTTGACGCGCGCTTCCATGTCCACCGGGATCTCGAGATCGGAATAATCCAGGCAATCGTAGTGGGCGGCGATGACGGCGGCGGCGGCCTCGGCCTCCTTGCGGCGGATGGCGGCGATCTCGGCGCGCGTATGAACCGCCGAGCCGCAGTCGCCGTTGGCGGCGCAGACCATGGTGATATGGTCGCCGCGCGCGGCGCACTTGGCGAGCGTGCCACCACACAGGATCTCAAGATCGTCAGGATGCGATCCGACCGCAAGGATGTTCATGTGTGCCCCAGAGAAGCATCCGCAGGTTCCAGGCCAAGGCGGTAATTCGGTATGACCTCGGCTCCGTCGGCGGTAATGACATAGTTATCTTCCAAGCGCACGCCGCCAACGCCTTCTACGTAGATGCCTGGTTCGAGGGTCACGACCATGCCGGCGCGCAATGGGGTGTCGTCGCCCGGGATGATCATAGGCGCCTCGTGGGGGTCGAGGCCGATGCCGTGGCCGGCGTGATGCGGGAAGCGATCGGCGTGCCCAGCCTCGGCGATGACCGCACGAACCTCGCGATAGACATCACTGGCGCGGACGCCGGGGCGCAGCGCTGTGCGCCCGCGATCGAGCGCCTGCGCCACAATGTCGTAAAGCTCGCGCTGCGCGCGGGTCGGCGCCCCGATGGCAAACGTGCGCGTGGTGTCAGCCCAGTATCCGTCCACCGTTGGGAACAAGTCGCAGATGAAGAGGTCGCCATCGCGCATCTGGCGGGCGCTCGGCGGCCCGCCGATCTGCCAGCTTCGCTCGCCCGAGACGAAGTCACCGGCGAACGCGATGGGCTGACCCGCCGCGAGCACGCAGGCGCTTTGGATTGCGGTGTAGACCTCAAGCTCCGTCGCCCCGGGAACCGCTGCTTGCCTCGCTGCGGCGTGGCCCGCCGCGGTGACCGCGGCGGTGCGCCGGATGCGCTGCTGCTCGTCGGCGTCCTTGACCTGGCGCATCAGGCGCAAAACCGGGGTGATGTCGATGCGTTTGCGCCGACCCAGCGCCGGCTCGGCGAATGCGGGCAGGTCGTGAAGCTCCACTCCGATGGGCCCCGCTCGAGCCAGGCCGAAGCGCTCGGCCGCGTCAAGCAGCGCGCGCGCCGCCGCCCGTCGCCGGTCAACGACGTGATGAATGGAATAGTCCTCGTAGAGGTGAACTTCAACATCGCCAGCGGCCTGCGAGTCCCCTGCGCCGGCAACCAGCATCGGACGCTGGCCACCGTGCAGAAGCAGAAACGCCGGCGAGCGTTCGCCGGGCAGGTAACCCGTGAGGTAGTAGATGTGGCGGGCATTGGCGATGATTGCCGTCGTCGCGCCTGCATCGCGCATGGCGGCCAGAAACCGCTCGCGGCGGGACGTCGATTCCGGGGACGAGAGGTTGCTGTGATTCATGGTGTGACCTGTCAGACGCGGGAGCGCTGGATGCAACTCGCCGTCAAAACCAATCGGGCCGGTTGGTGTGCGGATAGCCGCGCGGAAAGAGCACCTCCAGCGTGCGCAACTGGCTCGGCTGCAACTCACCGAGCCGGCCCGACTCCTCCAGCACCGACGCGGCCGAGCGGTACCCGGTCACCATCTGCGTCAGCGTACGGTAAGGCACGTCGAGGCGCCAGGCCTTGCGCGAGCGTCGCCCGGGCAGGAGCGACACCTCGCCGTCTTGCCATGCCAGGGTGACCGCTCCCATCTCGGTATTCAGCCGCAGCGCGCCCGAATCACCCGCCAGATCGGACTTCCGCAGGCGGGCGCTCAGCAGCGGCGCCATCAGCCCGAACAGCCGCGTCAGGTCAATGATTCGCACCATCTTTCCGCTGCGCGAAACCGTGCACTGACCGCCGCAATCGGTCAGCGCGACATCGGCGATCAGGCCGTCCGGCGGCTCGTCGAGGACTATCTCGCGGCGGGCCCGGTATTCCTCGCCCAGGTGTGACAGCAGGGCAAGCGCGGAGGCGCGGTCGCGCGCGGCGGCCTCGGCCACTTCGTGCCGCTCCTGCGCGTAGCGGCTGCGCGCGTAGGCTGCGATGCGGCCGCGCCGGTCGGTGATGACGATAAACCCCTGCGGATTCTCCTTGATAAATCCCCACGGGCCGCCGGCAGGCAGCTTCGTGTTGAAGGCGAGCTGGCGGCGCCAATAGCGCTTGGTGCGGGCGACGCTCAACATCCGGCTGGCATTGTAGGCGGCGTGCAGCGCCATGACCCCATCGAGATCCTTGTCGAGGCGAAAGCGCCGTCGCGCATAGCCGCGCATGGCTTCCGCGGGCACGCCGTCGGCGCTGATCTGGACGCGATAGTCCGGCATCGCAATCTCCCAGCCCAGGCGCCGATAGAACGACAACCGCCCGGTGCCGAGCGCGGAGAGGCAGCAGCCGGCCTCGCGCATAAAGCGGATCGCCTCCTCGAGGCAGGCGCTGGCATAGCCGTGATCGCGGTACTTGGGGTTGGTGGAGACGTCGCCGATGCCGCCGAGGAGGCCCACCTGGTCGCCGATGCGCACGCGCCGCAGCGTAACGCGCACGTGGCTGATGAACTCGCCGCCGCGCTCAACGACGAAAGTCTGGCCCGGGGCATAGCCCGGGTCGAGGCGCAGCACGTCGCTCCACTGCTCGACGCCGAGGTAGTAGGTTGAGAAGACGCGCGCGGCGAGGTCCACCGCGCGCGCCAGGTCGCGCTTATCGCTGATTCTTTTCGCTCTTATCGGCATGGAATGGGTTGGCAGGCGAGGACGCCTGCCCTACCGGGCCATTTGATAGCGGAGCCGTCCTGCCGCGTCATCGGTAGCGCGGCCGTCCTCGGCTGCGCGAGACGCCTGCCCTACCGGGCCATTTGATGGCGGAGCCGTCCTACCGCGTCATCGGTAGCGCGGCCGTCCTCGGCTGCGCGAGACGCATCCGCCGCCGGACGCTAGCCCTACCGGGTGGTTGCCTTGCGGATCTTGCCGATCGCGGCCACGATGTCGTCCATGTCGCGATGATCCTCGCCGATGAACCACGCCTGGTAGAGCCAGACCGCCTCCTCGGCGCACGCCTTCTCACACACCGGGCAGAACACCTTATCGTAATCCATCGGGCGGCTGGCGAGCTTGAAGGCGGCGGCGTAAACATCGGGGTTGCGGAAAGCCTTCTCCTTATAGAGCGGCACATAGCCGGAAGAGCAGGTTATGCCCTCGGCATTCATCGCCTTGATGAAATCCGCGCGCGGCAGGCCCCCGAACTCCGACGCATTGTAGCGGAACATGTAGAGGTGGTAGGCATGGCGCGTCACGCGCTGGTCAACGCGCATGGGGCGGACGCCGGGGATCTGGTCGAGCTGCCGCGTCAAGTACTCGGCATTGGCGGTGCGCCGCTCGACCTGCGCGGGGATGCGCTGCAACTGGTTGAGCAGCAGCGCGCCCTGGAACTGCGTCATGCGCATGTTCCAGCCGAGCAGCGGGTGCTGATACCACTGGCCGGAGGGGATGCGGCCTACGTTATGCAGCGACCAGCAGCGCTGGTGGATCTCCTCGTTGTCGGTCACGCACGCGCCGCCCTCGCCGGAGTTGAGATTCTTCGATGATTGGAAGCTGAAGGTGCCGACATCGCCGATGGCGCCGACGCGATGCCCGCGCCACTCAGCGGCATGAGCCTGCGCGCAGTCCTCGATCACCTTCAGGTTATGCTGCTTGGCGACGGCGGTGATGCCGTCGAGGTCCGCCGGGCAGCCGGCGATGTGCACCGCAACGATTGCGCGCGTGCGGTCGGTGATCGCCGCCTCGATCTTGGTCGGGTCGAGGTTGTAGGTGTCGGGCTCGATGTCCACGAAAACCGGGACGGTGTTGACCATGAGGCAGGCGCTGGCGGTGGCGATGAAGGTGTAGGGCGGGACGATGACCTCGTCGCCGGCCTCGACGCCGACCGCGCGCACGGCGACCTCGATGGCGGCGGTGCCATTGGTCACGCACGAGCAGAACTTGGCGTGCTGGAACTCGGCGAATGCCTTCTCGAACTTCTCCACCGCGCCGCCGCCGATGCCCCACTGGCTGCTACGCAGGGCGTCGGTGAGGGCCTGGACATCAGTCTCATCCCACACCGGCCACTTGGGGAAAGGCTTGGCGCGCACCGGCGTGCCCCCGTTGATGGCTAGCTCGGAACCCTTGAGCGTGGTCATGGTTGTTTCCTTCCTCCGCCACAGAGAGCGCCCGGCGTCGGCGCAATGGGAATGTGGTTCGACGCCGATGCCGATAACCCTGCGGCGCCGTCACCGCTTGCTGCGGAAGTGCGCCGCGACTTTGTCGAGCGCGTCGCCAATGTCTTGGAGGTCGCGGTCGGTATACTTCTCGTTCCAGTAGATGAGGATGATGCGGCGCAGGATCTCCACCGTGTTGGGGCAGTCCTGCTCTTTGTACTGAATCCGGCGGCCGGCGAAATGGCACTCCCACGGGCAGTGCGACTTGCCATAGGCCGTCTGCTCGTGCAGCATGCGAGTCATGTATATCGGCTGCCCGATGTAGCCGTGGCCGCAGTAGATACCCTCGGCGCGAACCGCCGCCGCGAAATCCTTGGGCGACACGCCCAGCGCATCTTCGTCGATGGTAATCGCGTAGTGCCAGAAGGAATGCTGGCAGTCCCCGCGCTCGGCTGGCGGGTTGACGCCGGGGATCTCCCGTATCCGCTCGCTCAGCTTGTGCGCAGCGGCGCGGCGATTCGCGACCACGGTCTCGACCCTGCCAAGCTGTGCATATGCCACCGCGCCCGTCAGCTCATTCATGCGGTAATTGGCGCCCAGGAACAGGTAATCGCGCACCTCGCCGCCGCGCGGCCAGCCCTTGTCGGCGAAGAGCCGCGCGCCGGTGGCCAATTCGTCGTCATTGGTTATGGTAATGCCACCGTCGCCCGCGGTCATGTGCTTGGACTGCTGCAAGCTGAAGCAGCCCATGGCGCCGAGCGTGCCCACGAGCTTGCCGTGATACTCGGTGAGGTAAGCCTGGGCGCAGTCCTCGATCACCGGGATGTTACGGGCGCGAGCGATGTCGAGGATGGGCTCCATGTTCGCCGCCTGGCCGAGCAGGTGCACGACGATGATGGCGGCGGTGCGGTCGCTGATGCGGTCGGCGACGCTCTGCGGGTCCATGGTATAGGTATCGAGCTCGAGGTCGGCGAAGACCGGGATGGCGTTCTGGAAGAGGATGCCGATGAGGCTGCCCATATCGGTGATGGGGGCGGTGATGATCTCGTCGCCAGGGTTGGGCTGAATGGCGCCGACGGCGACGTGAATCGCCGCCGTGCCGGAGGTCGAGGCGATGGCGTGCTTGATGCCGTAGCGCTTGGCGAACTCCTGCTCGAAGCCGACGACGTACTTGCCGCCGTAGCGGAAGAGATGGCCGGAGCGGATGACCTCGGAGAGATTTCTGATCTCCTCGTCGCCCATCATGCGACCGGAGATGTCATCGCTGGTGGGCAGGGGTGCGGTGCGGACAGGCGCGCCGCCGTCAATAGCAAGCGTCGAGCTCAAGGGAAAACCTCCCGAATGTTCCTGTGCGGTTGGCTGCTTTGACCCTCACCTCAGTCCTCTCCCTGGAAGGGAGAGGATGTGGTGGAGCCGTCAACTCGATATTCTGCCGCGACGAGAACAGTCCTTCATGCGCGGGCCGATGCCGCGGCAGCAAAGTCGGCACGCGGCTCCGTTGAAGCCGCGAAAAGCGCGGGGTCACCGACCCCGCGCCCGGTCTGGCGCCGATGCGGCGCTGCCGCCGCAGGAATGTGACCCGCGACGTGGAACCAATCGCCCGCCGGTGCAGGGCGGCGTCTCTGTTGTCCGCGACCGGCAGGTAACGAAGCATCGAAGGAGCTCACCATGCCCCGCAGGCAGGCAAAGCGCAACCCAAAGGATTACACGGTTCACATGATCGGCAATGCTCACATTGATCCCATCTGGCTGTGGCGCTGGCAGGAGGGGTACGACGAGATGGTCTCAACCTCGCGCTCAGCCCTCGATCGCATGAAGGAATACCCGGATTTCATATTCTGCCGCTCCTCCGCCGGCGTGCACCTGCCGCTGGAGCGCGAGGAGCCGCAGCTCTTCGCCGAGATCCGCAAGCGGGCGCGCGAGGGCCGCTGGCACATCGTCAACGGCTGGTGGGAGCAGCCCGACTGCAATATCCCCAGCGGCGAATCGTTCGTTCGCCACGGGCTCTACGGCAAGGCGTATTTCAAGCACCGCTTCGGCGTCGGGGTCACCGCCGGCTACAACGTCGACACCTTCGGCCACGCCGGCACCTTGCCGCAGATTCTCGCCGGCTGCGGCTTCAAGTCGTACTGCTTCTTCCGCCCGGGCCCGCATGAGAAGGCGCTGCCGGCCAGCGTCTTCTGGTGGGAGAGCCCTGACGGCACCCGCATCCTCGCCTGTCGCCCGCCGCATCACTACGGCTCTGGCCCCGACGACATCGAGCAGCGCATCCTGACCGCCTACGAGCAGACCCAGGAGCCGCTGCACCACGTCATGTGCTTCTATGGCGTGGGCAACCACGGCGGCGGCCCGACCCGGGCCAATATCGAGACCATCCACCGTCTCAACGCCCGCCGCAACACGCCCAACGTCATCTGCTCGACGCCGAATGCGTTCTTCGAGGCGATCCTGAAAGAAACCGACGATTTCCCGGTGGTGCGCGACGAGCTCCAGCATCACGCGTCCGGCTGCTATGCCGCGGTGAGCGAGGTCAAGCGCCGCAACCGCCGCAGCGAGATGCTGCTGATGACGGCGGAGAAGTTCGCCGCCATCGCGCAGCGCAAGTGCGGCATCCCCTATCCGCAGGACAATTTCACCGGCGGCTGGCAGCACGTGCTCTTCAACCAGTTCCACGACGTCCTCGCCGGCACGAGCATCAAGGAAGCGTACGAGGAGGACGTTTTCCCGGCCTATGATGAGTCCGACCGTCTGGCCGGGGCCGCGCTCGATAAAGCCCTGCACGCGATCGCGGCGCGCATCAACACTGCCGCCGGCGCGCCGGCGGCGACCCCGGCGCTGGTGGTCTTCAACCCGCTGTCGTGGACGCGGCGCGAGGCGCTGACGGCGCTCGTTCCGGTCGAGCGCGAGCGCGGGCGGAGCTTCCCGATGCGCCTGCTCGACCACCAGGGCAACGAGGTGCCCATCCAGGTCGATCGCATCCTCTTCCGCGGCAGCCGGCTCTACGCCGAGATAACGTTCATCGCCGAGCTGCCCGCGCTTGGGTATCGCGTGTATTACCCCGAGCGCAAGCCGCGCGCGCCCGTCCGCTCACAGGTCTCCGCCAGCGGTGCGACTGTCGAGAACGAGCATTACCGCCTGGCGATTGACCCTGCCAGCGGCGGCATCGCCAGCCTCTTCGACAAGACCAACGGCGTGGAGGCGATCATCGGCGGCGCGGCGCCGCTGGTGGTGATCAACGACCCCAGCGACACGTGGAGCCATGGCATCGCGGCTTTCCGCGACGAGATCGGCCGCTTCCACTGCGGGGGGCGCATAAATGTCGTCGAGCGCGGGCCGATCCGCGCGACCCTGCGCATCACCTCGACCTGGGGTGATTCCACCGTCGTTCAGGAGATTAGCCTGGCGCGCGGCTCGCGGCGCATTGACTGGAGGCTCGAGATTGACTGGCACGAGCAGCTCAAGGCGCTGAAGCTGGCGGTGCCGGCGAACGCGGCAGACCCCACGGCGACATTTGACATTCCCTACGGCGCGATCGTGCGCGAGCGGACGGGCAACGAGGAGCCGCTGCAATTCTGGATGGACTTGACCGGCAGGGCGGGCGGCGGAGAGCGGGGCGCGGGTGCGGCGGGCAGAGGCAGGTACGGCGTGGCGCTGCTCAATGACTGCAAGTACGGCGGCGATGCGCTGGGCAACGAGATGCGGCTGACGCTGCTGCGCAGCCCCGCGTATGCGTTCCACGACCCGCGCATCATCGAGCAGGGCGTGACCTACGAGTGGACCGACCAGAGCAAGCAGGTGGTGCGCTGCGCGCTGCTGCCGCACAAGGGCGGTTGGCAGGATGCGCCGACGGTGCGCGAGGGCTGGGCGCTCAACGTGCCGATGATCGCTCGGCTGGAGCGCCCGCATGACGGCGAGCTGGCGCTCATCGAGAGCTTCGTCGAGGGGGCGCCGGAGAACGTGGTCGTGACCGTGGTCAAGCAGGCCGAGGATAACGACGATACGATCTTGCGCCTCTATGAGACCAACGGGCGCGAGGGCGAGGTGACCCTGTCACTGCCGGCGGACGGCGCGAGCTGCGTGTTTCCGCTGCGGGCGTTCGAGATCAAGACGATCCGCTGCGTACATCGCGGGCGCAAGCTTGTGGCGCGCGAGGTGGATATGCTGGAGCGGCCGCGGGAAGGATAGCGCGGTATGTTCGTCTTGGTGAGTGTCGAAGCGCGCCCCCCAAGGCCTCTCCCCCAAAAGCGGGAGAGGCGTCGTGAGGGTGGTCGTTAGCCTGGATTACTCACGACGAGCGTGTGGCGACTGCACGTTGTCATTCCGAGCGCAGCGAGGAATCCCCTATCGTTGGCGCTTCCTGGTAGGGGATTCCTCACTCCGCCTTGCTCCGTTCGGAAT
>Ga0315280_10005406_pt1 | contig 18235 bp, 27 predicted proteins | sample YL17G06_40_MG_FD_203697 | JGI IMG/M metagenome (GOLD analysis project Ga0315280, IMG submission 203697) | Sediment microbial communities from Yellowstone Lake, YNP, Wyoming, USA - YL17G06_40 | ecosystem: Environmental > Aquatic > Freshwater > Lake > Sediment | place: USA: Wyoming | collected... | reverse complement strand
CTACCTCAGCCGCTTACCCCGGCTGGTGGTGAGTCGCCTTTGTTTCCGTTCAAAATCACCCTGAAGGAACGCAAGGACCGCGCCCAAGAGAACCCGGAAGGAAAGGAGGGTTCGGCATGAAGTCGCTACGGTCCAAGTTCGATATGAACTTCGACTTCACCACTTGGGCGAAGCGCACGAAGTTCACGTTCGCCACTTGCATATTCTTCACTCGCAGCGACGACGACTGCGTGGAGGTTTACTTGGACGAGATCGCTGTTAGGTTTCGTAACAAACATGAAGCGGAAGTTGAGCGATTATTCGTGGTCCCGGCCGATTATTGCGGCCACCAAAATTCTGCAGGGCGAGACTACAGCTCTGGGCCGATGGCCTAATTTGTGGGCTCATTCCACGAAATTAACCCACAAATTGAACCATAACCTCCTTCCGAGAGGGACCGGTACAACGCCCATGTCTCGTACCGAGACTTTGCCAATCATGTTCAATTAGCTGACAATTGCGAATTCATGTTCGTGTTATTGCTATTGTGCATATTCGCATTCTAGGTGGTTAGAATGATGTTCTCATATCGCATTGAAAGAGAATTCAACGGCGGTAGTCAGCAGGCAAACAATTCGACACCCTCCATCGACCCGCGCTTTCTAAGCATTGGAATGCGCCTCATCGCCCTTGCGCGATGAAGCCGACCTAGCCATAGCATGCGAGGCATGAATGCGTTAGATGTTTCACTGCTGGGTTTGGACTTCGATTGTCCAGGAGTTCAGGTTTGCTGCTAACACGTGAATCCAGAAGTCTCCTGGACCTGCCCGCAAGTAACTTGTGTCCGTTCCGGATTTGTTGAAGGTGACAAAGGCGACGTACTTTGCTGTCTCACCGCTTGGGTAGACAAAGATAGAGAATGATGCGTACTGTTCGTTGTTGGCATTGGTTGTGTAAACGATACGCCAATAGTTGACTGGAACTGTGAAGTCCTCCGTGTCTTTGTTCCCTGAACCCTGGAAGGTCTTTATGGTCTTCCATTCCCCTTGCGCGAGAGTCTGCGTAGAGATTGACTGAATGCATACGACAATCAGAATGACTAAGACAGGAAGCAGTTTGACCGGGAATTTCACAGACAAATCATGTCAGCCTTGGATAGTTCATCAGCTCGGCTTAACATTTTCCATTCAACGCTAAGGACCGGCTCCGCGTTCGAATAGATGGAGATGGATACCACCAGAACAGATTCCACAATAGACTTCACAAGACCATAGCCCCCCGTAAGCGTCAAGCCACGAACAATCTGAGATTCTGAAGCCGAAACTCGGCACTCCAAGCGTTGTACTTCCACGTTCTCGTTCCTTTTCGAGTTCATGTCAAGGTTGGGATATTTAGTGAACGCGGATCCTAAGTCTAGTGGAGAATCGGTGCCATCAAGTATCGGTGGAACCGGGGGCGGGGTAACTGCAAGTATTGTTTGTTCCGGGTGTCTGTTCAGAAATCTGACACAGCTAACCACGGTGGTTGTTGGTAGCTCGGGCGGGAATCGGACAAGTACCGCGGATTGCTCAGTAACTCGGGTTGCTCTGAGTGGTTGCGACATGCTCCGAGCATTATACATTTAGTTTGGAGTCGGGGATGGGAGCCGAGAAAAATGTCCAATTCCCATTTGATGATTGGATGTCGTGATTCTGACACTATATTTTATGGTGAGAATCTTACAAGTAAAAGCGAAAAGTTGTAAGAATGGCAGAAAAATATATAATACACATCTCGCACCCTCCCAGCTGCGAGAGGGCATCCATGAGTGCGACTAGTGAACGAGGAAGGCAACTTGAGGCCTACGTTGCTAACCGCGTCGCTGAACTTTTCCCAAAAACTCAGCTTGTCCACCAAAACGAGATACTGCCCGGAGGAAGCATCATTGACCTACACTTACGAAGTACCGACGGGCAGGATATCTTTGTTGAAATAAAGAATGCGCGAATAGAGAAGCCTTACCTCGGCCGATTAGTTGACTATTACACGGCGATTTCAAATCTCAACCCGCCTCCGAAGGCCTTCAAAATAATCCTAGTCGCCGAAGGCATCGACCCGTCGCTAAGGACAGAGTTACCACAGCTTAAGACCGAGTTCATGTCGCTAAGAGACCTTGGTTTCCCTGAAAATCGTAAACAGCCAACGATCAAGTTATCTCCAACCGAGGCGCGTCTCGTAATCGCGCTAGAATCACGAAGAGCCAAACTTGTGAAAACGGCCGATGTGGCCAAACTGCTCGATCGCAGCTTGGACTATGCCTCTGTGTTATTGCATCGACTCGAAAGGAAGAAGTGGGTGGACAGGGTTTCAAAAGGAAAGTACACCTTTGTTCCCGCAGATGCGGGCTACGTGAAACGTTTTCCTCCTCTGAATCCACTTCTTGCGGGAAGTGCGCTTGTGGCTCCATACTACTACAGTTACGCGACCGCTAACGCTCACTATGGTCTCACAACGCAGATGCCTTCGACGGTGTACATCGCGACGACGAAGAAGAAACCAACATTCCGATGGAAGAACAATCGCTTCAAATTCGTTACACTTACACGGCGCAAGTTCTTCGGATTTACGACGGTTATGGTGCAGACCGCCGAGGTCAAAATGGCCGAATTGGAGAAAGCGCTTGTTGATTCATTGGATAAACCTAAGCATGCAGGCGGAGTAGAGGAGGTCGTCAGAGCTCTGTACCGTGCCTATCGCCGGGTTGACATGAAAAAGCTCGTTGACTACGCGTCGAGAACCGAGACTCATGCAGTCTGCCAACGTTTGGGATTTCTACTCGACTTTCTAGCCAGTGAGGGCCTCGTACATCGCATACCAAAGGATCTGCGCGACAGGCTATTGAGGCAAGTTGGCGACGCGACCGAGTATGTTGGGCCGCGAGAACGCGGAGGTGATTACTCACGCGACTGGCGAGTAATCAAGACACTGACTGACCAGCAACTCCTGGGCGAGATCCGAATCGGATAGACCTAGTGAGTAAGATGCTTGATCAGAAGGAAGTGAACCATTACGCGCAAGCCTCGAGAGCAGATTCGCTAGTCGCCGAGAGGGACGTTGTACTTACTCACGTCCTGAGAGTCCTAGCTGAACAACAGCTTCTGCCTAGCCTGGCTTTCAAGGGTGGCACTTGCATGAAGAAGATCTACTTTGGGAAAACCGGACGTTTCTCGATGGACCTGGATTTTACAAGCACCAAAATCGACCGAGCCAAATTCAAGTTGCAGCTGATCTCTCTACTGCACAACAAGAAGTACTATGGAATTTCCTTTCAGATAAATGATGAATGGGATTCGGGAAATTCCTACGGCGCGGTGATTAGTTATTCTCATGATTGGAACTCCGACAAATTCGAGATTGAGGTGAGCTTTAGAGAAAAGCCGATTTTACCTGTAGTCGAGCTCTCCATTCTTGACGAAGTCTATTTCCGATACTGCGGGTTCGACCCTTTTGAGGTGCCATGCCTTCAGAAGGTGGAGGTCCTAGCGGAAAAGATCAGAGCATCTTTCCAGCGGACAAAAGCGCGAGACCTCTTCGACCTTTATCTGTTCGCGACGACGCCGGGCTCCTACGACACTCGCAAGGTCAAGGCACTTGCCGTGATCAAATGCTGGAATTCAAAAGACCCATTCGATCCTAACCGGCTCATGGCAAAGATTTCCGAGGGAAAATACGATTGGAACGATCTTCAGCGACTAGTGAGGCCGAATATGCTGGCCTCGCCGGAGAAGATTATCCGAACTGTATTGAATCGCTATAAGTTTCTTACAAACCTCGACGGTGATCTTGTGCGAATTGTGGCTGATTCAAAATCCCACAGAGATCGGTCATTTGTTGTGGGTCTGGCCCATCAACTGGTCAAGTGAACAAAGCTAGAAGTAAATGGTCCGCGGCTCGGTACCGACGGCATGGAACACAATAGGGTAAACGCGTCATCTTATTCTCCTTCATCGTTGTCATCTTCCTCGTTCTCGTCTTCATCGTGCTTCTCATCGTCACCATGGTCTTCGGCATCAATGTCGGCGTCATGATCGGCTTCGCCACTGTCTTCGGTGTCATCTACAGCATCGCCGATGTCATCATGATTGGCATCGTCATCATCAGTGTAGTCATCGGCATGGTTGTAGTCATGGCACTAGCGATGGCCGTGATGACAGCCGCGGTGGCGGCGACAGCAGTGCCGCGCAATTACTGGATAGAGGCACGTGGCAGCGAGGAAGGAGTCGCCGCGCGCCGACAATCTTTGAGGTCGGATGTCCCGTCATCTCTTAAAGGCGACTTAGTGCAAGAAACCTAGGTCTGAGAAAAACCTTGATGCATGGTGCAGAGGGGTTTGTTCGCCGCAACCTGACGATACTGTTAGTCATCATGGCACTCCTTGTCTTCGCGATGCTCACGCTGCCGGCGTTCACTCCGAAGCCTGTTCCGAACCCCATAGAGGGCTATTATGACTACCAGCCTGGAGTTGGCGTCACGAGCACCTATAGAATCACCTACCGCATCCCGAATCCGGTCAACGTCACTCAGCCTCAAACGTTGACGGTGTCGTTCAATGCGTCGAGCCTCGTCGGACAGACGAATTCGGTTGAAGTAAATTGGCTCAACGTGACCATAGTGGCATCCGACAACAAGGTCCTCTTTACGCATATAGTCAATGAAGCTAAGAAGCTAAAACAAGGCGGTGTGTGGGGACCGAAGGACATCCTCTTTACAATTGACAACAGCACTGTGCGTCTCGGTCCGGGTTCCGAAACAACAGCGAAAGTTCTCATTTCGATATCATTCGACGAAATCCTGGAGGTTCCTTTTGCCGGAGCACAGCATTACCGCAAGCTTGGACAAGCGTCGCCGAAGGACATCGTCATTCGTAGTCCCTACGGTTCACCCCGGCCCGTCTTTCAATTCGACCTGTACCACGCGCTTGTCACTGCAGCATTTGTCGGAGGCGCCACTTACGCTGCTGGGGGTATACTTGGCGTTGTCCTAGGGCTGCCGCGAAGAGATACTCGCCTGCCGTCGGGCTTCAGGGATCCAGCGACGGGACGCGCGGTGGCAACGTTGGCTGCCTATCGAGCGATTTTCTCTGTACTAATCGGATTTGGTTTTGTCGCGATGGCGCAGGTCGGCCTAATCTCCGAGCACCAGATCAATCTGATGAAGATGATTACCGATTTCTTCATGGGGAGGCAGGATGTCGAAGTGCTCGCTGCAGGATTTCTGTGGATGGGTGGGGCATTGCTGGGTCAATTCAGGCGATAATGAAATGCAGTCAGTGCATCGCCTTGCCCTTGTTGTGGAGACGGATTGTTCTTTGAACCTGGAGGGCGGATGCGTTCGTTCCAATGATACAATATGCTGCAAAGACACGTCTTGAAGTTGGTTTTTAGCTGAAATCCTGATGCAAGAAGCAGTCGAGATCATGTCGATGTCGAGTTCATCGCCAATGTATTCAAGAATGTTTGTACGGACCCTCTTTTGGGCACACCGGTAAACTTAAAATAAACGTTTCCAGCAAACGCTTCTCTTCGTTGACAGGGCTGTGGGACAGTCCAGGTAACCTCCTCGCATGGTCTAGATGATTCAAACTCGCTGTGTGACCTGCGACATACACGAACTCCGGTTTTCTGGGATTCAACAGCGCTTTCCGTTCTCAGCCAAGGCATTGTTACCCGCAATATTGAACTACACAACTTATATCCGAAATCCGAGCTTCCTCATCATTACCTAATGCGTGGTTGTCAGATGTCGAGGAAGAATGCGAATGGGATTCTCGTTACTGGCGCGACGGGGCAAATAGGATCTGAACTAACACTAGAACTGCGAGGCAAATATGGCCGCGACCGCGTTGTTGCGGCCGGCCATAAGAGAGCGCCTAGCGAGGCATTGCTGAAGTCTGGGCCATTTGAGGTTATCGATACCGCGGACAAAGAGAATCTAGTGAGAATCGTGAAGAGATATGACATCGACACGATATATCACCTCGCTTCGGTTCTCTCAGCTGTTGGAGAGCAGAATCCGCAACTCGCTTGGCATGTGAACATGAATGGGCTGCTCAACGTGCTAGAAATCGCGAGGGAGCACAAGCTGGCTAAGGTTTTTTGGCCGAGCTCCGTGGCAGTTTTCGGTCCTGGAATCCCACGCGTCAATACTCCTCAAGACGCGATCCCGATTCCCACTACTATGTACGGCGTCACGAAAGTCTCTGGTGAACTTCTGTGCAACTACTACTTCACAAAATTCGGCACAGATGTGCGAAGTCTCCGCTATCCAGGTATCATAAGCAGTGAGACACCTCCGGGTGGAGGTACGACGGACTATGCGGTGGAAATATTCTATGAAGCTATCAAGAAGAAGCGATACACGTGCTTTCTAAGAGAAGACACTGTAATGCCAATGATGTACATGCCTGATTGCTTGAAAGCAACGATAGATCTATCGGAAGCCGACCCCTCCCGCATAAAATGCAGGACAAGCTACAATTTGACCGCGATCAGTTTCTCCGCAGGAGAGTTAGCAGCAGAGATCAGAAAGTATTTTCCGGAATTCGAATGCGATTACACGCCTGACTTCAGGCAGAACATAGCGGATTCGTGGCCTATGTCAATAGACGACAGTGTCGCGCGCAAGGAGTGGGGTTGGAAGCCTACCTACGATCTGCCTACTATGACCAAGGACATGATCGACAGACTGACATGCAAGTATGAAGCTGGAAAGTTAGCGTAGAAAGAGTTAAGCGACATAACAATAGATTGGAAAGAGGCAATTGACATGCGAAATCCAACATCGTTCTTGCGAGAAGAATATGACGAACTAGTCCGAAGCGAACTAGACTGGAAACTGCGCGTGCTGCAGGGTCCTAGCACACCGTGGTGCACTGTTGACGGAAAGAAGGTCCTGATGTTTTGCTCCAACAATTATCTTGGACTAAGCAATCATCCGAAATTGAAAGAAGCAGCAATAAAGGCCATTCAGAGCCACGGTGCAGGTTCTGGTTCCGTCCGTCCCATCGCAGGCAACTTGGACATGCATATTGAACTCGAGAGGCGACTCGCAAAGTTCAAACACGCAGAAGCATCGCTAGTCTACCAAACCGGTTTTGCGGCCAATGCCGGCTTGATTCCGCAGCTTGTTGGCAAAGGCGACCTGATAATAAGCGATGAACTGAACCACGGCAGCATAATCGATGGCGTCAGACTGTCACATGCAGAGAGAGGAGTCTACAAACACTCGAACATGCAGGACTTGCAGCGGGTTCTGGACGAAACAGAGAAACACAATCCGCCATACAGACGTATTCTGATAATCACAGATGGTGTCTTCTCAATGGACGGTGACATGGCGCCGTTAGATGAGATAGCCAAACTCGGTGCAGAACACGGTGCGATGATCTACGTGGACGATGCACACGGAGAAGGGGTATTGGGTGAAGGAGGAAGAGGCATTGTTTCCCACTTTAAGCTCGACCGGGATAAGGTGCATGTTGAGATGGGGACTTTCTCCAAAGCCTTCGGCGTGGTAGGTGGACACATCTCTGGCTCGAGAGATCTGGTTAACTTCGCGTACAACAAGTCACGGACATGGCTCCTAAGCGGATCACATCCTCCAGCAGTTGCAGCTGCCTGCACAGCGGCCATCGATGTCCTCGAGACCGAACCGCGACATGTGCAGAACTTGTGGGAGAACACTCGATATTTCAAGAAGGCTATGAAGGATCTTGGCTTCAACATAGGAAATAGCACGACTCCGATCACACCGGTCATAGTCGGCGAAAGTGGAGTAGCCAAGAAGTTGAGCGCTCGGCTCTATGATGAAGGCCTCTTCGCTTTGCCGATAGTCTTTCCCATGGTGGCGCGGGACAAGGCTCGAATAAGAACCATCATGAACGCTGCTCTTACCAAGAAGGATCTAGACTTCGCGATCGGTGCATTCGAGAAAATCGGAAAGGAATTGCACATAATCTAGAGGGAAAATCTACCGTATTTTCCCCCATTTCTTGGCCTAACTAACCACAGCACACACGCTGGATCACAGGGCGCTCGTGATTCTAGATCGGAGTTATCAAGCGAGTTGAATCTCTCGATGACGTCTAAGCTACCCAGTCTTTCGGTGTCACGACACGGTATGTGCTCAGCAAGGCTTCGTAAACTGCTAACGCCATCGATCCGAGCGTGCTTGTCGAACCGTAGCTTCTCGTCCAGCAGTCCTTAACGCCCGCTAACGTAAGAATAGTCTTCGGAGTCTCGCCGCCAACTAAACCCAAGCCTCTAGGACCGGGGATGACTTCGATCGCCACACTGCCGCACTTTCCTCTCACCCTGAAGGGTATCGAGTGTGACTGCCCACATCCGCACTCCCAACTACCACACCCACGGCGGATTGGCACAACGTTCAGTTTCGCTGCCACGGTTGCCTTGTCGATAGCACTCCTGACCTGCCTTGCTTTGCCTCCCCCAACGCCCAGAAATCCTGTGCCATTCCCGACCGCGACGATTGCCCTGAACCTTGATTTCTCTCCCGCGTCGGTCTGCTTCTGGACGAAACCTATCCCAAGCACTTCCTGTTTCAGTCCGGGAAGGAGAACGTCAACAATCTCGGGCTCTTTGATCTTCAATCCCTGCGTGAAGATATCTTCCAAGGAGACGACCTGGCCTGCTTGGACCATTCTCCCCAGCTTGGTCTTCGGAATCCAACCAGCTTCGGGCCTCCGAGTTTCAGTCGAAGCTTGCACTCTCAGCGTCTCCTTGCAAGTTTGTGCGTTTCTACATGCTCGTCTAGGTGCGCCGCACTTCTGAAGGTCCCACCTTTCGCCATCAAGGACAGCTTTCGGTACACCTGTGTTGTGATGAGGCGTTTGTCTCGCAGTGTGCGGAGTCTCCTGCGTATGGACCTGATCCGAACCACCCATCTTCTCTTCCCATGTCCGACACTGCCCTTCGTGCTGCCGGGTCCCTTGTGTCGTCCCGCCAGTAGTTCCTTTCTTCTGGTTCGTTTTCTTCCTCGACTAATTCCAGTCTGAGGGATTTCTCTAATGCTTCCTTCGTGAATCAGCTTTCTGATTTCCTTGCGGGTTATGGCCGATGAAACTCTATCGGTGTCCTCCGGATCAACCCAGACACGGGTCACGCCGACTTTCATCAGTTCTGCGGCTAGTCGCTTTTGGCTCACGACGCTCATTTGCTACTCTTCCTCTTAGTCGATTTCTTCTTTGCAGTCTTCTTCCTTTCCGGTTTCTCTTTGCGCTCTTTGGGTGGAGCCGCCGTCTCTTCTTTGGCTTCTTTCTCGGTTTCTGGGGGCGCTGGTTCAGGCACGACCTCGGGTTGGGTCGGCCTCTTCAACCCTGGATTAAGGATCCTGATGTTTGCCTTCTTCGCTTCATCTATTATTTGCACCCGTTTGTTCTCGCCCACTGTGTGCGCTATTCGGGCAACATGAGTCTTCGGATCTATGCCTTCAAGGTCCTTTGGACGCCAGATGAGGATCTCTCTGAGACCTGAAGGGTGAAGGCCTCGGTGGGCCTTGTCCCTTGCGTACCCGATCTTGACGATAGGAGGCCAACCATCCTTGCTCCGTCGCATTCTGCTGCTCTTGCCCTTAGGGCTTCGCCAAGATTCCTTGACGCGCTTGTACCGCCAGCTCTCTTCACGAGCGAATCGTGGTCTAGGGTATGATCGAGGCATGTTACATTCCTTCTGTCTTTTCGAAAACGTAGATTCCATCCAAGAAGACCCGTTGGTCTTTGTCCTTTATCCTCGTGGCTGATTGAATGTTCGCCGCGGTTTGGCTGACGTCTCTTAGGTTCGTTCCTTGGACGTGGATTTCATCGCCCACGACTTTCACTTTCGTTGGTCCGATGATCTTCGCGACTCGGGGTGTTTTCTCTCCGGTGAAATTGTCAATGGTGATCCTTCCTTCCTTTTCTTGGACTTTTACTATCATCGGGAAGTGGGCGTAGACTATCTTCAGCTTGTACGTGAAACCGGACGTGACGCCTCGAATCATATTCCGTACGTGTGCGATCGCTGTGCCAACCAGTGCGACTTCTCGTTTTCTGGCCCAAGAACTGTAAACGCGAAGTGACCGATCTTCCACGGCAAACTGCACAGGTAAGTGGGAGAAGTCCTCTTCTAGAGTTCCCTTAGGCCCCGTGGCCTTGACCTTTCTCCCCTCTATGTCTAATTGTACCTGTTCAGGGATTGTGATTGTTCTTTCGGCTAGCTCCACGAGAACCAAGATCTGATCATCCTACATGTATTTCTTGAAACCGAGACTCGGCGCCAACTCCCGAAAACATTGCCTGCAAAGGTTAAGGTCATATTTCCGTATAACCGGACCATATTGGCCGCAGCGCTTGCAGGGTCTGCTGCCCTTCCCGAATTTCCTAACTTTCTTTGGTTTCTGCTTTGCCATTGGACTATGCCTCGCGGATACGAACTCCAAATTTCTCGGTGACGAATTTGACGGCTTCTTCGCCTCTTATGCGGTGAGACTTCCCGATCGGTCTTGGTCGTATTCTCTTTCTCTTCACGCGGTAGCCCGGCCGTTCAAGGGTTCCGATCACGTCCATTCCAAAGATCCCTAGCTCCGGAGCGTACTTCGTGCCAGGGATCTCAATGTGTTCCTTGATTCCAAAAGCGAAGTTACCGTTGTCATCAAAGCTTGATCTCTTTAGCGTATTGCTTACGGCTTCGAGACCGCGTTTCAGGAAGACGGCTGCCTTTTCTCCTCGCAATGTGGTCAGGCACGCGATGGGTTCGCCTTCCCGGATTCCGAATTCCTTCACAGTTCTCTTGGCTTGCTTGGTGCAAGGCTTTTGGCCTGTTATTTCGCCGAGAACTTTCCTTGCTTTCTCAAGCATCTCACCAGACTTGCCCACGCCAATGTGGACCGTTACTTTTGCGAGCTTGATCGTTCGCATTGGATTTTCGTGGACTATCTCTGTGACGGTCTCCATTGTTCTATGACGCCTCCAACTTTATCGCGGGCTTGTCGGTCCCGACGACGAAAGTGTAGTCGACCATCGTGTCGAACTTGTTTCCAGTCGAGTCTTCTATCGTAACCATCGCTGGTCTCGTTGCAGTGCCGCTTTGCAGTTCGACGAGCTTGCCGCTTCTGCCGAGGTTGCGACCCGCCACGACCAGAGCGAAGTTGCCCTTTTCGAACTTGATGCTGTTCAGGATGCGTTGCGTGGGTATGCTGACTCTCAGCGTGTCGTTCGTCGTGTACACGGCAGGTCCGCCTTCCTTCGAGATCACTATGTTCCGGCCGTCATGAGTGCCGTACTGGGTGACGCTTCCAGGTGCAACGTTCTTGTTCAGGATCTTGCAGAGTTTGAATTTCGCCTCGTCCTTTGGAATCCGAACCAATGAGAGCCCTTGCCTTTCCACGGGAAGTACTCTGTAGATGAGATTGGCGTCCGCAAGCTCCACCACATCCATCAGACCGACTGGATACTTTCGCTCTAGCCTCGTCCGGCCGTCGATCTTCACCTTCCCTTGCGATAGGATCCTCCCTACCTCTCTTCTTGTCTTTGCCAATCCTAGATCATCGCGGATAATGAGCTCTAAGGGTAGGCACATGGATGATCTGTGTGCGCCTGGGTTGGGCTTAGTAGCCCATTCGGATTCTTTGCGGTGAATCGGCCAGAACCATGGAGCGGCTAACCGTTTCAGATGACCAAGTCCGCCTTTATGCCCCATCCTCTATCATGCCTCCGCCTTGGGCGTCTGTTTGGCTGGCGCTAGCTTGATCGATTCAGCCCGCCATTTGTCATCAAGATTCAGCTTCGTGATCATGACCTTCGAGCTGTGCACGGAAACATTTGTCGATGTCCCTGCCACCTTCTCCCTCGAAACTCCTTCAACAAACAAGCGCTGTCTATAAGTGTCGACATCTGTCACCTTCCCTTCTATGCCTGCGAAATCCCCTCGGAGTATCTTCACGGTGTCGCCCTTGCGGACAGGATATGAACGTCTCCCGTGACTTACTCGCATATCAGACGAGAGCGGGGCCGAAAGCAACTTCCATCTCCTATGAGCCGGAGCCTCGTAGAGCCTCTTTCGCTGCTTCGACGGCTTCTTTACGTTGAGGGACATCAGACTCACTTCTAGATGATTATGCTTGCCAAGTTTGCAACTCTAGGCCAGCGTTCAGCGGCTTCCTTTGCCACTGGCCCTCGGATCTCCGTTCCCTTCAACTCACCCTCAGGGGTCATGATTACCGCCGCATTGTCATGAAACGAAAGCCTAGTTCCATCCGGTCGTTTGAAAAGTCTGACTTGACGTACAACAACCGCGGGAAACATCTGACGCCTTAGATCTGGTGTACCTTTGGAAACTGATACCATGATCATGTCGCCGACGCAGGCTGATGGGACTCGCCTCAACCTCGTATGAGTCCCGAGGACTTGGATTACCTTCAACTCCTTCGCCCCAGTATTGTCGGCGCAGTTGACTCGACTGCCGTTGGGAAGTCCTCGCGCTACGTGCGGTCTGTATTCCATCATTCCCTTCGCACTGACAGCACGAGTCTTTGGGGCTGGCATCTTACTGTCACGTAGATCGGTGCAGAACGCGTCTGCAACAAATTAAGGTTATGTTGGGCAGAAAGAGAGATTCCTTCGTCACTGGCCGGTCAGTCTTTCGACCACGACGAAGGCCACTTCCTTGCTGATCGGTCTGCATTCAGCGATTTTGACTCTGTCGCCTTCGCGTATCTCAAGGCAGGGCGGACTGTGAGCCATGATTCGGCTTCGTCGTTTCTCATATCGCGTGTATTTGGGAACGTAATGTAGGTAGTCTCTCTCGACCGTGACTGTCTTCGTCATTTTGGTGCTTACGACCTTGCCGTCGAGGAACTTTCTTCTCACTGAGAGTTGACCGTGGAACGGGCAGTTTCGGTCGTCGCAGGTCTTCTTGGGAGCTTTCGCACCGATACCTATTTCCGACATTACCAACGCCTCACTCTTGTTTTTAATCTGCTTTCAGGCCTAGCCACCAAGCGTACGCCGTCGACATCTACAAGCGTTCCGTTCTGAAGCTTGAATCTGAAAGTTGCCACGTCCTTCGGGATTCTGAGCTTCTTTCTCTTCCCGGCCAAGATCAGCATGTTCCTGGACTCATCAACGACTGTACCTCGCACGCCCCTAATCGTTGGATCCTTGGATCGTGAAACTCTAACATTCAACCCGATCAGCTCATGTCGCAGAATATTTTGAGGGGTGATGCGGCTCATGCTTCGGTCGTCTCCTCGGCCGTCTTCTGCTGGCCTATTGTCAGGATGCGTGCGATTGTTCTTCTGAGTTCACGGATTCGACCGGCGTTCTCGACATTGCCTCCGGCTCTGACACTCGTCCTAAGTTTCACGAGCTCGGTCCTCAACTCTCCGAGCTTCTTCTCCCGTTCCTCCGGGAGTAGTTGTTTGATCTCACGCTTTCTCAGTATCGGCAACCTTTGCTACCTCTTCGACCTCAACGGTTTCTGCAGGAACTTCCTCTACCGCGGGCTTCGGTATGACCGTGACTTCGCCGACTTCCTTTATGACGGGTTTATCGGGGAAGACCACGTTCGGCGGCATCAGTTTCACACTTATGCCGAAGAGCCCTTGTTTGAGCTGCGTGTCAACCACAGCGCTCCGGAGCATCCTTCCTATCGTCTCGCCGACGACGGGAAGATATCCCGCTCGATACTTCTCGTAGCGCGCTCGGTCAGTTGTTAGCTTACCTCGAATCGAGATCTCAACACCGAGGGCCCCCGCTTCAATAGTTCTCTGAAGAGCCCAGTAAGCTGCACGCCGGAAGTGGATGCCACGTTGAAGGGCCATCGCAATTTGAGATGCGACGACCTTTGGATCAAGTTCAGGAGCGTCTAAAGTCGCAACAGAGATCTGGGGGTTCTCAACTTTAAACTGTTCTTCTAGGATCTTTGTTAGGTCACGAATACTTTGACCTCGTCGACCTATCACAAGCCCCGGTTTTGCGGCATAAACTACCACTCGCGTACCCAGCGGGGTCTTGGTCATCTCAACCTTGCTGTAACCAGCCCGCTTCAACTCTTGAGATAGATACTCATCTATCTCCACCTTTCGGAGATTCTCCTTGACGAAGTATTTTTGGATGGGCAACTATTCTGCTACCTCATAACCCATGAGCTCAATGTGAACGAGTGTATTATGATACGGAGTGGCTCTTCCGAAAGCGCGCGAAATAATCCGCTGCGTCTTCATCCCCCTCTGTGACGCGGCATGAACAATTCTGATTCGATCAACATCCAAACCCCTGTATTCGGCATTCGATTCCAACTCCTCAAGAAGAAACAAGAACGTCTTTGCGGCTTTAACCGGATAACGGCCGGCATACCATCCCTCATCAAGGCTTCTATGCGGAACCTTCTTCTTGTACCGCCTGAAGGCTATCGCACGCTTCTTCTTCTTCACCGCCTCCAAAAGCTCCTTTGCGGCATCCAATCTCATTCCGCGAAGCTTCCGACAGATCTCTGTGGCTGCCTTTGGAGAAATCTTAACCTCCCTTCCGGAACACTTCACAGTCCTGTCTGGGTCGAATTCCTTGGCCGAGTATCGCCAATTTGGCATTAGTTTCGCACCGTGCGCTCGTGCATGTGCGCAGTAGCCCTAAAAAACGTTGTTTAGGCCTCGATCGACGTTGGATTGTTCGGTCTCGCAAATTCTATCTAGCCAGAAGCATCGTCTTCTTTCAGAGTTGACATGAGCACGGTTGATGCGAACGTTTCAAAAGAAAGTGAAATTCACGGCACCACGTTGCGAGTCTACTGGCATCTGCTGAAGACTGCACGATCGATCGGAGTTCGCGAAACGCAAAGAGCGCTTTCAATGTCCAGTCCCAGCACGGCGCTCTACCATCTAGAGAAGCTTCGCGAACTTGGCGTTACGGAGAAAGACGAACTTGGGCAATATTCTCTTAAGCAGGAAGTCCAGGTTGGAACACTGAAGATGTTCCTCAGAATCGGACACCTAGTACTGCCCCGCTATCTCTTCTACGCAATCTTCCTCACAACTGCGGTCATTGTCTATGTAGTGCAGATAATGCTTCAGACCGGACGAGTTGATCCTGCGGGACTAGTATTCGGGACAGTGGGGGCAGGCATCTCGTGGTATGAATGTGCGAGAATGTGGAGAGAAAGGGTTGTCTAGCCGCGCCCTTCTGTTCGAAATAGCCACATTAGCTGCCATCCCAACTTAATAGCAATCATTGTTCGAAAATGTAGACTTAACCAACTAGGCAGAGGTCAAGGTCACGGATTCGATGTTGAGAAGAACTTGGTTGGCAGTTCTCCTCGGGATTGCTCTTGGCATGGGGCTGGCTGTTGCTCCAACCTCAACAGGCTCGCAGGAGAGAACGTTGATGCAGCAAGACACTGCAGTAGCCAAGCTTGAAATGCAGTCAGGCGCAAGTTCGAATTGGCAGGATCTTCCGTCCGTATTGCTCAGTCTGATTGCTGGAATAGTCGTTGGGGTGCCTTTATTCGTCGTAACTGGGAAACGGAACCGTTAGGCTCGGAAAGTCTACTTCAGGGGAACGTACATGGAGCTCCTGGAGGCGCCGATACCGGGTGTTCCGTGAACTACTTTCTTGTTAGTGATAACGAACTCGCCCAAGTAGTGCCCGATCATCTCGGGCTTTACTTCGACCGAAGTGAACTCCTTTCCGCTGTGAACAAGCAGCATCAACCCGACCATCTCAGGTAGAATGACCATGTCTCGGCAGTGTGTCTTGATTGGTTTTGCATTGCCAGCCTTGCTTCTCCGCGAGTTGCGAACTAGCCCCATCAAAACCCTCTGCTCTGTAGTTAATCCTCGATTCAGCGATCTCCTCTGCCTCGACGGAAGAATTCGAATAAACTCGTCCATGGACAGTTGCTGCAGTTCTTCAAACGTATGTCCTCTGTAGGCGAACTGTCGAGGCAAAGCGTAACACGTCTAGGTCTGCTTTGGCCTTGCTCTAATTAATGTTGCCGCTCCGCCTACAAGATACCGAGACGGACTGCTAGATCAGCGGCTTTGAACTCCGGCTCAAGTTTGACGAAGGCCTTCTTCTCACCTTCGGGGGTGATCAGAGTGTTAACGTGCTCGACTCTTACCTCGTACAGCTCTTGGACGGCACGCCTAATGTCGTGTTTATCGGATCTGATGTCAACGATGAATGTGATCTTGTTCTCTGCTTCGAGAAGAGTGACAGCATCTTCAGAGAGTAGTGGGTACTTGATCACTTCATTTGTAGCCAGCTTTGTTATGATGACCTCCCTCCAAAGCGTCCGTCCAGACCCTTGAGTGCTGATTGCGTCCAAATTGTGAGCCGCCCAGCGTAGGTGCCTGGCGCAAGATCGTAGACGCTCATGCTAGCAACATCCACAACTTTCACGCCGGCAAAATTGCGGAACGCCTTCTCTGCGCCCTGTTTCTTTTCTACTACTACCAACGCGCTTACACCATGCCTAGAAGGACGTCCGCGAACGCTTCCTTTACCAGCGCGGTTCTTCTTGGTTGAAGCACGTTCCACATCCTCCCACACTCCTAGGTTCCGGAGGACTCTCTCCGCATCGGAGTTCTTGGTTATTCGTTCAAGATCATCCGAGACTACCAGAGGGTATTCACGGTCGTCTGGTACCCTGTGACCTCTGGCCTTGATCAACGCCTTTGATGAGGTCGCCGCCACAGCGGAAAGCATAGCCAGTTTCAGTTCCTTTCTATTGATCTTCTTGGCAACGTGTTTAGTCGGAACCGGCGGAAACGTGAGCCTACCCTTCACAGTCATTGGTGCGAAAGCCGCAAGGTTGGACCTCGCAAACCTCTCGCCCTTCACTCTTGGAACGCGCGCCATCCCATGTCCGACGCCTATGGATTTTGCGGTGGTTCTCTTGCCGGCCATCGGATCTCGCCCTTGAGGCTGAAACAAATGACTCTGCAGGGCTACCACTGCGCGCCGTATCAAATCATGTCGAACGGGGGTCTCAAAGAAGCGTGGGAGCTGAACCTTACCTACCGACTTGCCATCCGCGTCGTAAACATCCACACTCTTGCTCAAACGATATGTCTCATCCTTCAGCTGGCTTATCACAATCAACCATAGGGTCTGGTGTCTCGGTTTGTAGGTTTTCTTTCTCCCTCTCGAATATGCTTCCTAACTTGAACTTTCGCTGACTAACCCCGATGCCCGCAATATATTCTTATCCTAATCGATCGTCGCCGAAATCCACTGGGCCAATGTCCGCATTCCGTCAGTGGAGGGAAGGCAGAGCATTGAGTAGCCCGAGTGATATCAGAACCGCTTCTTCTGTGCGAACTGTGGAGACATTTTGGTCTGGCACTGTGTTGATGAAGTAGTCGAAGATGTTCTCAGGAACGAGGCCTTCATGCTTGAGAATTTCCCTGAGACCCATTCTCGGAGACCCGAAGACTACGAGACAACTTCTCACAGCTGCCAAGGACAAAGTCAAACGCGACCATATGTCGACAATAGATGAACCGTAGCGAGAAGTGCCTATGGTAAGATCGAAATTACCGTCCTCAAGCAGCTTCACGAGCGACGTGACGCTCCTGACCTCATAGCCCCAATATGCCGGTATCTCAGAATCCGGATGTAGACCAATCGTTGGCCTATCGACGATCTCGCCAGTGGGATTTCCTTGGAGGCCTTTCAAGCGTACTGTCACTCTCGAATCCGGCGACAGCTGCCCAAGGCATTCGACCGTACGCTCAAGACCCACATCTACCAGCACAGAATTGCCGCGGCGCGAGACTGCAATTCCCTCCCTTACGTCACCAACTCTACACTTGTCAAAAGAGGAGGGCACACCATGATGTGGAGTCTGCAGCGGGGGCAGGATGCCTGTGAACTTCAGCAACGGGTTGAGCTTGAACATTCTTTTCCGGAGGTACTGTGGCGCCTCGATGAAGCTCAAGATTTGTAGGCAAAGCTCCATGTCTCCTTGCTGGGTTTGCGGCGCATCGTCAAAGTAGAGTATGATCTCCCCCACCCCGAATATTGAACATGCCCTAGCTATGATACCAAGTTTGGCTGTCTTCTCCCTTAGGTGAGGGGTGTCTGAGACCAGGGAGGCGGGAACTGCCACACTGAGCCTGCTAATGCGAGTGGTCTCACTCAAGGATTTCCTTCTCAGAGTACGTGGAAGCGGAGCGCCAAAGATGAATCTTATTGCGTAAGACCGCACTCTCTAGTGCGATTGCC
>Ga0315280_10005405_pt1 | contig 18235 bp, 15 predicted proteins | sample YL17G06_40_MG_FD_203697 | JGI IMG/M metagenome (GOLD analysis project Ga0315280, IMG submission 203697) | Sediment microbial communities from Yellowstone Lake, YNP, Wyoming, USA - YL17G06_40 | ecosystem: Environmental > Aquatic > Freshwater > Lake > Sediment | place: USA: Wyoming | collected... | reverse complement strand
GCTGCGCCGGCTAAATGAGTGTCCAAGCACCAATTTTGCCTCACTCCATCGTAGGGAATGATAAATCGGGGGTCGTCGGATGTCAACTTGAGTTGGAAACCAGCAGGAAGGAGTCACGAGGCCGCAGAGAAGCCTAGGAGCCACGGAAATCCGGCAGACAACTCCTCCCGGTCAAAGAGAGAATCATGAAAAATATTCGCCGCTGGTTTCGGCGGCCATCAAAAGCTCTTGGAAAGCCATCTGAGGTGGGGGCGGTCTCTCGGCGACAAACGTCAGCTTGAGGTGGTCGATGATGCGGTCCACCACGGCATAGTCTGTCAGGAAGGCGATGATTTTCATCTGGCCCCCGCATTAGTTTATAGGTAACATGATGATGTGATGCACCTCCTCCGGAGGTCTGTGGTAGACTTCCGGTTGGAAAATCTATCTTTAAGGAGGTGCACAAATGAATTATATGGGTATTGACCATCACAGGCAATACTCGCACCTGACTTTAATGGATCAAGAAGGTCAGGTCCTTCGATCGGGGCGAGTTCCCGACCTGCAGAGCGAGATCGAGAAGTTCCTTGAAGGCATCGAGGCGGTTGAAGCCGTCATCGAGACAGGACGCTCGAGCTATACCATGGTGGATGTTCTGGAGGAGATGGGGGTTGCGGTCAAGATCGCTCATCCGAATGAAGTGAAAGCGATCGCTCGGGCGAAGATCAAGATGGACAAGCGGGATTCCGAAGTGTTGGCCCATCTCTTACGGATGAACATGGTGCCGGAGGTGTATCGGCGGTCGGTGGAGAACCGGCAAGCCCAGCGGGTCTTGCGGCAGAGGGCCTTTTATGTGAGCGCTCGGACGGCGCTGAAGAATCGGGTTCATGCGTTTCTCGCTCAGCAGAAAGAAGAGGTGCGGGAGGAAGTGGCGCGTGAGACCAATATTTTTTCCGCAAAAGGCCAAAAGGTGCTCATGGGGTTGGAGATGGGCCGGGGGGAGAAGAGACTGTTGGAAGCGCTGCTGAAAACGTATCGGCATTTAGAGACGAGGATCGAGGAGTCGACCGGGCTTGTCGAAAAACTCTTTGAGGAAAGCCGGCAGGCTCAGCTCATCCGGACGATTCCTGGGTTTGGGAAATATCTATCGGTCCTGGTGGCGGTGGAGATCGCGGATCTCGCGAGGTTCGCTGATGCGGCTCATCTTCATGCCTATGCGGGCGTCATCCCCTCGACTCACAGCTCCGGCGACAGGACCCATCATGGGAAAATCGTGCGGGCGGGGAATCGCTGGTTGCGCTGGGCGGCGGTGGAGGCGGTCTGGCCTGGGATCCGAGCGGACTTTGATCTTCGCTGCTTTTTCGAACGGCTGGCCCGCGGAAAAGGCGCCAACAAAGCGAAAGTGGCCACGGCCCGGCGATTGTTGACGATTATCTACAAGGTCTGGAAGGAAGGATGCAATTACATTGCTTATCGGAGATAACTCGGCCGCCTTGAGAATTTCTTTAATGGGCCCAAGAAGGCCGCATTGTTTTATAGGTTAAGGGGCCGGGACCTGACGTTAGAGTGTGTGCGGACGTAACCTTCGGGTTAAGGGCACGGATAGAAGGATGGTCCACAAGACCTAAAAAGAAGAGAAACGAAGAAAGGAGAAGAAAAGAAAAATAGTCCTTGCATCACATCATCATAGAAGAAAGAATTTCGTTTTCTGCTGAGCTGGCTGAATGGGCATTCATGCGCCAATTTTTCATCCTCCCATCGTCATGAATGATAAAAAATAATGGGCGTGGATGTCAACTTGAGCAAAAAAGGGCGGAAGATGGGCTAAAAAGTCTGGGGAAATTATAAAAGCATCTAAAATCCGATAGACCTCTCCTCCTGGTTAAAGAAAGGATCATGAAAAATACTCAGCCGAGGTCTCGGCAGCCATCAGAAGCTCCTGATAAGCGACCTGGGGCGGGGGAGGTTTGTCTGCAACAAAGGTCAACTTGAGGTGGTTGATGATTCTGTCCACCACGGAGAAATCGGTCAGGAAAGCGATGACCTTCATCCGGCCGCCGCATTGGGGACAGAGCATCGGGTCGACTTCATAAACCTTGCGGCGAATCTCGGCCCCGCCCCGGCGGGGAATCCTTGGGCATTCCTCCTCGATGATCAGGAGCCTATGCCGTCCTTACTCTGAATACTTAGAGAAGTCCTTTGTCGAGAGGGACTCTGAGATGATCTTCCTGAAATTCGACCCCCAGCTTGACCTGCTTCGGGATGACCCGCAATTCGAGGCTCTGCTCGAACGGATGAACCTCAAATAATCCCGGGGACGCTCCCCCAAACACCACGCTTTCCACTGTCCTAATCGCGGAAAAAAAGATGCTTTCGGAGCTCAGGGTGCTGGAAAAAAAGGCTGAAAAGTGATAGGTTTTCGGCTGACGAAGAGGCCTGCATGATCAGAGTCGGGATCGACACGGGCGGTACCTTCACCGATTTTGTCTTTATGACGGCACATCGCCTGTGGGTTTATAAAGTTCTTTCCACTCCCCACGACCCCGGAGAAGCGATTATCCGGGGCCTCAGGGAGAGCGGTGTCCTTGAAGAGAAGCTGGACATCATCCACGGGTCGACAGTCGCCACCAACGCCCTTCTCGAAAGAAAAGGGGCGAAGCTCGCTTTTCTCACGACCGCCGGTTTTGAAGACCTGCTCGAGATAGGCCGGCAGACGCGGCGCGAGCTTTACAACATCATGGTAGAAAAGCGAAATCCCCTCATCCCCCGCCAGCTCTGTTTTGGCGTGAGCGAAAGGACGCACTTCGACGGCAAGGTGGCTGTGGAGGTGGATTTGCGCGAAGTGGCTGGAATCATCCAGAAATTAAAGAAGGCTAAGGTAGAATCCGTGGCCATTTGTTTCCTTCACTCTTATGCCAACCCTGCCAACGAGGAAAAGGTTTATAACAGACTGAAGAGCCAGGGGTTCTCGATTTCAGTTTCTCACCGCGTTCTCCGCGAATACCGGGAATTTGAGCGGGCCAGCACGACCGCCATCAATGCTTACGTCGCCCCTCTCATGGAGCGCTATCTCGGCCGTTTGGAAAAGAAGCTCGGGGTGAACTTGCTGCGCATTATGCAGTCGAATGGCGGCTGTGTTTTGGCCCGCAGCGCCAAAGAAAACCCTGTCTCGACCATCCTCTCCGGCCCGGCCGGAGGCGTCGTGGGAGCAAAAGAAGTGGCTGCTGCAGCCGGGTTTCCCAAAATCATCTCTTTTGACATGGGCGGAACGTCAACGGACGTTTCCCTCTGCGATGGAGAGATGGCCACGACGACCGAATCTACGCTCAGCGACCTGCCGCTTAAAATGCCCATCATCGATATCAATACTGTGGGCTCGGGAGGCGGCTCGATCGCTTCTATAGACCAAGGCGGCGCTTTGCGCGTCGGCCCGCAGAGCGCCGGCGCAGACCCAGGACCGATCTGCTATGGGAAAGGCGACGACGTCACGGTGACCGACGCCAACCTTCTTCTCGGGAGGCTCGACCCGGACCGCTTCCTCGGCGGAGCGATGAAACTTTATCCCGAGAGGGCCCGCCGGGTCATGCAAAAATTTGCCGCCCGCCTGAACCTAAATGTCCATGAGCTCGCCGAAGGCGTCATCCGGGTAGCCGATGCGACCATGGAAAGGGCCATCCGGGTGATCTCCGTCGAAAGAGGGTTTGACCCGCGCGATTTTGCCCTTTTATCTTTCGGTGGAGCCGGCGGAATGCACGCCTCGAGCCTGGCCCAGAAGCTCCGCATCCCGGCTGTCATCGTCCCCAAGAATGCCGGCGTTTTATCCGCCCTGGGCATGCTTCTTTCCGACACGATCAAGGACTATTCATATTCCATCCTCAGAGCAGGCGATGAGATCACCGTCGCTCAATTAAACCTGCTCTTCCGGCCGCTCCTGGCCGAGGCCTTTCGTGATCTAAAAAAAGAGGGATTTGCGCAAGGGAGAATGCGACTTCTCAGGTTTCTGGATGTCCGCTATGCCGGCCAATCCTACGAGCTCACTGTTGCTTTTGCCGCGGCTTTTAGAAAAGAATTCAGCAGGCTTCATCTGCGGAAATATGGTTACTCTGATGAAAAGCGGCCTGTCGAAGTGGTGAACCTGCGGGTGAAGGCGGTCGGCGTAACCGAAAAGCCGCGCCTCGTTGAGGTTGAGTTCAGGGGAAAGGACGCGAGGCCGGCCCGAATCGACCGCCGCCCGATGCGGTTTGAGAGCAGAACCTATCAGGCTGATGTCTATGCGAGAGGGATGCTGGGCGCCGGAAATGTCATCAACGGTCCTGCCCTCATCCTGGATTATGAATCGACTGCAGTTGTGCCTCCTTCTTGCATCTGCAGCGTGGATAAGCACGGGAATTTGATCATCGCTCAGAGGAGGTCCAGGTGATGGTCAGGCAAAAAGTTGACCCCATCGAACTCGAGATTTTCAAAAGCATCTTCATCTCGATCGCCGAGGAGATGGGAGTCACGCTCTGCCGCTCCTCCTTCTCCCCCAACATCAAGGAGAGAAGAGATTTTTCCTGCGCCGTCTTTGATGAGGCGGGAAAGACTGTTGCCCAGGGAGACCATCTTCCCGTTCACCTCGGTGCGATGCCCCTGTCAGTCTTGAGCGCCATCGAGAACGTGGACCTCGGCCCCGGCGATACGGTCATCCTCAACGACCCCTTCAAGGGGGGGACGCATCTTCCCGACATTACTCTTGTTTCTCCCGTCTATATAAAAGGGCGAAGCCGGCCCGCCTTTTTTGTGGCGAACCGGGCGCACCATTCAGACGTCGGCGGAATTTCACCCGGGTCCATGCCGCTGGCCACTGAAATCTTCCAGGAAGGGGTGATCATCCCTCCGGTGAAGTTTGTTCGTCGCGGCAGGATAGACAAAGACATTCTCAGCTTTGTCCTGGCCAATGTGCGGACGCCTGAGGAAAGAGAAGGGGATCTGACGGCGCAGCTCGCCGCTAACAGCATCGGCAAGAAGCGGCTGCTCGAGGTCACGCAAAAATATGGATATAAAAAAATCCGCGCTTTTATGAAGCACCTCCAGGATTATTCGGAGAGGATCATGCGGCAGGCCATCCGCATGATTCCCGACGGCGATTACAGATTCCGCGATTATCTGGATGACGACGGCGTGAGCCGGAAGCCGATCAAGATTCAGGTGCTGATTCGCATCAGAGGAGACTCGGCTGAAGTTGATTTTGCCGGGTCGGATCCTCAAACCGAAGGAAGCATCAATGCTAACTATGCCATCACCCTTTCGGCGACGATGTATGTTTTCCGCTGTGTCATCCGCGGCGATGTCCCCTACAACTCCGGGCTTTTAAGGCCGATTACACTCATCGCTCCCGAGGGAAGCGTGGTCAATGCCAGACCGCCGGCGGCTGTGGCCGGAGGGAATGTCGAAACATCGCAGAGGATTACCGATGTTCTTTTGGGCGCCCTTTATAAGGCAATACCGAGGAGAATTCCTGCCGCTTCGAGCGGCACGATGAACAATGTCACTTTCGGCGGGTTCAACCCGGCGGCAGGCAAAAACTTTGCTTATTATGAAACGATCGGCGGAGGCATGGGCGCAAGCCCTGAGTCCAACGGCCTGAACGGCGTTCATACTCACATGACCAATACGCGCAATACTCCTATCGAAGCCCTGGAACATTATCTCCCGATCCGGGTCAAGCGTTACTCCCTGCGCAAATCTTCCGGCGGCAGGGGAAAGTATAAGGGCGGGGAGGGGATCGTGCGGGAGTTTGAATTCCTGGCGCCGGCGCAGGTCAACATCCTTTCGGAGCGGCGGAAGTTTTCGCCTTACGGGCTCGCCGGCGGGAGGCCGGGAAAGAGCGGAAGAAATATCCTCGTTCAGGATGGGAAAAAGACGATTCTCGGCGGCAAAGCCTCCTTCCGGGTGAACAAAGGAGATGTTGTAGTCGTGGAGACACCGGGCGGCGGCGGCTACGGAAGAAGCTCAGGATGAGTGGTTCGAAGTGCGCTGATTTTCCCCAGCGAGCAAAATCAGCTCCGATTCGTCCCTCGCTCTTCTCTCCTGCGGAGAGAAACCATGCCCGCTCAGTCCTCATACGGACTTCTCACCACTCATCCTTCGCTTGGGGCGATAATAGAAGAAAGCTGAGTCATTAAATGAGTGATTCGACGCAAAGCTGGTATAAGCTGATAAATGCGCGCCAGCGCAAGGCGCTTCTCTCTGCCTCGCTCGGCTGGATGCTCGACAGCATGGATATCATGCTCTATGCCATGGTCCTGGCCCACCTGATGAGGGATTTCGGGATGTCCACAGCCACGGCGGGGCTGATGGGCTCATTGACGCTTTTGGCCTCTGCGGTCGGGGGAGTCCTCTTCGGTATCATTGCGGACAAGTTCGGCCGGGTGAAAGCCCTCATGGGAAGCATATTGATATATTCCATATTTACCGGAGCTTGCGGCCTGTCCCAAACCATCTTGCAGCTGGCGATTTTCCGCGTCCTTTTGGGCCTTGGAATGGGCGGCGAGTGGGCCACCGGAGCTGCGCTTGTGGCTGAGACCTGGCCCTCAGAGCATAGAGGCAAAGCCTTGGGGATTATGCAGAGCTCATGGGCTATCGGCTATGCGCTTGCGGCAGCTATCACCGCTCTCATCATCCCCCGCCTGGGCTGGCGCGGAGTCTTTTTCGTCGGCATTTTGCCGGCTCTGTTCACGCTCTGGATCAGGCGCCATGTTGAAGAGCCTGAAATATGGAAACAAAGTTTGATAGAAAAAAAGCGTGCATCAACGAAAGCGAGCCTCGCTGAAATTTTTCGCCGGCCCTTCCTGAAGAACACACTGGTCACAAGCCTGATGAACGCGGGGACGATGTTTGCCTGGTGGGGACTTTTCACCTGGATTCCCGCTTACCTTGGACTTCCCTCAGGGCGGGGCGGGATGGGGTTGAGCGTGGTCAAGACGTCTTCCTGGATCATCGTCATGCAGACGGGGATGTGGCTGGGATATGTGAGCTTCGGGTTTATCTGCGATAAAATCGGGAGGAAGATCACTTATATCGTTTATCTTTTTGCCGCCGCAGCCCTTGTTATTCTCTACAGCAGTGTCCGGCAGAACACGGCCTTGCTCCTTCTCGGTCCGTTCCTGGCTTTTTTCGGCACCGGCTATTTCTCCGGGTTTGGGACGATCACCGCCGAGATTTTCCCGACGCGCATTCGCGCCTCAGCCCAAGGATTTACCTACAACATCGGCCGTGGACTCAGCGCCCTGGCGCCTTTTACGATCGGCGCTTTGGCGAAGACGCACGGGTTGGCTCTGGCCTTTTATCTTACTGCTGCGTTCTTCGTTTTTTCTGCCTGCGTTGCGTTTGCGCTCCCTGAAACCAAAGGCAAATCCTTAGAATAGATTGACTTTTTCCCCCGTTATCTTAGAATAAGAGCAAATCACTTTAGAAGGAGGGTATCATGAAGTACGAACCCGAAAAGATACCGAGTGTTCATTGTTTCCTGGATATCGTGAACAAATTTCTCGAGGAAGTGCCGATTCAGGATAAGCAATGGCGAATCTTTCGAGAGGACGCACTCTGGGCCATGAAGATTGCGAAGACGATCTTAATACCTGTAGGGCAGGGTGTTCCGTGCAAAGGCCGGCCGATCCAAATCATCGTTGAGCCGCGCGTCGTTGAGAAAAAATGAGCCTGCTTTCTCTTCGGTAATCAGATCTCTGCTCCAACCTCACCACAGCCTGACATGGACCTTTCTAGCTTTACCTTTATCATGACCAATGATTGCCATTTTAGCTGTTCCTATTGTTATCAAAAGAAAGGCAAGAAATATCTCGATCTCGCCACCGCCAAAAAAGCTGCCGATTTTTTCCTGCCCGCCTTGACCCGAGATTGTTCTGTTAATTTTTATGGCGGAGAGCCGCTGCTCGCTTTCGCCCGGATCAAGGAACTCTTCAATTTCATCCAGGATAAAAACGGGCGCCTGAAAAAAATGATCTCTTACTCGATTTCAACGAATGGAGATGTCCTCGATGATGAAACGATCCGGTTTTTGGATGAGCATAGATTTCATGTCCTCTTGAGCTTTGACGGCTTGGCCCAGGATGTTTCAAGAAAAAGAGGAAGTTTTGCGCAGATCGTCCCTGTCCTGGAAAAGCTTCTCCGGTGCTCCGGTGTTGACCTGGAAATCAACAGCGTTTTTACGGCGCAGACGGTTGAATATCTTTATCCTTCCGTTAAGTTTATCATCGAAACGGGCGTCAAGAATGCCGACGTGTCCTTCGCTAACCATCCTTCCTGGAACACAACGGCAATCTCCAGGCTGGGAAGGGAGTTGTCAAAAGTCCGCCGATTTCTCGTCCCTTTCTCGAGAGAACGAGGATTCATTCCTGTCTCTGTTTTCAGGAAGACTTCCCGGAGCGGCCTCTTCGGGTGCTCGGCGGGAAAAGACCGGATGGCTTTATCTCCGGACGGGCGTCTCTGGGGCTGCTGTCTTTTCTATGATTTTTACAGGAAAAAAGAAAATAAAAGCGGGCTTAAGTACTGCTTCGGAAGCCTGGAATCTTTTATGAAGAACCAGGCGGAGGTCCAACCCCAGGTTCTGGACAACTATTCCCATCTCACCATGAAGCACTTTTTTACCTCAGAAAACTTTTGTGCATTATGCGAGGAGGTGGACGATTGCTCCATCTGCCCTGTGGACGCCGCCTTGGCCAGTTCTGTCGTGGGGAAAATCTCTGATTGGGATTGTGCGATAAGGAAATCAATCAGGAGAGAAAGAGCACGCTTTCTTGAGGCTTTAGAAATTCCCGTTGATAAATCAAGCCTTAGGCGAGACGCCTAAGGCGGTAAGCTGTTTTCTGGCGTCCGCTACTTCTGGAAGCGCCGGGTCGGCTTGCCCCCACAGGTCAAGAAACTTTTGATAAAATTCGACGGCTTTCTCTTTTTTATCCTGCCTCTCGTAGATCTTGACCAGCCCATAAAAAGCTTTTGAATATTTATCTCCCCAACGTAATCTCCCCGTAGTCAGGGAAAGAACTTTTTCATATGTTTTTTGAGCCTTCTCCAGGTCTCCCTTTTGATAATAAGCCGAAGCCAGGGAATTAAAATAAAGGACGTGGACATCGGCCTTGAAATGCTGTTCGGGCAGTAGCAGGGAGGCGACTTCGAGCGAATCAACGGCCTTGCCCAGATCTCCTTCTTCTCGAGCAATTTCTCCCATCAGGTGGTGATAATGCCGGAGCTCCTTGTGGATGCCGCTTTTCTCGATCAGTTCCTTCAGTTTCTCGGCTGTTTGTCTTGCCTCTTGGAACCTTTTCATCCTGGCCAAGATGAGCCCTCGAAAATGGAGAGAAAAATTCTTATAGTCACTGATGTTGGCTTCCATCGCCGCCTCCAGGGCCTGATTGGAAGCCTCGAGGGCTGCGGTAAGCTGATTCATCTCCAAGCTCAAATAGGCTGACAATAGCCTTAGATTATAAACGCCGGGTTTGAAATTGACGGCTTGGGCGCTTTCCAGGCCGAGCTGAATCCCTTTCCTTGATTGATCATATTTTCCCTCCATCAGAAACAAATGGCACAGCCAATATCGTCCGAAAAATTGAGAATAAAGGTCGTTGCCGTCCATCAACCGGCGGTAACACTTCTCAGCTGAGCCCACATCTCCCCTGACCTGGTGAACGTGACCTTCGAATTCATTGACCTGGAAATCCGCGGGAGCCGCAGAACGGGCTTTTTCGGCCTCCTCCAGAGCAAGGTCGAACTTGTAGTCACAGAGATAGGCGGTACCCAGCCTCAGGTGAAGGCTGAGCTGATCAGGGAAAATCGTCTGTTTGGATTTCAAAATCTCAATGGCTTTAGAATAGAGCCCCCTGGCCATATCGATCAAGGCGAGGTTCTCATAAGCCAGCGCATCCCTGTCATCCATCGCGACAACTTTTTCGAACTGTTCCGCCGCTAAATCCCATTCTTCCATATTTCTATACTTGGCTCCCAGCTCTCCGCTGGCTTCCAGGTCATCCGGGTAGAGTTCGAGTAATTTTTTATAGTTTTCGATCGCATCCTGAAGGGTAAAAGCGGCAAATCCCTGAATCAGGTAATATTCTCTTTCAGAAACCCGGTTGAGGAAAGACAGGGCCTTGATCAAGTATTTATCGCCCAGCTCATTGTTTAGCGAATAGTAGTAATCCTCGGACATTTTAGCATAGGCCAGAGCAAATTCCGGGTCAAGCGAGACGGCCTTCTCCAGCTGCTTCAAGCTCTCCTCGAATCTCGACTCCTCAGACAGCTTTTTCCCTTCGATATAATACTTAAAAGCTTCAGGGGAGCTGGTCGTTATTTTCATAATGTCCTTGTCGATATCCTTGGCTATGACCTCAGGGGGAAGCTTGAAATCCTCTTTGATTTTTCTGGATAATCCGTCGATCATAGAATAAATGCTCTCGTCCCCCTTCCCCTCCGCCTTGGCGGACCCCAAGAGTTCCATCGTGCCGGCCTTGTGGAGGAAGGTATTGATTCTGAAGATTTCATTGGCTTTAGTGAAGTTCCCCTGGAGGATGAAATCAACATCGGCCTGCTCGGCCACTTTCTTTAGGTCCTCGGAAGAATATGTTGGGGATTCCAGAAAGTTCAACCCCCTGAGGATGTCATAGACCCTATCTCCCGTCAGAACCCTGACGTACTGGGATTGGAGGAGGTCGGCGATCAAAAGCTCGCTCAAGGCTCGGCGCATGTAATCCAGGTTTTTATCTCCGGTATTATTCGTCAGGTAAACAATGGCCAGAGACAATCTCTTGCCCTTTACCGGCGAAGGGGCCGCGGGTTTTTTCCCAAAATAGAGAGCCGCGGCGATGACCAAGAGGACGATTGACGCCAGCGCAACATACCAATGCATCCTTATCCATCCCAAGATAGCGGAAAACTTGGGCTCTGTCTGTTTATCCAGGTCGGCAAGAATTTCTTCCGTGCTTTGATAACGCTTGGCTTTGTCTTTCTCCAGGCATTTGAGGATGATATGATCCAGATAATGGGGGACGTGCGGGTTGACTCGGGAGGGGGCGGTCGGCGTTTCAGCAATGTGCTTCCGCCTGTATTCTTCGGCGCTCCCAGCCTCAAAAATCAGTTTGCCCGTCACCATCTCATAGAGGATAGCTCCGAGCGAATAGATATCAGACCTTTGGTCTATTTTTTCTCCTTTGGCTTGTTCAGGAGACATAAATTGGGGGGTGCCGGTGATTTCGCCGGTTTTCTCTGATCCCAAACCATAGACGGCTTTAGCCAATCCAAAATCCATGATGTAAACTCGGCCGCTGTTGTCCACCATGACATTTGATGGTTTTAGGTCTTGGTGGACAATGCCCTTTTGATGAGCAACTTTGAGGGCTTCACACATTTGCCTGGTCATGTTGAGGGCGGCCTCCAAGCTGAGGGTGCCCGAGGCCCGGATGAGCTCCCTTAAATTCTGGCCCTTGATATATTCCATGGAAATGTACTTGATCTTATGGGTCTCACCCAAGTCGAAAATCCGGATGACGTTCTCCTGGGATATAGACCGGGCGGTCAGCATCTCTTTTTTGAAACGTTCGATAAAAAGAGGATCTGAGGAATAGCGCAGGCGGATGATTTTGAGGGCGACCGTGATATTCAGCTCGGTGTCCTCGGCTTTATAGACCCGGCCCATTCCTCCCCGGCCGATCTCTTCTATTATCCGGTAGCGGTTGTCGAAAATTTCCCCGGGGGCAAAAGGCGTCAATTTGTCGGAAGGGATTTCTTCCGGCGATGAGTAGGTCAGGGTCTCCTGAAATTCTTCCAGCGCGGAGCCGCATTTCGAGCAAAACTGGCTGTCGTCAGGATTGAGTGTATAACATTTGGAACACTGCTGAGGCTTTTCCCTTTTCCCCATCCTACAGATAATATATGAATTAAAACACGATAAGTCAATTTAGGCCTCCAATCTTGGGTCTTCGGATTTCGGTTAACACGCGGAGAGTGTCACCGTTTACCGAATGATCAAGACCTAGCCTTTTTTCTGACTTGTGGGGCGGGCAGGAATACCCGGTCATGGAAGCTCGGTGAATATTGTGTCGCCTGTTCATATATGGTATAAGGCATAGCCGATGGGCGCAAAAGAGAAGGTTATCCTCCGGAGGGCCGCCCAATACGACCCTACGGACATAGCCAAGATAATCAGAGAAGGCCTCGAGGAATTCGGGGTCGCCGGCAAAATTCAGGGGAGGATCACGGTCAAGCCAAACGTCGTCATGGCCCACCATAAAGTCACTCCCTCCGCTTACACGCGGTCGGAATTCGTCGACGGATTGTTCTCCGCTCTCGAAGGTGTTGCCCAAAAAGACTCCACGATAACTGTCGCGGAAAAGTGCGGCGCCGCTATTCCGACGTCCCGCATGTTCAGGCGGGCCGGATATTACAAGCTCGAGAAGAAGCATAAAATCAAGCTCCTGCCCATCGAAGAGTCCAGGAAAAAAACGGTCCATCTCAATAAGGGGAAAATCCACGAGAAAATCCGCACCGCCAAAGCGATCGCCGACCGGAATTTCCTCATCTATGCCCCCAAGCTCAAGACCAATTCTCTTTCCCATGGCCTGACCGCGGCCATCAAGCTCAACATCGGGATTCTCTGCGACGGGGAAAGGATGTGGAATCATAACTACAACCTGGATGAGAAAATTGTCGACCTCCTCGAGGTGGGCTATCCGGATTTTATTGCCACGGGCGCCGTTTCACAGAGAAAATCACGGCGCTTTTTTCCATCCTGCCCCGCCTGGGGATGGTCAGAGCCGGGATTCCCTTCCGGAGCCTTCTCAAAATCACCGCACGCCTTTTCCACAGGTAAAAGAGTGCGGAATGTCCTTGCTCCCCACAGTTTTTGACAAAGTTAATACTTTTTTTGGTGAAATCTCGTATATATAATGTGAGCGTACGATGAATCGTGTAGTTTGAGGGACTGTGATGGTAAAATTTCTTCTTTGGCTGATTCTACTGATTTTATGCTGGCCCCTGGCCTTGTTAGCTTTGCTCCTATATCCAATTGTGTGGCTTCTGACGCTGCCTTTTCGGCTTCTCGGGATCACGGTCAATGCGGTTTTTGACTTCCTCAAGGCGATTATTACTCTCCCTGCCAGAATATTAAGAGGTGGGAAAAAATAGATTTTAGCGAGCGGTTGGGGACGGTTTCTCCTTGGCTTGACACCCTGTCGTCCGTTGTAGTAAAAAAAGCACGCTCTTGAATAACCGCAATTATTATCCCGAGTAGTTTCCTGGATTAGGAGGGACAGGTCATGTTCAAAGAATTCAAGGAATTTGCCATGCGCGGAAACGTGGTGGATATGGCCGTCGGCATCATCATGGGCGCAGCCTTTGGGGCTATTGTCAGTTCATTAGTCGCTGATGTCATTATGCCTCCCGTCGGACTGCTTCTGGGGAAAGTCGATTTTTCCAATCTCTTTCTCGTGCTCAAGTCCGGGGCGACACCCGGTCCTTACGAGACTGTGGCCGCAGCCAAGCAGGCGGGCGCTGTGACGCTGAGCTACGGACTTTTTATCAATACTATCATCAGCTTCTTGATCATCGCTTTTGCCGTTTTCCTCATCATCAGACAGATCAACATGTTGAAGAGAAGAGCCGAAGCGCCCGCGGCGGAGCCGACGACGAAGGCGTGCCCTTTCTGCCTTTCGACAATCCCTTTGAAGGCGACTCGCTGCCCTTATTGCACATCCCAATTGAAGGTCGATTAGGAAGAAAAGCCGGCGGAAAAAAAGCCTCCTTCGAACCGCTTCGACCCCGAGCGCATTCACTACAACAAGTGGTAGCCGGTTCTGTCTCTTTCTGGAGTTAGAAGATCGAGGCGGTACCCGGATATATTTTTGAATGCTTCCGGGATCGCCGCAAGAACAATGCCGTGGCCAGCGCTGGGTGCCGATCTCTGTGACTTAGCCCGAGATTGCCACGGTTCTTTCGGCAGCTGGCGACGACAATCATTCCGGTCTTTCCTTGTTCCAGAGCTGTATCTCGGATGTCGCGGGGTCTGTTGATTTCTTTAGTCATCGGGGTATAATAGAAAACGAGACGATAGGGGAAGAGCTGGGCGCTCCCATCCGGCGGAGGGCTCATTCTTGAGGCGCTTTTTATTGCCTTAGAGGAGGGGAAATAACATGTTAAACAAAACGGTGCTGGCCGTGGGAGTGGGAATCTGCTTGGTTCTGTCTGCCTGTGCGTTAAAGAAATCGCCGTCTCCAGGGCCGGGGCTTGGAGGCGAAGATTTCAATATATATTTTAGGCAGGGGGTATCGTTTTTAAATCAGGGCGATTATGAAAACGCCGCTGAACAGTTCAATAAGGCCATTGCTTTAAACCCCAACTCTGCGAGAGCCCATAACCTTCGGGGAGTCGCCTTTTTTCAGCTCAAGAATTTTAGGAACGCCGAAGAAGAATTCCGGAGCGCCATTGCCTTGGATACCTCTTATGCCGAAGCTTACAATAATCTCGGAGGCATCTTTTTCGCCAGGCAGCAGTTCGATAGGGCAATAGAAATGTTCAAGAAGGCTCTTTCCCTCTCGCCTGAGTCTATCTCTGCGCTCTACAGCCTGGGAACCCTTCTTTTGCTCCAGGGAAAGGACACAGAAGGGATGTCCTACCTCTCCCGAGGTATCGAACGTGACCCTGAATTTCTGGAAAGGCACAAGGCTCTGGTCGTCGCCCTCCCTTCCTTAGAAAAAGACATGTCGGAGATTAATTTCACCTATGCCGAGGTTTATGCCGGGAGAGGCAATGTCGAAAAAACCGTCGAATACTTGGACAAAGCGCGGAAGGCCGGGTTCCGCGATTGGAAGAGGATCTTGGAGGAAAAACAGTTTGAAACAGTCCGGGAGGACCCGAAGATCAAAGAATTCGTTCGCTGAGAGGATGAGAAAGGTCGCCTGTACGGGAATACTCGTCACTGATTTCATCGCCGTTGATTTGCCCAGAGTCTCCCAGCCCGGAGAAATCACCTTCGCCCCGAGAGGCATAGGGATGCATATCGGCGGGCATGCTGCCAATGTTTCAGTCGATTTGATGGGACTGGGCCTGAATCCCGGCGACGTGAGTTGCTTGGGGGCGGTGGGCAAGGATTTCTGCGGGACATTTATCGAGCAAACTCTCCTTCGCCACCATATCTCGGTGAAACTGCAGCGGACTCGCGCTGCCCGGACGTCCGCGGACCTCATCCTTGTCGTTAAAGGACAGGACCGGCGTTATCATGCCGATGTCGGAGCCAACTCCTTTCTCGACCCTTCCTTTGTCCTCAGGTCGATCCAAAAAGAGAGACCTCTGCTGTTTTATGTGGGAGGCACGGGGCTTTTGGGCAAGTTCGATTCGAACCTCGCCCGAGTGCTCAAAGACGCTCAAAGTTACGGCTGTGTGACGTTTGTCGACCCCGTCATGCCTTATCTGAAGAACTGGGACTACCTGCGGAAGGCCCTGAAGTGGACGGATATCTTCCACTGCAACGACAGAGAAGCGGAAAGCCTGACGGGAGAAACTCGGTTGGCGGTAGCGATCAGGACCCTGAGGGGTTTTGGCCCCAAGCTCGTGCTCATCACCAGGGGCCGGAAGGGGGTTATGGCGGCATCCGGGCAACGCCTGATGTCCCTGAAGGCTTTCCGGGTGAGGACACTCGACCCGACGGGAGCGGGTGACGCCTTTTGCGCCGGGATCATCCACAAATTGACTCAAAAAATTCAAACGGCGGGTTCACGAAGTCTCGACTGGGAAGAGGATGAACTGGCCGGAATCCTGCTCGAAGTCCAGGCGGCCGGCGCGGCCTGCGTCACCGGCGTCGGGACGACTTCCGCCGTCAAACGAAAAAAAGTTGAAGAGCTTTTGGCCGGCCAGGGTGCTCGAGTTCGCCGGAGCTTCAAGGTAAGTCCCATCTGAGAAATTCCCGAAAGCAAATTCTTGTTTCCTTGAATGCTTTCTTAACAAACTTTTAACATAGTCTTGACATCTTCTTGACAACTTTTGCGGATGAAAGTCCTACATTCATAAGTGGAGATGAGAAAATCAGCGCCGCAAGGAGAGAAGTAACAGGAGGTTAGCATGATGAAAAAAATACTTGCTCTCGCCACCTTAGGGGCTTTTCTTCACTTCACCTTTGGCTGTGCCATTTATTCCACGAAGCAGGAAAAAGTTGGGGCAGTCATGGGAAAAAGTCTCAAAGTCCTGGGTGTCTTAAAAACTTCCGGCGAGTATATTGAATTCACCAAAAAACGGCCGGGGTATATCGTCGGCGACAAAATTGTTCGTCCGGGAACGAAGGCAAAGACCCTGGAGATTAGCATAGCCGATATCCAGGCCAGGAAGGAAAGCCAGGGCAAAATCTATGAGATCGTTACTAAAGATAACAAGAGATATGAAGTCCAGGAGATGATTTCAGAAGACAAGGATAAGATTGTCTTCACCACTCGTGAGTCGCAGGAAACTATTCCCCTCTCTGAGGTTGAAATGGTCAGGGTGAGAAAGCTAAATACTGGACGAACGATCTTGGTTACAGCAGGAGCTGTCGTCGTTGGCCTTGTATTGGCAGTGCTGATTGCCTGGGAGGAGCCCTTCTACCCCACGCCTCCTCCCGGTGAGTCCTGTCCATTTATCTATTCTTTCGACGGCGAGGACTATGTTTTCGACGCCGAGCCCTACGGCGGCTCAATATGTCAGGGATTGAAGAGAAGCGAGTGGTGCGGTCTGGAACATGTAAAAGAAATCAATGGCCAGTATAAAATTCTGGCGACCAACGAGCTGGACGAAACACAACACACCGATGAGCTGAAATTGGTCGTGATTGACCATCCTCAGGGTATTAGGGTCGCTCCCGATGACGCCGGCCGGATCCATACAATAGCGAACCCTCAAACCCCGTTGCAGGCCCATGACAGCGCAGGAAGAGATCTCCTTCCCTCATTATCGAGCAAGGACATGACCTTTTGGCAGAGCAACTACGGAGACAAAGCTATAAACAAGAATGAAGGCCTGAAAGACGAGCTGATTCTGGAATTCCCCAAACCCAAAGACGCCAAGAGAGCCAAACTTCTGGTGAATGGGGGGACCAGGTTATGGGGAAGCCAGGTGGCCAAAAAATTCCTCAGCCTTTATGGAAATCAGCTTCCCCAATGGTATGAGGAAGTCAACAGCTTCGGCCCCGCCTTCTTCCGTGTCACATCCTGGTATGCCAACGAAGAGATCTACCTCCTCAAAATCCGCGTCGAGACGCCGGAGGGCTGGAAGACAAAAGGCACGATTTACGGCAACGGCCCTTTTATCACTGACGATAGAGCCTATGTCCTCGATGTCAGCGATATCCCAGGGGAGACGCTTCGTCTAAAGCTCACGCCGCCCGTTAATTTTTGGAGATTTGATTATCTTGCTATTGATTATACGGACGACTTGCCTTTGCCGGTGACTGAGCTTGCGCCGATAAAGGCCCTCGATTCCAAGGGCCGGGATGTGCGGGAAGCCTTATCTTTGGCGGATAACAACTCCTTTGTCATGCCAAAAACCGGAGATTTTGCGGAGGTCACCTTTGCTGCCTCAGCCAAAACAGCGGGGATGGAAAGGTCAATCATCCTTAAAGCCACGGGGTTCTATGACATTCACCTAAAAACCGGAGGCGATCCCCAGCAGGAAATCCTCAACAGGATGAATTCTGAGCCCGGGTTTACCCTCCGTTTTGCCTACCAAGAATATTTGAAAGGAAAGAAGGAGCAGGAGAAAAAGAAAGAGATTTCCCGATGAAACGTCAAGACATCGAGAACAGCTTCCGGCTGAAGCCCTTAAAATTTCCTCTTCGCGATACCCCTCACCTGACTATCGAGACGAATCGGACCTGTAATCTTCATTGCCGACTCTGCTATAACATCGATCGTGAATTTGTCAAGACTCTGGATGACGTCAAAAAGGAAATTGATCTCGCTCTAAAGAAAAGAAACCTCCAGACAGTCACTCTTTTAGGAGGAGAACCGACCCTGCATCCTGAACTCCCGGAGATCGTCGCCTACATCAAAAACAAGAACCTCATCTGCCAGCTTCTCACCAACGGGCTCGTTTTCTTGAAAGATGAGAAGGACGCGCTCTTAGAACGACTGGCCGCTTCCGGAATTGACCGGATTCTGCTTCACATCGACTCAGGACAAACTCATGTTCACAAGGATATCGAAGAGGCGCGCCGGGCCTTGTTTTCAAGACTGGAGGAGAAAAAAATCCA
>Ga0315280_10005404_pt1 | contig 18240 bp, 18 predicted proteins | sample YL17G06_40_MG_FD_203697 | JGI IMG/M metagenome (GOLD analysis project Ga0315280, IMG submission 203697) | Sediment microbial communities from Yellowstone Lake, YNP, Wyoming, USA - YL17G06_40 | ecosystem: Environmental > Aquatic > Freshwater > Lake > Sediment | place: USA: Wyoming | collected... | reverse complement strand
GCATCACGCTGATTCTTCTCTCCCAATTACCGGATCGATCCTTGATGTGGATTGTCTGCGTATTCCCGCCACCTCCTCTCTTATATCCACGTGGATGCGATCGGCTTAAATGGCTCCGTGCCAATATTCCCGTGGATAAGAAGGCGAGAGCTGAGAACAGAATGCCTAGGTGGAAGAAGGCTGAGACCGTCTACACACTCAAGGTAACTCATCACCCGAGACGGGGAAGCCAAGTCTATCTCCCCAAACCCCTCGTCGAAAGACTAGGCAGGCCCAACCGAGTCAGCCTATTAGTCCGAGCGGACGAGATTCTCCTGATGCCCCCAAAGAAGGCGTACGCGATCAAAGCCTTGGAAACATTGGACGCTTTCATCCAAGGCAGCATAACGAGGGCGGAAGCAGGTCGCATCCTAGTAGACATCTCCACCGAACCCACAATCGAAGAGGACGATGTCCTCGACGGCATCTTCACCCACCTGATCCTCATAGATGAGCCAGAGGGAAAAGGGCAACTCACACATCGCGAGATCCGAGGACTGATGTCGAGACTCAAGAGAGCCCTCAGATCTCCGTGATCAATGCTTCGACGCCCGAAGATCTTCCGAGAGTTTTACCGTTCGTGTCAGGCCTTAAGCTCTCAGATTCGCTCAAAGAAACATTGAGAGGTAAGGGGTCAACGTTGAAGGGATATGTCGAAGCGTCCAAGTTCCCCATAACCGAGGTCGCTGGCGGGAAGATTTCGAGGGTCGTCTTGGGGCAGCACCCCTACGACGGGGTCCAAAAACAGTTTGATGAATTTGTTTTCCTCCGTACGGCTGATTGGGTACGTAAAGATCGGGCCACCCAGTGCTAGCAGCGTGCTTTTGTGTCCTGTCCCACCCGGGCACTTTTCTCCATTTTGGATCCTCTCGTCGATCAGAAAGCTATGAGCCAAGAATGGGTTGCTATTGTAAGGAGTTTGGATCCCTTTTCAAGGTCCTGAGATTTTCGTTGAAGTCGTCGAGTGTTCGCATATCTTTGTCTGAGATGCTGAAGTCGAACACCCGCGAGTTCTCGACAATCCGCTCCTTGCGCTCCGACTTCGGAATAGAGATGGCGCCCTTCTGCAAGCCCCAACGGATCAGTACCTGAGCTGGCGTCTTCTCGTAGTGCTTCGCGACCTCCTCAAGCCTGGGATCACCGAGTTTCAAGCCGCGTGTGAGCGGAGCCCAGGCCTCTATCCTGATGCCTCTTGCCTCGCAGTAATCTTGGAGTCTCTTCTGGTATATGTAGGGCGTGAACTCGACTTGGTTCACCGCGGGAACGATCTCAGCTCTTGGCAGGAGCTCCTCCAGATGGCGAATTGTGAAGTTGCCCACGCCGATCGCACGGGCCTTTCCGTCTTTTAGGATCTTCTCCATCGCCCTCCAAGTTTCGATGCGGCGTCCAGGCACAGGCCAATGAACTAGGTAGAGATCCACATAGTTCGTTCCGAGATTCCTTAGGCTTATATCGATCGCCTTGAGGGCGTTGTCGTAGCCGTGGTCATCGTCCCACAGCTTTGTAGTTATGAAAACCTCATCTCTGGGTATGCCACTCCTCTTGACCCCTTCACCCACCTCGCACTCGTTGCTGTATAACTTCGCCGTGTCAATATGTCTGTAACCCACTTCCAGCGCACACATCACTGCTCTTACAGCGGCTTCACCGCAGGCGTGAGAAGTCCCCAAGCCCAAGACTGGTATTTCAACGCCGTTGTTCAATCCGATCTTGGATTCAAGCGCGAGTTCCATTCGGGTGTCCCTCCCGACTTGCATCCATAGACTCAGCGTGTGGATTCGAGAGACAGGTAGGAAGGCTCATCGGTTGAGAAAGAAGGAGGGAGCTGCTCTGTCTTCTGCAGCCTCTACCGTGGGAGTAGGACGCCTCTCGGGTCGATCTCTTCTCTGATTATTCTTAGCTCCTCGGGGGTTGGGGCCTGAGTCGTTGGGAGCCTCTTCGGGATGTAGTCGTGGGTGAAGCCCGTGTTCTCCTTGACCTGCTCCACGGTAACTCCTGGGTGGACCGAGCGCAGCCTGATGAGCTTCGTCCTCTTGTCAAAGCCGAAGATCGCCTTGTCCGTCAGAACCATGCACGGACCGCTCCCGATCAAGCCCAGCCTTTCGCGTGTGCTCGGCCCTCTTGGATAGCCCACTCCGGATATGTAGTCGACCTTGTCCACGAAGTTCCTCTTCTCGTGGTCTAGGATGACGATCTCCCTCCCGAACAGGGAGAAGTGGCCCGGCTGGAAGATTGGACCGATGAGACGGACTTTGGGCTTGTGGTAGTCGCCGATGCAGACGATGTTGCAGTTGCCGTATTTGTCGACTTGAGCGGCTGAGCCGAAGCCAACGTCGATGTCCCCCCTCCTATAGCATATCGGGGAGCCTCCGTCGCTAGTCTGAGCCTCACACTTCCAGTCCCTCAGCTCCGTGCCGTACTCGCTCTCCATGCGCGTCGGGATTTCACTGACAACGGGATTGTGTATCCACCCAGCCACCACCATAGTGGAGTTGGGGGCGTGCGTGTGCTGAGCCAGAGCCATCCCGACGAGGGGGACGCACTGGAGCAGCAGTCTGGTCTTCTCACCCGTGGCTAAACCGATGAACCACCTCTCATCATCCCTGAGTTCGTGCGCAACTGCCGTGGCCATGACCTCGTAGACAGTCGGTTTCTCCTTCGCCATCTACATGTCACCTCCCACGACCCTCAGCTTCATGAGCCTCTCAACCCCGATCAGCTTGAGGTACTCCATGTGGTCCCTCGGACCATACACGTACTTGTCCAGGTATTCCTTGAATGTCTTCGGGTCGCGCGCCGCCTCAGCATACATCGCCAAGTGCTCAACGTCCTGTATGTACATCTGCAAGAGGGAGCATGGGTGGGCTCCATATGGGGCTTCGACGATGGCTGTTGTTCTGTACCTTGGTATCACGTTGAGGTGCGGGAACCTCGTGACGCGTGTCCTAGGGATGATCTGCTCGACCGTCACGATTACGTTGTTGGAGCTCCGCGACTTCTCGATGTCGATGTTTGAGGGGCTCTGACGGTTCGGGAAGTAGAGGACGTTGCCGTACCTGTCGCCCATCGGTGCGTGGACCACGACCCACTCAGGCTCAGCCGGCGGGATTGCGTGATACTTCCTGCGGTTCAGCGGGTTTACTCCCTCCTTTATGTCTTTGTTGTACTTCGGGATGTCGCTCCCGTACAGCTCGTAGGTGGGGAAGAACGGCTCGCCTCGGATGCTGGCGATGAACCTTTCATGCGCTATGTCCTCACTGTACTCCACGACCTCCACCTCTCCTCTCTCGACAGCCCTCCTGAAGTTTGGGGCAAGCCCGAACTGCTCGAGTCCCACGTAGGAGGTCTCCACCTTCTTGACGCAACCTGCCCCCACGAGGATGTCGACATCGTTTCCGTTTGTGATCCCGACGATGGTTAGGTTCTTGATGCCCCGTCTGATGAGCTCGTACAGGAACGCCATGGGGTGGTTGTGCACTGAGAATCCTCCGATCGCGATGCGAGCCCCATCTTTGATGAGCCCAGCAGCCTCCCTCAGGCCGCACAACTTTTCCTTCAATTCGGGCATCGGTCTAAAACCTCACACTATTTTAACTTAGTGTTCTCGTATCGCTTAAAAGTCTCTTGACAATTACCTCAGTGTAGTGAAAGTGCGGACTTCGAAGGGCAATCGCGACTGTGTCGAAGTCTTCAACCTTAGCATCTGATAGCTAGATCGTGGGAATGACTTCGAGAGCGAATGTGCACTTGAGCCTCGGGTGGAGACCGGCGGTGACTACCTCGATGGGCTCCGATCCAAAGACGCTCGCCCATCCGAGAACGTCAGTGAAAGCCACGACCTCATATGCTTCAAAGCCGTCTGCTAAGAGAAGCAGCACTATCTTCATGTCCATTCCACGCCATGAGAAACTACCAAGCCCGTGTTAGGCACGGGGGAAGAGCGGTTTGTATTCTGAAGCCTTTTGCACCAGCTTCTGCTACTCCTCCTCTTTCACGGGTGAGTAGCGTTCAGCCGCCTCGACCATCATCCTGGCTATTCGGATGTCTGATGAGCTGGTCGCCGTGGTAACCGGCTGTGATAGGGTAAACCACACGGCTTCGTTGACTTGCCTCTGGGTGTGGAAGGGCTGATACCAAGTGCTGTGGGTCCCCTTGTCCTAGGGCCATGGCCCCTTAGCGATCGACTTCATCGCTACGACCCCGAGTTTCTTCTTCATGGATATGCCGATCTCCTTTTCCCTCATGGCTTCAACAACAACCGGCTTGACCCTGTATGCCATTTTCGCCCCGCGCTTGATCAGGAACATCCGACACTTGTTCAACTGTCAGCCGTCTTCATGAATTGGGTCACGCGCGAGTGTTGAACAAATCTTCACTCTCGTGGCGTTCGTGATCCCTTCCCTGTACTGCCCCACTGCGAGTTGACGCTGTCTGCTCAAGAGACATCGGTTGTGAGCGGGTGGACGACCGAGCTTCACAGCAGGTGTGGTAGCGTGATAAGGAAGAAGTACAGGACGGCTACGTTGGCGACCGTTACTAGGCAACCGATTCTTGAGAATTCCATGAAGCCAAGGCTGTGACCCCTTGCCTCCGCCTCCTCGACTATTATGAGGTTGCTTGCTGCCCCCAGAAGAGTGAGGTTCCCGGCTAAGGTGCTTCCTCCGGCCAGAGCGGCCCAAGCAGTCTTGTCCGAAGGTCCGTAGCCGAGCGACTTCATGAGGGGGAGGTACAGGGCTACCATCGGGACGTTGCTCAGCACTTGGCTGAGCGAAATGCTCGAAGCAAGTATGGGTAGCAAGGTTGATGCATCACCATTCTTGCTCAGAGAAGGAAGGTACTTGGACAGCTCCGCCACTACTCCTGCGTCCCAAATGGCCTGCATCAAGACGAACAGTGAAGCGAACATGATGAGGATACCCCAGTCAAGCCTCTTCACGACCTCTCTCCTTCTGTTGCTGGACAGGAGGAGCACCGCCGCGCCCAGCAGTGAAACCTCGCTTATGCCAAACTGCTGCTTCATTCCTCCCATCTCCAGGACGTTGACTAGTACGATCCCCATCATCGTCAAAGCAAGCATTGTGACGGTCTGTCTGGCTAGGCTACGGTCTGTTATCTTGGACTCCTTCAGGGTGGCTTCAGACTCTGTCAGCTGGATGAATCCCTCTCTTGCCTTTAGAAGCTCGTTACGGTAGATGCCTCTTAGAATAAGACAGGTTATGAAGAGGTTGACTATCGTGGGAGCCGCCAGGTAGAGCACGAAGGTTATGAGGGGCGCCGGCACACCGCTCACGAGTGCTATGAGCAGGTTCTGGGGGTTCCCCATAGGCGTCATGACACTTCCGAGCGTCACGGAGAAGGCGAGGGTCAAGAGGAGCGGCTTGGAGGAGAAGCGCATCTTCCTCGCAAGGGAAAGCATGATAGGTGTGCCCATCAGCGCGATGGTGTCGTTCATAAGAATGGCGGAGGCAAGTCCGAAGCCGAAGAAAGTTAGGTAGATGATGTCTTCGGGCCTCTTTGCTCTTAGAAACAGCTTGGTAGCGAAGGCTTCGAGCACGCCTGAGACATCCATCGCCGTCACGAAAGTGAACATGCTGAAGAGAAAGACCATCACCTCAAGGTTGATTGAGTGATACGCTTCGGCGACGCCGATGGTTCCTGAGAAGACCATTGCGACAGCGCCGGCAAGCATCACAGACCAGATGGGTATGCGGCCGCCTTTGAAGTTTCGAAAGGCTATGGCTCCGTACGTTCCGATGAAGATCCCTGTCGCCAAGAGGAAGCGCATGTTATCCAAGTGTGATCCTCTGCCTGCGAGTGTCGTCTTTAGATGAATTATGTATGAGGAGAAAGGTTTATCTGGCATGTTAAACAATGTTTAACGAGCGCGATGTCCATGCTGGGCGTACGCTCTACGAAGGCGTTGGAGAAGGCCGTGGATGAAGTGGTTAGGGAGGAGTCTGTGGATAAGTCTACGGCGGTAAGACTGCTGGTTGACATGGGGTATAGGGAGTGGAGGCTGAAGAGAGCTCTCCAAAAACTTAGAGAAGGTAAAGTCTCCATGTGGAGGGCTTCGGAGATCGCTGGTGTGAGCCTGTGGGACTTCATCACCGTAGTCAAGAAGGAGGGAATTGAGTGGGTGGGGTTCGAGGCCAAGGAAACGCTGCAAAACCCACCCTAGTCTTCAGCTCCACACCACTCATATGCCTCACGAGGGCTGGGCTCGCCGATAAGCTGAGCCACCTGCTGTTCGAGCTTGCGACTACGCGGACGGTGTACGATGAAGTGATGGCAAAAGGCGCAGAAAAACAGGTCGAGGAAGCCAGCGAGTTGAGAGAACTATTCGACTCGCGCATCATAGAGGTGGTGGGGCAGACAGATGAAGAAACCGTTGAGAAGCTCCGGGATTCGGGCATACATCTTGGTGAAGCCACGGTCATATCACTTGCCTACAAGCTGAACGCTGTAGCCATCATAGACGATAGAAGGGCTGGACACATAGCTAGAACCCTAGGAATAGGTCTCTCGAGCACACCTCACATAATCATACAACTCGTCAAACAGAGGATCATAGCGAAACAAGAGGCAAGACAAGCGATAGATAGGATCGTGGAGGAAGGATGGTACTGCAGCGCGAAAAGCTACTCAGAGATGATCGAAGCTCTGGAGAGAGCCTGACACCTTCTTAAGCCAGTCTCGACTCTCCCCTCAGCTCTCGGACGATCTCGTCGGGGTTCCTGTAGCTCCTCTTCGACAGTCTGGAAAGCAGCTGGCTGAGCCTCACCTGCGCCCCTCTCTCAACCTCGGCCAACCTCCACCCGAAGAACTTCAGGAGGCTGCTCCTCGATACGGGATACCTGGTTCTTCCGATCATATCACGAACGGCATCCCAGCCCGTCGTCTCGAAGAGAGGCTCGAACCTTCCCGTCCTCTGATACGCAATCAGCCTCTTGGCATCCTCGAACATTGAGAGGTTGTTGAAGAAGAGGTACGTGCTCTCAGAGCTTCCCCCGATATCCGAGGTCTTGGCTAGGACCTGTTCCAACTCCTTGTCTGTGAACTGGTAGTAGTACATTCTCTCGCCCAGGCCGTGGAGACGCAGGTAGGCAAGCCGTGCTGTGCTGTGCACCGGCATGGCTTGGAGGGGGTCGGTGACGTGAGCGACCTCGACCTCTCTGAGAAGTGACCGCAGCCTCTCTTGAGCGTCTCTCGAGTTCCAAGCTTCACCTCGCGTCTCCCAAGCCAGAGCAAGATCGCCACGGTCGACGATGCCGAAGAAGTCCCCTACAGAGTTGAGGTTCTCGGGGGTCGGTCCGAATGAGCCAGGGGTCTGGATGAGCAGCACCTTAGACCCAAGGATAGAGCAGATTTCCTTCATCTTTCTGAAGGCTTCGATGCACTGCTCGCTCGGACGGAGTCTGAGGTTGTGGCTGATGTCCTGGTGAGCCTTCACCGCGAACTCGAAGCTCTCGGGCGCGGTCCTCCTCCACTTCTCCACCAGCCTGGGGTCTGGGTACCTGTAGAAGGTTGAGTTCAGCTCTACGACATTGAAGGTCTGGAAGTACCTCGCCATCCCCACCCTGAAGCCGCAGCACCCTACCTTCAAGATCATTCCAAACAATCGTCTCCAGATCTTCTGTACGAGTAGAGATCTACACCACTCTTTACAATGTTTTCGTGCTGTGTAGCAGAACTCGTGCTTCACGCTTGGTGCTAGGGCTAGTGTGGAAGCCGCCCTCGTCGACCAATCATCTTCTCACCCCGTTTAGACAGCGCGCAACCCCGGCCGCCCCTCGACCATAAGGGGAAAAAGTGCTATCGTGATTGGGAAACGGTTAAAACCGAACGACCTGGAAACAGTCACACACGCGTTCAAATGTCTCAGACGCCGTTCGGAAGTGTGTGAGAATGATAATACGAAATATGGACGCGCTTATCTCTCATGGTAACATCGATGGACGAAAGGTCGTGTTGGGTATTCTCGAAGCCGGTCTAGCAGCATCAGACCCCTACGAGAACGCCGCGAAGCTGGTCCGGGTACAGGGTGGAAAACTGATAGTCGGTCACAGGGACTTCATCGGTAGGTACAAGCCGAAGGAGGAGATGCCTCTAGTTTTCGATCTGTCAAAGGTCGGGAACATCTACCTAGTAGGAGGCGGAAAGGCCGCTCAGAGGATGGCGCACGCGATAGAGGATGTCTTGGGGGATCTAATCACAGATGGCCAGTTGAACGCGAAGAAGGGGGAGCCACAGCTCCTCAAGAGGGTACCTGTGACATTTGCGGGTCATCCCCTACCCGACGAGGACAGTGTCAGCGGGGCTAGACGGATCATGGAGATAGAGCAGAAGGCGAGGAAAGGCGACATAGTATTTTTTGTCCAATCAGGTGGCGCATCAGCGCTGACCACTCTGCCGGGTCCTGGACTAAGCCTGAAGGATATACAGGATGTTACGAGGATGCTCTACTTCGAGCGGGGCGCCTCCATGCCGGAGCTGAATTCCGTCCGGGGGATACTCGCGATACTCACAGGGAGACACGAAAGGTATGTCGGCGACGCTACCATGATCGAGTTCCTGACCGATGAAATTCCGTTCTGGACCCCCCTCGACAGCATACATCGGAAGATAAGTTCAACCGTCTATACTTCTGAGGGTTCCTATCAGCGTGCGGTTGAGGTCCTGAAGAAATATAAGCTCTGGGACGAGGTTCCAAAGCCAGTTCGAACGTACCTCGAGAAAGCCGACCCAAGATATGACAATGTACAAGCTGCTGAACGAGAAGCAAAGCCGAGGTACTACTTCAGGGTGTTCGGCCCCGAGTACATGTTGGAGGGCGCTAGGAAGAAAGCTGAGGAGCTGGGCGTAAACGCCTACATATTCGCGTCGAGCATCAACGACATTGAGGCCAGCGCTATGGGCGAGATGCTGGCGTTCGCGGCTCGTGAGGTGGAGACTCGTGGCCAACCGTTCAAGGCGCCTTGTGCCATCATCTTCGGCGGCGAGCCCACGGTTACGGTTGGGGAGGCGACAGGGAAGGGTGGTCGGAATCAGGAGTTAGCTCTATCGACGGCACCCAGAATTGAAGGGAGCAAGAATATCGTGGTCGCGGCGGCCGATTCTGACGGGTCAGATGGTCCTACTATTGCGGCGGGTGGAGTCGTCGATGGCTACACCATGGACAGAGCTAAGGAGGCTGGCATCAACGTGTATGAGGAGCTGAGCAACCACAACTCGCATGGGGTGTTGACAAGACTCGGCGACACCATCATAACCGGAGTGCGGAGCACGAACGTTCGAGGTCTAGGCATAGTTTATGCTGGAAAAACCTCTCAATGACACTTTGATTCGATGTCTGAAGGATCCTGAGTATTACGTTACTGCCCTCCCGCGCGTCGCATCAACACTCTTATAGCCGATTTCCATCCGAACCATACGTGTGGTGGCGCGATGATATCAGCTTGTATCTTGATCAGGACTGAGCACGGAAAGTGGGGGGAGGTCGTGGAGAAGATCAAGCAGCTCAAGGAGGCGAAGAAGATCTTCCCCGTGATGGGCAGGTACGATGTGGTCGTCGATCTTGAGGCGGCAAACTTGGCTGGGCTCGGAGCAGTGGTGTTGAAGATCGGAAACCTCGGTGGAGTCGTCTTCACGGAGAGCCTTGTCGAGCTCGAAAGTAAGGAGGTGTGAGCTTATTGAACGCCTGCATTCTGGTGAAGGTTATCCCACCCTGGTCTGAAGCGGTCCTCAAGGCTCTGAAGGGAATAGAGGGTGTGAAGAAGGCGTACTTCGCCTACGGAAGGTTCGACATGGTCTCCTTCGTTGAGGCGAAGGACTACCGCGAGGTCAAGGCGGTTGTGGACAGGATAAACTCGCTACCCTATATCCGAAGCACTGAGACGCTCATTGAGGCCTGAAGCCTCTCACCTTTCTCTCTAAGGCAGTGCGGCGACGGATCGCGAGACCTGAACGGTGGAGCATGGGTATACAGCAACCCTAGCTCTGGGGCCGTGAGTCGTATACAGCTCCTCCAGCGCCTCAGCCCAGGACTTGAGCCAGAGCGTCTGCTCCTTCGGTCCGTAGTACCCCTCGTCCTTGAGCTGGTAGTGGGGGGTGACGATGGTAGCACGCTTGATTTTGGGTCGGAGTTTCGGCGGCTCCCAGGCTCTACCTCCGTAGTTCTTCCCGAACTTGCCCGAGTAGAAGTGGTGTCTACACCCCTCCGGGGAGTAGGCGAGTATCACGACCTCCCCGCCCTGCTTGACCGACTCGGTGGCAATCGTGTACGCCTTGTACGCCTCATCCTCCTGCGGGTAGCCATTCGCGACGACGATGTCCATGTCGGACACGATATCCGTCACGTAGCTTCTCCTAGCTATCTTAACGCCCTCCCGATGGGCTGCGACCATGTCCCCACAGACAAGCTCAGCCACGTCCCGGTTGATGTTGAAGACGGCGTTGACTATGAAGTCGACCCCAGCCATCCTTCCAGCCTCCTCCATGTCTAGGCGCTGGAGGTTGCCCTCGATCTTTCCTTGCCCTCTCCAAGGCCCTCTCATCTTGTGGTTCGCCTCTATCGTGTCGATGGAGGCGACTCCGGGCAGGATCAGCTTCGCCCCGCCGCCGTACCCCGCACCCGGATGGGGGATGATCCCACCTACGCAGACCTTCAGGTCGCAGTTCATGACCTCCCGATTGACGGACACGGGTGTGCCGTAGGAGGTCTTCCCGAGGTAGGTGAGGTTTTCGTACGGGTTGTGGTTGAAGACCTCGTACCTTTCCGGAACATTCTCCCCCAGCTTCTTCACGTAGTCCTCCAGCGTCATCGTCTTGTGGGAGCCTGGAGCCATCACGACCCGAATGTGGTCGTCGGTGACTCCGCCCTTGTGAATCTCCTCCAAGATCGCGGGCAGCATCTGCCACGCCTTCGTCGGTCTCGTCATGTCGTCGACGAGGATGACGCACTCCTTCTTTCCCGCGGCGAGCTCGTGCAGTGGCTTCGTTCCCACAGGGCTCGCGAGCCTCTCCCGAATCTGATTCTGGGTAAGCTGGGGAGCTTGCTCCGCAGCCATCCTCCTGACCTCGACAGTCCAGCTTTCGGGAAAGATCAGGTCAAGGGGCTTGTCTCCGTACCAGCCATAAGTAGGCACAGTCACCTTTGTGTGAGGCATGATCGGTTCTCACTGAGCCCTTTTCATGGGTGGATAAGTCTTATAACCGCTTTCGGCAACGACTGCTCGCGCCACCGTTGATTCTACGCGAGCTCACAAATTTCTGCTTCGAAGAAAGAGTTAAGCTATATGATCGACTAGTCTTGGAGAATTGGGAGACTTCTAAACTCCTTGGAAGTCCTTCTCCTATCTCCGCTCATCTTGATCAGCTTCGTACTCGCCTTCTTCTTGGGTTGGAACATCGGCGCGAACGACGCCTCCAACTCCATAGCCACTTCCGTGGGAAGCGGCGGACTAAGTCTGAGGAAGGCGATCGTACTTCTGATCGCGTTCGAGATTCTTGGATCGATACTCATCGGACACACCGTCATAAGAACGATCGGTGTAGGGATCGTTCCCCACATCGATCCGCTCGGTGCTGTCGTCGCGGTGCTCAGTACTTGTATGTGGATACTCTTGTGCACGAGAGTCGGATTGCCGGTGTCAACCACTCACGCGATCGTCGGAGCTGTTCTGGGTTACGCTCTTGTCGCGTACGGAGCAGTCGGAGTGAACTGGAGTATCTTGAGTTCGATCTTCGCCAGCTGGATTCTCTCTCCCTTCCTGGCTTTGGGTTTGGCCCTAGTTACACATCGCGTCGTGTCCAGGGTTTTCGAGAGGGAGAGAGAGACACGAACCCTTGTGGCGCGCCTCCATGCTGAAAGGCTGCTAAAGTACATCCTCGCAATCACAGCCTGCTACTACGCCTTAAGCTGGGGCGCGCACGACGTTGGGACCGCAACCGGCGTTGTGTACTCCTTGGTCAGCGGCGGCGCAGTTAGCGTGGCTAGTGATATCCGGACCATGATCTACCTGTCCTTGTTTGGTGCAGTGGCGATAGCCATTGGAGCGCTCACCTACGGTTACAAGGTGATAAACACGATTGGGTACAGGATAACTCGGCTATCCATCATGACGGCTTTTGTGGCTCAGTTCAGTGCAGCGTCATGCTCGATCCTGTTCACCGTTGTTCCGTACCTTCTCACAGGTTGGGGCTTGCCTGTTTCGTCGACCCACGCCATGGTGGGGGCGGTTATTGGCGCTGGGATCAGCAGGGGCTCGGTTAGCAAGGTCGTGACCGGCACCATATTCCTCGCATGGCTGCTCACTATTCCCTGTGCGGCATGCGTTTCGGCTTCCCTCTACATACTTTTGCGGCTGGTGGGCGGCTAAAGATGGGAGCTCTTTTATCGTATGCTGCCGTCCTCTAACGTGGTGGAAACCGCAGGGGGGTTGCGCAGTTGAGCAACAGGTTGTTTAGGTGGTTCGCTGCTGACCGGGAGAAACGGATGATTGAAGGCTTGCAATCGCACACGAATCTGGTTTTCCAAGCGGCGAAGTACATGCACGAGGCTGTGAAACTGATGACTGAGGGGAAGGTTGAGGAGGCTCAGGATTTGGCGCGGAGACTGTCCTCAACCGAGCGCGAGGCGGACGCGCTCTTCGCTAAATTGACTCAGGAGCTTGCTCAGAGCGAGGTATCCCCGACGACGAGAGCGGACCTGATAAGGCTCGTGCGCAATCTGGACGGCGTCGCGGACTGGGCCAACGAGTCGGGCAGAATCCTGACCATACTGCCGCTGAACGAGCTGCCAGACGAGATGAAGCGAGCGTGTCTCAACATGGCAGAGGCTACAACTCGCTGTGTGGAGGCGCTGAGAGAATCGGTTCAGAAGCTGGGCGAGAGCATGACCGAGGCTTTGAGCGTTGCCGACCGAGTGGAACGACTGGAGGAGGAGGTCGACGACCTGTACATGGCGGCGCGAAGGGCGTTCCTGAAGATCTATGTGAAATGGTTCGCGGAGAGCGTCCCCGGAGTCGGCGTCGTTACGGCCGTCATGCTCGATCATTTTATGGACGCGATGGAGACCACCGCAGACCGCGCCGAGGAGGCCTGCAACCAGATAAGAGTCATCGCTGTTAGTGCGCCGTAAGTGGCATCACGGGCGGAGACTCGAAGGGTCAGTCGGTCTCCTTCGGCGGCTTGGGGTACGTCGCCTTGCTTTGCGAAAGCCCGAGCTCAACAAGCATCTCAGCGAACTTCAAGCTGGTCGTGGCAGGATCGATAACCGGTATACCCACTACCTCTTGAACCTCCCTGGCAAGTCCTCCCATACCGAGGCAGTGGAGAACCACCGCCGCAGCGCCGTGCTTCTCCATGGCCTCTCTCGAGGCTTCGACCACCAGCCTCTTGGTCTTGTTCATGTCTCTCCGCAGCTCGAGCACGCGTATCCCTAGGGCATGGACCGAGGCTAGACTGTCTGACAGACCTATCTTCCTCACCTGCTCCTCGATCTGCATCATCATTCCGCCGAGGGGAGTGATAACCGAGAATTTCCCGGCTAGAGTGTGGGCAAGCATCATAGCTGTCTCCCCAGGACCGATGACAGGAATCCTGACCAGCTCCCGGGCAGCGCCCAGTGCTGGGTCACCCATGCACCAGATGATCACCGCGTCATCGCCTCTCCTCTCAGCCTCCTTGACCTTCTGGAGGATGCCCTCCGCGGCCAGCTCCTCCTCGTATCGGGATTCGATTGAGGGTGGTCCCTTCCCCACCTTCAGGAACTCAACTTTCGTTCCGCGCTGCACGGTCGCCTCGGCGAGCTTTCTGCGGTGCTCCATATCCTCCTCTGTCAGTCCAGTTATCGGGACGATGATGGCTATCTTCAACTTCTTTCATCTCCCAACTTTCTTGATCGTCTCGTCTATTATGCTTGAAGCCTCGTTCAGGGCATCCGACACCTTGTTTCTCTCTCTGATCATCTTAGTCTTGAGCGCCTTGTACTCAGGACTCTCGGAATCTAACGATGCCAGCTCAACGGCGGGCTGGAGCGCGGGTATCGGCCTGGCCAGGTATGACGCTCCATACCTGTCCTGACCGTACTTGCCCACGGCAGTGTAAAGCATCGGGTTCAGGATTCGGCTCAGCCTCATGAGGCAGGAGTTGATCTCGTCGGCCGTTCGACGGGACCGACCCTTGCCCTGTCGGATCTCGGAGACCTCGTCGATCGTCTTGCTCAGTCTTGTCGCCTCCCTCTTGAGTCTCTCGGCCTTGCCCACGGGACCAGAGAGGTCCACGGCTCCCCTCGACTTGGTCCGTAGGTCGGTTAGGGTGCTGAGAACCTCGTCAGCCACGGTGACGAAGTCGAAGGGCAGGATGGGGTTGTTGCAGAGCCTGAGAACCGATGTGACGTAGACTCTTGCCATCCTCATCTCCGCCTCCATGTCCACCTTGTCCATCGTATCCTCGGCGCTGTGGTACCACGGGCTCAGTACCGCCCCAGCGGTCCTCTCGATCACCTCGGGTGGAAAGCCCGTCCTCTCGTTCACTGCTGGAAGCCCGAGTCCGAAGAAGGATTGGTCCCCGGTCTTCGCCAAGCGTCCGCTCTTCAGATCCTCGCCCAAAACGTCCTTGACTATGGCTTCCCTGAACCTTCTGATATCTGCGGTGTTGTTGGAAGCGTACTTCACGGTTCCTTTCATGCCCGGAGAGTCGCAGTTCAAATAGGCGATCGCGTTCCTGCTAAGGTCTTCCCAGAAGTTGTCCACGTACCAGCTGGAGCCCTCCATCATTCCTGTCTCATGGGCTGTCCAGAGCGCGAATCTGACGCTTCTCTTGAGGTGTTTTCGGTGCTTCGCGAATGCTCTTGCGAGTTCCAAGACGAGGGCGTTTCCCGTCGCGTTGCATGTCACCCCTCCACCCCAGGCGTCAAAATGCCCGCCAACTATGAGGAACTTCTCCGGTTCCTCCGTGCCCCTCAGCTCAGCCACCACGTCGGAGGTTCTCCTCCACTCCCTCACCGCCTCCGCCCTCATCCACACCCGGACCCGCCCCTTCTCGCAGAGGCTCTTTAGGTGCAGCCCATCGGCTCTGCTCACGGACACGACCGGGATTCTGGGGCTCGCCTTCAGGTCTTCAGGGGTCGGATTGCCCCAGACAGACTTCACCGTTCCCAGCGGAAGGATCTTCGAGTCGGCCATCCCCCAGTTCATCTGAACCTGCGCTATCGCGCCTTGGGCTTGGGTCAGCCTCACCTTCTCCGGGCGTGGCGGCGCGTAGGAGAGCTCTGCCAGCGTTATCTTCCCCTCGACATCGACGCCCCGATAGTCCTCCTCTCCGCCCGACCGGACGTAGACCAACTCGCCTTCTATTCCCTCAGGCGGGGTTGAGGCTATGTGCGCGTATGAGGCGCACCTGAAGACTCTTTTCTGAGGTTCTATGAGCTTCAGCTCGGCCTTTCCTGGAAAGCTCACATAACCGTCGAAATCGTAGACTAGACAGTCCAGACCGCTGTTCTCAAACGTTTTCTTGAAGTACGCGACCGCCCTCCTTTCCTCTGGGCTTCCCGCTAAGCGCTGCGGCACGTTCTCCGAAAGCCACTTGATGTGCTTCCAGATGTTCTCCGCCGAGATCTCGTTCAGAACCATTCGTTCGAGTTCGGTCTCTGAGATCAGAGGCAAAGGTGTGACACCGGGAATACAGGTCTTTCAACAGCGAATATAAGTTGTGCAAAGCATTCTGATATCTCCACAAACCTCTATTACCCCGCTATTCCAACCAGCAGTTGGGGCTCGCTCATGAGCGTGACTGAAAACCTCGCCCAGTTCATCGCTAGATTCGAGTCGAGAAAGCTTCCAGCTCCGGTGGTCCGGAGGGCGAAGATGTGCGTCCTCGACTGGCTAGGGGCCGCGCTGGCTGGATCGAGAGCGCCCTCGACCTCGATCGTCTGGGAGCTCGCTGGGGAAATGGGCGGGAGGAAGGAGTCCGTAGTCATCGGCAGAAAACCGAAGGCACCGTGTGTCGTTGCGGCGTTCGTCAATGGAGTTGCGGGTCACGCGGTCGAGTTAGACGACGTTCATGAGGAGTCCGTTGTGCACCCAGGGGCTCCGGTTCTGCCCGCAGCCCTCGCTGCAGCAGAGCACTTTGGCGCCTCGGGAGGAGATTTCCTTGCTGGAGTTGTCCTCGGCTATGAGGTAGAGATCAGGATTGGTTCAGCTGTAATGCCCTCCCACTACCGGTTCTGGCACCCGACTGGCACGTGTGGAACCTTCGGAGCCACCGCCGCAGCCGGCTTCATCGCTGGGCTCAGCCAGGAGGGGATGACCAACGCCTTCGGGATCGCGGGGACGCAGGCGTCCGGCTTGGTCGAGACGTTTGGGACTATGTCAAAGCCTCTCAACCCGGGTAAAGCGGCTATGAATGGTCTCGTGTCGGTGCTGTTGGCTGAGCGAGGGTTCACCGGTCCAGCCCGCGGACTTGACGGGGAGAGAGGCTTCATCAAGGCGACCTCAGAAGCAGGGCAGTTGGGCGGGGTGACGAAGGGTCTTGGGCGGGACTTCGAGATCGTGAGGAACGTCTTCAAAGTCCACGCCTCGTGTGGGCACACCCACGGCGCCATCGACGCCGTCCTCAAGATCGTTGAAGACCAGGGCGTCAAGCCCCAAGATGTCAAGGAAGTAGTAGTTGGAACGTATCCGATAGCCGTTGAAGTCGTCGGTAGGGCGTATGGTCCGAAGACGCCTGACGAGGCCAAGTTCAGCCTGCCCTACTGTGTGGCCTGTGCCATCCTCGACAGGAAGGTGGGACTGGACCAGTTCTCCAAGGAGAAGGTTGAGGACCCAGCCGTGGCAGAGCTATCCAGGAGGGTGAAGGCTCAGGAGGACCCAGACTTTGCGCGGGTCAGGCTTGGAGGGGCTAGGGTCATAATCCGAACTAAGTCCGGAGAGGAGCACTCAAGCAGGGTGGACGTGCCCAGAGGCTATCCTGAGAACCCGCTGAGTGATGAGGAGCTGAGGAGCAAGTTCGTGGGTCTGGCAACCTCTGCTCTTCCAAGACGTAGGATCACGAGGCTGTTGCAGGCAGTGGACGGGCTGGAAAAGTTGAAGATACGCGATTTCGCCAGCCTCCTCCGTGGCTGAGCCATCCTGGGATTGGCGGAGGCGTACAAGAAAAGGCTTGGAGTCAGTCTTACAGTGAGAGGTATCGTTGTGAGGATATAGCCCAAGCCCAAGCTGGCTCGATTCTTAGAATAAAGTTATGACTCCTTCCACACGAATGCTCTCTTAGGTGGTTGTGACTTGTCTGTTCTAGTAACTGGAGGAGGGGGCTTCATCGGCTCCTACCTTGCCAGAGAACTTGTGAGGAAAGGACGAGAGGTGGTCGCCTTCGACGCTTCCCCTGACACGAGCCTGATCAAGGACGTGCTGGGGAAGGTGAAGTTCGTTCAGGGGGATGTCTCTGATCTCGTCGACGTGGTTGGTACAGTGAGGAGAGAGAATGTTCAGGACGTGTATCATACTGGGGCGCTTCTGATCGAGGACTGTGAGGCGAAGCCGGTGAGGGCGCTGAAGGTGAACGTGGAGGGCACCGTGAACGTCTTGGAGGCTGCGAGGCTGAGTGACGTGAAGCGGGTCGTCTTCATCAGCACTGCCGGCGTCTTCAGTCCGGACTTACCGACGCCGATTGGTGATGATGCTCCGAAGTACCCGACGACGGTCTACGGCGCGACGAAGGTGCTCTGTGAACTCTACGGTCTGAAGTACCTCCGCTCTTACGGGGTCGACTTCAGGGCACTTAGGTTTCCGATAGTCTACGGCGCCGGAAGGACGAGAGGTGGAAGCGCGTGGGGGAGTCGGTTGATCGAGGAACCAGCGCTGGGTAGGCCCGCGCAGATCCCCTACAGACCCGAGGGCGTGTCGGCGTGGTTGTACGTGAAGGATGCGGTGCGGGCGCTGATCCTCGCACGCGACGCGGCTGACCCGAAGAAGAGGATATACAACATCGCTGGCGACTCGTGCTCGATCGCCGAGGTAGCCGAAACCGTGAAGACGTTCATCCCGCAGGCCGACATCAGGTACGGGGCGCAGCGCCTCGAGAGTCGCGCGTCATACGACGACAGCAACGCCCGAAAGGAGCTCGGCTGGTCCCAGGCTTATCCGCTGCGCAAGGGAGTTGAGGATCACATCAACGAGGCTAGGAAGCGCGCCGGACTGAAAC